>JAAIGE0100608237.1_pt1 | contig 13579 bp, 20 predicted proteins | sample 6487951 | NCBI WGS metagenome assembly JAAIGE01 (sample SAMN13974128, study PRJNA590717) | phyllosphere metagenome | biome: tomato field; feature: multiple bacterial spot infested tomato fields; material: tomato leaves; isolation source: leaves from tomato fields | host: Solanum lycopersicum ... | reverse complement strand
TCGGCGGGTGCGGATGCTACGAGGCCGGCTGCGGCGAGTGCCAGCGCGGATGCTGCGATGCGGATCATGGTGTCCCCCTGGATGTCGTTCTTGCGGCATCTCCATATGGGAACGCCGTCAGGCGACAACGTGGTACCATCCGGCCGGTTCCGTCAACGACTTTCTGGTCGTCCGACCGACCGTCGGGTTCGGAGCGGAGGATCAGTCCGGACGATCGGGCTTCAGACCGAGATCGGCGCGCAGGGCCGCGAGCGTCGAGAGGGTCTCCGCCCGGCGCGTCGAGGAGGACAGTGCGTTGAGCAGTTCCTCGAGTCGCTGGATCACCGGCGCGATCTCGCGTGCCGCCCGGATGTCGGCGAGATCGTCGCGCTCCCGACGGATCGCCAGGATGTCGACCGGACCCCGTCCATGCGACACGTGCGCGGAATCGACCGTACGACGGGCGTGCTCGACGGCTGCCGGCGGAACGCCCTCGTCGCAGGCCTCGAGGATCGCATCCATGACGATCCCGCGGTGCTGGACGCCCAGCATGAAGTCGGCGCCGACCCGGCCGCGTACAAGCATGTGGTCGGAGGCGATGAAGCGCAGGGCTCCGTCCTCTTGTCGACGGAGCAGAGCGGCCGTCGGCATGTATGGGGTTCCTCTGCTACCGCGTCGGACCGCGACGACGACGTCGTATCCCTCGAACCAGGACGGATCGGGTGCGTTCCCGCCGAGGTTCTCCCCGAAGGCGTGGCACAGGCGCTCCATCGTGAAGGGCGTGTTGAAACCGGACGTCACCGTTGGGGGCGCGAGTTGGGTGACGAGCGTCTGGATGATGTCTTCGCTCACTTCGTATTCCCTTTTCGATCGGGGGCCAACACGAAGAAAGGCCCCATCCACGGCTCTCCGTCCCACGAGGCGTTATGCTCATCGTGGGCGGCGAGCCTTCTCATCACATCTATGGGATCGACCATGGTCGATGCTCTGCCTTCGATGATCTCCAGCCGCAAGGTCCTGAGTAGGCCCTGCGGCCATGCGCCCCTTCTCGACGCGGAGACCGTCATCCGCATCGCCCGTCCGCATCCGTGCATCATGTCGGATGCCACGCCCGGAACGGTGCGTCCCGAGGCCGGTCTGGCCTTGGCGGATCTAGAGCCGAACGCGGGCACGACGATGAGGGCGTCAGGTCCGAGATGCGCGCAGTAGGGAGCCGCATCCTCGGCGATCCTCTGCGGACCGTCGGGTCTGGACCCGTAGTGCTCGCCGTGAAGCAGCTCTTCGGCGGCATCGCGAAGGCATCGCACGAGATCGGGACCTTCCGAACCGGGTCCGTCCCGAACGGGTGATTCGATCCTCCAGCTCGTCGAGAACGGCGCCCGGCCCATCCGGAGAAGCGTCAGATGTGTGGAGCCGGGCCGGTGCACGATCGTCGTGCGTCCTCCGGTCGAGGCCGCCATGCCGGCGGCTCCCCGTCGCTCGAGGAGCTCCGCTCCTCGGGCGGCGATGCGCCCTGCCTTCTTGGTCCAGTTCCGTCGACGACCGCCCATGGCCCGATGTTAGTCCGGACCGTGGGCGGGTGCAACGAGCGATCAGACGTCCGTCACTGCGGGTGGATCGCTCTCCGGCGTTCCTCCTCGGCGGCGGTGGCCTCCTCGTCGATCTCCAGTAGATCGTAGGGACCGGTGGCTCCGGCCCGCGTCACGATCGCCGCGGTGATCGTGGCGGCCGCTTCGATGATCGACCCCTGATCCGCGAGCGCCGTCCTGCCGGCGTCGTTCCTGCCGATCGATGCCCGCAGGCGTGTCGATACGGCCTCGTGGATGGCGATGGCCTCCTCGATCCAGTCGGCGGCGTGTTCGCTCAGCTTCATGACCATATCGGTGCTCCCTGCATCATCGTTGCTGGGAACGCCCTTCTTCGGGTTAGGGTCCGAAGGTCAGGCCGCCAGCGCTTCGGACGTCGTCCGCAGGACCGGAATCGGGCGCACCATCCATCGATCGCCCTTGATCCGGCGTAGCCAGTCCGATGCGGTCGGGATGCGTCCGACGACCGTCTGGACGTGGCGTTCGGCGACGATCCGGGTCGGAACGGCGTCGGAACCCTCGCCCAGTACGGGTCCGAACCTGTGCTCGGCCTCGAAGATGCCGAAGGCGTGGTGGCGGAAGAGCAGATGTCCGGGTCCCTCGGCCCACCGTCCGGTCTCCAGGAACCATCGGTGGATGGGAAGGAAGACGGACGCCTCTCCGCCGTGGCGACGGGCGCTCATGGCCGCCATGCTCTCCGCATCGCGATCGTCCTCGTCGGGCATCCATTCGGGGGGTCGGATATCCGCGAGCCATTCGGTCGCATCCGGAACGCGTCCGCAGTCCTCCATCATGTGCTGGAGACCGATGGTGCGGACGTCGACGGAGATCCCGTCGCCGTTGACGACGTCGGGTCCGTGCACCCGGACGCATTCCTCGATGCCCTGCGCATGGTGTCTCAGGGCGCGGTGCGTGAAGTGGCATTGGGCCGCCTTGGTCGCGTCGAACCAGGCGTGCACCGCGTGATAGTCGCGCCACGATCCACCGTGGATCGCGGCCGACGATGCGGCGTGGTCGTACGGGTTCATGCGGCCATTCCCAACTCGACCGGCTTCTTGCCGGCGATGGCGACCAGCGCGGCGTCGATGGTCTCGACGAGGCCCGACCGTTCCATCCATTGCCGCAGATCCTCGACGAAGGGTCGTGGCATGAGCGGACGGTACAGCGGCCATGTCCTGCCGGCGTGATCCATCGTCATGATCTGTTCGGACCATCCGTCGTCGTGGAGTCTCATCATCATCCTGGCGTGCTTCTGGATCGCCTTCCTGTTGACGGGATGTGCCTCCTCGAGATCGGACAGGAAGGTCTTGGCGGCGATCTGGACGTCCTCGTCCGGCTTCGCCCTGTGGGTGGCTTCGAACTGTCCCGGCGTCAGATGGTCCAGTTTGCCGCCGACGAATACGGACAGCAGTTCGAGCGTTCCCACGGGAACGCCGTCACGCCGCATCGAGACGATGTGGGTTCTGCCCGATCGGCACTGCTCGTAGTATCCGCCGACGCAGTGGTTGTGGAAGTTGCCTTCCCGGACGAGATCCTCGGCGGTGGTGAGGGGGACCGCGGTGATCCTCCCGTCCTTCGAGGTCCATACGTCGCACAGTGCCGGCCAGTGCGGGTTCTCGGCCAGCATCTCCTTGCGGAGGGCCGCTGCGCATGCCGCTCTGCGGTGCCAGATCTCGGCCCCCTCGTGGAAGGCCTTGGCCTTGCGTTCGCCGAAGATCGCGGCGGTCATCCCCCGATGGAATTCCCGACGCGCGGCGCTGTTCCGCAGTCGCGCGGGGAAGCAGAGTCTGCTCTGGAACGACGAGAGATCCCCCATGCGGTCCGGAGCCAGCTCCAATCGTTCGATGCGTTCCTTGATGATCGGCTTCAGCACGTCCGTCGAGAACGCATTCAGCGCGTCGACGCTCTCCTGCCCCGAGATGAGCTTCGGCGATACGAGCGTCTGGTGATGCGCGCTGCCGAAGGTGAAGTCGCTCCAGTCGCGCGGCCACTCGTGGGAGGGGATCTCGTAGGCCAGGAGTTCCTGGATCGTTGCCGCCTTCTCCTGTCCCCTCAGCGTCGCGGCGATGGGCTGGGCGCGGGTGATTATGCGCAGTCGTGCCGCGTCGATGCCCAACGCATCGCATAGCACGGGTGCGAGGCGATCGCCGCGGTCGATGATCTCGGTGATCGCCGGGGTTCTGAGGTGGCAGGAGACCAGTCCGTAGGATTCGAGCGCCTGCACACGCCGGAGCATCGCGTCGGCGCGCAGCGGCGATCCCTCCAGGTGGAGGCAGAGCGCCCAACGGGCGACTTCCCCCACCCTGTAGGGCTGATCCTTCCGGTCGAGGCCCAGGTCGCGCGACAGCACGTTCGCGTAGTGCTCGCCGGAGAGCCGCGACTGCATGTCGGAGACGGAGGCGATGGTCCTGCCGATGAGATCGGCCAGGCGGTTGATCGCCTCCAATCCTTCGGTCTCTCCGGCGATCGATGCCGCGAAGGAGGCGAAGCGTGCCCGGTCGACGTACACGGAGGCATCGAATTCGGTGCTGCCTCGGCCGGTGACGAGGGCGTCCGAGCATCGGCCGATCTCACGCAGGATCGTTGCCGCGACGCTGTCCTCCGGGAACTCCGGAATCGAGCCGACGTCGGGGACGGCCATGGCCTCGATCATGCCGATGGATGCGTCCGACGCCGACAGCGCCATCATCTCCGAGACCGTCGTGATGATGGGGGCGTCGACGTCGTAGGGGACGCCCTGCATGAGATCGTGGATCTCGTCGCGGGCGGCCACGATCATCCGCTGATGGTGGGGAACGTCGGTCATCGGTCGTTCTCCTCGTCTTCCCCTTCGTCGTCGTCGGCGTCGTCGTCCTCGTCTCCGAGATGGACGTCGTCGAGATCGTCGTCCTCGCCGTCGTAGTCCTCGTCGTCGCCGTAGGTCATGTCGACCTCGACGCGTTCCTGATCGACCCCGTCGGCGAAGGGGTGGTAGGTCACGTTGCCGGAACCACCCTCGTTGTCGCACCAGTTACCGTCGGGGGCCTCGCTCGCGTGCTCGTTGAGATAATCGTCGAGATCGATGGGATGACCCCCCGATGTGAAGGTGACGGGGACCTTCGGGAGTTCGGGAAGAACGCTGTCGTCCGCCATCAGGATCTCCTCGAGGTAGCAGTCGCCGTCGTCACCGCCTCCGTTGAGCGAGTAGCTGACCCGCTTGATGCCGAGACCCTTCATCACGTCGAGCACCTGCTCGATCAGATCGTCGTCCTGCTGCCGGCCCATGTCGATTTCGTTCATGATCGCCCGGACGAGGTCCGGGTGATCATGGATCATGGCGTCGTTCTGTCCGGTCATGGTCCTGCGTTCGTCCTCTTCACGGAATTTTCGTCACGGTCGGTGTCCGATGCCACCGCCCGGTTCCATTCCGCAATGCCCCTTGGGGGTCAGACGGTCGCGAGTGGTCGCGGTCCGTTCTCCGGTTCCGGTTCCGGATCGCGTCCGTCGTTCCAGTCGCCGTCACCGTCGTCGTTCTCGACGTGCTGGAACGAGTACATCACGAGGAATTCGTCCGATCCCGGTTCGCACTGCACGACGACCATGATGCAGTCGATCTCGACCGTGAAGACGGCGTCGAGACCGCCGAGCGAGAGGACGAGGGTGCCTTCGCTCTCGTACTCCTCGATCTCCTCGTCGAGTCCGGCCAGCGCTTCGCGCTGAGCAGGATCCAGGCGTTCGGGGTCGACGAGGCGCAGCGGATCGTCCTGTGATGCTGTCTTGGCATCGACGATCCGGGTGAGGAGATGATCGGACTGCAGACGCGTCATCCAGGAGGCGGCCATGTCGATGGCCGCGTCGATCTCGTGGAGGGACGTGGCGAGAGGGACGATCGTGGAGATCATCTCCGCCACGCAGACCGCGAGGAGCGGATCGCCGGTGATCGCGAGGGCCCGCCCCTCCACCGCGTCATGGCATCTCGTCCGGTCGAGCCCGTCGATCATGACGTCGGGTCTGTTCGGCCAGTCCGACACCTCGTCGAGCGTCCGACCGAGATAGAGGGACAGTATGTCGTCGGCGGTGGGAGCCGCCGACGGGGCGAGAAGGCCGCTGAGGGCCGAGAACCCGTTCATGCGTCGATCATTCGCGGATTGACCGGATCGGGCTTCGGCTCCGGATCGTCGTCTCCGTCGTCGCCCCGATCATCGTCGTCGCCCAGGCTGTGCTGGAAGACGACGAGTATCTCGAGATCGTCGGTGCCGGGATCGGTCTCGACCATGAGCACGGTGCACTGGGCCTCGATGGTGATGATCACGTCGCGCCCGCCGATCTCGAAGCAGATCTGTCCTTCGGCCGCGTCCTCGCAGTACGTATCGAACAGTTCGCTCCATGCCTCGATTGCGTCATCGCTGGCGTCGGCCGGACCGTCGTCGAGACCGACCTCTCCCGCATGGCGCTTGAGGGCGACGATGCGCTGGAAGGTGTCGTCCTCGGCGAGCTTCACGAGCCAGTCGGAGACGGTGATGATCGCGAAGTCGACGTCGGCGAGGGACCGCGCCAACGGAGTGATCGGGGCCACGATCTCGCTGGTGCATTCGGCGAGGCTCTCCAGTCCGAGGAGAACCTGCGCACGATCCTTGACGAGGGTGCGCATGGTCTCCCTGGAAAGGCCGTCGCTCAGGACTGCGAGACCGATGTCGCGGTGCGTCTCGTACCAGTCTCGGCCGATGTAGAGCTCGAGCATCCGGTCCTCGCGCACGACCGCGAGAGCGGCGGGATCGAGCAGACGGTCGATGGCTGCGAAGCGCTTCATGGCGTTGGTCTCCGTTGGTGGTTCGGACGGCGCCGATGGATGGAGAGACCGTTGCGGTTCCTCCCTTCCATGGAGGAACGCCGACATGGGGAGGGGTCTCCGGCGAGCGGAGCCGTGCCGGACGTTCGGTGTCCCGGCGGGTGCGGTTCAGGTCGACCGCTCGGATGCATCCGCGCTCCCCACGTGCGTCATTGTGCACGGGGTGCCTGCCCGCCGCAAGTGCGGATGCGACCGTGGCTATCATCAGACGCGTCCATCGGAGATGGCGCGCAGTACGTCGATGCGGTCGATCGTCGCCGGGTCGACCGAGGGTCCGTAGGCGGCTCCGATGCTCATCGAGAAGTTGATGCCGGGATCGTGATCGATGCACAGGGACAGGCAGGGCGGCAGCGTCTGCAGGATCGCCATGTCATCGGCGGACACGTCCTTCCAGGACGCTCCCGGCGAGATGTCGCCCGGACCGAAGGCGGACGGCAGGCTCGTCTGGATCCAGCGCCTTGCGCGCGACAGGACGGCTGCGACGGCGGCTCCGCGCCGTGCGCGCAGCATCAGGGCGTCGGAGACGGCTCTCCGGTCCGGAGAGGCGAGCACGCGCGCTCCGACCGTCATCGCCGAGTGGACCGAGGATGCGATGTAGCGCCCCAGCGACTCCATCGTCTCGTTCTCCGCACCGGTCGGCACGGGCATGTAGATCCGGAATTCCGGATCTCCGGCGAGGAGCAGCATGAGGTTGCCGCCGTCGTTGTAGTCCTCGATCGACACCGATGCTCCGTCCGGAAGACGATCGACGGGAGTGGCCGCGAAGCGGTCGGGAAGGTCGGCGATCCTGCTCCACGCCATCTCGAACGATCCTTCTCCCTGGACGTCGAGATCCGGGACGAGATGATCCCAGAAGTCGATCGGCGGGATCATCGGTCCGTCCTGATCCGCGAGACGGCGCGGCCTAGCGCCATGTCCGTCGCCATGTCCAGGCAGATCCATGTCACACCGGTCAGGCACGGGATCGCGATGGTCGCCATGATCGTCTGACCGGCGCCCGACGGAACGGTGGAGAGCAGGAGGGCGAGGAGGACCCAGAGCAGCGCGACGCCGATGGTGGATACGACGCCGATCAGACGGGTCGGCAGGGCCTCGACGTCGTCGATGACCGGACGCTCGATCCTCATGCTGCCTTCCGCAGCGTCCGGATGAAGGCGTCCTGTTCGATCTCGCCGTTCTCCCGGATGATCTCCACCGTCTCGGGGTCGAGCGTCTCCTGCTCGTTCTCCCAGTGGTGGATGTCCGAGAGCCGGTCGATGCGTTCGGGGTCCTCGACGACGGGTTCGTCGTCGCCTTCGGCCGCCAGTGCGTCGGCGGCATCGCCGAAGAGCTCGAGAACGCCCTCCTCGTCGCGGATCGCCCAGTCGCGGACGCCCTCGGCGCGCATCTGGGCCTCGATGCCCTTGATGGCCGCCTCCCGGTCCATGAAGACCGAGGCTAGGATCGGATCGCCGTCCTCGTCGTGGACGTAGACGGCCATGCCGATCGGCTGCTCGGTCGGACGGTCCTCCATGTCGCCCGAGCACGCGCATCCCCGGCTCTCGGCCGAGGGGCGCATGCTCAGCACCAGGATGCGATCGGAGTCGCGGATCGCCTGTGCCTCGGTCTCGATGCGCGATGGAAGCGCATCCTCCGGGCACGCGGCCGCGAAGGTGAACGAGCTGCCTTCGGGCGAGTGCCGCTGACCGACGCATGCGAGGCGAGGTCCGTCGAAGGCTTCGAGCACGGGGCCGATCATGGTCGGATCCTGCAGCGTGGCGAACGCGACGGTCACGCTCGCGTAGTCGTCCGCGATCCGGATGTCGAAGCCCTCCAGTCCGAGATCCTCCAGGACGGCCTCCAGTCCGTCCGCCACCGCCTGGGCCTCCAGGTGGTCGGTGATGTCCGGGACGGCGCTGTCTTCGAAGAAGGGGGCGGTGGCCATGTTTCATGCTCCATGCGGTATTCCGAGAGGGGAATGAACCTCATGTGCAGGCCTGCCTGCGTGGAGCGGGCCGTCGTCAGCGGCGCGTTCCACCGACCGTCCGGTCGGCGATGCGCAGCATCTCCTCCTGAAGCCGGTTCGACCAGAACAGTTCGTGTCCGGCGTCACGACCCGATACGATGGTTCCCGCGGTCCGTGCCAGACGCACGCCGTGATCATAGGGGATCAGCGTATCCTTCCGACCGTGCCATATGCGTACCGGTGATTCCACCTTGCGGATGCGTTCATCGTTCTCCCACGCGTCCTTCACGAGGAATGAAGGAAGCGGAGGTACCTTCTCCTGCATCAGACCGCGCATCGTCGCCGGACCGGAGACGATCATGAGCATCGCCGGATCGACGGATCCCGCAAGAGCGATCGCCGGTCCGGCACCGATGGAGTTGCCGAGGACGACGATCCTTCGGGGAGGCGTTCCCGAACGCACGACGTGGTTCCAGGACGCCTCTGCCGAGGCGATGATGCCGGCCTCGTCGGGTGATCCGGGCGCATCGGCGTAGCCCGGGTACTCCGGCACGACGACGCGCCAACCCGCACGGGTCCACGGCGCGGCGGTCGACGCCATGGAGAAGGGGTCGGCGGCGTTGCCGTGCATGACGATCAGGACGGGTGGCGAAGACCCCGACCCGGGATGCTCGTAGGCCCGGAGGTCGCGACCCGGCGTGCCCGTGCGGATCTCCTTCCAGCCGATCGGCAGGAAGGGGGTGTCGCGATCATGTAGATAACCGCCCGGGTAGACGACGAGACGCTGTCCCAGGACGGCGGCGACGGCGCCCAGGAAGGCGACGACGAGGAATGCCGCCACCGCCCACGTGGCGGCCCGTCGAATGCCGGCCGCGATGCCGATTCCGCCGTCGCTCATGGGGCGATCATGAGGTGGTGAGACATCCGGGTCAATTCCCTGGACGGAGGAGTCGCACGAAGTGGAGACCCCGTCCCGGCATGACGCCGGGACGGGGCCTCCGGTTGCGGAATTCCGCGGTGGGCGCTCGGCCGACCGCGGCTCCTGGGGGTGTCGGCGGGCGCGTGACCGATCGTGCGAGCGGTCAGTGGGGCCGTGCCGACGGTATCAGGCCGCGTCGGCGGCTTCCGATTCGAGAACAGCGTCGCGTTCCGGCGCGGGCTCGGCACCGCGCGGATATCCCACGATCTTCACCGAGCCGCGGTCGTGCTGCACGGCCAGGCGCACGGTGCCTCCCGGCATGATGTCGGGCTGGACCTTCATCAGCTGGTCTCCGAAGGCCATGACCGTCCGTTTGACCGTGCTTCCGTCCGGGAGGACGACCTTCGTCTCGGGAGATCGCGCGTACACGACGCGATGCTTGGTCTCGGATACGACGATCTCGTCGCCGAAGGTGATGGTCGCCTCGAAGATCTTCGAGAAGCGCCTGCGCTTGCGGGTCTGGGCCATGGTGCTGTCTCTCTCGTCTGCACTGTGTTTTCGTCCCCCCGTGCGGGGGTACGCATGTTCCCTCATCATCGCTCGTCCCCACGCGCGCGCAGCGCCGTCTCGATGAGTTCCCTCGTCGTTCTGGTGGCGCGGCGGCTCTCGAAGGCGACCGTCAGGTCGGAAGCGAGACGCGACTTCAATTCGTCGCTCATGAGCGAATAGGGCAGGGTCTTCGATATGACCCTGTGGAACGCGTCGAAGGTCTGCCAGATCGCGACCGCGTCCTCCTCGTCCTCGGTCGTCCTGCTCATGCGAGGAGGATCACCGCAGACATGCCGCGACCCCCTGGACGATGACGTTCGCGATGCCGCGGCGCACATCCGCCCTCGACAGCCAGGCCTCCTCGTCCGGGTTCACGATGACGCCGGCCTCCACCAGCACCGCCGGCGTCGTGGACAACCGCAGCACGGCGAGATCGTCGCGTCGGTAGCGACCCGTCCGTGGGTTCCGCAGGTCGCGCGATTCCCCGGGGATGCGTTCCGCATGGAACAGAGCGGGTCTCATGCCGCCCTGGGCCATCGATCGGCCGATCTCGTCCGCGCAACGGGTGGATCGGTCCGCCTGAGGGTGGGATCCGGAGGCCCATGTGGAGAAGCCGCCGAATCTGTCCCGGTAGGGGGCGTACTGCGGTTGGATGGCGTCGTGGTGGATCGACAGGAGGAGGTCCGCGCGTGCGGCCGCTGCGGCGGCCGGCCGTGCGGCGAGCGAACGGACGTTCCCGTCCGCGTTCGGGATCAGGACCCGCCATCCCCGTGCCCGCATCGCGGCCGCGACGTCCAGGGCGAGCGCCCGGTTGTATTCGAATTCCGTCGTCCCCGAAGCGGCGGTCGATCCGGGCGCCGCCCTCGAATGCCCGACGTCGACCAGGATGGTCTGAGCCGCCGCTGGCGTCGTGCAGCACATGAGTGATGCCGCAAGGGCGGCGATGCCGCGCATCACCATGGGCGGCGCGCCCGGTTCGACGCGGTCCGTGCGTCCGAAACGGCCTTGTCCGTGCTGTAGGCCAACGCCTCCATGCCTCTCGCCATGGTGGAGATGGACCGCGCGAGGATCGCCATGTCGCCCCGCAGCGTGTCCAGATCCATCGGCATGTCGGACGTCAGCCGCTCGAGGACCGCCGATGCATCGCTCGCCACCACCTGCATGTGGCGTTGGACGTTGCCGGGGTGATCCCCGCGCGAGATCCCTCCTCCGCTGCGCAGCGGAGGACGTTCCGGAATCGGCTTGGACGCGTCTCGTGCTTCTTCGCTCATGATCATGGTCTCGTGTATCGGATGGTGCCGTCGGCGCGGTATGTGCCGTGGTCGTACCGCATCCCATCGGACGACCATCCCTCTCCCCAATGGAACAGTCCGTGCCCGAACGAAGGGCGTCGGTGCGTGGGTGCGGGTCCGAAGCCGCGCGACGGCGCGCCGTCGCGCGCGTCGACCGTGAGGGTCGCGCCGCTCACAGGGTGGAGAACGGCCGGCCGAGCCGTGCGTCGTCCTGGGCGATCATGTCGTGGAGCGCCTGGTCCTCCTCGTCGTCCTGCGCCCACTCGCGCAGGGCGGCGTGTCGGCGGCCCGGCGGCAGCGTGTCGAGAAGGGAGGGCGTCACGAGCGTCTCGCCCTGGTCGAGATGGCGTTCGCCGTCTGGCTGGACGGTGAAGGAGCCGTCCTTCTCGATCACGAGGTACGGACCCGACACCGTCACCGCGTCGATGCCGACGTGACCCTCGTCCCCGTGGAGCGCGAGAGTGCGCTCCTTCGGGTTCCAGACGCCGTCGGTCGGGATGTCGAGGTCGCGGCGGAACGCCTGGTAGGGCACGAGTCCGGCCGAAGGGATTCCGAGGATGCACGCCAGCGTCTCGCCGTTCGGCGCGACGTAGGAGAAGAAGGGATTGCCGGGGCGGCCGAAGGACATTTTCGTCTCCGTGTTGGACATCTGGTCTAGCCCAGATCGAGCATCTCGCGAAGCGCGTTCTGTGCGGACGGCACGTCGTGACGGGCGCTGGCGTTCCATGCGCCCTGGCCCGTGATGGTCATATGGCCCTGCGGCATCGCGTGGACGGATACCGTTCCGCGAGGCCCTTCGATCGCGACGATGACTCCGCCGATGGGGCTCGTCTCGCAACGGATCGGATCCAGTCGTTCGATGAACGGAGCGAACGTGGCGATGACGAGAGCGCAGCTGCCGGGACGGGTGGGAAGATCGTCCGGATTGCGATCGAGATCCTTCAGCGTGTCGAAGAGATCGTCGAGAAGACCGATGCGGGTTCGGGCGGTCTCCTCGAAGACGTCGTCTCCTTCGGACGTAACGATGATCGGCGAGATGTCCGCGATGGTGGTTCGCAGATTGCCATCGGCGATCACGGCGGACACCGATACGTCGTTGCCCTTCAGGACGTCCTCGACCTTCGCGATCCAGGCGTCGACGTCCTCGTCGTACGGTCGTTCGATCTCGATCGAACAGATGTGGCGATAGGGTTCCGCGACCAGGATCTCGGCGTCGAGGCGTTCGCTGCGTCGCGGCTGGCTTGCGCTGAGCCACATCGCACCGCGTATCACGACGCGTCCGGTTCGTCGATCATCGTTCTGCATGGTCGTCCTTCCTGTGTCGTCGGGGGCGTTCCGCACCTCCGCGGGTCAGATCCCGGTGATGTCCGCCGTACCGCAGAACAGGTCGCCGTTCCGGATCTCCAGACGCACGCTGCATCCTCCTCGCGAGTCGAGGTGGGGATGGAGCGCATCGACGAGGGCGTCGTCGTCCTGGTCGGGCTCCGCATCGACGACGAAGCGCACGGTGCGGAAGTAGGGCTCCGCGACCTCCATCTCCATGTAGCGCTCCCCGCGCTTGCAGCCGGTCTCCTCCATGATGCCGTGCAGGAGGACGGGCTGCGTGGGCATCGGGCGCGACGTGTCCATCGACAGGCGCGCCGTGGGCACGTGCGCCTTGTGGAGGCCCAGGCCTTCGGAGATGCGGTCGAGCATGCTGCGCTCCGCTTCGATGCCGCCGATGTCGTGCAGGAGGACCAGGACCGGACCGGCCGCCGCCGATGCGATCATCTCGAGAGCGGCCACGACGGTCGAGTGCGCGGCGACGGCCGCGTCCGAGAGCACGATGATCGAACCCGTCTCGATGCCGGCGGTCTCTCCGAGCGACGCGATCCGGGGCTCACGGATCTCGAGGTTGCCGCCGTTCAGCACTGCCATCGGCTTGAAGTGCTCTTCGATCATCTGGGCGCATCGGATCTCGATGAAGTTCTCCGGCTTGGCACCGTACGTGGTCGCGATGGATTTCGCGAAGCTCGATGGACCGATGCCCGGGGCATCGCTGATGACGATCAGCGGGGAGACGGCTAGGTCGGCTTCCGCGGCCTCATGGAGTGCTCGGAGCATCTGCGACTTGCAGGCGAGGCTGCGGGTGACGAGTTCCTGATCGATGGCGGTCATCTGCGTATTCTCCGTTGGCGTCGTCGGTTCGGGTTGCGCTCGAATGGTCGACCGCGCGTTCGTCGCGGTCTTTTCATGTCCCCCAAGGGGCGTGTCCAGTTCATACGGACACATCGCCGATCCGGTATCCGGGAGGCTATTCCGGTGATGCGGGCGTCGCATCTATCGGTCATCGGCATTCCATTCGGATGGTGACGCGTGCGAGCGGAGTCTGTCGAAGGCCGCGATGGCACGCAGGACCGTGATGGGATCGAGTGGCGCTCCTCTTGCATCCGGAGATAGGACGCTGAGTCTTCCGATGCGGATGGAAGCGTTCCGTCCCGG
>JAAIGE0100823137.1_pt1 | contig 13582 bp, 10 predicted proteins | sample 6487951 | NCBI WGS metagenome assembly JAAIGE01 (sample SAMN13974128, study PRJNA590717) | phyllosphere metagenome | biome: tomato field; feature: multiple bacterial spot infested tomato fields; material: tomato leaves; isolation source: leaves from tomato fields | host: Solanum lycopersicum ... | reverse complement strand
TGATCGCCGGCCTGCCCGATGACGGGCTGCTGCTGCCCGACAGCGACCGGCTGCAGTTGGCGATCACCGCGGACGACCCCGAATCGGGCGTGCGCAACCTGGATGTGGCCCTGGATGGCCGGCCCGTCGCCGCGGACGAGCTGCTCGAGCTCGCGGGCCTCGCCGGTGAGCACGTGCTCTCGGTACGGGCGGTGAACCACGACGGCCTGGTCGCCACCGCCGAGACACGCCTGGTGGTGTTCGAGGACGACGGGGCCACGAGCGCTCCCGCCCGCGGCTCGCTGCACGACACCAGCGGGTGGGACGACGGCCTGCACGACGGCGCGTTCACCGTCACCATGAACCTGTGGTGGGGCGCGAACGGGTCGGTGTTCCGGCTGTACGAGAACGGCGAGCTCATCGCGACCCGTCTGTTGTCGCCCGCCACGCCCATGGCCCAGGTGGCGTCGGTGGAGGTCGCCGGCCGCTCCAACGGCACCTACGTGTTCACCGGCGAGCTCGTGAACGCCGCGGGCACGACGCAGACCACGTCCACCACGGTGGTGGTGACGGATGCAGCGCCCGCGCGCCCCGTACTCTCGCACGACAACCACGACGGCGACGGCTCCTACACGCTGACGACCGACCTGTGGTGGGGGACGAACGCCTCGGGATACACGCTGTTCGAGAACGGCGCGGCGATCGACACGCAGCAGCTGGCGGTCGCCTCCCCCGGGGCGCAACGGGCGCAGACCGCGGTGGCCGCGCGGGGTCCCGGCACCTACGAGTACGTCGCCGAGTTCACCAACGACGCGGGAGCCACGCGGTCGCGACCGGTCACCGTCGTCGTGCGCTGACAGGCATCGTGCGCTGACAGGCGTCGTGCGCCGAGCCGGCCGCCGCGGCCGTCGTCCCCCTCGGGGCGGCGGCCGCGGCGGCGACGGGGCTCGGAGAATCACGCGGAAATCGGATGCTGCCGCGGCATATCTCCGAGTTCGGAGTGATTCTCCGACGATGCGGGGGGCGTCGGGTGCTGCGCTCGGTCCACGGCATCCTGGGCGCCGCACTGTTAACGTCAACATACGCGTTTCCACCGCGCCCGGCCCCGGAACGAATCGAGACCACCGTGACGACCTTCACCATCGGCGAGACGGACTTCCTCCTCGACCTCGTCCGACCGTCCCCTCGGTCGAGGACTCAGCGTAGTGCCTGGAACGGCACTCCGGAACCGGTTCCGTGGGCCGACCGTGAGAGCGGTCTCACGGCTCGAGGGCCCGGGCACTCTAATGGATGCAGAACCTTGATATTTCGCTGTTGTGTCGAAGCGCTACCGCCAAGTAGGTTGTCCTGGAATCGGTTCCCCAAGGATGCGGCCAAGGCTCCTCTGGGCGGACGATGATCCCGAAAGAGGAGAAGTACATGGCATTGTCACAGCGATACCGTCTTCTTGCCCCGGTCGCCCTCCTGGGCGCGGCAGCACTGGTGCTCGCCGGGTGTGCAGAAGGTGGCACCGAGGGCGAAGGCGGCACGGGCGGCGAGGCGAAGAAGACCGTCCGCATCGCCGGAGGCATCACCGGCGGTGAGGCCGACGCCCTCAACAAGTCGTTCGAGAAGTTCACCGCCGACACCGGCATCACGGTCGAGTACACCGGCGACAAGTCGTTCGAAGGAAACATCGTCACGAAGGTCACCGGTGGTGACGCCCCGGACATCGCGATCGTCCCGCAGCCCGGTCTGCTGAAGACGCTCGTCGACACCGGCAAGGTGCTGCCCGCCTCCGACGCGGTCGAGAGTGCCGTCGACGAGAACTGGTCGCCCGACTGGAAGAACTACGGCACGTTCGACGACGAGTTCTACGCCGCCCCCATGCTCGCGAACCTGAAGGGGTACGTCTGGTACTCCCCGAAGCAGTTCGCCGAGTGGGGCGTCGAGATTCCCAAGACGTGGGACGAGATGATCGCCCTCACCGACAAGATCGTCGAGACCACCGGCGGCCCCGCGTGGTGCGCCGGATTCGCCTCCGACGCCGCGTCGGGATGGCCGGGCACCGACTGGATCGAGGACCTCGTCCTGCGCCAGTCCGGCCCCGACGTCTACGACCAGTGGGTGGCCGGTGACGTGAAGTTCACCGACCCGCAGATCAAGGAAGCGTTCGACGCGGTCGGCGACATCCTGCTCAACCCGGACTACGTCAACGCCGGCTACGGCGACGTCAAGAGCATCAACTCGACGGCGTTCGGCGACGTGGCTGCGGCCGTCGCGAGCGGCGACTGCGCGCTCACGCACCAGGCGTCGTTCCTCTCGGCGAACTTCCTCGACGTGCAGACCGCCGACGGCAAGACCCCCGAGGTCGCCCCCGACGGTGACGTCTACGCGTTCATCATGCCGGGCTACACCGAGGGCGAGCTCCAGGTCGAGGGTGGCGGCGAGTTCGTCGCCGGCTTCTCGGACGACGAGTCCACTCAGAAGGTGCTGGAGTTCATGGCCTCGCCGGAGTTCGCCGACGCTCGTGTCGAGCTCGGCGGTGTGATCTCCGCGAACAAGAACGCCGACCCCAGCCTCGCCTCCAGCGAGTTCCTCAAGGAAGCGATGACGACGCTCCAGGACGAGTCGACGGTCTTCCGTTTCGACGCCTCCGACCTGATGCCCTCCACGGTGGGCTCGGGCTCGTTCTGGAAGGGCATGGTCGACTGGATCGACGGCAAGGACACCGACACGGTGCTCTCGGACATCCAGGCCGGTTACGAGAACTGATCGTCGCCTGACGATCGGCTGAGCCGAGCGGGGTCGGGCTGCACCAGCCCGACCCCGCTTCTCCCATCCGCACCGCCCGAGTACGTCGTCGCACTCAGAAGGGGACACCCATGTCGCAGACCACCGTCGACAGGCCGGTCGACACCGAACCCGCCGTGACCACTCACGCGCAGGACCCCAAGGGACGATCGATCACCCGAATCGTCGTCGCCGCCGGCTTCGCCCTGATCGTCCTGCTCTTCTTCCTGCTGGCCTTCACGGCCTCCAGCGAGGAGTCGGCACGCATCACCATCGGGTTCTCGCTCAACAGCTTCTTCCTCTGGCTCGGCGGTCTGAACCCGCTGATCCAGATCCCCGTCATCCTGGTGGTGTTCGGGATCGTGGTCGGCATCATCCTCGTGCTGATCGAGTTCGCCCCGCGGCCGGGCCGCGGCTACTTCATCATGCGGTTGGCGGCCTGCCTGCTGATCCCGCTGCTGGCCTTCCTCCTGCTGCGTCCCTACGCGAACGCGGTGGTGTACGTCGTCGCGATCGCCCTGCTGGTCGGTGGACTGCTCTTCTTCGCGGACTTCCGTTCCCGTCAGGGCGCCGGCTACCTGTTCCAGCTGATCCTCTTCATGGCGCCGGCCAGCATCATGCTGATCCTCGGCCTGATCTACCCGGCGATCTCGACGATCTTCAAGTCGTTCTTCGACAAGTCGGGCGAGCAGTTCGTCGGCATGGAGAACTACATCTGGGTGTTCACGAACCCGACCGGTACGGCGTCGGTGGTCAACACGCTGCTGTGGGCGCTTCTGGCACCGACGATCTCGGTCGTGATCGGTCTCGCCTACGCCGTCTTCATCGATCGCGCCCGCGGCGAGAAGATCCTGAAGGTCCTCGTGTTCATGCCCGTCGCGATCTCGTTCGTCGGCGCCGGCATCATCTGGAAGTTCATGTACGACGCCCGCCAGGGCGACCAGGTCGGTCTGCTGAACGCGATCGTCACCGCCTTCGGTGGCGACCCGGTGCAGTGGCTGGCGATCAAGCCGGTCATCAACACGCTCATGCTGCTCGTCGTCTTCATCTGGACGCAGACCGGTTTCGCGATGGTGATCCTGTCGGCGGCCATCAAGGCGGTCCCCGTCGAGCAGATGGAGGCGGCGCAGCTGGACGGCACCAACGCGTGGCAGCGGTTCCGCAACGTCACGGTCCCCGGCATCCGCTCGTCGCTGATCGTCGTGCTCACGACCATCACGATCGCCTCGCTGAAGGTGTACGACATCGTCGCCGTCATGACCGGCGGTCGCGACGAGACGACCGTCCTCGGCTTCGAGATGGTCAACCAGCAGCAGCGGTTCCAGAGCTACGGTCACTCGTCGGCTCTGGCCGTCGTCCTTTTCCTGTTCGTCCTGCCGCTGATCATCTACAACGCCCGATCGATGGCCAAGCAGAGGGAGATCCGCTAATGACCGTCGCAGCACCCACCACACCGGTCGACAACCGCACGGCCCGCCAGGTCGCGCGCGACACCCGCAAGAACGAGGCGATCGCCCACAAGAAGCTGACGTCGAAGGGCGCGACGATCGCGGCCGTCATCATCGCCATCTTCTGGACGATCCCGACGTTCGGCCTCTTCGTCACCTCGTTCCGACCCGGCGCCGACACGCAGTCGACCGGGTGGTGGACGGTGTTCACGAACCCCGACTTCACCCTCGACAACTACTTCGAGGCGCTGAACTCGGGCGGTACGTCGACGACACTCGCCTCGGCGTTCGTGAACTCGCTCGCGATCACCATCCCCGCGACGGTCTTCCCGATCGTCATGGCGGCGCTGGCGGCCTACGCGTTCGCGTGGATCGACTTCAAGGGGCGGAGCGCGCTGTTCGTCTTCGTGTTCGCCCTCCAGATCGTGCCGCTGCAGATGGCACTCGTGCCGCTGCTGAGCCTCTTCTCCGAGGGGCTCACGATCAACGAGGTGCCGATCTTCCCGGGCTTCGGTCTGAACGACGTGCAGTACAGCTTCGCCCGCGTCTGGATCGCGCACGCGATCTTCGCGCTGCCGCTGGCGACGTTCATGCTGCACAACTTCATCGCGGAGATCCCGGGTGAGGTCATCGAGGCGGCGCGTGTGGACGGCGCCGGCCACGGTCAGGTTTTCTTCCGGATCATCCTGCCGCTGGCCGCTCCGGCGATCGCCTCGTTCGCGATCTTCCAGTTCCTGTGGGTGTGGAACGACCTGCTGGTCGCGACGATCTTCGCCTCGCCGGGCGCCCTGCCGATCACGCAGGCGCTGAACTCGCTGTCGGGAACCTGGGGCAACCGCTGGTTCCTGCAGTCGGCGGGCACGTTCATCTCGATCATCGTCCCGCTCATCGTGTTCTTCGCGCTGCAGCGCTTCTTCGTCCGCGGCCTGCTCGCGGGTGCGACGAAGGGCTGAGCCCGGAACGACGAGAGAGGGGGATGCCGGTGGCCACCGGCATCCCCCTCTTCGTTCGTCTGCGTGTCAGCCGCCGCAGCCGAGGCGCTGCTGCATCGAGGTCATCGCCTGGATCTCGAAGGACTGACCTTTGATCATGGTCTGAGCGACCGTCCGGACCCGCTCGTCGGAGGCGAGGTCGACGGCGGCCTCGGCCATCGGGATCGCGCCCTCGTGGTGGCGGATCATCAGGGTCAGGAATGAGCAGTCCGCCTGCTGACCGGTGGCCGCCTTGAGAGCTGCCAGCTCGGCGTCCGAGGCCATGCCCATCTGCTCGCGCACCTCTTCGTCCGAGAGGGTCTCGCCCTCGGTGCCGCCGTGCGCATGCCCGGAATCGGATGCCGCCATCCACGCCATCGGCTGGTCGTCGTACTGCGGCAGCCCCCAGCGGACCAGCCAGTCCAGCATCTCGCCGCGCTGCGACGACTGCCCGGTCGCGATGTCGTACGCGAGGGCGCGGAGCTCGTCGTCGTCGGTCTCGGCGTAGATGGTCATTGCCATGTCGACCGCCTGCGCGTGGTGCATCTGCATGTCGCGGGCGAAGCCGGCGTCGGCGGAGCCTTCACTCGGGGTGGAGCCGGGGATGCCGAACGTCGAGAAGCGGCCGATCGCGAACGCCACCGCGGCGATGGCGAGGCCCACGAGCAGCACGACCCACCACGGGGGCAGGGTGCGCTCGGTGCCCGGCTCGTCGCCGACGGTGCCGTCGGTCACTGCTTGCCGGGCGCGTCCAGAGCGCCGGTGCACGCGGCGCCGGGCTCGGGACCGTTCACGTTGCGCCAGTAGGCCTTGATGAACTCGCCGATGCGCTCATCGTCGGGGGAGTCGACCTTCAGCTGTGCGTTCCACGCGCTGACGGCGATGGGGGTGTCCATGTCCTCGTAGGGCGAGAGCACGGTGTAGTCCGAGGGCAGCTGCGCGTCGAGGGCGTCGATGCCCGCCTGGTCGACCTGCGCCGGGTCGTACGTGATCCAGATGGCGCCGTGCTCGAGGGCGTGGACGGCGTTCTCGTTCGGGACGGGCTGGTCGTAGACGCCGCAGTTCAGCCACACCGCGTTGTGATCGCCGCCGGCGGGAGGGGTCTGCTCGTAGTCGACGACACCCTCGACGTGGTTCGCGGTGTGCTCGAAGGTCTGCACCCCCGAGATGCCCGAGCCGTCGCCGTCGCCGCGGGCGACGGTCACGGGGCGGGGTGCGAGGAAGTAGGAGGCGGCCACGAGGCCGACGACCACGACGGCTGCGGTGACGCCGACGATCCACCAGGTGGTCTTCGTGCGGCGGCGCTTGGCGAGCTGGCGCTGGTACTCGGCGAGCTTCTGCTGCTTCTGCTGTTCGCGCTGCTGCTTCACGGTGAGGTTCAGCTGCGCCTGCGTCGCAGGGTTGCCGCTCGTGCGCTTGCCGGTGGGATCGTTCGGGGTCATGGGAGTGGCCTCGTCGGTCGGGGTGGGGAGGGCGCAGGTGCGCCGCTTCGATTTTATTCGCCTACATCTGCACGGGCCCTGGGCGGTGAGCGTTTCATAGGGTCTCGTGACGTGTGGGGCATCCCGCGCGGCTGCGCAAGGGGTGCGTGACGGCGCCCCGCGTCGAGCAGGATGGGGCGATGACAGTGCCCACGCACGAACACGAGATCGGTATCGGTCTGCGGCTGGCGGTGATCGGCGCGGTGCTCCTCGTCGTCGCCGTGGCCACCGGGATCGCCGTCGAGTCGACCGACTCCGAGCTCATCGACCTCGATTCCTGGTGGAACGCCTACGTCGCGACGTTCCTCCCCGGCATCCGACCCGTGTCGCTGCTCATGAACATCCTGGGCGCGGGGGTAATCGGGACCTACGTCGTGCCCCTCGTCGGCGCGGCGTTGCTGCTCGTGAGCCGGAGGCCGTGGGGGGCGGTCTTCTTCCTGGCCGCGTCCATCGCGGGGGCGCTCGTCGTGCAGCTGCTGAAGGGGCTCTTCGGGCGCGTGCGGCCGGAGGAGATGCTCGTCATCTCCGACCACGGGTCGTTCCCGTCCGGCCACACGGCGAACGCCGCCGTGATCGCCACCGTCGCGGTCATCCTCTTCCCGCGCGTCTGGGTGCTCGTCGTCGGGGTCGCGTGGACCCTGCTCATGGCGTTCAGCCGCACGCAGGTCCACGCGCACTGGTTGACCGACACCCTGGGCGGGACCGTGCTCGGTGTCGCCACGACGCTCCTCGTCGCGGCGGCGCTGACGATCCCCGTCGTCCGGGAACGCGAGCGCCGGCTCTCGCTAGGCTGAGCGGCATGAGCGCCGAGGAAGCCGCTGCCGAACTCGCCCGTCTCGAAGCCGAGGCCGCCGCCGCAGAGGCGGAGCTGAAGCTCGCGAAGGCGCAGGCCGCCCTGGCCGCCGCACGTGCGGCGGCCGCACGGACACAGACGGATGCCGCGCCTCCGGCCGCGGCCGGCCCGGACGGCGATCCCGCCCCGACCGCCGATCCTCCGTCTCCCGCGCCGGCGGCGGTCGACGCGCCGGCACCTGCCGATGCGCCCGCGGATGCCGCCCCCGCCGGCCCGCTCGACGCGGAGGAGGTCGCGCGGATCGTCACGGGGTACACGTTCGAAGAGGAGACGCTCGACCTCGGCGCGCTCGTCAACGGCGACCCGGTCCGCGAGGCGCAGATCCGCATCCCGCTGGCGATGACCAACCGGCACGGGCTGGTCGCCGGTGCCACCGGCACGGGCAAGACCCGCACCCTGCAGGGGCTCGCCGAGCAGCTCGCGGCCAAGGGCGTGCCGGTCTTCGCGGCCGACATCAAGGGCGACCTCACGGGGGTCGCCACGGCCGGTGAATCGAACCCGAAGCTCCTGGCCCGCACCGAGGCGATCGGGCAGGCGTGGGAACCGGCGGCATCCGTCACGGAGTACTTCGCGCTCGGCGGCATCGGTACCGGCGTCCCGGTCAGGGCCACCGTCACCGGGTTCGGTCCGCTGCTGCTGAGCCGCGTGCTCGGTCTCAACGAGACGCAGGAGTCGAGCCTCGGCCTCGTCTTCCACTACGCCGACGCGCACGGGCTGCCGCTCGTCGACCTGGCGGACCTGCGCGCCGTCCTCACCCACCTGACCAGCGACGCCGGCAAGCCCGAGCTGAAGGACCTCGGCGGGCTGTCCTCCGCCACGGCCGGTGTCATCCTGCGCGAGCTCATCACCTTCGCCGACGGCGGCGCCGACGTGTTCTTCGGCGAGCCGGAGTTCGACGTCCGCGACTTCCTGCGCACCGCCCCCGACGGACGCGGGATCATCTCGCTCCTCGAGGTGCCCGGCATCGCCGACAAGCCCGAACTGTTCTCGACGTTCCTCATGTACCTGCTCGCGGAGCTGTTCGAGATCCTCCCCGAGGTGGGGGATGCCGCCAAGCCCAAGCTCGTGTTCTTCTTCGACGAGGCGCACCTGCTGTTCCGCGACGCGTCGAAGGCGTTCACCGCGGCGATCGTGCAGACCGTGCGCCTCATCCGCTCGAAGGGGGTCGGGGTCTTCTTCGTGACGCAGACCCCGAAGGACGTGCCGGGCGACGTCCTCGGCCAGCTCGGCTCGCGCATCCAGCACGCACTCCGCGCCTTCACGCCCGACGACGCGAAGGCCCTCCGCGCGACGGTCGGCACCTATCCGACCTCGGGCTACGACCTCGAACGCGTGCTGCAGGAGCTCGGCACCGGCGAGGCGATCGTGACCGTCATGAACGAGAAGGGCGCGCCGACGCCCGTCGCTTGGACGCGGCTGCGCGCGCCGCAGGGGCTCATGTCCCCGACCCCCGCGGCCGCCGTGCAGGCCGCCGTCGCGGCGTCGCCGCTGCTCGCGACCTACGGCACCCCGGTCGACCGGGAGTCCGCGCGCGAGATCCTCGCGGCGAAGATGGCGGCGGCGGACGCCGAGGCGGATGCCGCCAAGGCCGCCGCCGACAAGGCGAAGGCCGACGCGGAGTACGCGAAGCAGAAGGCCGCGATGGACAAGGCGCAGAAGAAGGCCGAGGCCGACGCGCAGCGGGAGTACGACCGGATCCTCCGCAGCACCGGCGGTCGCACCCGGACCTCGCGTCGCGCCGAGTCCTCGCCGCTCGAGCAGATCCTCGGATCGAAAGCGACGCAGTCGATCATCGGCAGCGTCATCCGCGGCGTGTTCGGGAACGGTCGCCGATGAGTGCGGCATCCCGCATCCGTCCCTTCCGTCCCGGGGACGAACCCGCCCTCGCCGAGATCTGCCTGCGGACCGCCGACGGCGGCGGCGACGCGACAGGGATCTTCGAGGACGACGCGATCTGGGCCCACATCTGGGTCCTGCCCTACGTCGAACGCCACCCCGACTTGGCTTTCGTCGTCGAGGACGAGGACGGCACCGTCACGGGGTACGTCGTCGCGACGCCCGACACCGACGCGTTCGAGCGGTGGTTCCACGACGAGTGGTGGCCGCGCCACGCGCACCGCTGGCCGAAGCCCGAGCGCGAGGTCACGCGTCAGGACGGCACCCTGCTCTACGCCTACAGCCGCGGGGAGAAGCCCGAGCGGTACGCCGAGGAGTTCCCCGCGCACCTGCACATCGATCTGCTGCCGCAGGCCCAGGGCAAGGGCGCGGGGCGCCGCCTCATCGAGACGCTCTTCCACGCGCTCCGCGAGCGAAGCGTCCCCGGACTGCACCTCGTGGCGTCGGCGGGGAACACCGGCGCGATGGCGTTCTACACCCGCCTCGGGCTCGCTCCCCTGCCCTCGTCGCCGGGGTCCCGCGCCTACGGCGTCAAGCTATGAGCGGTGCACCGGGATCGGCATCGTCGACGTGTCGATGAGCGGGTCGTCGTCCTGACGCTCGACGACCTCGATCGCCTCCGCGCGCGTCTCGACGGTCGGCACCGAGCCGAGGAGCGGCCGCTTCGCGGTCTCCTTCATCGACAGCAGCGCGATCCCGCCCAGTAGCGCGAAGAACATGATGTAGAACGCGGGCATGTAGGTGTTGCCGGTGGCGTCGATGAGGGCCTGACTGAACAGCGGCGTCGTGCCGCCGAACAGCGAGACCGACACGTTGTAGGCGATCGCCATCGCGCCGAACCGCGACGCGGTCGGGAACAGGGCCGGCAGTGTGGACGCCGAGACGGCGACGTAGAAGGCGACGGGGATCGCCACCATCCCGAGGGCGACGAAGACCGCCCACTCCTGCCCGATCTGCATGATCGCGAACGCCGGGATCATGAGCACGATCGTCGAGCCGGCCGCGATCATGTAGACCGGCCGCCGGCCGATCCGGTCGCTCAGCATCCCGATGAACGGCAGACTGGCCGACATCACGAGCAGCACCGGCACGGTCGCCACCGCCGCGCCGAGGTTCGAGATCCCGACCTCCGTCTCGAGGTAGGTCGGCATGTAGCTCGTGAGGGCGTAGCCGGCGGTGTTCGTCGCCGCGACGATCGCGATGCCGATGAGCACCTCGCGCCAGTGATGGCGCAGGATGCCGCCGATGCCGTGGCGTGCCAGCGGGTCATCGCGGTCGATCTGCCCTTCGGTCTCCGCGGCGTTCTCGTAGGCGGGGGTCTCGGGGATCTTGAGGCGGAACCAGATCGCGACGATGCCGAGGGGGATCGCGACGAGGAACGGGATCCGCCACCCGAAGTCGGTCATCGCGGTCTCGCCCCACACCGACTCGGTGATGACGGTGGTGAGGGCGACGACCGAGGCGCCGGCGGCGAAGCCGACGTAGGAGCCCAGGTCGAGCCACGACGACCAGAAGCCGCGTCGCTTGTCGGGGGAGAACTCCGCGACGTACGTGGTGGCGCCGGCGTACTCGCCGCCGGTGGAGAACCCCTGCACCATCTTGAGCAGGTACAGCGGCACGATCGCCCAGAGTCCGATTTGCGCGCTCGTGGGCAGGACGCCGATGAGGGCGGTCGCGACGGCCATCATCGCCATCGTGAAGAAGAGGACCTTCTGCCGACCGATGCGATCGCCGAGCGGACCGAGGACGAGGCCGCCGATGGGGCGCACGAGGAACGAGATCGCGAACCCGAGGAGGGTGACGAGCAGGTTCCACGGCTCGGGCAGATCGTCCGCGAAGACGACGGAGATCGTGACGGCGAGGTAGCCGTAGATGCCGAAGTCGAACCACTCCATGAAGTTGCCGACGACGGTGCCGCTGATCGCGGTGCGGACCCGCTTCGTGTCGACGACCACCACGTCGTCCACGTCGAGGCGGGGCGGGGGCGCCGAGCGGGTGATCGGATCGGAGGACGGGCGTGCCGGCTGACGGGATGACCTGGCCATCTCTCCACGGTACGCGCGTGGTCCGCGGCCCGCATCCGTGCGGCTGTCCCTTGACAAAACCCGTCTGCCGAGCGGGGCCCGCACCCCTCCGAGGCCGGTCTATCGTGGCGACATGAGCGAGCTCTCCGCCCCCACCGGCCGCGAATCCGCCCTCGTCGCCCAGCCCCGCGCCGACGGCTCCGCGCCGCGTGCGCTGGTCCTCGGATCGACCGGATACCTCGGCGGACGCCTCGTCCCGCGACTCCTGTCGGCGGGGTACCGGGTGCGGGTGCTCGTGCGCACGCCCGCCCGGGTGAGGGCGTTCGTGTGGGGGAGCGAGGTCGAGGTCGTCGAGGGTGCGGCGGAGGACGCCGACGCCGTCGCCCGCGCCGTCGACGACGTCGACGTGCTCTACTACCTCGTCCACTCGATGGGCGGCGGCGGCGACTTCGAGACGAAGGACCTGCGCGCGGCGGAGACCGTGGCGGATGCGGCGGCCGAGGCATCCGTCGGTCGCATCGTCTACCTCGGGGGTCTGCACCCGGCCGGTGTGGAGCTGAGCCCGCACCTGCGCTCGCGCGTCGAGGTGGGCGAAGTGCTGCTGCACAGCGGCGTGCCGACCCTCGTCCTGCAGGCCGGTGTCGTCATCGGGTCGGGGTCCGCCTCGTTCGAGATGGTGCGTCACCTCACCGACGTGCTGCCGTACATGCCGGCGCCGAAGTGGGTGCGCAACCGCATCCAGCCGATCGCGGTGCGCGACGTGCTGCACTACCTGCTCGCGGCGGCGCGGGTCGACTCGGACGTCAACCGGGCCGTCGACATCGGCGGGCCGGACGTGCTCCGCTACGGCCAGATGATGAACGGGTACGCCGTCGAGGCGGGGCTGCGCCAGCGCGCGATCGCCGCGCTGCCCGTGCTGACCCCCGGTCTCGCATCGCACTGGGTGAACCTCGTGACCCCGGTTCCGCGTGCGATCGCCCGGCCGCTCATCGCGTCGCTGCAGAACGAGTGCATCATGGACGACCACGCCGTCGACGAGCTGCTGCCGCGGCCCGAGGGCGGCCTCACGCCCTACCGCGAGGCGGTGCGCCTGGCGCTGCGCAAGGTCGAGGCCGACGCCGTCGAGACGAGCTGGCAGGACGCCGAGGTCTCGTCGGTGCCGAGCGACCCGCTGCCGAGCGACCCCGAGTGGGCCGGCCGGCTCGTGTTCACCGACGAGCAGAGCGCGACGACGTCGGCGAGCCCCGAGCAGCTCTGGCGGGTCATCGTCGGGATCGGCGGCGAGAACGGCTGGTACTCGTCGCCGTTCCTGTGGGCCGTCCGCGGCTGGATGGACCGACTCGTGGGCGGCGTGGGCCTGCAGCGCGGGCGCCGCAGCCGCGGCAAGGTCGCGGCGGGCGACGCGATCGACTTCTGGCGCGTCGAGGCCGTCGAGGAAGGGCGACTGTTGCGCCTGCGTGCAGAGATGAAGGTGCCGGGCCTCGCGTGGCTCGAACTGCGCGCGAGCCCCGACGGGTCGGGCTCACGGTACGACCAGCGCGCCGTCTTCTTCCCGAAGGGGCTCGCCGGACGGCTGTACTGGTTCGCCGTGCTGCCCTTCCACGGCTTCATCTTCCAGGGCATGGCGAACCGCATCGCGGCCGCCGCCGAGCGCGAGGCGCCCGCCGCCTGAGGTCTCAGGCCGTGAGGCGACCGTTCGCGACGCGGACGGTCCGGTCGACGAGGGATGCCGGGACCTCGGCGTGCGAGATGAGCACGACCGCGTGCGACCCGTCGACCGCGCCGAGCAGGTCGGTCAGCAGCGCATCGGCGGCGGACGGGTCGACGCCGGCGGTCGGTTCGTCGAGGATCAGCACGGGGAAGCCGCGCAGCAGGGCGCGCGCGAGCGAGATGCGCTGGGCCTGACCGCCCGAGACGAGCGCGCCGCGCTCGCCGACGCGCGCGTCGAGTCCGCCGCGCGCGCGGAGCCAGTCGCCGAGGCCCACGCGCTCGAGGACGCGCACGAGCTCGTCGTCGCTCGCGGTGTCGCGGGCGAAGAGCAGGTTCTGGCGGATGTCCTCGTCGAAGAGCATCGGATGCTGCTCGCACAGCCCCACCGTCTGTCGCAGGTCGTCGGGGGCGATCGCGTCGACGGGGCGCCCGCCGATCGTGTACTCGC
>JAAIGE0100589554.1_pt1 | contig 13599 bp, 12 predicted proteins | sample 6487951 | NCBI WGS metagenome assembly JAAIGE01 (sample SAMN13974128, study PRJNA590717) | phyllosphere metagenome | biome: tomato field; feature: multiple bacterial spot infested tomato fields; material: tomato leaves; isolation source: leaves from tomato fields | host: Solanum lycopersicum ... | reverse complement strand
GTCGCCAGGGCTTCATGGCCCAGCGCCTTGTCGAAATAATCGGTGACGTACTCGGTGAATCGTCGGAAAGTAGAAATAGCTCTTCCCTTCGTTATTCATCACATTGATCATCGCTTTGGAGTAGTCAAAGTCCAGTCGGGCTACTCCTGAGCTAAGTTGTGGAAAATCTTTGAACACTTCCTGCGTAACCTCTTTAAGCTCATTGTGTTCCACATCCAGTTGTACCAGTTGCGTGTTACAGCCAATCGCGTAAATCAGATCGGGAGCATAGGTTTTGAAACTCAGGGCACATCGCTTTTTACCAAACGTTTCATTGGTTACCACTCGATCCACCAGCAGTTTGCCGTCCGTTACCCGGTTGAACTGAGCGTGTGTTTCCAGCTCTTCGGCTCCATTCCCTTTTCCTACCCGATCCGTACCCAGCCGCAGATATACCGGATCGCCCGTGAGGGTGTTGGTGTACACAAAGCTGTTGTAGTACATCCGGGGCAGCTTGAAGTTAGAAACGGTATAGGTGCTGGCTTTTTTGGGTTGAAAACCTACCACCACCCCGTAGATGATCAGAATGCCTGCGACACAGCCGATGAGTAGGATAATCGGCAACCGGTTATTTCCCGGCGGTGCAGAACTGGGCCGAAGCGGTGGCTGCTCGTAGTGGTGATAAATGTGCGTATCGTCGCTATCTAAATAGTATTCCGTACTACAATTCTGGCACTGGTATACATGGGGTTTGATCTCTCTTTTGTGAATACTGCCGCAGTGCGGACAATGGATTACTTTGATCTGTTTGGCCATGTGTGGATAGAAACAATCGAACCTTTGAGGCAGTTTTAGGCTATTAAGGTCTTAAAGAAAATAGATATACATTTCTGAAGAGACCCGTACCCGTTTTAATTTACTTTTTTGCGAAATGAGCCCGAAAACGCTTTCCTCTGTACCCGTGGATCCATCCCAGCGATCAGGTTTGCATCGTTTTGGCTCGTGGCTACTAGTTGGTTACTGGTTTTTTTTTCTGATTATTCATGTGTTCACCGACTGCTTTCTGGATCTGCATACGTTCACGGATTCCGGGAAATTGGGCCTGTTCAGTGCACTGGCGGTATTGCCCCTGGCTTTGTATACCCTTGTCCTGGTCGTTCCTCATCTGGAATGGCCGTGGTATGGAAACGTGTTCATCAGTCTCGCTCTGCTTGGGTTTTACGTACTTTCCGCCTATTTCACCGTTAAAAAACTGGACTTGCTCTGGAGTATAGCCACCCGCCCCGCCATCGAACAGCAGTGGCCGATTCTTCGGGTCGAACAAGTTTTTGCCAGACGAGGGGGCTTTATTCATACCAAGGTTATTTTACGAATCAATCAGAAGCCAGTGGAGCTGGAAGCCACCCGAAGCAGCTATTTTCTATTAAAAGACCGGAGCCTGATTGGGGGAAAAGTAAGTATTTCTGCGTTGAACGAGTACATCGTGCGTGACCTGAACGTATCCGCCAGTGAACGCTGGCAGGCCCGGAGAGCCTATTGGCAGGACTGGTTTCAGCGGTACTGGTGGCTGGGAGTACTTATCGTTTTATACGTGATCTGGCAATGGATTAAAGCTTGGCTTTTCCCGAAGACATCCTAGTATTATTCCATTACTTCAACCAGATAAGCCTTCCACAACTCCTCCGCATAGGTGTTGAAGGCAGTCTTTCGAAAACCATTGCTGGTCATGATTCCCCCATCGGGTTGCAGGGCATTACCCACTTTCAGCTTACCCACACCCCGCATGGCGTATTTGGTCATTCCTTCGTGCATGATGATTTTCAGCTCGCTGGGACTCACATCGCCCCGGCAACCGATCCGATAAGCTACCCATACCTCTGCTTTCCCGTTTTTGTTCAGATCCGTAACTTTAAAAGAGCCGCGAACAAAGGCAGCGACCCGATCCAGCGGACAATCGGCTATTCCGTCGTTTAGTTGCCAGAGCTTCGAACCGTTCGCTGCAAACACGTACGCGGCGATATGTGCCTCGTCTTCCCGTGTAGTCGTCTCGGTGATAAGAGCTACGTAATCGCCGGTTTGATCGTGAAACTGAAGGGTCTGCAAGGGCTTTCCTTTAACCAGAAGCCCGGCCGGCAGAGCGGACGGAGCGATCCCTTTTGACTGCACTTGTGCCAGGGCTACCTGCTGAATCGAAAGGATAAAAAGGAATATCGAAATGCGTAGAAAGGTCATGATTCGGTGCGACTTGAACTTAGTATTACCCCGCAGGAAAAAATGCATTGCAGAGCGAACGGGCTTTCCCGTTTTTTAGCAATCAATCCCTACGATAAACCATTTTCTTAACTAAAGGTTATTAGTAAAACCTTACTCAATCTATTTTTATGTCTTTGAAAAGTCTGTCGAAAACCCGCTGGAGCCTTGAGCCGCAACGGGTTGTCATTTATCCGTATGGTGTTTTTTACATCTTCACGCTTGTCTTTGCCTTATTTGCTACTGGTCTCTTCTTAGTGTACGTCACCTATCAGAACACCACTTTTGCGGAATCGCTCCCTTTCGTACTTTTTCTGCTGCTGATTGTGGCGATCTTCTGGGGTCATGCGGGAACGTACGTCGAATTTGATCATAGTAAAGGGCACATGCGGAAAATGTTCCTGGGATTTATTCCAGCGACTACAACACCTCTATCTAAACTTCAGGGAATCAATGTAGTAAGCAACATGGCGGGTAGTTATAATTACCGCCTGTTTCGTAAAGATTCCCGTTATGGGAAGGGCCTGGTTGTTTCCTGCGGCTATACGAAATCCAATGACCCGAATGCCCTCGCCTTCGTCGAAGAGGCCGTCCCGGTGATCCATCAGTTTCTGGATCAATACGATACTCCCGCCGATTATGTAAAAGTACCGCTTACGTCCTACCGCTTTTTCACGCAGGAAGGACCTGTGTTTACGGTTAAAAATGCAAAAGCCGGAGCGATCATAATCGGGTTGTTTTTTATCGCCATTGGCATTTCCATGCTGGCTCTGCAAACCAACGGTCTGCTGGCGAAAGTGGTGATCATCGCGATTATGCTGGGGATCGGATTTATTTTCTTCAATGCCGCGTACACGGAAACAACGTTCAACACCGATACGCAGCTGCTGGAAAGAAGGGGATGGATTAAAGCTTTCAACAAACGCTATCACTTTGGAGCTTTTGCCGGACTGCAAACCGTCCGCCAGTCGTTTAATTTTGTTTATACGGGCACCTCAATCAATATGTATTTTCACGTACCCGGCAAGGCCGACCGGCAGGATGTATTTACCATAGCCTCGTTCCGGAAGAGTGCTCAGGTAGAACGATTCGTCGATGAGCTTCACCAGATCATGGAAGGATAGCAGCACCGTTTTCAAAACGATTTTCCAGAGGGGCCATGCTCCAGCATTTCTTTCTAAACGGACGGATCAGGGCATTGATCCGTCCGTTTTTCGCTGACCAGCCGGGTTTATTTGCTTGATGAAATACAATACGCGAAAGGAGAGGATTCTGGGCCCCTGCTTCCTGGAGTAGTCGAAACTTAATTCCTGAAGCTGTGCCATCACCCGGAAGCCTTCTTTCGCCTGCGTCAATTGCAGCATCTCCTTCGGTAGCGTATAGTTTCGATTCAGAGCCTGCGAACTCGCCTGATTTTCATACTTTCTCAACTGCTTTTCCTGCTGTACAATTCGCAGGGCCAGTTCGTTCGCCGGAAAAACAAAACGGGTTTTCCCAATTTTAAAAGTTAAGCTATTGTCAAGGCTATCGCTGTAGGTGATTACAGAACCAGCCAGTGTATCCGATAGGGTAGTATCCAGGAACATTGACCTATCCAGCATATAGTCATAGCCTTTTATACTGGAGAGGTTGCTATTCGTGCGGATGAAGTAGTTCGTGCTCAGTTCGAGGGTATTTTCTTCTTCCGCCTCATACGAACGATATTCGTAGCCACTCAGCCCCAGATAATTCTGTACCCAGGCAGTCCCCGCCCATTTGATTTCCTGCTCGGCAGGAATGTAATCTCCAGTCGTCTTATACGTTTGGCGAAGCGAATCTTCTTTTTGGGATAAGTCCACCTGCAAAATCGGCTGCAAGGCCGTAAACTCGTAATTGTTCAGCAGGTAACTGAGGGCACTCGCCATCCGTACCGCCGTGCGGGGTTTCAGACGGGTGGCATCAACCGGAATCAGTTTTCCTCCTTCTACGGCCTTCGCCTGCGTAAACAGGTTCACGAGAATGGTTTGCTGGGACCGAAAACTAACTGACGTCGCACTTTGGGGACCATAGGTTATGAACAGGATCGTCAGAGCGAGCGAAACGGGGATGGTTTTAATCGTGGCTTTTTTATACCCCAGAAAATAGATGGTCAGGAAGAACAGCCAGGCCGCCAGTACGATCAGAAAATAACGGGGCTGTGTCATGCCGTACGTACTCACGCGTTTGGTAATGGCGAGTACCAGCAGAACCAGCAGGGGAATCAAACCTACGTAAAAATACTGGCTGTACGCCTGAATCCAGCCGCGTCCTTCCTGTTTACGGATAGGGTACACTAGCAATAGGGCCAATAGTCCGAGGCCCGCATAACCGAGAATGAGTCCCGAAACCAATCCTTTGGGCAGTTGCCATTCGATCAGTATTTTCAACTCATAAGCCAGTAAGATAACCAGATACACCAGGGCCAGCGGCACCAGAATGTACTGACTGAAAAACTGAAGGGCCTTTGGATACGACTCGGGATTTTCTTCTTCCCGAAGCTGCTCCGGAATTCCGTTCAGAAAGAATAACGTATTAAACAAACCAAAGATCACCGCCCAGATTTTGTACAGATGATGCCAGGCCATATCCAGGCCGAACAGGGAATTGACGGCCGTGTAGGCTGTTGTTAATCCAATCACCAGCACCAGACTATACAGAATAGCCGTCAGCAATCGAATGAACAGCGTTTTGTTGAATTGCCAGAAAAACAGCGTATCCCCTCTACTGGTAAAGCCCGCAAACGAAACCAGCAGGTGCGTAGCTACGAAAAGTAGCCCAAAGTGTACAAAATCCTGCGGATAGGCTTCCGGCTGAAGTACCCAGAAAAAGACCACAGCAATGGCCGCCGCCAGACCCTGTACAACCCACCGCTGTTGTTGCGAGCCGTTTTTACGCTGCCCAAACAGCGAGGCCGACAGGCAAAGCGGCAGACCCAACGCGGCCATCATCACCAGCCGGGTATACTCGTCACGGGTCAACGGACCCGTAGGCTCGGGCGAGGAAAGAATGGCTGCCGCAATCGTGCCGATCAGGGTAAAGGCACATTCCAGCGGATAACGCCGCAGGGTATCGGTTGTATTTTGAAACAGAACGGCGGCGGAAGGGAGCTTGAGAGCCATGGCTTTTAATGGAGTCGAGGTCGAAGGGCAATGGGCTGATTAACGTACGTTTTACTAAAAGAAAATATCAATGTAATCGGTCGTAATACCGTCGCAGTTGAGTTTCTCCAACAATCGCCAGTACCTGCGGGTACCCGTAGCCCGAAACACCTGAGGCCCTACCCGTTCGCAGGGTTTTCCTTCGTTGATGTATTCGATTCGGGAAACGATTTTACCGTCAAACAACAGCTTTCGTTCAGCTACTTCAAGGGTACCTTTGATGGTTACGTATTCGTTTCGGTTGGGGTCCCGCTGTTCCCCTTCGATTTTGTATTTTCCTTTGCCTAAGGACGTTACCTCAACCGTTCCTGGTTTGGCATTATTGAATTCGATCCATTGAATTCGCAGATCGTGGGAGCCGGTTCGGAGTTGCTGAGCAAAAACGGGACTCACCAAAAAAAGAAAAGAGAGCAGAAAGAAAGTAACTTTCATGGGTACTCGCAGGCAGTTAAAATGGATAGTATGTTAATCCTTCCAAGGTTGGCTTCAGGACTTTTGAGCTATACAGGACGAATCGATTGAAACTACAACCCGTGAACGCCGGAGAAGTTTTTGTCGCCTATCTCGCCCTATCTTGCTGACTCATCGTCAAATTTCATCCCGGTTTCAAGGCGAATTAAGTGCTTTTGCGTAGGTTTTAAACAAAACTTATGTTTTTTCGAAGGTTAAAGCAGGAAGCACTGCCTCGAACTACCCGCCTCGTACGCATGAACCACCCTACGTTTCTATACGCCAGAATTTTTTCAATACCAGCGGTTAACCGGACTTTACTCGTCGCTTTGGCACTGCTCTTATGCCTGGGGATGGTTCGGACACAGGCCCAGACCTTTTCGACGGTAGAAGAAATCCCGAACCCCAAAGCGATGGGTCAGGGCTACCTCAGCGACCCCACTGGCTTACTTTCCCAGACAGAATTTGACTCGATTACGCACGTACTGGAACGACTTGAACGTCGTACGGGCGTCGAAACTGCCGTCGTGATTATTCCTGATTTCAATGAAAATGAGGACGACTTCAGCTTTGCCACCGAACTGTTTCGGCACTGGGGTATTGGCAAAGCAAAAGCTAATAACGGACTACTGCTCCTGATTGCCACGCAGCGACGGCAATACCGTTTCATTACGGGTTACGGGCTGGAAGGTATCCTGCCGGACGCCACCCTGAAAACCATTGGCGAAGAATTGCTGGTACCGGCCTTTCGTCAACAGGCCTACGGTGCGGGTATCCTGGCAACGGTGCGAACCCTCTCCGATTACCTGCAACGACCGGATCACGAACGAGAACTTTCCTCCTTGCTTCGGCAGTACAAACCTCAGCAAACTACCGATTGGTCAGGGTTCATTGCCTTCTTCCTAGCGGTAGGGCTCAGTCTGCTGGCCTTCTGGCAACTTTCAGGATTTACGAAAGGAGATTCGGTAAAAATCATTCCGAACCGGTATTCCGAAACGCTGGGATTGGTTGTACTAGGTTTGGTGATCGTGGTGGGTCTAGTGCTTGTCATTCTCTTTTTTTCCGGATCTTTTTCTCAACTGTTCCAGCATTTTTCTGCGTTACTCCCTTACCTCACCTACCTTACGATTGTATTCGTACTCTTTTTTAAACAGCTCCATACACTGGCTCACCTGAGAAGCCGGTACCGGGACGATCAAACCTTTTTTAGTGCCGTGCAGAAGCTGTTCCGGGCTACCTGGTGGCAGGTTATCTTATCACCGCCTACGCTCCTGTATCCGGTGCTGGGAAAAATCCGCTCGCAGCGTAGCAGCAGCCGGTTCACGCCGCTATTCGACAGTCTGGGGCAGCCCATGCAGCGACTCAACCGGGATGAAGCTACCGACCGTGACCAGTATCTTTCGACTGGACAACGGGTGGAAGAAAAGTTAAACAGTCTGACGTACGACGTTTGGGTAAGTACTCAGGGTGAAACCAGGGTTATTCCGCACCCAGCGGATACGTTTGAGCGGCATCCGGTATGCCCAGCCTGTGGTTTCCGAACCCTCAGCGAACCCGTCACGCTTACGGTCACACGGGCTACACAGCATCAGGCGGGTACGGGCAAACAGGTGCGAATCTGCCGCCATTGCAAACACGAGGTTTTTATTAAGTCGGTCGTGAAAGCCCCACTGGCGGAGCAGCGTTCCGGTTCCTCAACACTGTCGGGAAGAAGTGGTTCTTCTTCCTCCTCGTCTTCTTCCGGAAGCTGGGGAGGGGGCACAACCGGGGGCGGCGGTGCGGGGGGAAGCTGGTAGGATTAGTCCGTTTCAGGTATCAGGCACTTGGTTCTGGCACGGGTGTTGAACTGAGCCAGAACCTACCAATCAAAGAGGTCTGCCGGCATATTCTAGGAGCGTTTACGAGTTAGAGTTAGGCCAGACTTTTGCTAGGTCGGCAGCTACTCCGCATGTATTCATAATCGGTCAGATTTATTCAAGTCTATTGTGTACGATCACGATCTCCTGCCAGTTGCCATGGCCTGAGTTTGGCTGGTTCCTTATCGACCGCTGGTTAGTGGCCCCGGCAGGTTGAGACTTACAAAATGTAAATAACTAAGTGATTTTCAGCAGTCTCCTATCAATCTTGAGTCGTTCACAAACAAACTATCGTCGTTCACTACAATTTTTTGGCGGCAATGTACTATTTATAATACTTTTATGTCATCAGATCGCCGCCATGATCATCACCCCGCTAGCTTCAACGCAATGAAATCAATTCATTATCAATGGCTATTATCTGATTTTCATGAATTAACCCGCATGAAGTCTTCTCACGTATTTTGCCTGTCCTTTTAGTGTAAATGGAAGCTTAGCTCTGAACTCATTCCTCCACCTGGTTCTCAGAAAAGCGATACGATTGCACCAAAAATCCGTCCTGTCAGGATCAGCCCTGAATCCGTCATGCATGCCCTTCCGGAAAGGCCTATACTGACGCGTTTAGACTGGTACTCCCTCATTCTTTTTGCACTTCCCAATCAATTAATCAGTAGATCGATCATCTGCTTTCATCCATCGGCATGGCTGACAACTCGTTTGTTGCCCTAAGGATTTGACTGCCACTTGATTCGTTTCGTAAGTCGTATCATTTCTATGCTTTTCCCGCAATGATTTATCAACTATAAATCAACTTAATCCATCGTTTGCTATGAGAGTGGTGATTCTATCCAGCTTCGCCATGCTGACTACTATGTCCTGTCTGGGACAAAACCGTGTCAGCATCAGCCAAAGCGGGGACGGCGGTAACACCGCGTCCGTAACCCAGACCGGAGTAGGCAATCAGGTCAGTATCAACCAGCAAAGTGGAGGCGTTGGCGGTTCTAACAAAGCCGGGAATCGCCTGAAAGTTAAAACCCCCAGGGGTACTAAAACCCACATTATTCAGGGAGGAAATGGTCCAAATCTGGTAGAAATCTCGCAGGATGGGCATGCTACGGCCCACATCCAGCAGTCACCGGATTCTACCTCACGGATTGAAATTCTCCCGACCGAGCCCGAAAAACCCAAAACGCCAAAGGACCACAAACGCCCCTAGGCCGCATAAGCCCTTACCTTTTTCTACCTTTTAAACTTTTATTTCATGAAAAAAATTGCTCTTACCGGATTTGCTTTGCTGGCCTTTGCTGCCGCAAGTTTTGCTCAATCAAACACTACAACCACCAATCAGGTCGGCAACCTTCAAACGGCCAGTCAGACCCAGAGTGGCCGTAACCTGAAGTCAACCGTCAGCCAGGACAAAGGAGGCGGTTCCAATACGGGCAACTACGCCCTGACCAGTCAGACGGGTGCAGTATCCATGAATAATGAAGCCATCATTCATCAAGACCAGAACTCCAACTCCAACCGGGCCAGCGTATCGCAGTCGGCCGGATCGGGTAATAAATCCTGGGTTCAGCAGAATAACAACAGTGGCGGAGGTTCCTTGCAAGTCACTAGTGGTACTTCAGCGGCAGCTATTGCAGCAGCGGGTGGTAATACCGCCGCCATTACTCAGCAGGGTAGTAACAATACCAACACGTATATTATTCAAAGTAACCAGTCTTCAGCCAACAAGGGCGAAATCTTTCAGTACGGTAACAGTAGTCGTCAAACCTCCATCGATCAGTCGCAAAACTCAGCCCGTAACGAGGCTAAAATTGAGCAGGGTACTCCAGCAAGCCTGGTAAATACTAATTATGCCGTGGTTTCGCAGCAGGGTAATAGCTACGAAAATAAAGCCCTGGTGTCGCAACAGACGACTGGCAACGTTGCTTACGTCAAGCAAAACGACGAATCGTATCGTAATGAGACTAAAGTAACCCAGATTGGCAATTTCGGTTATGAAACAGCAAACGTCTATCAGACCAATCATGCCACCGACAACAAGGCTACGATTACGCAGAGTGGTTTTGGGGATTTTGCCAACGTTTATCAGCAGTATAACAGTACTCACAACCAGGCTACTGTAACTCAGAAAAGTACAGATGGCGGATTTGGCAACGTAACTGATATCTGGCAACAGCAGAACTCGCACTACAACCAGGCTACTGCTACCCAGGATGGTGTCAATAACGGTGCCAAAATCAGTCAGGTGAATGCGTCGGGCAACAAGGCACTGATTGAACAAAGCCTGGGCAGACCTGAAGGCGGATTGAATACTGCTGAAATCCAACAGGGTAGAACAGACATGGGAAGCTCAAATAACAATACGGCTACCATCCAACAGGATTACAGCAAAAATACTGCCCGCCTGCAACAGTTTGGTTCTGATAACAAATCAACGATGTCGCAATTGGTTGGAGACAGCAATGTGATCAAAGGGATGAACGGTGATTTTGCTCTCCAGCAGGGTAACAACAATACCCTATCGGTTGTGCAGGATTCCGGCAGTTCCAACTACGTTCCCAATACGGCGAGTGTGAGCCAGATTGGTAATGGTAACATGGCCATGATCAACCAATCGGGTCGCTAACCACCAAGGCTGGCCCTCGTCCCTTCTTTCGGATGGGGGCCTCCTTCTGCTATGGCATGCTTCAGTTTCCGGCGTTCCGTAGCTGATTGACAAACCTTTCATTTTCACCACCTTCCACCTTTTTGTGACCCTGATTGATCACGAAAGAAGCGACGGTACATTTTCCCTGTATGTTATCACGACTCCTCATTCTGCTGCTTGGTTCAGCTACCAGCGTATGGGCTCAGGTACCCCCTGCCGGATCACCGGACGTTTATTGGCGGATGAACGCCGGTACTTCAGTGCACAATGAAGTCAATATCCGGCAGGCGGGCACCGATCACCAGACTACGGTGATGCTGACCGGGCTGCAGAATGGGGTAACGTTGAGTCAAACGGGCCTGGCTCAGCTGGCTGAACTGCACGTAACGGGCCAAACCAATCAATGCTTACTTACCCAAACCGGTGAACGAAACCGACTCACCGTTGGGCTTGCTGGAACGAACAATCAACTACGAATCAGTCAGGACGGCGGAGACGTTATGAGCCTGGCGGGGCTACAAACGAACAACGCCCGCCTTGACCTGATTCAGAAAAGTGGAAACAATACCCTGGTAGTGGATGGCCCTACTCTCGCCCCGAATTCGGGAGTGGCTCATCTGAAAATCGAGCAAACGGGTGGAGCTTCGGCACGTATCCAGCATGGCCCAACGATGGGTCGTTAATGAAAAGGTCATAGGTTGATGGTTGTTGGCAGCGGTCCTTCGTCATACCTGTGCTAATCGGTTGCTTATTGTTTCACTGAATGGTTTTCTGTCGCCTCATGCGAAACGTCATCACTATACTCATTTTCCTATTGATCGGTTATACGGGTCTGGCTCAGGACCCGGACCTGGAGGGTTTTCTGGATGAAGGAACCATGGACGAAGCCGTGGTGACTGAAGAAGGCACTCAAACCCTGATTCTGGATAATACCCGCTCAAAAATTGGCCGGGACTTTTACGAAACCTTCTTTCAGCACTATGCAACGTTGCCCAAATTGAGGGGAATGCCCACACCGGGCGACTCCTCGCGTAGTGTCGGACCCAATCTGGAACTCGATCTGACTGCTTTTGTAGTCACCATTGATGAGCTACCAGCCTTCGGTATTGGCACTACCATTCTTGTCGTTTCGCTGAATGAGCAGGTCATCTGGCAGAATTACGTACAGATTCGGGCGGATATTCTGGAACTCTACGCGTTCAATGCGGCGGAAGTCATTAATCAGTATGTCATCAATTACCAGGACGTACAAAATCAGCTGGGCAATGAAGACCAGCAAGGCTCCGGCCTTTTCTAGCTTTCTGCCTGCATCGAACCGCTCCTCCTCCATTACCCATCTACCATCGACACCAAAAACTATGCTGTGCAAACGTTTACTTTTTCTTCTGTTTTTAGGGGGAATCGGCGGGAAAGCCTGTAGTCAATCTTTCGTATACCGACCCAACAATCCCAATTTTGGCGGAAATACGTTCAATTATGCCTGGATGATTAGTTCAGCTACGGCCCAGGATCGCACCGTAGACCCAGCCGCCAAGCGGACGAACACGTCTACTGATACCCGTACCAACACCCTCGACAATTACGCTCAAAGCCTGCAGAATCAGCTATTGAACCGAATTACCAATAACCTCATCGGTCAGCAGTTTGGGGAATCCACGCTAAAGCCCGGCACCTATACGTTTGGCGACTTCCGGGTTGAAATTGCCAATGGTACGCAGGGTGTTGTGGTTCGCATTGTGGATGGGAAAGGTGGCGAAACGTCCATCACCGTACCCTATTTCTGATTCAATCCACGGCTCTGGTGACCCCGGGTCTGCCCTTTTCCCCAATCTGAATTTTCACCCATGCGTTCCTCTTACCTACACCGCCTGCTGGTGGTTGTCATGCTATGCGTGATGAGCAGTTGCACGTCCTTTTTTTACCAGCCTACGGGCCCCCGGCGGGCTCGGCTGGGCGAAGAAACGCCAACGACTACCAGTCTCCGTCAGTTGCCCGAAGCCCGGGAAAAAATCGTGGCTGCCGTCTACAAATTCCGGGATCTAACGGGGCAGTATAAACAATCCGAAACCGGCACGGGCTTCTCCACCGCCGTGACGCAGGGTACCACCAATATTCTGCTGAAGGCCATGGAAGAAAGCGGCTGGTTTATCCCCATTGAACGCGAAAACGTCAGTAACCTCCTCAACGAACGCAAGATTGTACGCTCCAGCGTAGCCCAGTTTAAAGACGGCGAAAACCTGCCTCCTTTACTTTTTGCGGGGATTATTCTGGAAGGAGGCGTGGTTTCGTACGATGCCAACATCATCACGGGTGGCGGTGGACTTCAGTACTTCAGTGCCGGGGGGTCCACGCAGTATCGGCAGGATCGGGTGACGGTTTATCTGCGGGCCGTGGCTACGAAAACGGGGAAAATTCTCAAGACGATTTATACTTCGAAAACCATTTTGTCGCAGACGGTCAACGCCAGTCTGTTTCGCTACGTCACTTTTAAACGACTGCTGGAAGCCGAAACCGGACTAACAACCACCGAGCCGGGTCAGATGGCCGTGACGGAAGCCATTGAAAAGGCCGTAGAAGGCCTCATCATCGAAGGTGTTCGGGATGGCCTGTGGGTACCCAGCGACAGCTCGGCGGTGGCCATGAAAAAAGTCCTGGAAGCTTACGACACGGAAAAAAGCCGGATGACCGAAACCGACGTATACGGGATGCGTCCCGAGGTGGGGGCTCCCAAGCTGACTGTTCAGCCATACACCGGACTGATGCGATATTCCGGTGATTACGCCCGGCATACCATCCGGGGTACTTACGGCGTTTCGGCTGACGTATATTTTACACCGAATGTAGGCATTCAGGCCAGTGGTTCCAGCGGCGTACTGGCGAGTGAGGGTGCCTTTTCGAATCGAATTACTACGCTGGAGGGCAATCTGCTGTTTCGCCTCACGCCTTATCAACGCTGGTCTTCGCTCCTCTTTGCGGGAGCGGGCCTGGTTACCCGAACGGGCCGATCACCGCTGGACTGGCAGGGCAATCGGGCGGTTCAAGCTCAGGGTGGCGTGGGCATTCAATACACGCCGAACGGTGTGCTGGGTTTTCGCACCACGATTGCTTTTCATCAACCCTTCAGCGATGATCTGGACGGTATTACGGCCGGAACCCGCAATGATTATTACCTGCGGGCAACGCTGGGTTTAACGCTGAACATTGGCCGGAGAATGTCGGCCCGAACCACCGTTAC
>JAAIGE0101146612.1_pt1 | contig 13607 bp, 7 predicted proteins | sample 6487951 | NCBI WGS metagenome assembly JAAIGE01 (sample SAMN13974128, study PRJNA590717) | phyllosphere metagenome | biome: tomato field; feature: multiple bacterial spot infested tomato fields; material: tomato leaves; isolation source: leaves from tomato fields | host: Solanum lycopersicum ... | reverse complement strand
GCTTCTCATCCACCCCGCCGTTGATTGCGTACAGCAGCGTTTTGGCAAGATTGGCGCGCGCCCCGAAGAACTGCATCTGCTTACCGATAACCATCGGGCTCACGCAGCAGGCGATCGCATAGTCGTCGCTGTTAAAGTCGGTTCGCATCAGATCGTCGTTTTCATATTGCAGTGACGAGGTGACGATAGAGACCTGTGCGGCATACTTTTTAAACGCGACTGGCAACGCTTCTGACCACAGCACGGTGAGGTTTGGCTCCGGTGCCGGTCCCATCGTGTGCAGCGTATGCAGATAGCGGAAGGAGTTTTTGGTCACCAGCGTGCGACCATCCAACCCCATCCCGCCGATCACTTCGGTCGCCCAGATCGGATCGCCGGAGAACAGCGTGTCAAACTCCGGCGTACGCAGGAAACGCACCATCCGGATCTTCATGATGAAGTGGTCGATCAACTCCTGCGCCTGTTGCTCTGTCAGGATACCGGCATTGAAATCGCGCTCAATATAGATATCGAGGAACGATGCGGTGCGGCCCAGCGACATCGCGCCGCCGTTTTGCGATTTCACCGCCGCCAGATAGGCAAAGTAGACCCACTGTACCGCCTCCTGCGCATTACGCGCCGGGCGAGAGATATCACAGCCATATTTCGCCGCCATCTCCTGCATTTGCAGCAACGCACGACGGTGCTCCGCCAGCTCTTCACGCAGGCGAATCGTGGCTTCCAGATTCTGTCCCCACTCCAAATTTGACTGGAGATCGGCGAACTGCAGCTCACGCTCACGCACCAGATAGCGGATGCCGTACAGCGCCACGCGACGATAATCACCGATAATGCGCCCACGACCATAACCGTCCGGCAAACCGGTCAACACACCGGATTTACGGCAGCGCAGCATGTCCGGAGAATAGACGTCAAAAACGCCCTGGTTGTGGGTTTTACGCAGTTCGGTGAACAGGTACTCGAAGTTCGGATCCATCTCACGACCATAAGCATCGAACGAACTTTTGATCATGTTGACGCCGCCAAACGGATGCAGCGCACGTTTCAGCGGTTTATCCGTTTGCAGGCCGACAATCTTCTCCAGTTCCTGCTCAATGTAACCCGCATCGTGCGCAGTAATCGTGGTCGCAATATTGGTATCGAAATCGACCGGCGCATGGGTCGCGTTTTCGATACGAATGCCCGCCATCACCTTTTCCCACAATGCCGTAGTGGCAGGCGTTGCATCAGCAAGGAAGGATTCATCCCCTTCATAAGGCGTATAGTTGTGCTGAATAAAATCACGGACATTAATTTCTTCTTTCCAGTCCGTACCTTTAAAGCCAAGCCATGCTTCGGCATACAGCATATCGCTGGTATCGATATCTACCTTCATGAAAAATAATCTCTCTACAGAACAACAAATAAATTAGGCGTATTCCACGGCTGCGTTAATGCGGCCTAATTGAATCGCATCGAGCGCAATCATTTTTTCTTCGTTCGTCGGTATTACGGCGCAAATAACCCGGGCATCAGGGGTGGAAATAATGCGCTCGCCATGAGAATTCGGCAGGTTATTTCGGTCGCTGTCGATATTCACTCCCAATACCGTCAGATGCTCAACCACCAGACGACGAATTAATACTGAGTTCTCACCAATACCGCCAGTGAAAATAATGCCGTCCAGACGGTGTAACGAAGCGGCATGTCCGGCAATATGACGGGCAATGCGGTGAACAAAGGTTTTAATTGCCAGCTGTGCGCGCTCGTGTCCTTCATGCCAGGCTTTTTCCAGCACCCTTAAGTCGGACGACAGGCCAGAAATCCCGAGCAGACCGGACTCTTTGTTCACTACCCGCTCCAGATCGCTCAGAGTCTGTTGGGTTTCACTGGCGACCCACGCCATCGCGCCGAAGTCCACGTCGCCGCTACGCGTGCCCATCATCAGCCCTTCCAGCGGCGTCATCCCCATTGACGTGTCGACGCTGTGACCATTACGGACGGCACAAATTGACGCACCGTTGCCGAGGTGGGCAATCACCAGGCCGGAGTCCTGTTCAGACAGCGCAAGCAGTTCATGCGCGCGTTGAGAAACATAGCGGTGCGACGTTCCGTGGAAGCCGTAACGCCGCACGCCCAGCTCTTCGAAATACTTCCACGGCAGGCCATACAGGTAAGCTTCTGGTGCCATGGTCTGATGGAAGCTGGTATCAAACACCGCCACCTGCGTGACGCCGGGGAACAGATGCTGTGCGGATTCAATCCCGCTCAGATTGGCGTAATTATGTAATGGTGCCAGTGGTGAAACACGGCGAATATTGTCAATGACCTCATCAGTAATAATTGCTGACTCGGTAAAAATATTTCCGCCGTGGGCAATACGGTGGCCAATTAAGGCCACGCTGTCATTTAAATTACGTTTATCCAGTTCAAACGCAATCGCCTTTAATGCGCCTTCGTAGCTGTGGTGAGCCAGCGTCACTGGCTCACCTCCATTTACCGATAAGAACGCATTTTCCGAGTTAATACCATCCGCAATGCCTGCCATTAATACGTCGCAGTTATTTGCATCCAGTACTGAAAACTTAATTGAAGACGATCCACAATTAATAACCAGAACTATCGGAAACTCATTCATTTCACTACTCCGCTCATCCTGAGCTTAAGGATTAAAACAGTTTGTACACGATGTTCAGAATGGTCAGCAGACCGATGACGGTGACAAACACGTTATCCAGACGACCGCGATATTTCGCCAGTGACGGTGCCTTACGAATGGCATACATCGGCAGCAGGCACAGCAGTGAGGCAATAATCGGCGCACCCATCGCTTCAATCAGGTCCAGAATGTTCGGGTTGGCGTAAGCCACAATCCAGGTGGACCCCATGATGAAGATCATGCTGATGGTGTTGAGTTTGCCGGAGGAAACCTTCGTTTTATCGCCTTTGTAACCGAACTTCAGCACCAGACCATTCAGCCCTTCCAGCGTGCCCAGGTAGTGACCGAAGAAGGATTTGAAGATGGCAACCAGCGCAATAATCGAGGCGCCATATTCCAGCACGATGGCGAAAGTCGACTTCGTTCCGGACAGGGAAGCGAAGTGGTTTGCCAGATAAGACAGTACCGGAATGTTCTGTGCTTTCGCATCTGCCATGTTTGCCGGAGAGAGCGTGAACAGGCAGCTAAAGGCGAAGAACATAACCACAGCGACCATCAGCATGCTGGCGCGAGAGATGATCTGAGAACATTTCTGCTCGGTGTATTCACGGCCAAAATCTTTCTCATATTCTTCACGTTTAGAGACCACGAAAGACGAAACGATCGGCGAGAAGTTGAACGAGAACACCATGATGGAAATCCCCAGCCACACGGTGACCAGAATGCCATCGTGACCGGTTAAGGCGATATTACTGATATCGACCTGGTCGATCACCGCAGAGTTCCAGTAAGGGATCAGCGACAGCGAGATCAGCACCAGGCTGGCAATGAACGGCCATACCAGGTAGCTCATCACTTTAACCATCAGATCCTTACCAAACCAGATAACGAACGCCATCAGCAGCAGCAGGAACAGCGCCACAAAACCACGGTTCAGCGCCGGCAACTGTAACTGGTTTTCCCAGAACGTCATGAACGTGTTGGTAATGGTGACGCCATAAATCCACAGCAGCGGACAAATCGCGAAGAAATAGAGGAACGTGATGACCACGCCGCCCGTCTTACCAAAGTGCTCTTCAACCGTTTCCGTGATGTTGCCGGACGGGTTTGACCCGGACAGACACAGACGCGCCAGCGCACGGTGGCAATAAAAAGCGATGGGGTACGCCAGTACCAACATCAAAAGAATGGGGATTAAGCCGCCAAATCCTGCGCGGATGGGGAAGAACAACACCCCGGCGCCGATGGCTGTACCAAATAAACCCAGTGTCCAGGTGGTGTCTGATTTACGCCAGGACGACTGTTTTGTCTGGCTGGATACAATGCTGTCAGAAGTACTCATATCCTATCCTCAACGAAGAGATTAATAGCCGGATTTACGCGTCTGCTAAACCCGTAATTTGCGATACACGAGAAAGATCGATATTGCCGCCAGAAATAATGCTGACCGTTTTTCTGTTCTGGATATAGGCATCTAATTTCCCGCTTAATAAAGCAGCACATGCCAGTGCACCAGCACCTTCTGTCACCACTTTGTTGCGTTGAATTAAAGCAATCATGCTGTTACGAATTTCGTCTTCGCTGACCAGGACAATGTCATCCACTAATTCACGCACAATTTCGTAAGTTAATTTACCCGGGCGGGAAACATCACAACCATCCGCCAGGGTGCCGGTCGTTCGGTGCGTGGTTATTTCTCCAGCCTGATAAGACGCCGCCATGCCGTGTACGTTTTCAGACTGCACACCAATCACTTTAATGGTCGGGTTAATAGATTTAATGGCAATAGCAATACCGGCGATTAAACCGCCGCCGCCGATAGGAACAATCACGTTATCGACGTCATACAGGTCTTCCATAATTTCCAGACCGATAGTACCCTGGCCGGCAATCACTTTCGGATCGTCATAAGGCGGGATAAAAATACGCCCTTCCATTTCGACAATCTCACTGACTTTGGCGATAGTGTCGTTGAAGTTATCGCCGTGCAGCACTACTTCCGCCGAGTAGTCACAGGTGGCGGCCACTTTCGATTTCGGCGCCCCCTTCGGCATCACCACTTTGCCATCAATACCCAGCATCGCGCAGGAGAGAGAAACCCCTTGAGCGTGGTTACCCGCTGAACAAGCGACAACGCCTTTACGTTTTTCCGCATCCGTCAATGAACTGAGTTTGTTAAATGCGCCACGAATTTTAAATGAGCCGGTACGCTGCATGTTTTCAAACTTAAGGAATATTTCCCCTTTGCAGCGCTCACTAAAATAGTTTGAGCGAGGCATGCCTGTTTTATATATTTTCCCCGCCAGTCGTTTTTTTGCTTCGAGGATATCTTCAATGGCAACCGGGAGATCGTAAGTAATGTGCATTGTAACCTCTTACCTGATAGTAAAGTAATAGATAGCCGTAACCAACGTCTGATATTAAGAACGATGGTATGAATTGAGGATTAAATTAAATTTAATCGGTTAGTTAATTTCAATTAATTGCTTTCGTCTGCAACCTTTATAAGATGAATACTCTTTGGCTAATTCAACCAAAACCGATGCGGCTTTTTTAATACGATAGTTTTTTGACCATATTGCGGCATAGCGAGCAATGGGTAACGATTCTTCCACAGGGAGAGTAATAAACTGGTTCGAACCAAAGGGTGCGGCCATATCGCACGGAATCACTGTCAGAAAATTAGCATTGAGAACAAGATTGTAAATGGTCACAACGGAGTCGGTTTTAACGATGTTTTCGATGCTAATGCCATTTCTTTGCAGGGTGGTGAGGAGTTCGCTGTAGTAGCCCATATTCGTTTGTGGCAACACCCACTGTTCGTTCTGCAACGATTCCAGTGTGGTGGTGCCGGTGCATGTTCGGGACTTATTCGCCACCAGCACGAACTCCGACTCAAAAAGCGGTTCGACGTGCAGATCCTGCAATTTCATTTCATCGCTGAGCGTACCAATCGCAAAGTCCAGTCGCCCGTCGCGGATCGCCGGCAGGAATGAGGAGAGTTGCGCCTCATACATGGAGACCTGTGATTTTGGGTAGACCTCTTTGAACTTCTGGATCATATCGGACATAAAGGTAAAGCCAATCAGCGAAGGAAACCCGAATGAGATATCAACCACCGTGTTGTCGGTCATGCTGTTCATCTCATTCACCATGTTCTTCATCTCACGGGTGATGGATTCGGACCATGAGAGTAAAACCTGCCCTGCCTGAGTTAAGGTGACGCCGGTATTTTTGCGAACCACCAACTCAACGCCAAAATAAGCTTCAATATCGTTAATAATTTTACTAACAGCTGGCTGAGTTAACCCTAACTCTTTTGCCGCAGAACCGATAGAACCGCTTCTGATTACTTCCTGAAAGACCACCAACTGCTGTGTTTTTGGGAGAGCAAACGTATTCATATCGACCTGCGTTAATAACCTTGTTGACGGCGTGAAGTGTAACAAATTACATGAAGCAGGATATGTGCGACCACTCACAAATTGCCTTCACCTATATTTCAAGTGGTTATTTGTAAATAAATAAACCTTTTGCATTCAATTAGTTATATAAACATCATGTCACTTTAGTCTGATTTTTGTCAAAAAAATAGGGGGGGATAACAATATTTTATGGCGATAACACGCGTTATTTTCCCCTCATATCTAAAAATGAGGAATGACGATATTTCAAGCAATTATCGTGCAGTTAATGGTCAATTTGTTCATTAAATTTAATGCGCAATCCCTCAAATTTAATTATGTTTAAAACATAAATTGGATTAAATAATGTTATACATCACATTTTTTAGCCCTGTTTGTTTATAAATAAACATTGAATTTATCAATAATTAAATATATACACACAAACAATTATCATTCACAACAATATATTAACACTGAGTTTCTCTGTTTTTGTAGCGCGTAATTTTGTGAAGTCGATCGATTGCTTTTTGTTTCTATCGAGATATTCATAGAAAGTAGCGTTTTGTGTTGGCTGTCACATAACAAGAAATTTCTTAATAGCCGCAGGTTCCAGAACGCTGCCGGATGGCGATGCGACGTATCTTATCCGCCCTACAGGTCCCCGTTCCCCTTCACCGTTCACAGGCCTGATAAGCGAAGCGTCATGACCGGTAAGCCGCTTTCTTCCAGGTATAGCGTCGTGGACAGTCATTCATCTACATCATCTGCAAAGCAAAAACCCGCCTGGTGGCGGGGTTCTTAAAGTGGTGAAGCTGACCGGTAAGCCGCTTTCTTTCAGGTGTAGCGTCGTGGACAGTCATTCATCTACATTATCTACAAAGCAAAACCCCGCCTGGTGGCGGGGTTCTTAAAGTGGTGAAGCTGACCGATAAGTCAGGAAAAATCAACCATACGTCAGGCATCTGTAGCGTTTGCGTTGTCTTGTATCACAGACTGTATCCCACTTTGTATCACAACGATAGCCCTGAAATTTACTCGCTATCAGTCGTGTCGAAGCTTTTGCTGTACGGGCAATGTTTCGATTTCGTGACGTAGGTAAAAGTGTAAATGCTATTGGCACTGGTAATGTTGAATTTAATGTGGTGTTTATGGTTCGAGATGACGAACTCACAGTGAAAGAGTTACACGCGGACTCTGACGATGTAACGTACAAATTTTCAAAGAAAGATTTCCGGTGACGCATCTCAGGGGCTGCATCTAGCGGCCTCCTTTCGTAACGTCATGTTGAAAACAAAACAAGGTGCAAGATCAGCTAAACGAATCCATATTTATTGAATTAGTTATTCAGTCTCTTGACAAAACATCCTTATAAAAACACTGATAACCAACTGATAATATGAAAGTTTAATCGGAGTAATCTGAAGAGGTTATTCTGCTAACCCAGTCAAACATGATCTGCATATGGTTGCCATTAGGTCTAATCATTCCGACCTGACAAGCATTAACGCCAGTTGTTTCCCCTATCAGAATGCGCCCATCTAGCATATGTACTTTTATACCCACCCCTTGTTTGAAACATTTATTGCAGATAGAGAAAAAGTCTTTCCTTGTTGGATCACATAGCTGAACATTAAAAAGATCAGCAGCAATAAGTCTTGCGGTTAAATTTTCGCCAATCGGCAATTCTTCGAGTGATGCGAGAAACTCAAGTTTTACCTCAATCCTATTGCTTCCCTTAGCTTCATCAGATGCCAAGATCATATTTTCTTTCTGATTAAACTTTGAAATATAACCAATTATTGATTGCCCATTACTGCTTACCAGCTTCACAGGATAATCATTGAAGCGTAGAAATTGTATCCTGCGAGCAAGCATAGAATATTCCCGAGGCCATTTTTCCGCTTCTCGACCATATGAGATGTCATTCATAACTATTGTCCCTTAGAACCAGTTTTAGCACATTACACAAAAAAGCCCCGCAATCACGGGGCTTAGTACTATAAACTATATTAACGCAGCAGAGACAGTACGTTCTGTGGAACCTGGTTGGCCTGTGCCAGTACAGAAGTACCTGCCTGTTGCAGGATCTGTGCTTTGGACATGTTGGACACTTCAGTCGCGTAGTCAGCGTCTTCGATACGGCTACGTGCAGAAGTCAGGTTGTTAACGGTGTTACCCAGGTTGGTGATGGTAGAATCGAAACGGTTCTGTACCGCACCGAGGTCACCACGTAAGGTATCAACCTGAGCAATCGCTTTATCTAATACATCTAACTGGTTACGCGTAGCTTCACTGGCTTTATCCTGCTCAACAAGTTTAGCGTTAGCAGTGCCCGCATTTTGAACAAAAATCTGTTGAGTTTCATCTTTATTGGATACATTGCCAGCCGAATCTACTTTGTAATCAACAGTACCGACTTTTAAGTTACCACCAGTAAGGCTCGCTCTCTGTTGAACCAGATCAGACTCTTTTGCTGCAACGTTGGTTCCGTGGGTAGTCAGTTTGTCAGAACCCGCAGCACCCTCCTCATAAAGGGATCCACCTGCAACCGTTAACGTAGCATCTTTACCATCAGTATCTGTAGAACCAGCAACAGTTAAAGTAATCTCTTTACCGTCAATAGATGCTTTAAAGCTACCGTTTCCGTTTACATCAGTATCACCAGCCGCTTTCCAGGTTGTTCCCTTCCAACTGAAGGTATGCCCTTGTTTTACACCTTTTGCAGCAGATGCTACTTCTTCAGCACTAGCTGCTTTATCCACTGCAGCATTACCTGCGCTTGCAATCAATGCTCCCGATGAAGCCCCTACGAATACAGCCCCATCATCAGCACTATTTGTAACAGCACCGCTTGTTACATCAACCTTATATTCAGCCGTTCCCAATTTATAGTCTTTTGTGCCAGTAGCCCCAAAATCTTTAACTAACTGATCGGAAGTCGCGGCTTTGTCCCCTGTTACACGGAAACCATTAAGCCCCAATGTTCCACTGGTGATTTCTTTAAGATTGATGGAAATGCTTTCATTATCATTTGCACCAACTTGAATTTTCAGGGTGTTATCCTGAGCCAGAACTTTCACTCCGTTAAACTGAGTCTGACCAGATACGCGGTCAATTTCACTCAGACGCTGAGTAATTTCAGCCTGAATAGAATCCAAATCGGAATCAGAGTTTGAACCATTAGCTGCCTGAACAGACAGTTCACGCACACGCTGTAGGTTGTTGTTGATTTCGTTCAACGCGCCTTCAGTCGTCTGTGCGATGGAGATACCGTCATTGGCGTTACGAGAAGCCTGAGTCAGACCTTTGATGTTCGAAGTAAAGCGGTTAGCAATCGCCTGACCTGCTGCGTCGTCTTTAGCGCTGTTGATGCGCAGACCAGAGGACAGACGCTCGATAGCAGAGCTCAGGGAAGACTGAGATTTGTTCAGGTTGTTCTGAGTCAACAGCGACAGGCTGTTGGTATTGATAACTTGTGCCATAAGATTTTCCTTTTGGTGTATAAGCCAGGCTTACCTGTGTCATTCAAGTTATCGACCACTTTGGCCTAAACTTTATCTTTTTTTTAATTACAACAAGACGTTGTTTTTTATTTGTTTTTTAGTAAAGCAGGGGCAACTCACAGTACGCACAAATAATGTGAATTTTTTATCAAGACCTGCTCTCCTTTGCTAATTCACAAAAAATTGCTAGGCGATTGCAAGATCGGTCAAGCGGGTTCCAACAGCTTCCAACGGCAACTCTCGATCTTTTACAAATATCATACAGGTCAAATGCATCGACCTAGTTAGTATCAACAATCGAACGTTTTATGACACCAGTAAACCCTACCTTAAATTGGTGTCATTAAACTAGCATATTGACATTGTGATACCATTAGTTAATTATGATACCGTTTTTGATACCAATCAGGGGAGCGATTATGAGCCGTACATTTGCATATTGCCGTGTGTCCACCAGCGAACAGTCAACAGAAAACCAGATTATGGCGATTCGTCAGGCTGGCTATGCAGTGAATGATAGCAGGGTGATATCAGAAACCGTGTCAGGGGGAGTACAGGCAATGCAGCGCAAAGGCTTTGCTGATATGGTGACTCATAAACTGGAGGCTGGGGATCAGCTTGTAGTATTGAAACTGGACCGCCTGGGAAGGGACAACATCGACGTGCAGCAAACCATTACGATGCTGGTGGATAAAGGGATTGATGTTGTTTCACTGGATCTGCCTGTGCGTAACCTTTCCAGCGCGGAAGGGAAGTTGATGCTGCAAATGTTTTCTGCGTTTGCAGAGTTCGAAAAATCCCGCATCATTGAACGTACAAAAGAGGGTTTAGTAAGAGCCAGGAAGGAAGGGAAGAAGTTAGGCCGTCCGGTTGCGTCAGATACCCTTCAGCGTGTACAGGAAGCCAGAGCTAAGGGGCTGAGTCAGTCCAAAGCGGCGTTAGCATTGAATTTAAGTCTCCCAACTATCAAACGAAACTGGAACATCAAAGAGGCGTAAGATTTAACCTGTCTTCACTAAGATTCAGATACTGCCCTGCCAACGTGTGAGGCTTAATTATGGCTATTTTCGAGTCAATTAATCCGAAATATTCCGGCGTCAGTAAATCCAGCGGAGCCGCACACCAGCTTAAATCTACGTGGAAAAGATAGAGATGTGGTGCTATATTCAAAAGTTGAGCCGTGATATATGAGAGAAGGCATTGTTAAACGCAATGAGCGCTATCGTGAGCGCTTTTTTTTGACGTGGGTAATGCGAAGGTACTGCCTCCTAATTCGAAGGCCGTAGAGAGCGTTACACGAAGGATTTAGCAATTATGGTTTTTATTGCTCAACTTTGATGTTGAGTGTACCCGATCCCCATTTCCGGTCTGATACTTCCCACGCTCTTTCGCCAGATACGATACCCACAGAAAGGGACCCTTTAGCGTTTCCGGCCTATTTCTTTCGATAACGTAATGATTCGGATATCTTTCCGTTGCTTTTGGCAGCTCCACCAGCGCTGCTTTACCGCCCGTCAGGCCCATCCAGATTTCAACAATACTTCCGGCAATGCCGCTTGTGGGTGTCCCAAGGCGTCTAACCTGTCGATGCGGGAGAGCAATCCAGCAATGATAATGCACCTGCTTTGCTTCCTCTTTCTCCCGTACCCAGCCATAAGCAAAGTTGAGGATCGGTTCTGCCAATCCCTCAGGCCTGTTTAATTTAGCCCTCAGGCGTTCACGTAGTTTTTTAAACAGGTCGCTTACCCACCTGTTGCCTGTGTCTATTGGGGTATTCTCAGGTAAACGTAAATCGAAGCGAGAGAAGTAAACCCGGCTGTAGATGGACAGTATTGCATCAAGCTGTTCTGCTATAGGGTTAAGGATATCAAGGCGAACACCAGATTGGTCGGTGGCGTTGATCGGGTAGGCGTAACCATGACGAATGAAAACATCACCTGTGATGACCTTGTAACGCCCGTGTGTATGGACTTTGGTTGTGTAAGGAGTAGCCTGTGTGAGTACTAAATGAGTAGTTCCTTCTTCTGACACAACAACCCCGTTAGTTATTTATGTAAACAACCCTCGCGTACACACACGTATAAGTTATTACCATCTGACCACCGTAAAACGAAGCAATTACGGGTAGCACAAACCCCATCAGACAAAGGCTAATGGTAAAAAAGATGGATAAAATTTTTTCGAAGAAAGTTTACACAATGTAGATAATCCCAAGATAACAATAGCGCACAATTCATAGCAGTGCAAAGATTATTTTAATCTGCGGTATTTTTCAGGTTTGCTTCTGCAATTTTTCCGCTTTTGCGATACCCCGACATTGTGCTTTCCTGTCGATAAGCGCTTAGCTACGGCTCAGCAAACCCATTGAATTAGAATGACTATCACTAAAACCAGTCAACACTATCAACAACTGGAAGCAAATCCGAAACTTTCATCTTGCCCGTGTAAACCTTGGTTTGTCCTTGGTTTGAATGTTCGTGACCTATCGTTTGCTGAACAAGTGTGAGGGTGTGCTTTGCCTGAATCTCAGTTACGAAAGTGTGACGTAAGCTATGCACAATACGTCTATTTTTATAATCATCAAGATAATCAATACCCAATTGTTCACGTATCGCATGAAAAAGCCGCGTTACCTGACTTGTATTAGTAATTTCGGGGAACAAATTGGTATCTGCCTTTTTGCTATCTAAATAATCCAAAAAACCCATATTGATCAAACGTTGTGAGATAGGAACCTGCCGAATCCCCGCCTCAGTTTTACTATCCCCAATCATTATGTAATGTCTCTGACTGTCCTCGTCCAACCGCACATCAGAAACTTTCAGTTTTGCGATTTCAGAGCGACGAGCGCCAGTATATGCCAGTAGCAAAAAAACCCATTTTTTCCAACCATCCAAAGTCGCGAAGTGACATACCAATTTTCGCATTTCTGCTCCGGTGTAATAACCATAGCTGCGGCTTTTAGCTTGGAACGAGACATTAAGTGTCGGTGATGATTCAAGAATATCCACTTCTTTAGTCAGGTAGGTCGAAAACAGTCCCTGACACAACTTCAGATAATCTCTGACCGTTTTGGTTGAAACCAGATCTGCTTCTGGAACTTCATCCAAGTCCAAACATTGCTCAATAGTCATTCGGTTATAAGGCTTCTTATTCTGACGAGGTAAACCTTCAACTACCTCAAGCAGGCTTTTAATATCGCGTCGAGCAATGTCAGAAACTTGAGTGTCAGCCCCCAAAACTGCCTCTATCACTTCATAGTATTTTTCATTCCCCTGCCGAATTTTAGGAGTCCAGCCCGACTTAAATTTTACAAAACCTTTCCATGCCTCAGATAGGGTCAGTTTAGAGGGCAATGGTTTTTCAGGCTTATCCTCTGAGATGGAAACGTTATAATTGTCAGGTCGCATAGAGTTAACGATCTGGCGATAATCAGAATGTCGTTGCTCCATAAAGGCTATATGTGCATCGCAGTAATGTCTCAAGAGAAGGTCGTACTCTGAGGCCAAATAATCGATTTCATCCTCCATGCCCGTAAGATCAAACTGGCTACCAAGTTGCTCTATGACTGAATCTGTCGACAGCGGTTCAACATCTTGTTTAAAGGTTCCATCAAGTAGTAATCCAAAATCACACGCATTACGTTTTTCACGAGCCAATGAACCGGATTCTCGCAGGGTACTACGTACAGTTGTGGGAATTTTTTTTGCTGCGGCGTAAAAACCCGCCTGAATTTTAAGCAAATAACGATCAATATCGTCTTGTTCTAACTTTTTCATTTTCTGCACTATGTCCAATAGTTGGGCTGGATCCATCTTGGACGATTTTACAAAAGAAATGAACATCGAGAGACGGGAAGATATAAATCTTGCTCTACTGGCTGAATCGCAGCCCAGCGACACACGAAAGAAACCGCCTGAAGGCAGTCTAAAATGAAGGCTGTAACGGTTGCCACGCTTTAGGATATTCGGGATGGAACAGCCGTTGGTGTGCCTCGTCTGTATCACAGTCTGTGTCACATTTTCACCTATTAAGGCCTGAGACACACCAACGTATTGT
>JAAIGE0101132272.1_pt1 | contig 13611 bp, 9 predicted proteins | sample 6487951 | NCBI WGS metagenome assembly JAAIGE01 (sample SAMN13974128, study PRJNA590717) | phyllosphere metagenome | biome: tomato field; feature: multiple bacterial spot infested tomato fields; material: tomato leaves; isolation source: leaves from tomato fields | host: Solanum lycopersicum ... | reverse complement strand
TGCCGGTACGCCACTTCTTCAATCCCACTGATCACCGAGCCAAAAAATGAGTTCGCAATTTCGGGTACGATGATACCAATGGTCTGGCTCCGACTCCGTTGCAGACTCAACGCAATCGGGTTTGGCGTATAGCTCAGTTCGCGAGCCAGCTCCAGTACCCGCTGTTTGGTTTCGGCACCAATTTCACTGCTGTCCCGTAAGGCCCGCGATACGGTCGATTTGGAAAGACCCAACCGACGGGCGATTTCTTTCAAGGTAATAATAGGCGTGTTCACAAAACGTAGAGGTTGTTTCGCGGAATAGTACAAAGTTTCCTAGCCATGCTAAAAGTCCTCTAACCAGTCCAACGAACGCAAAAATTGAATTTTACCTAAAAAAAAGTGAAGTAAAGATAGTTCCGGGAACGGTTTCGGGAACGGTTGCGTAAAAATATTTTTACCTATTCTTGGCGATGCGGTTCTATACGTTCTAATATCCCCTCATCGTTTCAGCAGAATTTGAATCGGTAAAATTCAGATTTCCAGGAATAATCGTATGCGATAATCACTAAAAACAGATCTATGAACAGTACGTCTCGCCGCTCCACCCTCCGTACGAGCCCCGCCAAACCGAAGGTCTCTACGTCACAGTTGTTCGAACGTTTTATCCAAAACGCTGACGCTACGGCATTTTCTGATCTGTACCACCGCTATCACAAGCGATTACTGGTATACGCAACGAAGATTTTAAATTCCTCGGAACTGGCTGAAGAAGTGGTGCTGGACGTGTTCATGCACTTCTGGCAGCATCGTTCCCGGTTGCAGATTCACACTTCGTTTGAGTCGTACCTGTTCCGTTCCGTACGTAACCTGGCTTTTGATTATCTGAAACATTACCGCCACGAATTACACCTGCACGAGATTACGCCCGAGGTTGCGAATTCCCTGCCCCTCTCGGAAGATCGCATCGCCGATCAATACGACTACCAAATTGTCAGTCATTTTATTGAAAGCCATATTTCGGCTCTCCCCAAACGCTGCCGCCTGATTTTCCGGATGAGCCGGGAAGAAGGACTGATGTACCGGGAAATCGCGGAAAAATTAAATCTTTCCATCAAAACGGTGGAAGCTCAGATGGGACGGGCCTTAAAGATGCTCCGTTCCGCCTACGAACAACAATTTCAGGCCGTTTAAGTACCAACCACCCACGTATATAACAAAAGCGAGTTCTGGTGAAAACCAGACTCGCTTTTTTAGTTAATCGACAGCCTACAACACACTTAGAAGTACACGGGATGTACCTTGACTTTGAACTTAGGAGGTACTTTCGACACCCGGAATTCAATCGCCGGAGCTGGAATTTTCAGGCAATTCGCCAAGAATAACAGACTTTTTAGTAAATCAGAATGCGTAGGAATACGCGTCAGATCCAGGTCAGGCGAGATAAAAAACTGCCGAACGGGCCTTCTGCCCAAAGCGATACTTTTCTCGTAATCCGCGGCGATCATATTATCGATGCCATAGCCAACGGCGATATTGAGTAGCTTGGGCCAGCGAACGGTACGCTCCGTAGAAGCCTGGAAAGAAGCCGGATTCATCGATAACCAGTACGTTTGCCCGTTATAATCCTTCAGCCAGCTTTCGCTCCAGCTACGTCCCAACAGCTCCGGTCTTTCGCGGGCCAGTCGGGTGGGATGAAAACTCCATTTGGGTGTAACCCGCACTTCTCCCCAGGCCAATTGCTGCGTTACCAGAATCGCCGGACCAGTCAGATTTGCTACCACGTCGCCAATCGAAAAGCCGTATTCGGGCGAAAACCCGTCCAGAATTTCAATGGGCAACATGAACGTTACGCCGCTGGTAGCTCCGTACAAAGCGGATTGTTTGTTGTTCATTCCGGCCCATTGGTACGCAGCCATACCCATACGAGCGATTTGATAGGCCGTATAGGCGTGCCCGGCTTTATCCAGCTGCAACCATTCCTTATTGTCGTTGAAGGTATGGAAGTTCTTGAGCGGTTTTTTGTACCAGGCTTTACTCAGACCATAAATCGTTCCGGCGAACACGGCTCCCTGGCCAATCAATAAGCCATTCAGCCGATCCTGTCGAATCTGGCCGAAAACCGTTGAATGGAGAAAGCCGAGAAGAAAAATCAGTTTACGCATAGGGTGCCAAAGGAGCACAAAGAAAGCAGATGCCTGCTTACACCGCGTCACAGAACCAAGAAAGTTGTTGGGGTGAATCCCTTAATAGCTACCCAGGTATTTGCGGAAACCCCACTCTAGAGCGAGTAACGTCAGCAGAATAAAGAAAATCCAGCGAAGATTGATGGGCTCCCGTAAATCTTCCGTACTCGTTAATTTGTCGGGCAAATCACGGCTCAGCAGGTTTTGTTCAAGCGTCTGTAGCTGGCTGGCGGTATAGAACTTCCCGTTGGATTGCTGGCTCAGCTGCCGTAACAAATTGAAGTCAGCGGTCGTATTGGCCAGTTCCAGTTGTTCATCCCGAATAACGAATTCACCACTGGTCGTTTCATCCTTGCCCAACACTTTCGCCGTAGCCGCGTAGCGATACACGCCAACGGGCAAATTGCTGATCTCAAAACGACTGGCCGATGAGGTATACGTGTATTTGCGAGCCTGCCGTTTTTCATCCGTAATCGTCAGCGTAACCTCGGGGCCGTAAATCCGTTCGTACAGTTCATTGTAGATTTCGGTTTCGAACGCCACCCGATCTTCCAGTTGAAACTGATTCTGGGTAGGGTACACCCGCAGTTTGCGTTTGTCGTCTTTGGAAGAAAGGAATTGAATCAGCTTCGTCACCAGTTCATCGACCACCTCCTGCTTTTCCGTAAGCCGGTATTCTTCCAGCCGCCATTCCCACAAGCCTTCCCCTAGCAACATGGCTCCGCGTTTAGGACCTGAATTGAGGATGAGCAGGGGCTTACTGGTTTCAATCGTATTTTTCTTCTGAAACAGCACGACTTCCGAATTAGCCAGGGGCCGTACTTCACCAAAAGGTACGGACAGCGGTGGCAGTTTCCGCAACAATTCCATCTGTTCGGCATTCAGATTCAGCCGGGTGAAATTCCGGTTATAGAAAGCCGTAACTTTATCCAGTTGACCCGCCTGAGCCTGAATCTGAGCAATTTGCTGTAAGTTATTTAATGGATTGGTACCCGTCTGGCTCGCCACGATCCAGAACACCGGCGTACCCTGATCCATCAATCGCTTGAGGTACGCTCCGGAAGAACTGAAAGCATCGGGCTGCTGGTGGAAGATGAGAAGATCGTATTTTTTGTCGGAAGGTTGGGGCGGCGTACTGGGATTTACGATCTGAAAGTCAAACTCGAAGTTTTCATTTTTTTCAATGATACTACGAATAGCCTTGATGTCCGGGTGAGGGGCCGACGCGACGAGCAAAATCCGCTGCCGGCCGTCAATCACTTCCACGTACACATCTTTTCGGTTGTTTTGGGTGGTATGCTCCCCGGGTAAGGGTACGACTTCAACGACCAGATGTTGCAAACCCTTGGCCAGAGCCTGCGTAGTGAAGTTGACGGTAGCAAAAGCCCGTTCTTTGGGGAATTGTACCGTCTGTTGGGCCAGCGTTTGACTGCCCCGTCGCAGCACTACCGTAGCCGTTCGGCCCGCGTAACCGTCCGCCAGAATATCGGCCTGAATGGGAAACTGATTGCCTAGGTAGGCAATCTGGTTGGCCGTAATGGTTTTCAGGTTGACATCCCGTTTCGGCGTGGTATCGCCTACGGCCAGCGAATGAATGGGAAAGGTAAAGGATTGAAATGTTGGCGATATACCCTGATTGACAATGCCATCCGAGAGGAGCACGACATCGGTAACATTCCGTCCTTCCAGACTGGTTTTAACGTTCGTTAGTAGAGCGGATAAATCGGTTGATTTCTGAGTGAAGCGGACGGAATCCAGACTGGATACGGGTGTAGCTCGTAAGGTTTGTACTTCAACGGCGTATCCTTTGTTTTCCAGAGCTTCCTGAAAGCTTTTCAGCCCGCTAATCAGTCCCTGTCCCTGTTTCCCTACCGAAGCCGAGTTATCCAGAGCCAGTACCACCGTTTTCTTTTCGACACGTACTTCCGTCTGGCGTAGTAACAGATTGAGTAGCAGTAGGCACAACACGGAAACTACGATGAACCGAAGGACCGCCAGCGACCCGTTAGCCACTTTGCTCCAATTTGCTTTAGGCTGGTAGAGAAGAAAAGCATAGAAACCACCCACCAAGAGGCAAAGCAGAATCCACCACGGCGATGACTGAAAAACGAAGTTCAAGCTGTTGAGTTTAGAGTTTTTCAGTTTGCAATTTTCAGTTTGCAGTTTTCAGTACTGCCAACGCGACTGTTTCTATATTGAAATTGTCCCGATGAACTCCTGAAAACTGAAAACTGAAAACTGAAAACTACTATCCATTTTAGGTCAGCAGGCCGCCATTTACCTGGAGCACCTGACCCGTGATGTATTTAGACATATCCGAAGCCAGGAATATGCAGGCATCGGCTATTTCTTCGGGCTGACCACCGCGTTTCATGGGAATCGAATTCATCCATTCTTCTACGGCCTTTTCGCTTACTTCACCCGTCATTTCAGTAATGATGAAACCCGGTGCAATGGCGTTGGAACGTACATTGCGGCTCGCCAATTCCAGGGCTACGGATTTCGTAAAACCAATGATACCTGCTTTGGAGGCAGCATAGTTAGCCTGACCCGCATTGCCCCGTACGCCTACAATAGACGTCAGGTTAATGATCGAACCACTTTTCGCCTTCATCATCGGGCGAGTGGCCGCTTTGGTCAGGTTGAATACTGACTTCAGGTTTACCCGAATCACTTCGTCCCAGGCTTCTTCCGTCATCCGCATCAGCAGGCCGTCTCGAGTGATACCGGCATTATTGACCAGCACGTCCAGCGTACCAAAATCAGCAATCACCTGTGTAATCAGCTCTTCGGCGGCTTTATAATCGGAGGCATCCGAACGGTACCCTTTGGCTTTAACGCCCAGAGCGGCTAATTCTTCTTCCAGAGCCTGACCTTTCTCAACACTCGACAGATACGTAAAGGCAACCGAAGCCCCTTCCTGAGCAAAGCGGGTGGCAATGGCCCGGCCGATTCCCCGGGAAGCCCCCGTAACCAGGGCGACTTTTCCTTGTAATAAAGGCATACGAACAAAAATGTTTGGAGTACAAGCGACAAAAATAACCGCAAATAGCGATAATACGGTGGTAAGTTGCGAGGATCGCTCCGGTAAAGTCAAGTTATTTTCGTGACGCTCACACGGTTACTGCCAGAACAACGTGGGTTCCTTTTTGAGGAGCGGAATGAATTTCCAGGGTTCCGCCAATGGCTTCGGCCCGTTCGCGGATGTTCCGTAAGCCCATCCCCTCCGGCAACTGATCTACCTCAAAACCAACACCATCGTCGGACACCGTAACCCGTAAAGTATCCTCCTTTTTCTCCACAACGATCTCAGCTAGCAGAGCTTTGGCGTGTTTCAGAATGTTATTACAGAGTTCCAGACAGATGTTATACGCATTGAATTCAATGTCCTGCGAAAGTCGTTCCTCCAAGCCACTTACCTGCAGCGTAAACTGGGTTTGACTACGACTGTTATTCATAATGAGTACCAGTCGTTTTAACCCTGCTTCCAAACCGTGCTTTTCGAGTTCGACGGGTAGCATGTTATGGGAGATGAACCGGATTTCTTCGTACGCGTGCTTCATCATGGCCAATACATCGTCGTAAATGACCTTTTCCTGCGAACTCAAATGTTCAGGATTCAGAGCCTGAATGGTCATGCGGGCCACTGCCAGTAAACCGCCCAGGTTATCGTGCAATTCCGCCGCCACGCGTTTACGTTCCATCGTCTGGCCCATCAGCAGAGCTTCCGAAATTTCCCGGTTTTTTTGTACCAGCTCCCGGTTTGCTTTTTCTAATTCTGCCGTCCGCTCCTGTACCCGGATTTCCAGAGTTTCATTCAGTTGTTCAATTTCTTTGTTCTGAGCCTCAATTTTTCGCTGCTTCCGCCGTACCGACTGATTGAGCCAGATCAATCCTGCCCCAATGAGTAATAGTAATATGGCTATTACAGTAATCCAGAGCTTGTACTTTCGTTGGAAATTGGCCTCTTCCTCTTTCTCGGCCAGCTTTTCTCGTTCCAGTTCTACCATAATCTGGTAGTAATCCTGCATACCCTTGCTTTTGGGCAGACTATCGGCCGTTGCTTTGTACCGTTCGTAATACGTTAATGCTTTCGCGTAATCGCCTCGCTGCTTATACGCTTCATAAAGATATTGCCAGGCTTCCGCTCGATCCGATAGATTATTGTTTTCCAATGTAGCGTATTGAAGGGCCAGTTGAGCATTCACAAGGGTTTGCTCCGTCTCCTTACGATCCAGATTTAGCTTCGCTAACAATAAGTGCCCGGCCGAACGGGTTACGGTACTGCTATCCAGTCGAATCGCTCGCTGAATCATAGCTTCACCCCGTGTTGTATCGCCAGACTTGATATAGCTTTCGCCCAGAAAATTCAAGGTCATTGCCCTTTCATAGGTAGATTTCTGGGCTAAAGCGAGTGATTTATAGAGGAATTGTCGAGCGAGTACATCGTTTTTCAGCTTCAGGTAACAGAGGCCAATCTGTCGAAGCATAAACGACCGATCCTCCCGGGTTTTAGCAATTTTTTCCCCGACCATAAAATAGCCCATCGCTTTTTCATAATCTTCCAGCGTGTTATACTGAATCCGACCCATGCGTTTGAGGCACTCAAACAGATAGCGGCATCGCTCCACGGGATACTGGGAATAAATATGATACGCCTGATAATTCGCTACGTACGATTCCCGGTATTGCATTCTGAGGTGAGCTACCTTTCCCTTCAGCGTCAGGGCATCTGCTTCCGCCAGTTCAATTTGTAAAGCTTGGGCCGTTTCCAGATACTGATTAACGAAGTAGCGGGCGGAATCCAGGGTGCGATCCCGGCCATCGTAACTATCGGCATAGGCGATGTACAGATTGGTCAGCTTATCGTACAGCTCGAGTGATTGGGGAGAATAATTGGTCCCTGATGAACTCTGGGGAAGAGCCGCCAACTCCGTACGAGCTTTCGTGATAGCGGATTCATGCGTTTGGGCCTCCCCTTCCCGGCTCAATACTAACAGTCCGGTAAGCGTCAGTAGAAAAAGCGTTCGCATGGATAATCTGGATTGGAGACTCAAAATAAGCCTTTTTTGAACTACTATCTATGCTCGCCCGGGTAAAACTACTCGATTCCGTGAATTTTATTACCTCATGGTAGGTTTTAGTAGGGTGAGCTTTTTAAAATGGATGAGGCAGCCTTGTCCGCTTTACTCTACCTTTGCTCGTATATCTGAACTAGTTTGTATGAATATTGGAGACCGCGTTCGGCTGGTACACGGCCGTGAAGAGGGCATTATCACCAAATTTTTACCCGGTGATTTAGTAGAAGTAGAAATTGAGGCTGGGTTTCGTATTCCAGTACAACGGCGGGAAGTTTCGCTGATTTCACCCGAGGAGAAAAATCGTTTTCGGGCTGTACCCGCTAGCGAAACGCCCAAAGCTCCCTCGTCTTCCGAGGTGTTTGCCAATCAGGGTTTGTATCTGGCTTTTATTCCGGTTAACGATCGGGAACTGTCGATGTACATCATTAATAATACCGACTGGGATGTACCCTTTTCACTCATTAATGGGTCAGAGCCGCATTTTAAAAGTCTAGGATCAGGCTTATTAAAAGCCCGTAGCAGTCAGAAAACGGGCGACTGGCAGGTCAAGGATTTTGAAAACTGGGGCGTGTTTACGGTTCAGGCTTTGTTCTCCCGACTGGCCTTCCGGAATGTACGTCCACCCCTGGAAAAGAAAATTCGCTTCCGGGCTAATTCCTTTTTCAAAACCAAACAACGCATTCCCGTACTCGATCAGGTCGGGCATCTGTTTCAGGTAGACGATGAAGCGATTCAACCGGAAAAAATCAAGGAAAGCCTGACGGAGCGAAAAGTGGAGGAGCCAAAGCCGGTCATAGAGAAGCCCGAAACTACGGTGGATCTGCACATTGAGAAGCTCACGCGACATTTTCTGGCGATGGATACCAGTGAGATGCTGGAACTTCAACTCAAGACATTCAATACGGCTCTGGAAAACGCCATTGCCCACGGACTGGATGAAATCATTTTCATTCACGGTGTTGGTAACGGTACACTGCGTACGGAAATCCACCGCAAACTGGGCAGGCATCCGCACGTCGCTTTCTTCGCGGACGCTCAGAAGGAAAAATTTGGCTACGGAGCAACGCGGGTGAAAATTAAGTAAGTTTTCAGTCCTGGGTTTACCGTTTTCAGTTACTATTCCCTTTACATACGTCTCAACTGGGGTAATTTTCACCACAATACCAGCAAGGCATAAAGTTTCACTATCACACTTGACTCCCATACGCTGACGGAATCTATCACTGAAAACAGAAAATTGTAAACTTCAAACTGAAATGCCTGATTATTTGTGCCGTATTCCCTTTTCCCGTAGTTTTTGGGCGGCAGTTGGTTTTGTATTCTTGATTTCATTAGAGGGCTGTCGGCCGAAAGGCTCCATATCCAGCAATCCCTCAGCCCCTAAGGAATCGTATCTCTACACGAAAAAACAAGTGGAAAGTCGTCGGTACCTATCAACCATCAACCTTCCGGTTGAAATCTCTCTTTCAGAAGTCGAACGTCAGATCAATGCTAATCTTACGGACTTGATCTATGAAGATATGAGTTACGAAGATCAGGACGATATGATGGTTCGGGTCTGGAAACGTGGTACCATTGTGGTTACGCCGGGAGCCAGCGTTAATAATGAAAGTTCGCTGAATCTGAAGGTTCCCCTGAAAATCTGGATTCGGGCCCGGTACAGCCTGCTTGGGCTTTCGACGGAACGGGAATTGGATTTTGCTTTGGATGTACGACTCTCTACCCGATTCTCGATTGCACCCAACTGGGAAGCTCATACCACGACCAAACTTGAAGGCTACGATTGGGTAACGAAGCCGGTACTCAAACTGGGCCCCGTTTCCATTCCTGTCGCGGGAATCGTCGGTAAAGCTCTGGACTCGAAAAAATCCACGCTGGAAAAAGGTGTGGACGATGCCGTAGCTAAAAACGTCGAAATCAAGAAATACGTGGTTCAGGCCTGGAATGCGGCGTTGCAACCCTATCAGGTATCGGAGCAGTACCGTACCTGGCTGAAAATAACGCCAGTAGGCATTCAGATGGCTCCGTTCCGTACGGTGGGGAAAACGATTCAGTCAACCATTGGTTTTCAGACGTATACCGAAACAGCTTTTGGGGATAAACCCGTTGTAAACGCAGTCAATCAGGTACCGGATTTAAAGCTTGGTGCGGCCCCCTCGAATGAATTTAAAATCGGACTGGTCAGCGAACTCTCGCACGCCGAAGCCGAACGAATGGTAGCGGATACGGTGGTGGGACAGAAATTCAATTACGGCAAGTATGCGGTGGAAGTAACGTCCATCAAACTATACGGCGACGCAAACACGCTGGCGATACGGGCTGGACTGAAAGGCAGTCTTGACGGATATATTTACTTCAAAGGCGTACCGTATTACGATCCAGTTACCAAGTCGGTGACACTGAAAGACCTGGATTACGATCTGGACACGCGGAGTTTTCTGGTCAAAACCGCCAACTGGGTTTTGCAAAGTAAGCTACGCAAATCGCTGCAATCGGCCCTGACCTTCCCGGTTGGCGAACCCATTGACGAGGCGAAAAAGCAGCTACAGGCCTTGTTAACGAGTCGGCAAATTACGAAGGGTGTAACCTTATCCGGGAAAATAGATTCCATTACTCCTGATCAGGTGTACCTGACCCCCGGTTCGATTTACGCCGTAGTCTTTGCCAAGGGAAAAGTGAATTTGCACGTGGATGGACTGTAAGGAGTGTACAGTTTTCCGTTTTGAGTTTTCAGTTTTGGGTTGTTACCATATCATACGCTTAGGGAATGATCGGGACGGTAAAACATTTGTTTTTTAAAGATTTGATTCCCTATATCTGAACTGACAAACCATCAACTAATAACCACGCAGGCAGGCCCTCATGTAGGGCGTCCTACTGCTGAAACCGGGTGCTGTCGGAAGCTGAAAACTCAAAACTCAAAACCGAAAACGCAAAACTCCCCGTACCTTTGCGGCAAGCAAGCCATCTTATCGCTTCCGGTGTAAGCAGGAAGAGGAAAGTCCGGGCAGCGTAGAGCACCGTGCTACCTAACGGGTAGGCAGTCAACTGGTGACGGTTGGCTGACAGCCAGTACCACAGAAAAGATACCGCTTTCCTTCTGGGAAAGTAAGGGTGAAAAGGTAGGGTAAGAGCCTACCGCTCAGGGGGTGACTTCTGAGGCAGGGTAAACCTCACGGGCTGAAAGACCAAATAAACCAGCGGTGTCCGCAAGGACCGAAGGGCTGCTCGTCCGGTGCTGGTGGGTAGGTCGTTAGAGACGGCAGGCGACTGCCGTTCTAGATAAATGATAAGACTTTTTACTGGTTCGCCAGTGAAAATGACAGAACCCGGCTTATCGGCTTGTTTTTATTTCTATCGGCTGTTTTCAGTTTTAATTTACTACGAAAGGTCGCCTTCGTACGCCTTTTTTGGTTTTCTTCACGGAAAAATCAGAACTGTTTAACCACTACGCTGAAAACTTCTGAGCTAAAGCATTCTATCAACCGGAATTGCTTTCTACGCACTGTACCTATGAAACGAAGCCTTCTGTCTATCTTTCTCGTTAGCATAAGTTTGGGGTCGCTCTGGGCCCAAACTCCCGATAAAAAGTATCAAACTCCGATGACGCTGGAGGAACAGAACCAGCAGAAAGTACTGGCCGAAGCCGAAAGCAAACGGTTGCGACGTTCGTACGAGGGGTTCAATAAAATGCATACGTGGTCGGTCACCGCTCACGGGGGCATCAGCAAATTTTACGGAGATTTGCAAACGGGTAACTTTTTCTCGACGGGTCCGGGGGAAAAAACGCCTTTTTTCGGTGGGCTTTCGGTCAACAAACAACTGACGCATTTACTCGGTGTTTCGGCCAATTTTGGTTTTGGTCAACTGAGTGGTAGCAAGGACCGATTCGTCTACATCGATCCGCTTAATCCTTCAGCGGGGCTCTCCTACGGACCGAGTTACTTCTTTTCGGACATTATGCAGGCTGGCCTGAACGCCGACATTAACCTGAAGTCTCTGGTTTTTGGTACTAAGAAATTACGCCGTCTGAAGGTGGATTTTATTGCGGGCGTCGGGTATATGTACTACCGGACCAAGGTTTATTCCATTCGTAATTTTGAATACGAAAACTCGCTGGGCGAACGCAAAACGTATGCCGCGAAAGAACTGGTACGTTTCTCGAATGGACCCTTTAGCTCGACCACCGCAGGCGGCTGGACGGGCAGCGGCTCGAAGTACACCCGCGATCTGGTCATTCCTACGGGCATTCGGGTCTTGTACGAATGGTCCAACCGACTGGATATCGGCATTCATTATATGTTGAATCATACCTTCACCGAAAAGCTGGATATGACCCTGGGCGGCTACGATAACTCATTGCCCAGCGAAATTTACGCTTCGCCCAATGGGAATAACTCCTTCCGTCGCGGTGATTCGGCCTATGATAAATACGGCACCCTGGCTTTTGAAATTACCTATAAGTTTGGCAAGCGGGCTTCGCAGGTAAGCGATCAGGGCAAGTATTTTACGAAGAAAGGCGAAATGTATCACCTCCGCTGGACGGATCCGAAAGACCTGATTCCGGCTCCTTATAACCCAACCGTCGATACTGCTCTGGCTCGTGTCAAAGCGATTATGCCCGGTGAAGTGGATCCGCGTTTGTACACGGATTCCGACGGCGATGGCGTAGCAGATTTATACGATCAGGAACCCAATACGCCACCCAACAGTATCGTGTCGGGTTCGGGCGTAGCGATGAATTTGCAACAACTCCTGCAACCCTTCGTAGATGCTAAAACGCCGAAAGAAACCTGTACGCAGATTTTCGGTAACGTTGAGTTCAGAACCGATCAGGCCACGATTCAGCCCGAAGCCAAACGCCTGCTGGATGATGTTATTTCCTACCTCAACAACGCCACGGAATGCCGCGTCGTAGTAGTAGGTCACACCGACCGACGGGCGTCGGATTCGTACAATATGAAGCTGTCGAGAAGACGTACGCAGGCTGTTAAAAAATACCTGACCCGTTACGGTTTGAAAGATCCCAGCCGGGTGACGATCGAATGGTACGGTGAATTCCGGCCCGTCGCCCCGAATGACAAGCCCAACGCAGGTATGCAACGCAACCGCCGCGTAGAGTTACGGATCTTACCGCTGAACAACTGGAAAAATTACCCAGGAAATTAGGGGAGTTTTCCGTTTAGAGTTTTCAGTTTTGGGTGGTCACCGTTGCGGTTTTGAATTTTCTTGGCATACCATATAAAGGGTTTTAGGCTGTGTAAACCGGCTTAAAACCCTTTCTTTTTTATTTAAGATTAGATAGCCCTGCAGGTCTACTCGCTATTCCAGATTGCAAATCCGAAAGAGCTACTTTTTTGCTGCCAAACCCGCTAACACCGGAGGGGTTCCATGTTATTAGCCCCGTATGGAATGCGGGGACTTGGCCAGCCCAGGTAGGCATAGCCTACCGACTTTTGCGTCCGCAGCAAATGCTACGGATAACCCGTCCCGCTAACTTTATCGGGTTTGTCCTAACAAAACGAAAACGGAAAACTGGAAATTGAAAACTGTAAACGCAAAATTGAAAACCCTAAACTCAAAACTTAATTATTAAAAACTATTCCGTACCTTTGCATTCCAATTCGGAAACCGGGGGACGGGTTCCCCCACAAACCCAACTACAATGGTTAAAATTCGCTTAGCCCGTCGCGGTCGCAAGAAACATGCTATGTACGATGTCGTTGTTGCTGACGCTCGTGCTCCTCGTGACGGTCGTTTCATCGAGAAACTGGGAACGTATGATCCTAACACCCAACCTGCTACCATCGTTCTTAACGAAACGAGTGCAGTAAAATGGTTGTTGAATGGTGCTCAGCCTACGGATACTGCTCGTGCGATTCTGTCGTACAAAGGTCTGATGCTGAAAAAACACCTTCAAGTAGGTGTAAACAAAGGAGCCATTTCTCAGGAACAAGCTGATGAAAAATTTGCCAGCTGGAAGCAAACGAAAGATGCTCAGGTAACTGCAGCTACGGAAGGTATTGCTGGTAAAAAAGCTGATGACAAAAAAGCTCGTCTGGACGCAGAATCTAAAGTTAATGCCGCTCGTGCAGAAGCTTTAGCGAAGAAAAATGCTCCGGTTGTAGAAGAAGCTCCCGCTGAAGAGGCTGCTGAAGAAGCTCCCGCCGCTGAAGGTGAAGCTACGACTACTGAAGCAGCTGAATAAGCTCTTTTCGAGTAAAGATTTTTGGCAAGTCTGGCGGGTCTCCCGGCGGACTTGCTTCATTTTTAGGCGATTGATTCGGAGATTCCCTCCTATTTTTAACGGCTGTCAGCAACGAGCTACGGCCCACCGCTACTGCTATGAACAAAGAAGATTGTTAT
>JAAIGE0100469664.1_pt1 | contig 13613 bp, 10 predicted proteins | sample 6487951 | NCBI WGS metagenome assembly JAAIGE01 (sample SAMN13974128, study PRJNA590717) | phyllosphere metagenome | biome: tomato field; feature: multiple bacterial spot infested tomato fields; material: tomato leaves; isolation source: leaves from tomato fields | host: Solanum lycopersicum ... | reverse complement strand
TCGTTAACGCATGACAAGCTTGTGGGAGGCAGCTTGCTGGCGAAAAGCCCCCAAAGCCGATAGATATTCTGCGTCTGTAAGTGAAGTCGCCAGCAAGCTGCCTCCCACAAAATGATTTATGACTTGACTGAGCGCCCCTCTACTGAGGCCACTGCTCCAGCAGCATCGCCACAAACTTTTCGGCAGCCGGCGAAAGCGAAGCGCCACGCCGGGAAACCAGCCCCAGAGTCCGATCAACCACCGGGTCCACCAATGGCACGCTGACCAGCGTGGGGTGCCCTTCGGCCGGCATGGCCAGGCTGGGCATCGCAGAGATTCCAAGCCCGGCCTCGACCATCCCCAGTGACGTCGACAAGTGCTGCACTTCATAGAACCACTTTGGCCGCCAGCTCAGCCCGGCCAGTGCGTGGTCGAGAATCATCCGGTTGCCGCTCAGGCGACCGACACCGATCAGGCGATATTCACTGAGTTCGATCCAGGCAACCGACTCACGCTTTGCCAGCTCATGGTCGCGTCGACAGGCGAGCACAAAGGGCTCTTTGACAAGAGGCACAAACTCGATGTCAGGATGCTGCCCGCTCATCATGTTGATACCGAAATCCGCCTCGCCTCGCAAAACCGCTTCCAGACCTTCATTGGCACTGAGGTCCAGCAGGCGGATGCGGATCTTGGGATAGCGTTCGTTGTAGAGGCGGATAACCGAAGGCAGAAAGTAGAAGGCCGCCGTAGGAATACAGGCAAGGGTCACCTGGCCGATCTGGCGCTCTGCCAACTCCCGGATATTGAGAATCGAGTCCTCGAAGTCGTCCAGGAGTCGTCGTGCCTTGGGAAAGAAGTCACGGCCGACACTGGTCAGGCTGACCCGGCGAGTGGTGCGATCCAGCAATGATGTGCCCAGACCCTGCTCAAGCTTCTTGATTCGCCGGGTGAGTGCCGGCTGGGAAATATGCAGCACTTCGGCTGCCTCATGAAAGCTGCCAAGTTCAGCGATTTTCACGAACGATCGAATATCTTGCAGCTCATATTCCACATTATTTTCCTTTTGGTGGATTGTGATGGGCCTTCAGTACCAGCGGATTATTATTGCCTGAATCGGAATAATAGCTACGATCTTTGCATTGGATACGCTTAAAAATACATGGGACTCTTGCTTCCAAGACATCAATTATCTCAATTGATCAAAATAAGAGTTCAAAACATTATGCACCCGATTCCCTGCGTCCTGATGCGCGGCGGCACTTCCAAAGGGCCGGTTTTTCTCGCCAGTGACTTACCCTCCTCGACCGCTGAGCGCGACGAACTTCTTCTGGCCCTGATGGGCTCCGGCCATGAGCTGGAAATCGACGGAATCGGTGGTGGCAGCCCGCAGACCAGCAAAGTGGCAATCGTCAGCCCATCGACCCATGAAGATGCCGATGTGGATTACCTGTTCGTGCAGGTCATGGTCTCCCAGCGCCGTGTCGATACCGCTCCCAACTGCGGCAACATGCTCTGCGCCGTCGGCCCGTTCGCGGTGGAACAGGGTCTGGTCAAGGCGACTGGCGACGTCACGCAAGTACGGATCCGCAACCTCAACACCGGTACTTTCGTCTGTGCCGATGTCCGCACCCCGGGCGGCCAGGTCAGTTACGAAGGCCAGACCAGCATTGACGGTGTACCGGGTACGGCAGCCCCTGTGCAACTGACTTTCCTGGACGCAGCCGGTAGCAAGACCGGCAAACTGTTCCCTACCGGCAAACAGACCGACGTCTTCGACGGCGTGCCTGTAACCTGCATCGACATGGCCATGCCCATGGTCATCGTCGAAGCATCTCTGCTGGGCAAGCGTGGCGATGAGACACCAGCCGAACTCGATGCCGACAAGGATTTTCTGCGCAAACTCGAAGCCTTGCGCCTGCAGGCAGGAATGGCCATGGGCCTGGGCGATGTCAGCGAAAAAGTGATCCCCAAACCCGTACTGGTTTCGCGACCCGATTCCGGCGGAACCCTCAAGGTTCGCTATTTCATGCCGCATAACTGTCATAAGGCCCTGGCGATTACAGGCTCCATCGGCCTGGCTACAGCCTGCGTCAGTGAAGACACCGTGGTTGCCCGACTGCTGGGCAATGCCCAGACTCCGCGCCTGCAAGAGGTCCGGATCGAGCATCCGAGCGGTTCGATCCAGGTCGCCCTGGCCTACGTCGGGGAAAACGGACAGACCATCCGGGCTTCGGTGGTGAGAACGGCACGTCGCCTTTTCTCGGGTGAGGTTTACGCCCCTGTCGCGCAACGGCTGGCAGGCTGACATTTTTTATCGCTGCACACTGCTCTGCCTGACACTGAGTACCGCATCAGAACAACTCCAATAATGGGTGATGCAACATGAAAATCGCTAAATCGCTCTACTTTCAGATTATCTGCGCCGTAATCCTTGGGGTTCTGGTCGGTCATTTCTGGGCTCAACAAGCCATCGCTCTCAAACCGCTGGGCGATGCTTTCATCAAGCTGATCAAAATGATGATCGCTCCGGTGGTGTTCTGCACCATCGTCACCGGCATTGCCGGCATGAGCGACAAGCGCTCTCTCGGGCGCCTGATGAGCAAGACCATGCTGCTGTTCCTCGTCCTGACGGTGGTCAGCCTGCTCATCGGCCTGATCGCGGTCTATGTGATCAAGCCAGGCGTGGGCATGAACATCGACCCGGCGAAACTGAGCACTGCCGGCTTGAGTCAGTACACCGACTCCGCCGCGAAACTGGGTGTCGTGGACTTTTTCATGCACATCATCCCGGACACTTTCATCGGCGCGTTCAACAAGGGTGAAGTCTTGCCGGTGCTGTTCATCGCCGTATTGTCCGGGTTCGCCCTGTCGTCCCTGGGCGAGCGCGGCAAGCCAGTGCTCAATGTGCTGGAATCGGCATCGCACATGGTCTTCAAGATCTTCTCCTACCTGATGCGCTTCGCTCCGGTCGGTGCCTTTGGTGCCCTGGCCTTTACCGTAGGTCAGTACGGCATTACCTCCCTGGGCTCGCTGGCCAAGCTCATCATGACCCTGTACATCGCATGCGGCTTCTTCGTATTCGTGGTGCTGGGCGGGATCTGCCGCGCCCACGGTTTCAGCCTCTGGAAACTGTTGCGTTACTTCCGCGAAGAGTTCCTGGTGGTGCTCGGCACCTCCTCGACCGAACCTGTAATGCCACGCATGCTGGAGAAGCTTCAGGCGCTGGGCTGCAAGAAAGGCGTCGTCGGTCTGGTACTGCCAACTGGATACTCGTTCAACCTGGACGGCACGGCGATCTACCTGTCGCTGGCGGCCATCTTCATTGCCCAGGCCTGCAACATCGAACTGAGCATGACGCAGACTCTGACCATGCTGGCAATCATGCTGCTGTCCTCCAAGGGCGCAGCTGGCGTGACCGGCAGCGGCTTTGTCGCCCTGGCCTCGACCCTGACGGTCATCCACGACATTCCCCTGGCGGGCCTGGCACTGCTGATCGGTATCGATCGCTTCATGTCCGAAGCCCGGGCATTGACCAGCCTGGCCAGCAACGCTGTCGCGACCGTGGTGATCTCCCTGTCGGAAAAGGCATGCGACCGCGAGGTACTCATGCAACGGCTTGACGGAAAAGCGCTAGCGGCTGCACCTGAAGCCCCGCAATGGGACAGCACACCGCAGGCTGCCGAGCGCATCTGACACACACATACCCCAACCGATACTCACTCGAGCAGGTCAGGCATCGTTCATGCGATGCCCGACCAGCCCGGCTGCCTTCGCTTGCCCATAAATAACAACAAGAGAATATCCATATGCTTGCCTTCCTTGGTCTGGCCATGGTCGTGGTGTTCACCTACCTGATCATGTCCAAACGCTTGTCCCCGATTGTCGCACTGACCCTCGTTCCTATCGTTTTCGCAATCATTGGCGGCTTTGGCGGCACCACCGGCAAGATGATGCTCGACGGCCTGAAAATGGTCGCCCCCTCCGCAGCACTGCTGCTGTTCGCCATCCTGTTCTTTGGCCTGATGATCGATGCGGGCCTGTTCGATCCGCTGATCCGCAAGATCCTCAAACGGGTCAATGGCGATCCGATGAAGATCGCGGTGGGCACCTCGCTTTTGTCGCTGACGGTCGCTCTCGACGGCGACGGCACGACCACTTACATGATTACCTGCGCGGCCATGCTGCCCCTGTACAAGCGCATCGGCATGAACCCGATGATCCTCGGCATCATCGCGATGCTTTCACTGAGCATCATGAGCGGCATGACGCCCTGGGGCGGGCCTGCAACCCGTGCCATCGCAGCGCTGGGCCTGGATGCCAGCGAGTACTTCATTCCCTTGCTGCCGACCATGATCGGCGGTGCTGCCTGGGTGGTATTCACTGCGTTTCTGCTGGGCCGTGCCGAACGAAAGCGCATTGGCAACGTTCAGTTGCAAAGCGGCGGCGGTCACTGCTACATCGACGAAATCCTCGGCAATACTCCGCACAAGCGCCCCAGACTGGCCTACGTCAACCTGGCGCTGGTCATCGCCGTGATGATTGCGCTGGTAACAGGCCTGATGCATTCGGCCTTGCTGTTTCTGATCGGCTTCGTCGTCGCACTGATGATCAACTATCCGCAACTGGACGTGCAGAAAGAGCGCATTCTGGCCCACTCCGGCAATGCCATGACCGTAGTTCTGCTGGTTTTCGCCGCCGGGGTGTTCGCCGGAATATTTTCCGGCACCAAGATGGTCGACGCCCTGGCACAGACCCTGGTGAACTGGATTCCACCGCAATGGGGGCATCTGTTCCCGCTGGTGGTCGCCATCACCAGCATGCCGTTGACCTTCGTACTGTCCAACGACGCCTATTACTTCGGCGTGGTCCCCATCCTGGCCAATGCCGCAGCCGCCTATGGCATCAGCCCGCTGGAAATTGCCAGGGCTTCGATTCTGGGCCAGCCGGTTCATCTGATGAGCCCGCTGGTGGCCTCGACCCTCTTGCTGGTCGGCATGATCGACAAAGACATCGGTGAATTCCAGAAAGCCACCCTGAAATGGGCGGTGCTGACCTCCCTTGTGATCACCGCCCTGGCCTTGCTGACCGGAGCCCTGACGCTGTTCGTCTGAACCCTGCCCTGAATCACAACTGCTCACGGGGCCTGAAAGGGACCCGCAGATCAATGCACTCTCAATAACAACAATGAGTATCGAGCATGAGTATGTTTAAACGTGGAGCCCTTTTTTCCGTACTGGGTGCCCTGCCCTGCGCCAGTGTCGGCGCAGCGGACTTCATTGAAGACAGCAAGTTGAAGCTGCAACTGCGCAATGTCTATTTCAATGAAAACTTCCGGGATGAGAATGGTCTGAGCGCCCGTGCCGCGCTTACTGCCAAAAGCGAACGCACCGAATGGGCACAAGGTTTCCTGCTCGACTACCAATCCGGTTTTACCCAGGGAACCCTGGGCTTTGGCCTCGATGCCCTCGGGCTGCTGGGCGTCAAGCTCGACTCTGGCAAGGGCCGCAGCGGCACAGGATTACTGCCGGTACACGGCGATGGCCGTGCTGCGGATGAGTTTTCCAGCCTGGGTGCAGCCGCAAAAGTGCGCCTGGCCAAGACCACGGTCAAATACGGCTCTTTACTGCCCAGGACTCCGGTACTGATTTACAACGACGCGCGCCTGTTGCCACAGACCTATCAGGGCACCCAGTTCACCAGCAACGACATCGATAACCTGACCCTCACCGGCGGGCATCTGGATCAATTCAAGCTGCGAGACTCCTCGGACAGCCGCTCGATCATTCCCGACGGCTTTACCGGCAAGGGCTCGGACTTCTCTTATATCGGCGGGGACTACAAGCTCGGCAAGAACATTCGTCTCAGCTACTTCTATGGCGAGCTTGAGGATTTCTACCGCCAGAACTTCGCTTCGATCCAGCACGACCTGCCGATTGGCAAAGGCGTACTGACCAGCGATCTGCGCTATTTCCACAGTGTGGATGCCGGCGCGGCGCGAGATGGCAAGATCGATAACGACATGCTCAGCGGCCAGTTGACCTATGCTCTGGCCGGACACAGCTTCAGTGGCGGTTACCAGACCCTGAGCGGCGATGCGGGCCTGCCTTATATAAGCGGCGCAACCGTGTACTCCTTCACCAACGTCGGGATCGGCAAGTTCATCGAAGAGGACGAAAAGACCTGGATGCTCGGTTACGGCTACGACTTCTCACGTGTCGGCATACCGGGCCTGACGTTCTCGACCAAGTATCTGAGTGGCGACAATGGCAAGTCCGGCTCGGCGCGGTTGCACGAATGGGAGCGCGATGCCGAGCTGGCCTATGTGCTGCAGAGCGGAACCTTCAAAGGTCTGGGCATGAAACTGCGCAACTATGTCTATCGTTCGGATTACGCACGGGGCCGTGACAGTAACCGGATCTATCTCACCTATGAAATTGCACTCTGGTAAGACCTGAACGAATCGGGCACCTCTCAAGGCAGACAATGCATATGCGTTGTCTGCCAGACCGGATCGTCCTCTACATCGACCGTTACAAAACCCTGCTTTTCCCAGAAGCGGATCGCACCCGGTAGAAACGGATGGGTGTGCAGATACAACACCTCCACGCCACTGGCATCGGCATGTGCCTTGAGCGCTCCGTACAACCGCCCTGCCAGCCCGGCCCCTCTGAATTCATGACTGACGAACAGGCGCACGATCTCCACGGCCCTGCGCCCTGTGTAATCCAGTTGGGCAAAGCGATGGTCGTAAGGCAGATAACCGATGGCCGCTATGATTTCGCCTTCGCAGAGGGCAATCAGAAACCTGCCGTCCTGCGCATTCAGATACACCCGTTCGAAGTCTGCAAGATCGGCCGGAACGACGCTGGCATCGAGCATGGGGAATATTTCGGCGCGCGATCGCATGACAAAATCGATGGTACGCGGAATGTCGGCAGGCTGGACTTCAGTGATGGTGATGTTCATGGCGACGGATCTGGCTGGGGTAAGGCAGATTAATACAACGACACAAAACCGCGTAGGAGCGAATTCATTCGCGAATGAATTCGCTCCTACGCGGTGTTCATGCACAGATTTACAGCATCGTGCCCCATGACGCACCAATGCAAAGCGGGCCTGAACCGCTCTCTCCCGCCATATCCCCTTGAAAACAGGCCTTCCGGCAAACTGGCACACCCTCTGCATAGCTCCTCATAACCCCACCATGAATGTGGTCGGGCGGTGCATCCGGCAGCGTGGCTCGATGACACCCCAAAACATACGATGAATGACAGGCAAAGGCGCCTGGAACCGAAAGGTTCCGGGCGTCTTTTTTTTGGCTTTGAAAAACCTGATTGGCCTAGGCCGGGACTTGCTATGAACACCACAGTCTTACCCTTCAACGATGTACAGACCCTTATCGTCGTCGGCAATGGCATGGTCGGTCATCATTGCGTCGAGCAGTTGATCGCAGGCGGCGCCCTTGATCGCTATCGCATTCATGTCTTCGGCGAAGAACGCCAGCGTGCCTATGACCGCGTGCATCTTTCCGAGTACTTCACCGGTCGCGATGCCGAATCCCTGGCCATGAGCGATGCCGCTCTTTATGAACAGGCCGGACTGACCCTGCATCTGGGCGTTCCGGTACTGGAGATCGATCGTGAGCGCCGCGAGATCATCACCGCTGAAGGCTGCTTCACCTATGACAAGCTGATCATGGCCACGGGCTCGTTCCCGTTCGTGCCGCCGATCGAAGGTGCGCAAGGCAATTCACGCCTGGTCTACCGCACTCTCGAAGACCTGGACACCATTCGCTATGCCGCCGCCAAAGCCAGGCGCGGTGTGGTGGTCGGTGGCGGTCTGCTGGGACTGGAAGCGGCCAACGCCCTGAAATCCCTCGGGCTCGAAGCGCATGTGGTGGAGTTCGCCCCGCGCCTGATGCCGGTGCAACTGGACGACCATGGCGGCGCAGCCCTCAAGGCGCGGATCGAAGCTCTGGGCGTCGGTGTGCATCTGTCACGCGCCACGCAATCGATCAGCGACGGCAAGCAGTACCGTTATCGCATGAACTTTGCCAACGACGAGTTCCTGGAAACCGACCTGATCGTGTTCTCTGCCGGCATTCGCCCGCAAGACGCCCTGGCTCGCCAGTGCGGTCTGGAACTCGGCGCACGTGGCGGTATCGCCATCGATGAACACTGCCGCACCAGCGATGCGGATATCTACGCGATTGGTGAATGCGCGGCCTGGAACGGCAGCGTCTTCGGTCTGGTTGCGCCGGGCTATCAAATGGCCCGCAACGTGGCGGCCCAGCTCTGCGATCAGGACGCCGACGCCTTCTTCGGTGCCGACATGTCCACCAAGCTCAAACTGCTGGGTGTGGATGTAGGCTCTATCGGCGATGCCCATGGCGCACTGGCCGGTGCGGTCAGCTACCGTTTTATCGATGAAGCCACTTCCAGCTATCGCCGTCTGGTGGTCTCGGCCGACGGCAAGCAAGTGCTGGGCGCGGTGCTGGTGGGCGACAACAGCTATTACGACACCCTGCTGCAATATGCCCAGAACGGCATTCCCCTGCCCGCCGACCCATCGAGCCTGATTCTGCCTCGTGGCGAAGGCGCACCGACTTTAGGTGCCGATGCCCTGCCCGCCACGGCGACCATCTGCTCCTGCCACAACGTCAGCAAGGGCTCGATCTGCTCGGCCATCGATGCAGGATGCACGGATCTTGCCGGTATCAAGACCCAGACCAAGGCCTGCACGGGCTGTGGCGGCTGCGCGGCCCTGCTCAAGCAAGTGTTCGAACATGAACTGATCGCTCGCGGCGTCAGCGTCGACAAGAGTCTGTGCGAACACTTTGCCTACACCCGTCAGGAGCTGTATTCGATGGTTCGCGTCGAAGGCATCGAAACCTTCGAAGAACTGCTGAGCCGCCACGGCAAGGGTGCCCATGGCTGCGATATCTGCAAACCGGCTGTAGGCTCGATCCTCGCGTCCTGCTGGAACCGGCAGATCACCGAACCTTCGCTGGTGCCGCTGCAGGACACCAACGACACCTTCATGGCCAACATGCAGAAAAACGGCACCTACTCGGTGGTCCCGCGCATTCCCGGTGGCGAAATCACACCGGATGGCCTGATTGCCATCGGTGCCGTGGCCAAGAAATACGACCTGTACACCAAGATCACCGGCGGCCAGCGTATCGACCTGTTCGGCGCACAGTTGCACGAACTGCCGGATATCTGGAGCGAACTGATCGACGCCGGCTTCGAAACCGGTCATGCCTACGGCAAATCGACCCGCACCGTGAAATCCTGCGTGGGCAGTACCTGGTGTCGTTATGGCGTGCAGGACAGCGTAGCCATGGCCTTGCGCATCGAAGACCGCTACAAGGGCCTGCGCTCGCCGCACAAACTCAAGTTCGCCGTTTCCGGCTGCACCCGCGAATGCGCGGAAGCACAAAGCAAGGACGTGGGGGTCATTGCCACCGAAAACGGCTGGAACCTGTATGTCAGCGGCAACGGCGGCATGCGCCCGCGCCATGCGGAACTGTTCGCCACCGATCTGGATGACGAAACCCTGATCCGTTACATCGACCGCTTCCTGATGCTGTACATCCGTACCGCCGACAAGCTGCAGCGTACCTCGGTCTGGCGCGAGTCACTGGAAGGCGGCCTGGATTACCTCAAGGCAGTGATCATCGACGACAGCCTGGGACTGGCCGATGAGCTGGAAGCCCAGATGCAACTGGTGGTCGACCGCTATGAATGCGAATGGGCCAATGCCCTCAAGGACCCGGAAAAACTCAAGCGTTTCCGCACCTTCGTCAACGACAAGCGCAGCGATCCGGACGTCCATTTCGTCAAGGAACGCGAGCAACGCCGCCCGGCAAAACCTGAAGAAATCGCCCTTATTCCTTTCAAGGAGGTGGTCTGATGAGCCAGTCCAACGCGGCCTATGCCGAGAAGATATCCGCACCAATTCCACACATCCAGTGGCAGCCCCTGTGCTCGCGCCGGGATCTGGTAGCCAACTCGGGCGTAGTGGCCTGGCTCGACGGCGCACAGGTCGCACTGTTCTATCTGCCTGAAACCGCCGAGGGCGAAAAGCTCTATGCCATCGAGAACCGCGACCCCAAATCCGGCGCCAATGTCATCGGCCGCGGCCTCATAGGGCAGATTGGCGGAGAACTGGTCATTGCCTCTCCGTTGTACAAACAGCACTTCCGTCTGCACGACGGCACCTGCGTGGAATACCCGGAACAACAGCTCGAAGTCTGGCCGGTGCGCCTGAACGGCGAGCAGGTGGAAATCGCGGTTTAAACTGCCTTTGGGCAAGTCCTACAGGGTTTATCTGTATATCCATACAGATAAACCTTGCTCCCGACGCGTTCAGTGTTCATCCTTGCAGCCTTCAAGACCCGTCAATGCAAGCGGTGGTTATGCGGCTGTTTCTCTGCGAAAAACCCTCACAGGCCAAAGATATCGCCGCCGTCCTCGGCGCGACCCGGCGTGGGGATGGCTGCTGGACAGGCCCCAATGCCACCGTAACCTGGTGCATCGGCCACCTGCTGGAAACCGCGCCACCGGATGCCTACGACGCCCGCTACAAACGCTGGGTGCTGGAAGACCTGCCGATTGTTCCCCAGCAATGGAAAATGCTGGTCAAACCCCGCACCGCCAGCCAGTTCAAGGCCGTGAAACGCCTGCTGGGCGAAGCCCGCGAACTGATCATCGCCACCGACGCCGACCGCGAAGGCGAAATGATTGCCCGCGAACTGGTAGAACATTGCCGCTATCGTGGGCCGATCCAGCGCTTGTGGCTGTCGGCACTGGACGACGCCTCGATCCGCAAGGCCCTGGCTTCCCTCAAGCCCGGTGCCGATACCTTCAGCCTCTATCATTCGGCACTGGGTCGCTCCCGCGCCGACTGGCTGATCGGCATGAACATGAGCCGTCTGTTCACTCTGCTCGGTCGCCAGTCCGGTTATCAAGGCGTGCTGCCGGTGGGTCGTGTGCAGACACCGACCCTGCGACTGGTGGTGGATCGCGACCGCAGCATCGCCGACTTCGTCCCGGTGCCCTATTGGGCCATCGACGTAAAACTGCTGCATGACGATCAGGCCTTCATTGCCCAGTGGCGAGCGCCTTCGGATGTCTGTGACGATCAGGACCGCTGCCTGAACCAGCCGCTGGCGCAGCAGGCCGCGCAGGCGATTCGCAACGCCGCCAGCGCCAGGGTCGTCAAACTGCGCACCGAACGGATTCGCGAGGCGGCACCCCTGCCCTTCGACCTGGGCACCCTGCAGGAAATCTGCTCGAAAAAGCTCGGCCTTGGCGCTCAGGAAACCCTGGATATCGCCCAGGCACTGTATGAAACCCACAAGGTCATCACCTACCCGCGCAGCGATTGCGGTTACCTGCCCATGAGCCAGCATGGCGAAGCGGCGGCCATCATCGCCGCACTGGGCAAATCGGATCCTGCGCTGAGCGAACTGCTCAGGCATCTGGACCCGCAACGCCGCTCAAGGGCCTGGAACGACGCAAAGGTCAGCGCTCACCACGGTATCATCCCCACCGCTGCCGCCCGCGGCATCGAGCGCCTGAGCGGCAAGCCGCGAGCGGTCTACACCCTGATCCGGGCACGCTATCTGGCGCAATTCCTGCCCAATCACGAATTCGACCGGACCCAGGCCGACTTCGACTGCGCCGGGCATGCCTTGCGGGCCATCGGCAAACAGGTCATCGAGCCGGGATGGAAACGCGCCATGCCCGAGGCGCTGGCTCCGACCAGAGGTCGCGAAGCCCCGGCCCCGCAAAACCTGCCGGCACTGTTTCAAGGCTGCGATTGTGCGGTGAGCGATGTCATCCTCAAGGACCTCTGGACCCAGCCACCCAAACCTTTTACCGAAGGCGACCTGATCAAGGCCATGAAGAATGTCGCCAGACTGGTGGAAGATCCGCTGCTCAAGCAGAAACTCAAGGACACCACCGGTATCGGCACCGAAGCTACTCGCGCCGGTATCATTCAGGGTCTGCTCGATCGGGGTTACCTGACAAAACAGGGCAAGGCATTGTGCGCCACTGCCGCAGCATTCAGCCTGATCGATGCCGTACCGCGCGCCATCGCCGACCCCGGCACCACCGCCATCTGGGAACAGGCGCTGGACATGGTGCAAAGCGGTGAAATGAGCCTGGAAGAATTCGTCGCCAAACAGGCTGCCTGGATGAGCAAGCAGGTCAGCCGTTGCGTCGGCCTGCGCATGGCCATCAGCGGCCCCGCCAGCCCGGTCGGTGGCGTAGCGCCCTGGAAGAAAAAACGCAAGACCGGTACACGCAAGGCTGCCGGTGCAACAACGAAGGCCAAACGCCCCACAAGAGCAACGAAAAAAGCCTGATCCCCATTTGTATCCCATCCCTTACACTTGTTGCTTGCCGCTTGAATCCCCTGCCTTTCACTTCCCCCCTATACATCCATGCCGTTTTGATAGCACAATAATGATAATGATTAGCATTTACTAACATTAATGAATCTTAATTGTTACATTCTGGCTTTCCGTTTGAAGATGACTGCCACTGGAAAAAGGGAGCGGCACCAGCATGCGTGTATTAGTGGTAGAAGACGACATATCCGTCAGCCATTGGCTTGGCAGCAAACTCCATGCGTTCGGCCATAACTGCAAGCTGACTCATGATGGTGAAGGCGCGCTGGAGATTCTTACCCAGGAAGCCTTCGACGTCGTGGTGCTGGATCGCATGCTGCCCAGGATGGATGGCATCGAACTGCTCAACCGGCTCAATGGTCGCTCCCGCCCTCCCGTGCTGATCCTGTCGGCAAACGACCAGACCAGCGACCGTGTCGAAGGTTTGCGTGCCGGTGCAGACGATTACCTTGGCAAGCCTTTCGACTTCACCGAACTGCTGTTGCGCCTGGAGGTGCTGGCCCGTCGACACAATCAGACCTCCATGGATGAAGTGATTTACATCGAAGACTTGCGTATCGACCTGGGCCAGCGCAGTGCATGTCGGGCCGGGCGCAATATCGATCTGACGGACAAGGAATTTCGTCTGCTGCAAGTGCTGGCCGAGCATCCGGGGCAGACGGTCACTCGAACCATGCTGCTGGAAAAGGTCTGGGGCTATCACTTCGACCCGCAGACCAATCTGATCGACGTCCATATCTCCAAGCTGCGGACCAAGATCGACAAGGGGTTTGAGCGCAGCCTGCTGAGGACCATTCGTGCTATCGGCTATGAACTCGGCTAGTCGTTTCCAGCTGCGCCATATCCTTGAAACCAGCAACTTCCAACAAGCCGCCACCATGGCGTTCGCCTGTCTGCTGGTAGCACTGCTATCGGTCATCGGCAGCGGCTGTGTGCTTGAAAACGTCATGCGCAGCCATGTGCGGGAAATGATTCTCGCCGACGTGCGCACCATGCATGAACTGACCCAGAGCCGCAGCAGCCATCAGGTTGCAGAACTGCTCAGGCAGCGCGACCTCTATGATCGTCGCAGCGAGCGCCATTCCCTGCTGCTTGACCCGCAGGGCAAGGTATTGACCGGCGACGCGACGATGCATGAAGTCATGGATTGCATTGCCTCCAACTGCCCGGACAACTGGCGAAATATCCGCAACGAAAAGCTGCAGATCATGGG
>JAAIGE0100067686.1_pt1 | contig 13624 bp, 16 predicted proteins | sample 6487951 | NCBI WGS metagenome assembly JAAIGE01 (sample SAMN13974128, study PRJNA590717) | phyllosphere metagenome | biome: tomato field; feature: multiple bacterial spot infested tomato fields; material: tomato leaves; isolation source: leaves from tomato fields | host: Solanum lycopersicum ... | reverse complement strand
GGTGATGATCGCCAACCCTGCGGCAGCGGGAGAAGGCATCAGCCTTCACAAGGTCTGCCACGACGCTATCTACCTAGATCGAAGCTACGTGACGACCCACTACCTCCAATCGATTGATCGCATTCATCGCTTGGGTCTCCCGCCGGGTGTGGAGACGAACATTTATATCTATCGCACGCTGGCCCCAATGGGCCTTGGCTGCATCGATCATTCTGTCAGTCACCGACTCCGCCAGAAGTTGCGTGCGCTCCAAGTGCTTCTCGATGATCCTGATCTGCATGAAATCGCATTCGATGAAGAAAACTCGGACGACCCGATCGATTGGGATATCAGTCCCGACGACGTGCGAGATCTGATTGAAGTTCTCGAAGGTCGCGCGAATTATTCGGATGAGGATAGTGAGTGACGGCCTCGTCAAACGTTCTATCCGGGTTTCGAATGAGTTCGTTCACGGCTGCGCTGGGCATTCGCCGCTATATCCGCGATCACCCTGGAATTTCCGCTGACGATGCCGCGATAGCTCTCAGACGTAGCGACGCCGATTTTGCTGGTGCCGACTTTGTCGGTGGCTTGGAACTCTGCGACCTTCTCGGCGATGATCTCGATCTGGCCGATATCCCACGCCTGATCCGGCAGGCTCTGTCCGCGCTAATTGTCACTCACCAGCCGTGGTGGACCAAACTGATCCCATATGGTCGCCAACGCTTGGCCACGGCGCTGACCAAGGACGAGCTCCAGACATTTCGTGCAGCGGGACTTTATGATCCGCATCCCTCGATTGAGGTGATAGCCTGGTGGGACCACTTGGCCGCGCAAGCCCGAGCGACAACGGACGAGCAATTAAGCGAACAGGGCCGCCGCGCGGAAATGCTCTCATTCAATCGCGAGATCGCGCGCTTGCAGGCGGAAGGGATCGACGTTCCCCCTGTTTGGACGGCGTTGGATGACAACGGCGCAGGATACGACATCAAGTCGTACAACAAGTCGGCTTACGGCCTGACGAACGCGTTGATCGAGGTGAAATCCACCACTCGAAAGCCACCTCGGATCATCCTAACCCGAGGCGAATGGGAAGCCGCCCAGAAGTACGGGGCCGCATATATATTCCACGTCTGGCAGTTCCCCGATGAAACACTCACCGTTTATTCGGTTGAGGACATCTTGTGTCACATTCCCGAAGACCACTCCGATGGCACGTGGCAAGAGGTGGAGATCACTTTTTAGTCTGCGCGACGCGGAACATTCGAGCCCTGCAATAGCTCCTTTCCGCCGTTCCCTGAGATAATGCCGCTACGTTGGCCGGTGCATCCGGCTGGTCAACGGCTTGCCCGCTCCATTCGCCTTCACTTTGTTCCGGCTCCCGTGTTGGCCGTTTCCCCGCTTGCGCGGGTGACCATCCGTCTTTGATCCCCGGCCTTCTCCTTCGCGTCCTCAGGAAACAGCGAAAGGAGACAGGACATGACCACTTCTTCCACCGAACGCTTCGACGTTCATCAAGCCATCACCAACCAGATCATTGCCGCCATCGATGCTGGCACCGGCAAGCTTCAGATGCCCTGGCACCGCTCCGGCGCGAATATCATGCGCCCCGTCAACGTGGCCTCCGGCAATGCCTATCGCGGCGTCAACACCGTCGCCCTCTGGGCAGCAGCCGATGCCTGGCAGTTCCCGACCGGCCTCTGGGGCACCTACCGCCAGTGGCAGGATCGCGGCGCGCAAGTCCGCAAGGGCGAGAAATCCTCGCTGATCGTCTTCTACCGCGAATTCGACAACGACGGTGATGGTGATCAATCCGGCGATGATGATGATCGCCGCCGCCGCTGCATGGCGCGCGCGTCCCGCGTGTTCAACATCGCCCAGGTCGATGGCTATGTCACCACCGAGCCCACCACCGATGACAATCGCGTTGATCCAATTGCCAGCGCTGAAGCCTTTGTCGCATCGACCGGCGCGCGCGTTGTCGAAGGCGGGGATCGTGCCTGCTACAACATCCGCGAAGATCGCATCACGATGCCGGATCGCTATCGCTTCATCGATACGAAATCCGGCACGGCAACCGAAGGCTGGTATGCCACGCTCCTGCACGAGCTGACCCATTGGTCAGGCGCTTCGCAGCGTCTGGACCGTCAGTTCGGTGAACGCTTTGGCGATGATGCCTACGCGATGGAAGAGCTCGTGGCCGAGCTTGGCGCGGCATTTCTCTGCGGCGATCTTGGAATCTCCGCAGAGCCGCGTGCCGACCATGCAGCCTATATCGACAGCTGGCTGCGCATCCTGAAGGGCGACCGCAAGGCGATCTTCACGGCGGCCAGCGCAGCGAGCCGCGCCGCTGAATATCTGAGCGGCTAATTCAGATTTCTCCGCCGCCCTCAGGCGGCGGAGATGTCCCGGCCACCTGCTTCTCGGAGCAGGTCGGCTGCATGAAAAAGGACGCACCAGCCTATTTCGGCAAGCACGCCGATGGTCCCATCATAGTAATCGCTTGCCTCGGCTTCGCTGTAGTGCCCGACTGAATCCGAAAAATCGACGCCACTGGCTTCAAGGTCACGCGCTAGAGCCAAAGCGTCTGGCAGCGTTACCTTGTGCCCGAAGATGTGTGCCAGATCGTTGCGAAAATCATTAAACCGGTCGAACGCCTGTTTGTCAGCCGCTCTGATAACTTGCTGATCAACAAGCCATTGCGTCTTGGCTGGAAAGGACGACCTGATGGCTTTGTCACCGGCCTGGAGCAGTTCTAGTGCTTCGATCAGCAGGGCTTCGAGCGCAAGATGGGTATTGAGGATGGTGCTGACGATCTCAGGATCATCGCCGATAATCTGCGATGAAATGATATCTTCAAGCTCAACCAGCCGCGCGGGCTTACGCATCTCCACTTCCCTTCGATATAGCACTGACAATAGGTCAGTCTGCTAGTCTGACAAGTCAGGCCTGTGTGCAATGATGGCGCCATGCCGCAGGTCGAATGCCGCGCGGATGTTCGTGAGCGATGCCAGGATGATGGCGAAGTCGCGGTCAGTCAGTGACGTGTCGTGGTCGAGAAGCTGCGTCAGCTTCGCGTCGAGTTCCCGCAGGTCGCGCGTGGTCAGGTGGGTGAGATCGCGTATCTCGATCAGGTAATGATGGTACATGGTGCCCTCCGTGGTTGCGCCGGACCATTCCGGCTCTTGTCGGAGGCCGAAGAGGCACAGGGCGGACGGATGGCACCTCGTTGAACACGAGGGCGCAACGCCAGTGAAGCAGGACATGCCCATGTCCTTGCCAGCCGCAGGGCCGACCTGTGGCAGAACGGATTACCGCAAGAGCTGAGGGACGTGCGCGGATAGCGCGAGGGCAGCTTTGGGCCTTCTATGATCGGGGATGCGAGGCAGCCAGATGACCCCGTTTGGGATGCGGGTTCGCTCGTTTTTGCACGCCACTTCCTGACCGGGCGCGGCCAGCCGTCAATGCCCCGCCCGCTCCATTCACTCCGCTCCGCTTCGCTCCCGTGTTGGGCATGACGCCCGGCCTTCTCCGCCCGGTCTCTGGGAATGGCGCAACGAGCCAACCCCAAACCAAAGGAGAATTCACATGGCACGCACTCAAAACACCCCTTCCACCGAGACCAAGGCCCCCGACTTCATCGCCTGGCACGTCGCCCAGAAGGGCGAGAAATCCTACTGGAACAAGGTCGGGGCTTCGTGGAAACACAAGGACGGCAAGGGCATGACGCTCCAGCTGGAGGTTGTCCCCATCAACGGGCGCATCGTCCTGCGCACGCCTTCGGACAACAACGCCGGAACGGAAGGGGCGCGCTCGTGAGCGCGCCCATCACCACCATGCTGATCTGGAACGGGATCAAGATCATGGTCACCCACACGCCAAACCGCTTTGGGGAAACCGATCACATCGAACTGCACGCCGAGGATCGCCAGCGACTGCCTGTCACCGAGACCGGCTACCGTTCGCACTTCTGCCATGAATCGCAGATCGAACCCTACGGCTCGGCGCTCAACTTCGTGCAGGCATGGCTGGATCACGAGGCCATGAAGCCTGAATGGCGGGCCTACGTCGAAACCTCGCGGCAGCTCAGTCTTTTCTGAACCAGCGCCGGGCGGTCCACCGCCCGGCGATTATCTTCCGGTTTTGTTCCGGACCCATCTTGCGCCCGCGCGCGACAGGTCGCACACGTCAGGCAAGATAAGGGGGACTTTTGTGCCGCGCGTTTTCTTTTCCTATTGCCATGCCGATGAAGAGTTGAGGAACCAGCTGGAAAAGCAGCTTGCGATCCTCAAGCGTCAGGGTGTTATCGAAACATGGCATGACCGCTGTATTGGCGCGGGCGAAGAGATCGACAGTGCGATCAGCGCCGAGTTGGAACGCTGCAACATCATTCTGCTGCTCGTCAGCGCCGATTTCCTGAATTCCGATTACTGCTACGACGTCGAAATGACCCACGCGATGGAACGGCATGCGGCAGGCGATGCCATCGTCATTCCCGTCATCCTGCGGTCATGTCTCTGGACGGATGCCCCGTTCGGTAAGCTCAATGCGACGCCGCCCGACGGCAAAGCTGTCATGCAATGGCCGGATCGCGATGTCGCCTTCACCGAAATCGCCAAGGCCATCAAGGGCGCAGCGGCGCGGCTCACCAAAGGCAGCGGTGCACCGCCTCCGGCTGCCCCGCCGCGTGCCGGAGTGGCGACACCTGTTCAGGCCGCGCCCGCCGCCCCGGTGGCTGCGTCCATCAGATCGAGCAATCTGCGCGTCGCGCAACAGTTTACCGAACGCGACAAAGACCGCTTCAAGCACGAGACGTTTGAATACATTGCGGCATATTTCGCCAACTCGCTCGACGAACTCGCGAACCGAAACCATGCTATCGAGGGGGACTTCCGGCGGATCGACGCGAACCGCTTCATCGCCGTCGTCTACCATAACGGAAAATCCGTTGCCCGCTGCACCGTCTTCATGGGCGGGAGCTTCTTCGGCGATGGCATCGCCTATGCCGCGACCGAAACCACCGCAAGCAATTCCTGCAACGAGACGCTCCGCATCGAGGCCGATGACCAGATGCTCTATCTCACCAGTATGGGCATGGCGCACATGGGCGGGAGAGGCGAGCAGGAGTCCAAACTCTCGCAGGAAGGCGCGGCGGAGCTGTACTGGAGTATGCTGATCGAGCCGCTGCAACGGGGTGACCGCTGATGCTGACCGCTGGAGAATTTGCAGTCGGGACACTGGCCGAAGCCGCGCCCGGCACGCTTGTCCTGCCGCGCACGAAATACGAGTCGACCTTTCTGGTCGGAGAGCGTGGCGGGCCATTCGCCATGTTTCTAGACGGCAATTACCTCTTTTCCAGCTTCCCGACCAAGGACGTCGATAACTGGAAGGGTTTACTCATTCCCGGCGTGGAATTGGTAGTCGATCACGCAAGCCTGTTTGATCCCGACGATAAGCGCGCACCGCTCGGCTCCGTGGTGCGCGGTGGGACCTATCTCGCGGTCACCGCCAAGTCTGGCGACCGGTATGGGTTCCAGGACGCGATACGGATCAATCTTCGCGACGATCTCCCGAAATCACCATCGAACCTGAAGGCTGGGTTCCTGCACTGGCAACTTGTGCTGGGCATTGGGCAGGAGCGGCGAGTGCTGTTCGAGATGGACTTGCGGGAGAAAGGTTAAGGTGCCGAGGGGCATCTAAATCTCATCGAAGGCCGTCTCCAACAAGCGTAGCCGTGCGGGCATGTTTGCTGCGATGCTGTCATGCACTTCCCGCGCGAAGTCGCCCGGCATTAGCGCGAGCGCTTTGTCTGGAGCGCTCTTTGCGTTCTCAATAACTTCGGTGATCGCCTTGGTCATGAGCGTTGGGCCAAGGCCTGCCGCTTTGCCCGTCTGGACAAAGTGACGTCCGACCACTTCCAGAATGCGGTAGTGGCGGCTCTTGCCCACGAACATGGCCAGCTTGTATTTGTTGTTCGGGATTTGACGCTTGTCGAAGGCGGGTTGCGCTGACAGCACGTCATAGAATGGCGTCAGGCCATAGCGGCCTTCCGGCTTCAGGAAGACGCTGAAATTCTTGCCGTGGCCGTCCGTTGCCCCGATCAGCCAGAACAGGATCTGGCTTTTGAAGAAATCTACCTGATCCTTCTGCGGCTCATCCGAGCGTTGCAGAAGTGTCAGGATGTCGGCCACGCCGGGGCCACCATTGTTCTGGTATTTCTGCGCCGATGGAATGCCCATCGCCTGGCAGCAATCCTCTTGCGGCAAGCGCAAAAGATGCTGCGCATGGCGCCAGCGCCGGTCGAACCGTTCGACCACCAGCACGCGCCGCTTGCCGAATGTCACGATCTCGGTCTGTGCCACATCGAGGCCAAAGGCTTCGAGGAGCTTCAGGCAGTAGTGCTCGTTGTCGACACTCGCTGCCATATCAATCGGGCCGAAGGCAGTCGGGATTTCTCCGAGCTGGGGCTTCAGAAGATGCGTGGTCGGGGTCGTCCCGATTGGTCGCATCCACTGGCCTTCATACCGGAGCAGAGCGGTTTTCTCCTGCGCACCCGCAATCGAAATGCGGAACTCCTGTTCCTTGTCCACACCCAGCGGTGCGGTGGCGAGGCTGGCAAGGATGGACTCAATTTCCTCATTGCTGACAGGCTCACCCTTCACGTAGGGCTCGGTGTCGGCTGGTCCGTCGTCTGGTATGAATTGCATCGCGCCGACGCAGTCGCGCCCAATGGCTTCCAGCAGGCTGAAATAGTCCGTGCCCTGCGCCCCCATCCTCTCGGCCACCCGTCTGCGGACGTGCGGATTATCGGGCAGCAGATTGTCGAACACGGCCACGACGGGATCACCGCTATAGGCCGTCTCGCGCAGTGGTAGTGATAACGAGATCGCGAAGGCCGGGCTCCAGTCGAGCCAGCTCCGGTCATACTGAAAGCTGACCGCACCGCTTGCTTCCTTGTGCAATCGCCCGACAAGACGATTGTTTATCAGAACATTCAGCGGCGCATGGGTCTTGCGGCGGGCCATCAGAAGATGTCCTCGATGCCCTTTGCCGGTCGCCCGGAGCGGGTATCGACCACCAGCTCAAGATCAAGCGCGGCGAATAGCGCATAGATCGATGACAGCTTGGTGCCTTCGTGCCCTGTCTCGATTTTCGAGATCATTTCCTGACGCAGCCCGGCCAGATTGGCGAGGTCGGTTTGCGTCAGGCCACGCTGTTTGCGCGTGCGCTGGATGATGTTACCCAATTGACGGGGCGAGCGTGCGATATGCGACATAGGAATCTCCTGTGTCGCATTATGCCGAAAATCGCATAAAATAGCAATATGCTATTTTCAGCATAAAACGTCATTATGCGCTTTCTGGCATAAGATAGGTTTATGCGTATTCAGACATAAAAAGGTCGCCCGACTTGCCCTGATCCTTGAGGTGGAGGACATAGAGCGTTGCGCTGTCTACATTGTCGCAGGGCATCGAGCGCCCCGCCGCCCGCTCCGACTATGGCTAGCGTCCTAATCGAATAAAATATCTAACGCACGAGAATAACCTGGAAATAATCCCCACCATAGGCTGGGTTAACTGGCGCCTCTCTTCCGATACAGCCAGACATCATCCCTTTGTAAAAATTATGCTCATCTCCAATTTTCATGATAGATGCCGGAATGGACGTTAGTGTTCCGCTGTATGAAACCCATCCACCGTAAGTTTCTGTTGGATTATAATAAGAATTATTCAATATTTTATTTAATGACTTACATATCTCGGGGGTTACATATGGGACAATCATTATGACATCGGGTTGAGATGTTCCTACATCCACAATTTCCGTAACCAAAAAAGTTGTTCCGGTTCCACTCCCTCCGCCATGCGTCGGGTATGCTGCTCTAGCTCTTGGATCCACATAGCTTTCGTCAAACTTCTGGCTTTCTATTTGCCCTCTCAGAGAGCCATTGTTGAACAGACGGCAATCCGATGAAGTGCAGGTTGCGTTTGCGTTGGAACTTGACGGTCCCGTGCTGTCATTGAAATCGAATCCCCATTCCGGGACGCTGCCCATGAGGCGCATCCTTTGAACGGTGTTTGCGACCAAGCCGCCATACTGGATCAACGCCGCCGCCTTGGCGTCAGTACTTTCGCCGGATGAGTCTTTATTTCCCCTGTCCGATCCGGTGACGGCAACATAGAGCGCCCCGAACAGCGCGACGGCCAGCAGGATCAGGAAGAGAGTAGAGCCGCATTGCGAGCGCGTATGACGGCGAGCCGAACGCATTGATATGCAAAGGCTATCATGGCCGATTCCGGTATGACAAGGGGGGCGATTGCCCCCCTTGTTGCTTGCTCACCATAGGTGAGGCGGATCATCGAACGGGACCAAGCCCTTTGTCCGGCCCTTCGCTGACAATTGACTTGAACTCCCGGCCAGCTGCGCTTGGCAGGGAAGTTTCGCCAGGTGCTTGCGGCACCCGGATTTGCGTAGTCTGCAAAGCGACCTGTCTGTCATGCTCCGCGAATGCCTGGCGCAGATGAGGATGTTCTTTGATCATATCGTCAGCCTGGCAGCAGGCTACATGCCAATCAGCAAAGCTGGCCGTGATATCGGCGGCTTCCGCACGCAAATCCTGATATATGCCGAGCAAAATCCTGTCTCTGTCGTTGCTCTGATCCATCGCACTTCTCCAGATTTCAGCGGCCACGGTCCTGCGATTTCCCATGGTCCGTCACAATTGACCGGAACTCCCGGTTGACCTCGCTTGGCTTGCCGACCTCTCGCGGTGGCTTCGGGACGCGGATCGGCGGAGCCTCCCGCATCATTTCCATTTGCGGTTGCGGGGCACGTATCCCGCTCATCCCCGGCGGTGCCAGCCGGGGATTGGGCACCCGAATATTCTGCGGTGGGGGCATACGCTGTTGCGCATTATCCTGATCGCGCTGCACGGGGCGGGGCGGTTGGGCCGCCCCCGCAAAGGGTGGGAGCGGCTTGTCCTTATCCATTGGTCAGCTCCCGAATGGCGCGCTCGGCGTGCAGGTTGCGTCCCAGCTGCTTGAGTTGCGGGTCATCAAACCACCGCACCTTGATGCCCATGATGGGGTGATGGTTTTCAACGAAGATCAGCTGCTTGTCGCGCGGCAGGCGCATCAACTCATCCGGGAAGGCGAGCTTGCGTTGCGCGAACGCGAAATTCTGGGTGTTGCTAGTTGAGGAACTGCTCGACGCCCCGTCTTTGTTCCACGACGAGCCAATAGTCCGTGCAATCGCATGACTCAGATTCCAGACGGTCGTCACTCCGCACAGGGCGGAGAAATACTCCGCCGTCAGCCGGTCCCGGCTTCCAAAATACTGCACCATGCCGCTGTTGGCGATCATGCCCTCATACCCGTCGCCATAGATCGACTTGAGCTGACTCAGGTCCTGCACGATGCCCCAGAGCTGAATGCCGAACCCCGCCATGAGGCCGAACGCCTGTTCAACCATCGTCAGGCGACCGAGCGCGGGCATCTCGTCGAGCAGGAACAGGACCGGCTGCGGCGGCTGGACGGCGATGTTGCGGGCATTCACCGTGATCGCCAGCTGGATCACGAGGCGAAGCCAGCGATCGAACGTCTTCAGGCGATCCGCAGGAAGGACGAGATAGACCGTCATGTGCGACGTCTTCAGGTCTTCGAACTTGAAGTCCGAGGCCGAGAGGCTCGCGCGCACACGCGGGCTGTCGAGGAACGTGGTTTGCGCTTGCGCCGAGGCGAGGACGTTGGCCAGCAGACGCTCTTCCTTTTGAAGAGACCGCCGCCCCGTGCTTGCCACCACATGATGCGGCGAGGCTGCCATGCGCAGGAATAGAGACTTCAGGTCCATGCCATCCAGGAGCAACAGATCGCGCACGCGGCCCAGATGGCGATCATTGGCCTCGTCTTCGTCGGTCGCGACGAACAGGATCACGCCCTGTATCAGCGCGCGGGATTCGTCAGACCAGAATGGCTCGTTCCCGCTTGGGATGATCAATGCATCCGCCAGCATCATCGCATTCTCGGCAATGTCGGGATCGCCAAGCTTCAACCACTCCATCGGATTGAAGCGCGACGGACGCATATCGCCATCCGTGATGCCCCACGGATCGACCACATGAATGTTCTGGCCCATCTTCGCGCGATGATCGCGCGTGATCATCGCGTTCTCGCCCTTGGGGTCCACGACGACCATCGAGCCGCGATACTGAAGAATGTTGGGAATGATTGACGTGGTGCCCTTATTGCTGCGGGTCGGGGCCACCGTCAGCAAATGCCGGTCACCGTTATAGGCCAGCGGCGCGAACCCCTGCGGACAGGGAAATACCCCGAGCTGGACGCCTTCGGTTCCGATTAGCCCATTCGCCTGGATGTATTCCAGCGATGCCCACTCCGCCGAGCCGAAGGTCGTGGGCTTCTCGAAAAAGTGATCGAATGCTCCCCGAAACCATGACGCGAACGCGATGATGAAGCAGATCAAGCCGATCAGGGCGGTCAGGCCCCAACCGAGTTTGCCACGGTCGCCGATGGCTACCAGAACCAGAAGCGTGGAGCCCGCAATGAACATGAACTTGCGAAATGCCCGCGCACGCGGCGAAAGCAGCCAGCCGAGCGCATAACCTTGCACCCACGCCAGCCCCACCATCACCACCTGCTGAAACGCGGTGCCGACATAGAACTGAAAGAAGTAGAATTTTGAGGCGAAGAGCAGCGTGAACGCGCCGAGGACGATGAGGTCGGCATTCTTCTTCCACATGACGTGGACTCCTTATTCCTAGCGGTCGAGGGATGTGCCGCGTGAGCGGCGGTGGAGCGGCTGATCCGGTGCCAGCGGATCAGCCCGTTGCGGCTGCACGTCGCGGTCGTGCTGCGCCGAGCGCATGAAGCGGACGACCTCGCGCGTGAGGAGTTTGCGGTTTTCCAGATGGCGCAGGCGCAGCGCGTTGATGCGCTCTTGCAGCGCCGCGCGTTCGCGCATCTGATCAAAGACCAGTGCATCCCGCTGTCTCTGATCCCGCGCGAGACCGGACATGGCTTCGCGCAGGTTCTCGTCGCGCAGCGCTTTGGCCTTGCCGGTCACCCGGTCGATCAGACCCATAAACCCGGTGCGAATGCGCGCCGCGCGTTCGGCGGTCTCCGCGTTCCAGCGTTCCGCCTGTCTGGCTTTGAGGGTTTCGCGCTCCGCGCGGTGCTGTCCGCGCATGGCGACAAGCGCCTCGCGCAAGGATTGCGTGTCGCGCTGATGGTGAGATTTCACGTCGGCGATGAAGCCGCGCAGCTTGTCGCTCATGAGCGCCGCGACCTCGCGCTGCACTGAGGCGACATCCGGCAGATGGTCAGGGCTGCCGAATCGTACCGTAAGCTCTTTGGCTTTCAGCCCGGTCCATTTGGCGACCGCGAAGACTTCGCCTTGGGCGTCGGTTGCGACAAAGCCGCGTCGATCACCCTTCGCAAGGAAGAAGCCGCGTTCGGCAAGCGCCGCCCCAAACGCCTTGATGGAGTCCGATTGCTTCCACGCTTCCCGGAAAATCTGCCGGATTTCCCGAGGGTCGATGTCGAGGCGCTTCGCGCGCTGCCATTCGTCCAGCGTGAAGTTGAGCGGGCTCTTGCCGCCCGCGTGTTTCATGCCGTCTGGGAGTGGCCAGTCATGCTGGAGGTAGAGTTCCTTGCCGAGCTCGTTCAGCCGCCGCTTGAAGTGCGGCAGGTTGATCGCTTTCATCGAGTCTGCGTTGATGCGCGACCACACGACATGCGCGTGTCGCCGCCCTTCTTTTTCATGGAAGACAATCGCGCGCGGTTGGCCTTTCAGTCCGAGCCGTTGCTCCGCTTCCTCCGCCGCCGCCCGAAACTGCTCCTCGCTGACCGATGCGCCGACCGGCGGATTGAGGCTGAGCGAGAAGAGATATTGCGTGCAGCGTGTCCCCTTCGAGATCGCTTCCGCTTCTCGAAAAGCGCCCAACAGATCGTTTGCGACGAAGCCGCGCAGCTCGAACACGGTGACATGATCGTTATCCCGCTCGTTGAGCAGGTGAACGGCCAGCGGCTTCGCGCCTGAGCGTTGTGATCCCTTTAGGATCATGGCCGGGGCCGCGTTGGCACGGTTGCGCGAGTGAAGGTCTGCGAGACCGACTCGTGCGGGCGCTCTTCGCCATCGAGCTTCAGCCCGAGCGCGGTCATGAGCAGCTGCCGCATGATCCGCACATCGCGGCACGCGCCCTGGATCGCGGCCTTCGTATCTTCGTCGAAATAGAACGTCGCGACGTGGGTCGAATGCGCGAGCTGGTTCAGATTGCTCGACAGGCGGCTGGCACCAAGACATGCCAGCACCTGCGCGAGCGCCTGATGATCCTTGACCGGCTCTTTGGAGCGCGACTGGTATCGCGGCGCGTCGTCCGCGAAGAGGAGTGACTTGATGTAAGCCGCCACGGGCATATTGCCCGCATTGGCTTCGACTTTGGTTCGTTCTTCAAACGACAGGCGAAGCGAAAACGGTGCGGCTCGCTTGCCTCTATGACCATAGGCCATTGTTGCTGCCTTTCGGCCCGCAACACACCAGCGTGAGGATTCGAACTAAGCGTGCGAATCCTCTAGAAAACTTAGGTTTCCTGCTGCTTCCAGACGCCGGTGATGTCGTAGGCGTTGAACAGCAGATGCAAATTGCAGGAGTCGGGAGCTAAGCTCCGCCCCAGCCAAACATTCCGACATGCAAAACTTTCTCGGCTTCGATCTGGTTTCCGCGTACGAACGGCGCAGTTGTGCAGATTACCGGCGGGGGCGAAAAATAGTTGTTTTTTTAGTTTAAAATAAGTCGATCAAAAAAACGAAAGTTGCAAGATCTACTGCGATGTCAATTCGTTCAAGTCAAAAATATACCCGTTTGTCATAACCTTTACGACCTTGAACGTATTGGCAATGTCGGCGCGTGGGTCACCGTTCAACAGCACGATGTCTGCAAGTTTCCCTGCCTCCAGCGTTCCTGCGTCGAGCAGCAGATCCTTTGCGCTGTTGACGGTTGCCGTTTGAAGCGCCTGGAACGGGGTCAGTCCGGCGTCGACATAGGATGCGATCTCCGAATGAAGGTTCGTCGCGATGATCGTGTCGGTGCCAGCGGTGACGAAGGTGCCTGCGTCATACATCGCCTTCAGCGATTTAAGGCTGCCGGCCATCAGTGGTCGAAGCATCGCTGCCATTGGATCCTGTTCACGCACGGATTTCTGGGCCCAGACAGGATACAGGTTCACCCGCGGATCATCGCGATAGTCGGGATGCTTTTCCAGATAACCGCTCAGTGACCCGAACATCGTCGGCGTCAGCGTGCGACCGCTGCGCGCGAACAACTGGATCACATCTTCATAGGCCATGCCCATCGGTCCCTGCTTGGGCGAATAGCCGCGGCGGCTGGTGGCGCCGAGATGCTCGGTTGCATCGACTCCGCTATAGGCTGCGGGATAGATTTCGTGACCAGAGACAGGAATACCCATCGCATGGGCAGCTTCCACGATGCGCCGCTGGTAGAGGTCGGGCATCCGCACGTAGCTCTTCATCATATCATATTTGAGCAGCCGGATGCGCTCAAGCTCGCGCTCCAGATGTGCGGGGCTGGAGACGGCGATGCCCATCTTGTAATAGACGCGCTGCCATTCCAT
>JAAIGE0101280535.1_pt1 | contig 13626 bp, 11 predicted proteins | sample 6487951 | NCBI WGS metagenome assembly JAAIGE01 (sample SAMN13974128, study PRJNA590717) | phyllosphere metagenome | biome: tomato field; feature: multiple bacterial spot infested tomato fields; material: tomato leaves; isolation source: leaves from tomato fields | host: Solanum lycopersicum ... | reverse complement strand
CGCGCGGGTCGCGTCGGTGATGCTGCCCGCGAGCGACGGGAACACCGCGAACACGCGGGAGAGCTGGTCGACCGTGAGGCGCCGCTCGACGGCGATGGCGATCGGGTAGATCAGCTCGGAGGCGCGCGGGGCGACGATGACGCCGCCGATGACGGTGCCCGACCCCTCGCGGGCGATGATCTTCACGAAGCCGTCCTTGACGCCCATCATCTTCGCGCGCGCGTTGGCGGCCAGCGGGAGCTTGTGGACGGTGCCGTTGACCGCGCCGGACTCGATGTCGCGCTCCTGGCGTCCGACGGTGGCGATCTCGGGCGCCGTGAAGATGTTCGCCGTGACGCGGTGCTTCTCGAGCGGGATGACGGTGTCGCCGAGCGCGTGGAAGACGGCCATGCGTCCCTGCATGGCGGCGACCGAGGCGAGCGGGAGGAACGTCGTGCAGTCGCCCGCGGCGTAGATGTTCGGCACCGACGTGCGCGCGACGCGGTTGACCTGGATGTGACCCGAGCCGGTGAGCTGGACCCCCGCATCCTCCAGTCCGATGCCGGCGGTGTTCGGGATCGAACCGACGGCCATGAGGCAGTGGCTGCCCTCGACGGTGCGACCGTCGGACAGCGTCGCGACCACGCCGTCCTTCGTGCGCTCCACCTTCTCGGCGCGGGACTTCGACAGCACCTCCATGCCGCCGCGGGTGAAGACCTTCTCGATGACGGCCGCCGCGTCGGAGTCCTCACCGGGGAGGACCTGGTCGCGGCTCGAGATCAGCGTCACCTTCGACCCGAGGTTCATGTAGGCGCCGGCGAACTCCGCGCCCGTGACGCCGGACCCCACGACGATCAGGTGCTCGGGCAGCGACGACATGTTGTAGAGCTGCGTCCAGGTCAGGATGCGCTCCCCGTCGGGCTTCGCGCTGTCGAGCTCGCGCGGCGAGGCGCCCACCGAGACCACGAGGGTGTCGGCCTCGATCCGGTCGAAGTCGGTGCCGCCGGGGCCGGTCGAGACGACGACGGCGTGCGTCCCGTCGAGGCGGCCGTGGCCGGAGATGATGCGGACCCCGGCATCCACCAGCTGGGCGCGCTGGTCGTCGGACTGCTGACGGGCCAGCGACAGGAGCCGCTTGTTGACCGCGCCGAGGTTGATCGCGATCTCGGGCTTGAGCGGCTTGCCGCTGTCGCCCCGGGCGAACAGCTGCACCCCGAGATCGGAGGCGCCGCGGATGGCGACGGCGGCGTCGGCGGTGGCGATGAGGGTCTTGGAGGGGACGACATCCGTGATGACCGCGGATCCCCCGATTCCCGCGCGCTCGACGAGCGTCACCTCGGCGCCCAGCTGGGCCGCTGCGAGAGCCGCCTCGTATCCGCCGGGGCCGCCGCCGATGATCGCGACGCTCTGGGTGGTCTCGAAGCTCACAGACATGCGCACCATTCTTCCAGCCCGCGGGGTCCCCGTGCGCCGCGGCGCGATGCGCGCCGTGTGGCCGAGCCGTCCCCGGGTTCCTAGAGTGGGAGCATGCACGAGGAGACCCACCCGCTCGACGACCCCACCGCCGACCCGTTCGAGGTCGCACGGACCGCCGCCGACGACATCGCCCGCCTCACCGGCGTCGACCACCACGACGTCGCCCTGACGCTCGGGAGCGGCTGGGGCAAGGCCGCCGAGCTGATCGGCGAGACCACGGCGACCTTGGCCGCGACCGATGTCACCGGGTTCAGCAAGCCCGCCCTCGAAGGGCACGTCGGATCGATCCGCAGCATCCTCACCCCGGACGGCAAGCGCGTGCTCGTGATCGGCGCGCGCACGCACTACTACGAGGGACACGGCGTGCGTCGTGTCGTGCACAGTGTGCGCACGGCCGCCGCGACCGGCGCGAAGACGATGGTCCTCACCAACGGCGCGGGCGGCATCAAGACGTCGTGGACGCCGGGGCAGCCCGTGCTCATCAGCGACCACATCAACCTGACGGCCGACTCCCCCCTCGAGGGCGCGACCTTCATCGACCTCACCGACCTCTACTCGCGGCGCTTGCGCGACCTCGCCCGCACCGTCGACCCGTCGCTCGACGAAGGCGTGTACTGCCAGTTCCGCGGACCGCACTACGAGACGCCCGCCGAGGTGCAGATGGCGAAGGCGATCGGCGGGCACATCGTCGGCATGTCGACGGCCCTCGAGGCGATCGCCGCGCGCCAGGCGGGCATGGAGATCCTGGGCTTCTCGCTCATCACGAACCTCGCCGCCGGCATCCAGACCACCCCGCTGAGCCACCAGGAGGTCATCGAGGCGGGCCGCGAGGCCGAGCCGGTCATCTCCGACCTGCTCGCCCGCGTGATCGGCGTCCTGTGAGCGAGGGCGTCCTCGACGTCGCCCGCGGGTGGCTCGCGCAGGACCCCGACCCGCAGACGAGCGACGAGCTGCGCGCGCTGATCGAGCGGGCCGAGGCCGGTGACGCGGCGGCGCTCGACGACCTGCGCGACCGGTTCGACACGCGGCTGGCCTTCGGGACCGCAGGGCTGCGCGGAGCCCTGGGCGCCGGGTCGAACCGCATGAACCGCGTCCTCGTCGGGCAGGCGGCCGCCGGGTTCGCCGCGTACCTGCGCGAGCGCGCGGGCGAAGAGACCCCGTCGGTCGTCGTCGGCTACGACGGTCGTCGCAACTCCGACGTGTTCGCCCGTGACAGCGCGGAGATCTTCGCCGGCGCGGGCCTGCGCGCCATCCTCCTCCCCCGCTTGCTTCCGACACCCGTGCTCGCGTTCGCCGTCCGGCACCTGGGCGCCTCCGCCGGGGTCATGGTGACGGCATCCCACAACCCGCCGGACGACAACGGCTACAAGGTGTACCTCGGCGGTGCCGATGACGGCGCCCAGATCGTCTCACCCGCGGATGCCGAGATCGCGGCGCACATCGACGAGGTCGCCGCCCGGGCGGACCTCGGCGCGATCCCCCGCTCGGCGGACTACGAGACCGCCGGCGAGGACGTCGTGGACGCCTACGTGCGCGCCACAGCGCTCGTCGCCCCCGCCCCGGCCGGTGCGGCCGGTCTGAACTGGGTCTACACCGCGATGCACGGCGTGGGCCACGAGACCCTCTCGCGCATCCTCGAGACCGCGGGGTACCCGGCGCCGACGGTGGTCGCCGACCAGATCGAGCCCGACGGGCGGTTCCCGACGGTCGCCTTCCCCAACCCGGAAGAGCCCGGCGCGATGGACCTCTCGTTCGAGGCGGCCCGCGCCGCCGGCGCGGAGCTGATCCTCGCCAACGATCCCGACGCCGACCGGCTCGCCGTCGCGATCCCGGATGCCGCCGCCCCCGGCGGCTGGCGCCGGCTCACCGGCAACGAGATCGGGCTGCTCCTCGGCTGGCGCGCCGCGCGCACCGCGACCGCGGGCACCCTCGCGTGCTCGATCGTCTCGTCGCCCGGCCTGCAGGCGATCGCCGAGCACTACGGCCTCGACTTCGCCGCCACGCTGACCGGCTTCAAATGGATCTCGCGTGCCCCCGGGCTCGTCTACGGGTTCGAAGAGGCGCTCGGCTACCTCGTGAACCCCGACACCGTGCGCGACAAGGACGGCATCTCGGCCGCCGTCGCCGTGCTGGGCCTCGTCGCCGAGGCGCGCGAGGAGGGCCGGACGCTCGGCGACCTGCTCGACGAGTCGGCCGCGACCTTCGGGCACTTCGCGAGCGGGCAGGTGTCCCTCCGCGTCGACGACGTGTCGGTGATCGGCCGCATCATGAGCGCGCTGCGCGCGGCGCCCCCGGCATCCGTCGGTACGGTCGCCGTCGAGCGCATCGAGGACCTGCTCACCGCTCCCGAGAGCTCGCCGCGCGGCGACGTGCTGCGGGTGTGGCTGACCGACGGATCGCGCGTCATCGTGCGCCCGAGCGGGACCGAACCGAAGCTCAAGGCCTACCTCGACGTCCGCGGCGACTCGGCCGAGGATGCGGCGGCCCGGCTGGCGGCGGTGGACGCCGGCGTCCGGGAGATCCTCGCCGCGGCGCAGGCATGACGGCGGCGCAGAGGTGACGGCGACTGCGCTCACGGAGCCGGTCGTCCTGAGCCGGGGTCGTGTGCACCTGGTCCCGCTCGACGCCGCGCACGCCGACGACCTCGCGGCGGCCCGCGAGGGCCTCGAGTACGCCTGGTACACCGCCATCCCGGCATCCGTCCCCGACGAGATCAGCTGGCGGCGTGCCGAGCACGCAGCCGGGCGGATGAACCCGTTCGCGGTCCTCGTCGACGGCACCCCGAGCGGGATGACGACCTTCTGCGGCATAGACCAGGTCAACCGGCGGGTCGAGATCGGCTACACGTGGTTGTCGCCGAGCGTGCAGCGGACAGACGTCAACACGACCGCGAAGCTCCTGCTGCTCGGGCACGCGTTCGAGGCGTGCGAAGCGATCGCGGTGGAGTTCCGCACGTCCTGGCACAACCGGCAGTCGCAGGCCGCGATCGAACGGCTCGGCGCGCGCCGAGACGGCGTCCTGCGCAACCACCGCATCGGCCCCGGCGGCACGCTGCGCGACACCGTCGTGTACTCGATCCTCCCCCACGAGTGGCCCGGGGTGAAGATGGGGCTCGAGGCGCGCCTGGCGCGCTGATCAGCCGTCGACGACGGCGACGAGCTCGTCGAGGAACGCGGCGAACGTCGTGCCGCGGCGCAGGATCCGCTGCACGCTGTCGCGTTCGCTGAACACCTCGACGAGCTGCTCGAACACCGTCTGGAAGGCCTCGCGGTCGGATTCCGAGAACGCCACCATCGTCACGACCTGCACCCGTCCGTCGCCCCAGCGGATCGACGGGTCGGCGAGGCCCACGGCGATCGCGGTGCGGGTCGCGGTCATCCCGATGGCGTGCGGGACGGCGAGCGCATCGGTGAAAGCCGTCGAGGAGATGCGCTCCCGCTCGAGCGTGCGGGTGACGTAGTCCTCGGTGATGACGCCCTGGGCCGCCAGCAGTCCGCCGAGCCCGCGGATCACGGTCTCCTCGTCCGCATCGGCGGGCAGGCGGGGCACGAAGGCCTCGGCGGAGAAGTACCGCTCGAGCTCCGCGCGCAGGCCCGCCAAGCGTCGCGCGCGGCGGGCGCGGGCCGCCGCGCCCTGGACGCGCTCGACGTCGGGTTCGGTGAGGAAGGGCTGCACCCGGACGATGCGGTCGGACGGCGCGGGCGGATCGATCGTCGTGAGGACGAGATCCGTGTCGAGCCCCGCCCAGTCGGGGTCGACGCGCGTCTCGACGGCGACGACCTCGATCTCGCGACCGAGCGCGCGGTCGATGCTCGCCCGCAGCAGCTCGTGCATCTCGTAGTACCCCGGGCACACGAGCGTCGCCGTCAGCAGACGAGCCGACTGGCGGGACCGCTCGAGCCGGCCGCCGACGTGCATCGCGATGTAGGCGATCTCGTCCTCGTACAGAGGTGCGCCGACGACGTCGCGCAGCTGCTCGGCGATGAAGACGGCGACCTCGAAGATCATCGGGTAGCTGGACTTGAGCGAACGGGTGAGCGCGTTGCGCGACCAGGCCTGGTCCTGCGCGCGCTGACGCAGGTTCTGGACGTGGAGGGCGAGGCGCAGGATGAAGTCGTCGTGATCGATGTCGACGAGGAACTCGGATGCCGCCTGCGCGACGATCCCGCGCACGGCGGTCTCGACGTCCGCATCGAGCCGGCCCCGGATGACGGTGTCGGGTTCGGCCGCGCCCGGCGCCACGACGCGGGTCTGCACGAGCGCGGCGAGGTGGTCGCGGTCACCGTCGCCCAGGCGGACGCCGAGGTGCGCGACGGCGAGGCGATCGAGCAGGTCGGCGATCCGCGCACGCGCGGGCGCGTCGTCGACCGGAGGGCCGTCGAGTCCGCGTCCGCGCCCCACCCGGTCGGCGGCGATCGCGATGTGCATCATGACGTCGCCGATGCCGAACTCGTTGACGAGGTATCCCAGGTCGCCGAGGCCCGCGACCAGGTCGTCCTTGAACGCCCCGAGCGCGGATGTCTCGGCGGTGCTCTCGCCGAGGGCGCGCCTCAGGGCGCGCAGGTCGAAGGCGCCCTGCTCCATCTCGTCGTGCGCCAGTCGGCTGAGCAGGCGCCGCTGGGCCATCTCCGTCCCCACCAACCGCACGCGCTCAGCGGAGCGCTCGAGGGTCAGCTGCGTGCCGCTCAGCAGCGCGCGCACGCGTCCGAGATCGGCTTCGAGGGTGGCGTCGCTCACGTGGAAGCGCTGCGCCGCGGCGTACACGTCGATGCCGTCCGGCGCATCGAGGATGTCGCGGACGAGCCGGTGCAACCGGTCGCGAGGAGTCTCCTCGGATGCCGGCTGCAGCGCGCCGGCCGCTCCGGCACCCGCGCGGTAGCCGGACGGACCTGACTCGACGGCGTCGCCGCCGGGCACCCGCGCGTTGAGGGCGGCCACGTACGAACGGATGCTGCGGGGCGTCACCCCGACGAGGTCGGCGAGCTCGCCGGCGGTACGCCACCCGGCATCCCTCGCCAGGAGCGCCATGACGCGATCCTGCCTCGTCCGACTCACGGGTCCAGTCAACCATCCGCCGGACCACCGGGGTTTCCTCCCCCGCGGAAGAAGGCCTGGTTGTCGCTTCCTGGGAGTCGGATGAGAATTGCGGGGAGACAAGGAGGCGGATCGATGAAGATCCTCGTCGTCTGCGGCGCCGGCGCGTCGAGCACGTTCGTCGCCCAGCGTCTGCGGCAGGCCGCACAGCGCGAAGGCAGGGAACTGCTCGTCCACGCGGGTGTCCCCGGCATGGTTGCCACGGGGACGGATGCCGGCGACGTGGTGCTCGTGGGTCCGCATCTTGCCTCCGCCCTCCCCGACATCGAGCGGGATGCCGCCACCCGACAGGCGCGTGTCGTTCTGCTCCCGGAGGACGTCTTCGACGATCGTGACGGAACCCGCACGCTCACCCTCGTCACCACCGCGACCGCCGCCGACCGCATCGAAAGGACCCCGCGATGAGCGCCCCGGCCAGCCGGACGGTGAGGATCGGTTCCTCCCACGGCCTGCACGCCCGCCCCGCGAAGCTCTTCGCGCAGGCGGCGAAGGATGCCGGCATCCCGGTCACCATCTCGAAGGGGGCCGGCGGCGCGGTCAACGCGGCGAGCATCCTGAGCGTCATCTCGCTCGGAGCGGAGAGCGGCGATTATGTCACGCTCACCGCGGACGGGCCGGGCGCGGAGGACGTCCTCGACACCCTGACCGAACTTCTGACCACCGACCACGACGCCTGAGGGACACATGACTGAGCTTCGAGGAGTAGGAATCGGCCTGGGCGTGAGCCACGGCCCCGTCGCACGGATGGCCGAGCCGCTGCCCGCGCCGAAGGATGAGAAGAGCACGCTCAGCGCCGAGGAGGAGAAGGCCCGCGTCGCCGCGGCGATCGAGGCGGTCGCCCGCGAGCTCGAGCAGCGCGGCGCCACCGCCGGCGGAGCCGCGCAGGAGGTGCTCGAGGCGCAGGCCATGATGGCCGAGGACCCCGCCCTCGAGGACGAGGTCGCCACCCGTCTCGCCGCCGGCGCGACCGGCGAGTTCGCCGTCTTCGACGCGTTCGCCTCGTTCCGCGATTCCCTCGCCGCCATGGGCGGCTACCTCGGCGAGCGCGCCGCGGACCTCGACGACGTCGCGCAGCGCGTCATCGCCCACCTGCGTGGGGTGCCGGCACCGGGCGTGCCCGACCCCGGGCATCCGTTCGTCCTCGTCGCGAAGGATCTCGCCCCGGCCGACACCGCCCTGCTGGACCTCGACAAGGTGCTCGCCCTCGTCACGACCGAAGGCGGCCCGACCTCGCACACGGCGATTCTCGCCCGCGAGAAGTCGATCGTCGCCGTCGTGGGCGTGCACAGCGCCTCGGGTCTGACCGAGGGCGAGACGGTCATCGTGGACGCGGCCGCCGGCATCGTCACGACCCAGCCCACGGACGACGAGATCGCGCAGGCCGAGCGCCGCGAGGCCGACCGCGCCGCCGCCGCGGACGCGCCGATCACGCCCGGTGCACTGGCGGACGGTACGACGGTGCCGCTGCTCGCGAACCTCGGCAAGCCCGCCGACGCCGCCAAGGCCGTCGAGCTGGGCGCAGAGGGTGTCGGGCTCTTCCGCACCGAGTTCCTCTTCCTCAGCTCGTCGCAGGCTCCCACCGTCGAGGAGCAGACGACGGCGTACACCGAGCTGCTGCAGGCGTTCCCCGGCAAGAAGGTCGTCGTCCGCGCCCTGGATGCCGGCGCCGACAAGCCGCTCGCCTTCCTCAACGACGCGCACGAGGAGAACCCGGCCCTCGGTCTCCGCGGGCTCCGCGCGCTGCGCGCGAGCGAGGACATCCTGCGCGAGCAGCTGACCGCCCTTGCGAACGCGGATGCCGCCACCGACGCCGACCTGTGGGTCATGGCCCCCATGGTGTCGACCGTCGAGGAGACGGAGTACTTCGTCACCCTCGCGAAGGAGTACGGAATCAAGACGGCCGGTGTCATGGTCGAGGTCCCGTCGTCGGCCCTCCTCGCCGACCGGGTGCTCGCCCACGCCGACTTCGCCTCGATCGGCACCAACGACCTCACCCAGTACACGCTCGCGGCCGACCGCCTGCTCGGTTCGGTCGCCTCGTTCCAAGACCCGTGGCATCCCGCGGTCCTGCAACTGGTGAAGCTCACCGGCGACGGCGGCCGTGCCCACGGCAAGCCGGTCGGCATCTGCGGCGAGGCCGCCGCCGACCCGCTGCTCGCGGTCGTCCTCGTCGGCCTCGGCGCCACCACCCTGTCCATGGCCCCGACGGCGCTCGCGGACGTGCGCGCCACCCTTCTGCACCACAGCCTCGACGACGCGAAGCGCATCGCCGAAGCAGCCCTCGCCGCATCCGATGCGGCATCCGCCCGAGCCGCGGCCCAGGAAGCCGCAGCACAGCACACCGCCGCATGACCCGCGGCACACCAAAGGAGAACCAGCACATGTCAACGGCGACAACAGCCACCCGCGCACCGAGCCGCGCACGCGTCGGCGTGCAGCGATTCGGGACGTTCCTGTCCGGCATGATCATGCCGAACATCGCAGCGTTCATCGCATGGGGTTTCATCACCATGCTCTTCATCCCCGACGGCTTCTTCGGCGCCCGCAGCCCGTTCGGCTGGCACTGGTTCCCCGTCGCCGAGATCCTCGGCGGCGGCGGAGATGTGGCCCAGATCGGGTGGCAGGGTGCCCGCACCGCGCTCACCGAAGGTGACGCCGGGACCTACACCGGGTACATCGGCCTCGTCGGCGCGATGGTGACGTACCTCCTGCCGCTGCTCATCGCCAACACGGCAGGTCGCATGGTCTACGACGCCCGCGGTGGCGTCGTGGCGACGATCGCCGTCATGGGTGTCATCGTCGGCACCGACATCCCGATGTTCCTCGGCGCGATGATCATGGGTCCGCTGGCGGCCTGGATCACCAAGCAGATGGACAAGCTGTGGGACGGCAAGATCAAGCCCGGCTTCGAGATGCTCGTCAACAACTTCTCCGCCGGCATCCTCGGCATGATCCTCGCGATCATCGGGTTCTTCGCGTTCGGCCCGATCATGCTCGGCGTCAGCGCGTTCCTCGGCGGCATCGTCGACTGGCTCGTCTCGCTCAGCCTGCTCCCGCTGCTGTCGATCTTCGTCGAACCCGCGAAGGTGCTCTTCCTCAACAACGCCATCAACCACGGCGTGTTCACCCCGCTGGCCCTGCAGCAGGTGGAGGACACCGGCAAGTCGATCCTGTTCCTCATCGAGGCCAACCCCGGCCCCGGCCTGGGCCTGCTGATGGCCTTCACCTTCTTCGGTGTCGGTCAGGCCAAGGCCTCCGCCCCCGGTGCGGCGATCATCCAGTTCCTCGGTGGCATCCACGAGATCTACTTCCCGTACGCCCTGAGCAAGCCGGCTACGATCCTCGCCCTCATCGCGGGTGGCGCGAGCGGCGTGACCGTCAACATGCTCTTCAACGGCGGACTCCAGTTCCCGGCCGCTCCCGGCAGCATCATCGCGGTCACCGCGGCCGCGGTCGGCGCGGGTGTGCCGAACCTGCTCGTCGTCTACCTCTCGGTGATCGTCGCGGCCGTCGTGACGTTCCTCATCACCGCGGTCATCCTGCGGGCCTCCCGCAAGCGGGACCTCGCCGCCGAAGGCGACACGTTCGGCGCCGCGATCGCGCAGACCGAGGCGAACAAGGGGAAGTCGTCGTCCGCGATGGACGCGCTGCGCGGCTCCGGCACGGCGGCGGCTGCGGCATCCGCTCCGGCCGGCACGGCCGTGGCCGACCGCGAGATCTCGAACATCGTGTTCGCGTGCGACGCCGGCATGGGGTCGTCCGCGATGGGTGCGAGCGTCCTGCGCAACAAGTTCAAGAAGGCGGGCGTCGAGGGCGTCACGGTCACCAACAAGGCGATCGCCAACCTCGACCCGTCCGCCGACCTGGTCATCACCCAGGCGCAGTTGACCGATCGTGCCCGCGGGGTCACTCCCGGCTCGGTGCACGTCTCGGTCGACAACTTCATGAACTCGCCGAAGTACGACGAGGTCGTGGAGATGGTGCGCCGCCAGCGCGGCGACGCCTGATGCGGTCCGCTGCGGGGTCGGAGACAATGGTCCCGGCCCCGCAGCGCTTTTATCCCACACACAGTCCCCAGAAGGAGAAAGTCATGGCTCGCGACGTCCTCACCCTCGGTCAGATCCGCATCCACTCCGGCTCCGTCAGCCAGGAGCAGGCGATGAAGGAGGCGGCCGACATCCTCGAGGCCGCCGGCGCCGTCACCGGCGCCTACTTCGACGCCATGCAGCAGCGCGAGGTCGCGGTCTCGACCTACATGGGCAACGAACTCGCCATCCCCCACGGGACGAACGAGACGAAGGACGCGATCCTCGACTCGGCGCTCTCCTTCGTCCGCTACGACGGCGGCGTCGACTGGGGCGGCGAGCACGTCACGTTCGTCGTCGGCATCGCCGGCAAGGGCGACGAGCACCTCGAGATCCTGTCGCAGATCGCCCTGCTGTTCTCCGAGGACGACGAGGTCGCGAAGCTGAAGGCCGCGCAGACCCCCGAGGAGCTCTACCAGCTGCTCTCCACGGTGAACAACGCATGAAAGCCGTCCACTTCGGCGCCGGCAACATCGGCCGCGGCTTCGTCGGACTGCTCCTGCACGAGGGCGGGTACGACCTCGTCTTCTCCGACGTCGCCCCCACCCTCGTCGAGACGATCAACGCGGCATCCGCCTACACCGTCCACGAGGTCGGACCGGGCGGCGGCGACAAGACGGTCACCGGTTTCCGCGCCCTCGACAGCCGGGCCGACCCCGACGCGGTCGCCGACGAGATCGCGACGGCGGACGTCGTGACGACGGCGGTCGGGCCCAACATCCTGCCCTTCGTCGCGCCGCACATCCTCGAAGGGCTCGCCCGTCGAGCGGCGGACGCGAAGCCCCTACAGGTCATGGCGTGCGAGAACGCGATCGGCGCGACCGACACACTCCGCGCCGAGATCGAGAAGCTCGCCGGCGATGCCTGGGGCGACCTCCAGGCCCGCGCGGTCTTCGCGAACACCGCGGTCGACCGCATCGTCCCGGGCCAGCCCGAGGGCGCCGGCGTCGACGTCACCGTCGAGCCGTTCTTCGAGTGGGCGATCGAGCGCGGTCCCTTCGGCGACGACCTGCCGAACATCCCCGGCGCGCACTTCGTCGACGACCTCGCTCCCTACATCGAGCGCAAGCTCTTCACGGTCAACACCGGCCACGCTGCGACCGCCTACTTCGGGTACGTCGCCGGGATCACGCGCATCTCGGACGCCCTCGCCGACCCCGGCATCCGCACCGAGGTCGAGCGGGCCCTCGAGGAGACGTCCGCCTTCCTGTCGGCCGCCCACGGCCTCGATGCCGGCGAACTGGCCGACTACCGCGCGACCATTCTCGACCGGTTCTCGAACGAGGCGCTCCCCGACACCGTCCAGCGCGTCGGCCGGCAGCCGCTGCGCAAGCTCTCGCGCCACGAACGTTTCATCGGACCGGCAGCTGCTGCCGCCGAGCGCGGACTCCCGGTGGACGGTCTCGTCGCCGCGATCGCCGCCGCGCTGCGCTTCGAGGACGCCGCGGATCCGCAGGCGGTCGAGTTGCAGGAGCGCATCCGGACCGAGGATGCCGCGGCCTTCACCACCTCCGTCACGGGCCTCGACGCGGAGCATCCGCTCTTCGCGCGCGTGCACGAGCAGGTCGCGCAGCGGCAGACCGAGCTCGGCGTCTACCGCGCGTGAGCGCGGCGAAGCGGCCCCGGTCGCGCGCACGGCGCGTCATCACGATCGTCGCGCTGTCGCTGGCGGGGCTGCTCGTCGCCGGCGTCGTGGGCATCGTGGTCTGGAGCCAGGTCGGGGTGATGGATGCCGAGGCCGGCCCGCTCGACTCGGTCCGCGAGGACGACCGGATCGTCGTCGCCGCCACCGGCGGGAACGTCGTGATGTCGCCGGCGTCCGGCGAGAGCACGGTCGGTCTCGTCTTCATCCCGGGAGCCAAGGTCCAGGCCGAGGCCTACGAGGCGAAGCTGTCGGGTCTCGTCGCCGAAGACGGGATGACGGTCGTCATCACCCGTCCCTGGCTGAACCTCGCGTTCTTCGACCCGCGGCCGCTGTCGGACTTCACGTCCGCGGCACCGGGTGTGGACGCCTGGCTCGTGGGCGGCCACTCCCTGGGCGGCGTGCGCGCGTGCCAGCTCGCACCGGATGCCGACGGCCTCGTCCTCTTCGGCTCCTACTGCGCGAACGACCTGTCGGCTACCGGCCTGCCGGTGCTGAGCATCTCGGGCGCGGAGGACGGCCTGTCGACGCCCGAGAAGATCCAGGACGCCCGCGGGATGCTGCCCGCCGACGCCGCGTTCGTGGAGATCGCGGGAGCCGCGCACGCCTCCTTCGGGGACTACGGCCCCCAGGCCGGTGACGGCACCCCCGCGATCGACGGCGCCGACATGACGGCCGAGATCACGGCATCCGTCGCGGAGCTCCTCCCCCGCCTCTGAGCGCCGCCGAGGTCCCACTCCGGCCGGGTAGCCGCACGCCCGGCGACAGCCGCGGAACCGGCCCTCACCGGACCTCCGGCCACAGCCGCGGAAAAACTCTCGTCTCCACTTCCGACTGCCGCCTCACTCCGGCGTTCCGCGCGCTCCAACCGCGGAGAAATCTCCTTCGGCCCCGTCGATCGCGGACCTGAGCGGCCGCCCGGCGACAAGACTCCTCGGATAGCGCAACACGGCCAATACCGCGCGGGGCGCAGGTAACCCGGTACGGGCCCCGAACTCCGCGCACAGGGTCGACGCCGGCTCCTCCCCGGACGCGGGATCGAGGCGCTGCTCCCCAGGTCGGACCGCCGCGATAGGGGTCCGCGCCGGAACCGCCACTCTGGAGCGCATGTCTGCTCACACACTCCCCGCCCACGCCCTTTCGCGGCGGGAGCTCCGCGACGCCGGCATGCGACGTCGGGACATTGACGACGCCGTGGCCGCCGGCCGACTCGTACGCGTACGTCGGGACCGTTACCTCCCGGGGAACGCGCATCCCGACCTGATTCGCGCTGCTCGATCGGGTGACCGCTTGGACTGCGTATCGCTGCTGCGGACGCTCGGCGTGTACGTCCTCTCGGATACGCGCTTG
>JAAIGE0101590699.1_pt1 | contig 13628 bp, 10 predicted proteins | sample 6487951 | NCBI WGS metagenome assembly JAAIGE01 (sample SAMN13974128, study PRJNA590717) | phyllosphere metagenome | biome: tomato field; feature: multiple bacterial spot infested tomato fields; material: tomato leaves; isolation source: leaves from tomato fields | host: Solanum lycopersicum ... | reverse complement strand
CTGCAGGTAGTCGCCCGGCGAAGCGACGTCGACGTTGACGGCCTTAGTGACGACGATCGAGCCCTGACCGGCATCGAGGGGAACGTCCACGTCGATCGCACCGGCGCTCGTCAACGTGAACGGCTTGCCGTAGCTCGCGTCGCCCAGGACGTTGATCGTCTTGCCCGCCACCGTCGGCCTGTCCGCGAAGTCGGCGGGGGTCGTCGAACTCGGGAACGTATGACCGTCCGCCGGCTTGACCTCGATCCTATAGCGCCCGGCAGGAAGGATGGGGAACGTGTATCCGCCCTTGGGAACGAGATACTCGTTGCCTGCGGCATCCTTGTAGGATCTGCCGGCCACCACCGTCGACGGATAGGACGAGACCCCGTCCACGCCGAGAGGGCGTGCCGGAGCCCCGGTCGCCGCATCCACGATTGACACGACCGAACCATCGACCACTTCACGCGTGGACGAGTCGAAGACGATGTTGAACGGGCTGACCGAGAGGTTCGCGTTGACCACGGGGAACACCCCGTTGCCGTACCTGCCGGAGAGCTGGCCCTCCCCCCTGATGCCGAGCACGCAGGCTTCCTGCGTGCTGCCGCCGATGGCGGTGCGCAGGACCCCGGCGAAACGACCGGTGTCGACGCCGGTCTCGACGAGATCCAGCAGAACGGAGGACCCCTCCTGATTGATGCTGACCTGGATCCTGTCGATGGCGGTCGCGGATCGGTTCGCCAGAGCATCCCCGACGACCACATAGAGCGTCGCGCCCGGTGCGGCCGCCCTGGCGGCGACCAGATCGACGTTCCTCGTCGCCGTGTCGGCCCCACAGCCGCCGGATACCGAAGTCGAGACGCCTCCGGTTCCCTCGACGAAGAATTCGAGGCTCGGCGGATCCTTCGCGGGGATCACCTGCGTGTAGACCGTGTTGGACGTCAGACTTCCGGTCTGATTGGGTCCGATCGAGTAGGTAAGGCTCGCGGTGTTCTCGATCGTGGTCTGGGCCGATGCGGGAGCGCACGCGAGTGCCGCGACCACGCCGATGGCGCAGCCCGTGAGCAGTCTCGAATGCTTCCTGCTGACCATGTCCACCCCTTCGTCCGATGGTCTCTGCGAGGGAACGGGCCCTCATAATCGATGAAGGGGGCGATCACCGGATCGATGACCCGATCATCGCCCCCCGTCGGGATGGCCTCCAGGAGGCCGATCCTCAGTTGATGGTCACGCGGAAGCGCGCGGTGCGCTGCGAGTTCGCGGGGACCGTGCCGATCGCACCCGTGAAGGTGGTCCCGGTGTACGAGGCTCCGGTGGCGACGCCGACGTTGCCCGTGCTCTGATCGCACGCGAACGACTGACCGTTGGCGACCGCGAGACCACCCACCAGGCCGCTGTTCGCGACGTAGGTGATCGGCTGGTTCGCGATGCTGTCGGTCACGTTGACCGACGTCGCCTGCGTCTGGCCGGTGTTGTTCACGATCAGGCAGTATTCCACGGTCGCACCGGGAATGGCCTTCGGGTTCGTCGTCCCGTTCACCGGATCCTGGATGACGGTCGCGGTCTTGATGAAGCTCAGGACCGCTGCACGGATCGTGTACTGGTCACGAGCCGAGAACGCACCGTCGCGAGCGGCATCGGTGGCACCTGCGCCGTCAGCGAAGACGGTGTCGACCGCAGCGGTGTCCGCACCGGCCGTGGCGGTGATCGCCGCACCGACGGTGCCGCCGACCGTGCCGCCTTCACGCGCCGTCGCGGTCAGGACGACCGAGGCCACCGCGCCGTTCGCCAGGTTCGCAGGAATGTCGGCGACCACGTACACCGTACGCGACTGATCGATGCCGACCTCGTCGAGATAGGTCACGAGGGTGTCGGTCGGATCGAAGCCCGGAGTGGTTCCGGTCTCGACGTAGTACCGGACGTTCGTGACGTCGAAGCTGTCGGTGGCTCCATCGAAGGGAGCCGCGGTGCCGCTCGCCTGATTGGTCGCCAGCAGCGCGAAGTCGAGCGTCTGGTTCGAGGTGTTCTGAACGGTGAACGTGGTCACCTGGTTCAGGACGCCGGCACCCTGCACGAAGGTCGCGCCGCCGCCGGATTCCGCGACGGTCAGGTTGATCTTGCGGTCGACCAGGAACGTCGCGGTGTTCGACGTCACGTTGTTCTGCGCCACGCCACCCGACTGGTAGCTCAGCGTCGCGGTGTTCGACACCGTGGTGTTCGCCTGGGTACCGTCGGCCCACGCCGGCGATGCTCCCATGGCGAGCGCCATCAGTCCCGCTGCACCAAGCAGCTTCATCCTACGCATTGTTTTTCCCTATCCTTGTCCGGTCCAGGCCCGTCCGACCATCGGTCGGGTATCTGGGATACGCTTTCGGGCTCCGTGATCGGAGGTCCCCCACCCGCCCTTCCCGAGGCGGGGCATTGGTACTTACTTCACGGTGCCGCGGTACGACACCGATCCGGACGTGCCGGGAGCCACCGGCCCCGCCACGATCCAACGGACGTTGGTCACGTCCGATGCCTGCGCCGCACGGAGGCCCGCACCCGACCGGACCCGCTGGCTCGCCAGCGGACCGAAGGTGCGGCCGCCGTCGACGGACACCTCGGGGGCCGTGCTGTTCGGGCCGACGCCCGCATACGTCACGTCCTTCGAGATCGGATTGCTGATGACCAGGTTGGTGGCGGGAGTGCGCCCGCCGTTCCTGTAGGTCATCACGTAGATCGCGGTCGCACCCGGAGCCAGCGATCTGGCCGGCGCGATCTGAGTACGGACGCTCCCGTCCGCGGAGCGCGTCTGCGTCTCCTTCATCACCTTGTTCTCAAGGCTGACCTGCGCGGCGGCCGGCGAGGCGGCCGCGACGGCGACGATGGCGAGCATTGCGAGCATCTTGGTCATAGGAGTCGTTCATTCCTTCATACGGAGGCAGTCTGCGACAGCCACCGCTCTACCCCTTCCGGAATTCGGTCTTAACCGAATGTCCGATAGGATGTCCAGCATCACTTTTGGATGACGTCCTATGAAACTTCCGATCACACTGAACGATCCAATGGAAATGCGATTTGCATTGGATCTTATGCCCCAATGATCGATTTCCGATAATCTGGAATGCGTTGGTTGATCAGGCAGTCCTGTTAACCAAAAGCCTATTCCCGATCATGGAATGTCAGCGGTTCACCCGCCCGAACCCCCCTGCGCTCTCCACTCTGCCCTCCGAACCCGGAGAAGCCGTGGCGGCTTGGTTGCGCCTCACCCTTCCCGACCAGTCGGCCGGGCGCACGGCGCTGAACGCCGATTGACGGGCATCGTCGTTCACGACATCGGGTATGTCCTGTCCGTCGCGCACGATGGCGATGGTACCGGGCACCCGTCTGGCGGGGATCGGAACGTCCACGGACTGCCCGCCGATCGACACCGTACCGGCGGGATTCGTCCTGCCAGGATTGAGAGGACCGGCCCCCTGCCAATTGGATGCGGGTCGCTGCTGCGCCACCATGGTCGCTCGGCTCGCGGTCGACGATCCCGCCGGAGCCCCGCCGCACTGCAGATAACCGCTCTGCGCACCGTTGATGCGCAGATAGTTGTTCCACACCTTGCATCCGTACCAGGCACGGCGGGTCGGGTTCTTCTTGTTGTGATAGCTCATGACCGCGTCCTTCCATGACCCGGCCTCGGTGGCCAACGCGATCAGGTACCCCGCCCCGTACTCGACGTTGGTCGGAGAGTTCAGCAGGTCGGTCAGACGAGCGAACTTCATCCCGTGGTACTTCAGGTTGATCTGCATGCAACCCACGTCGATCGACGTCACGCCCCTCTGCCAGTTCGCCGAGATGACGTTGGCCATCTCTTGTCCGCTCGAGGCGAAGTACGACCTGCCCGCGATGTTCATGGCGTACGGGCTCGGGGCACCGTTGTTCCCCGATTCGGTCATGGCGATCGCCATGAGCAGACCGCGGGGAATGTTCCTGCGCGCTTCGACCTGCGAGATCAGCGTGGGGCAGTCGAACGTCGCCCCGTAGCCAGCGGATTGGGCCTTCGCTGGCGCCGCAGCGGCGAAGGATGCCGCGCATGCGGCGATGATGAGTGCGGTCTTCAAGATGCCCCCCGGGATCTTCACTTGAGCTTTGCGAACGCCCTGATACGCGAAAGCAGGCCGGTCTGTCGAGACGTTCCGTCGGTCGTCGCCAGCGCCCGCATCAGCGCACGCTTGGATCCGACCACGATGCACATCCGCTGGGCACGGGTGACGCCCGTGTACAGCAGGTTGCGCTTGAGCATCATGTAGTGGCTCGTGGTCAGCGGTATGATGACGATCGGATATTCGGATCCCTGGCTCTTGTGGATGGTGAGCGAGTAGGCGAGTGCGATGTTCTTCCAGTACGCGCGCTCGAGGACGATCTGCTTCTTTCCGCAGTCGACATGGAGATACGCGTCGTCGCCATCGACGGTGAAGTCGGTGATGACGCCCACGTCCCCGTTGAAGACGGGCGTGTCGGCCGAATAGTCGGTCCGCGTGCAGATGATCCTGTCGCCCATCCTCGCCCGGTGACCGTTCGCGATCACCGCGGTCTGGTTCGGGCCGGTGACGATCGCCTGTCCCGGATTGAGGGCGTCCTGCAGTGCCTCGTTGAGCGCATTGACGCCGACCGCCGAGTTCTTGCCCGGCGAGAGGATCTGGATGTCCTTGGTCTCGAGCTTCGCGAACTTGGGCAGGGTCTCGGACGCCATCGCCACGATCCTGGAGGCAGCGACGGCGGGTTCGTCCAGGTCGATGAAGACCAGATCGGATTTGCCGGGCGCTCCGAAATCCGGCGCCTTGCCCTGATTGATGCGCGCCGCCCCGAGAGCGATCGCGGAGCCGGGACCGGTCCGCCAGACCACTGTGAATCTGGTCACCGGACACAGTTCGGATTCGATCAGGTCGTGCAGGACCCGGCCGGGGTCGACCGACGCGAGCTGGTTGACGTCGCCCACGATGATCAGGCGCGTACGTCCGGCCGCGATCGCCTGCAGAAGGCTGTCGGCCAGACGGGTGTCCATCATCGAGAACTCGTCCGCGATGATGACGTCGCATTCGAACGGACGGTCCTTCTTGTGGAAGAAGCCCCCCTCCTCCGGATCGCGTCCCAGTGCCATGTGCACGGTCGACGCGTCGTGACCCGTGCTCTCGGTCATCCTGTCGGCCGCCTTGCCCGTCGGGGCGATGCATTTGATGACCAGCGGCACACCGGACAGATCCGCCGACGTCTTCAACACGTCGATGATCGCCTTGATGGTCCTCGTCTTGCCGGTGCCGGGACCGCCGGTGACGATCGACAGGGGCGACGAGACGCCGGCTGCGACCGCCTGGAACTGCTCGTCGGTCAGGCCGTGCTTCGCCTGGATCGTCTGCAGGATCCGCATGACGACCATGGGATCGAAGCCCGTATCGGGCTTCGATCTCGCCAGCTTGACCAGCGTCCTCGCGAGCCTCGCCTCCCTGATCGCCGTCCTGCGGGTCTGTATGAGATCGTTCGGGGAGATCTCCAGATCACCCTTCTTCAGTTCGGCATCGATGATCGAGGAGATCGCCCGACGGTCGCCGAACGTAAGGACCTCGCAGGCCTTGTCGATGAGCTGGTTGCGGCTGAGGCCCGTGTGGCCCTCCTGACCCGCCACGTCGAGCGAATGGGACACGCCGACCGCCAGCCTCGGAGGGGAATCCGCCTTGAACACCCCGGCGCGCATGGCGAGCTGGTCGGCGGTGAGGAAGCCCACGCCGTCCACCTCCCTGGCGAGCCTGTAGGGATCCGTCTGGATGACGGTCTCGACGTCCGGGATCTCCTTCTTGATCCTCTTGCGCGTCTCGGGACCGATGCCGAGCTCCGCGAGCGTCGCATCGGTCATGTTGCTCGCCTGGTTCTCCAGCCAGCACGTGACGAGCGCGCGGGCCTTCTTCGGACCGATGGCATCGGTCAGCAGTTCGCCCGGGTCGCCCCTGTTGAGGATCGAGATGAGGTCCTGACCGAACTCGTCGACCAGCTTCTGCGCCACCTTGGGCCCGATGCCCTTGAAGGTCTTGCCGGAGATCACCTTGGCCACGCCCTGAGCGCTCGTCGGCGTCCGGCGGATGACGTCCTTGGCCGAGAACTGCTTCCCCCAGCGCTTGTGCTTGTCGAACCTGCCGAGCACGCGGACCTGATCGCCCTTCTTGATCTCGACCATCTCGGTGTTGTTGGCGTACTGGCGGACGACGTGCACCGCCTTCTCGTCGTCCTCGATCTCGAAAACGCGCATCTCGCCCGAATTGGCGTCGAAGACGATGCGCCGAACCCGACCCTCGATCGTAGCCTCGTGGCCGGCCGCAAGCGGCAGCGGCAGACTGGGCGAGAGTCCTTCCATGCGTTTCGATGCTCCTCGTTGATGCATCGCCACCGTAGCGCGTGAAGCGCTCGCGTGCACCATGTTTCTTGTTCGTTCCGGTCCATCGACCGGAACCAGCGCCTTCCTGCGCTCCCCCAAACCACGACAGGCAACTTCACTGCTGACAAGGTGCGATCCACCGGCTACAGTCCGCAATCGAACACTCAAATGGAACTACCGGGGGGCTATCCGAATGACCGAAGACGTCAGGACCATCCGTACGGGTGACGACCGTGCGGCGATCATGTCCATCAAGGAGGCGCAGGACCTCGAGAAGCGGCAGGCCCATGCCTGCGACTACTACGCCATCTTCCTGAAGAACGACGCGACCGAGGAGTTCGTCAGGGTCCGCACGCCGGTCTGGCAGCTCGACGTCGAGCGCAAGCCCGTCATCGTCGACGGAAAGCGCGTGCAGCGCAATGCGCACGACGTCGCTCTCGACGTATGGGCGGCGTACGGCGCCGACGACCACACGCTCGAGATGGTGATGCGCGGCGGCTACGTCGTCGCGACGCCCGCGTCCATCGCGAACGAACTCGCGATGAAGCAGGCCACCGGACAGGCGGCCTGATCATGCGCAGGCAGGCCAAATCGTATCTGCCGTTCGTGTTCCTCGTCGCGATCGCATGGCTCGCGGTTCAGATCGGCAGCACGCTCGGTTCGATCATAACGATCTTCGCAGTGATCGTCTGGGCCTGCGCCGCCCTCATGATCGTCTACATGCTCCTCTTCAGGGGCGTGAAGTTCACCCTGTTCGCGGACGAGCCCGTCGCCGAGACCATCTACGTCGACGAGACCGGTTCCCTCGCGCAGCAGCGCGAGCCCGTCATCGTGGATCAGGTCGTCCCCGACAACGTCGAGCCCGTGAGGACTGCGGTCGTGGTCGGGGGTTCGGAGGTGTCCGGAGACGGTGATGCGGTGGTCACGCAGACGTCCGCGCAGCCCAGGACTCCGCCGCGTCCCGGAACCGCGATCGTCAGGACGGATCAGGAATAGGACGGGCCGTACGCGGTCATCGTCATTGGGGGGTATATGTCGTTCCGTTCAATAATCATGGCGTTCATGCTTCTGTTCATGACCGCCACGTTCGCGCCTTCGGCCGCGAACGCGCAGACGCAGCAGCCTGCGCAGAGCCAACCCGCGGCTTCGACTCCGAGTCCTGCACAGAGACTGGGTGACATCCTGCTCGGCGATGATGATCGCGAGGACGGGAAGAAGCAGAACTACCAGGATTGGAGGAAGTACTTCCAGACCGGAGAGACCTGGTGCTGGGGCTGCCGCCTGTTCAAGGCCACGGGCGACGCCACCCTCGAGTTGGGTAGGCGCGGGACCAACACCTTCGCCGGTCCGGCCGCCGGCGCCGTCGCCGCCTTCATGGGCCTCTGGGTCATGTGGCAGCTCTACCTGATGCTCAGCATCTCGCACGCCAACAGCCCGGCCCAGAGCATCGATACGATCTTCAACCGGCTCGTCATCATGACGATCGTGCTCGTCCTCCTGCGGAACAATCCCTACGAATGGATCATGGAGCCGTTCCTGAACACGCTCGGATCGGTGATGTCGGCATCCGCAGGGATGCTGGAAGGGGGTGGTGCCAAGTACGGCTCATGCACCGCGGCTTCGATGGGTGGATCGGCCGACTGGATCAGGGAGGGCAACGTCCTTCTCTGCGGGATGCAGAAGGAGATGGGTGGTGGTCTCGCGATCGGCGCCTTCCTGATGGACTCCGCCGACTTCAGCATCCTGCGCGGTCACTTCGACCTCTTCCAGTGGTCGATGGGCCTGCTGATCTTCGCCGTGTTCGGCTTCATGATCGTCATCCTGCCGTTCAAGTTCTTCGACGCGCTCGTCCGCATCGCCATCGTATCGGCCATCGTGCCGCTCGCGATCCTGGCGTATCTGTTCAAGCCGACACGGGGTTTCGTGAAGCAGGCCGTCACCTCGCTGCTCGCCGCGATGTTGACCTTCCTGTTCACCGCCATCGCGATCGCGGTCGCCGTGAAGGTGCTGAACGTCGTCACGGCCGGGATCTACGCTCAGCCTCTGGATACCCAGGAGCACACTTGGTTCGGACCGCTCAACGCATCGGACTTCATGGTCCTGCTGACGGCTGCGCTCGGCATGGCCTCGATGATCTCGAGCGCCGGTACGGTCGCTTCCGAGTTCGCCGGGTTCCAGGGTCAGATGGGCAACGCGGGCGCGGGTGGCGCCGGCGCCATCACCGGAGCGGCCAATCTGGCCGCCAAGGGTGCCGGTGGCGCCGCCGGCATGGCGGTCGTGGGCAACCGCGTCGGTGCGGCTGCGGCCGGAGCGATCAAGGCGGGCAAGGCCGGCTAGTCCGGTCCTTCCCTCCTCGCTACGTCAAAGGAAAGGGGGCGGTGGATCACATCCACCGCCCCCTTTCCGCATTTCCGAGGAAGCCGGTCCTCAGAACGGCACGTCGTCGTACATCGTGTTCGCTTCGTCCTGCTCGTAGATCGTGTAGCTGTCGTCCTGTACGGGTTTCTCCACGATCGCGTAGGCGGGGCCGGGAGGACGCTTGATGATGTCGAGGTCGGCGAGGAAGACCGATGGCAGCGAATCCCCCTGGAACCGGCTCGCGGACCGCGTGATGCACAGTTCGCGCCGTGCCCGGGTGATCGCCACGTATCCGAGGCGACGCTCCTCCTCGATGTCCTCGCCGTTCTTCAGCGTCTGGTTCGAGGGCAGGATCCCCTGCTCCCACGCCGGTAGATAGACGTTGTAGAACTCGAGGCCCTTGGCCGCATGGATCGTTCCGATCCAGACGCCCTTGCCCTCGTCCCGACGATTCGCTTCCGAGAGACCCAGATGGTCCAGGAACTCGTGAAGCGTCTTGCCGTCGGCGATCGACTGCAGATCCGCCAGGTTGTTGATCCTGGTCACCAGCGCCTCGACCTCGTCCTTGGCGTTCATCGACTTGGCGTCGGCGAGCTGCTCGCGGATCGAAGGTCCGTATCCCGTGTCCTCGATGATGCGCTTGACGATCAGACCCGCATCGTTGCCGTGGAGAGCCTCCGCTCCCAGATCACGAACGAGGGTGCAGAACTCCTGCGTCGGGATCCGGGCGGGCTCCTTCAGGATGCCGCCGAGCGCCATCCGGTACGCGGCATCGGTGATGTCGGTGCGCATCTTGCGCGCCGCCTGATCGATGTCCTCGATGGCCTGCGGTCCGACGTTCCGGGACGGTGCCGCGATCGCACGTTCGAAAGCCATGCGGTCATGCGCGTTCGCGACCAGCCGCAGGTACGCCGAGACGTCCTTGATCTCCTGGCGATCCTGGAACTTCTTGCCGCCCGAGAGCGTGTACCGGATGCCCCGATGGTTGAGCGCCTGCTCGATCATGTTGAGCACGTGGCTCGCCCGCACGAGGACCGCGATCTGCTCCCTGGGTACGCCGGCCTCGATGTCCTGCGCGATCCTGTTGACGATCCATTCGGCCTCCTGGAAGGGATTGCCGAAGTGGTTGGTCTCGACGACCTCGCCCTCGTCCTCCCAGGTGAAGAGGTTCTTGCCCAACCGCTTGTGGTTGAAGCCGATCAGCTTGTTCGCCGCGTCGAGGATGCACTGGGTCGAGCGGAAGTTCTGCTCCAGATCGACGCGATGGGCGTCCCAGCGTTCGCAGAAGCCCAGGATGTTGTCGATCTTGGCGTGTCGCCAGGTGTACACCAACTGATCCTCGTCGCCGACGACGGTGATGTTGCGGTTCTCACCCATGATGAGCCGCAGCAGCTCCTCCTGACGGGAATCGGTGTCCTGGTACTCGTCGACGAGCACGTACTTGAACCGACGACGGATCTCGTTGCGTACGAACTCGCTCTCCTTCAGGAGGCGGATCGTCTCGGGGATCAGATCGCCGAAGTCCTTGATGTTCTGCTCGGTCTTCCGCCCGGCGTAGTCCTCGCAGGTCGCTCGGATGTCCGCGGGATACTCGTCCGCCCAGCGATCCTCGGTCATGCCTTCGACGGCGAACCTGTCGTCATGGGCCCCGATGACCTGCTTGACGATCTCGGCCTCCGGTGGAGCACCGAAACGGTCCTTCCAGCACAGACGCATCAGCTTCTTGACGTCGTCCTCGTCCATGATGGTCCAGTCGGTCTTCCAACCGAGTTCGCCACCGTAGTCGCGCAGGACCTTCGCGCAGAACGCGTGGAAGGTCGACGCTACGACGGCGACCGAGTCCAGATCGAGGAGACCCGCGATCCGCTGCTTCATCTCGGCCGCGGCCTTGTTCGTGAACGTCAGCGCTAGGATCTCGCTCGGCATGGCGAGACCTGCGGTCACGAGGAGAGCGATGCGGACCGTCAGGGTCCTCGTCTTGCCGGTGCCCGCGCCGGCGAGGACCAGCAGGGGCTTGTCGTCGTAGGTCGCCGCTTCGAACTGCTGCGGCGTCAGACCCTCGACCAGCCGTGCGAGACGTTCCTGGTTGGGTGTGGGTTCGATCGCCTCGCGCGCCGCGACGACCCGGTCCTGGAGCGATCCCTCCATGCCCTGATCGTAGTCGTCGCCCCAGTTGGCGATACCGTCGTCGAAGTCGTCGTAGCGTCCGAGCATCTTTTTCCAGTGGCCTCGTCATGGAACGGGCCGCAGCGGCACCATGTCCGCTGCGGCCCTCCAGGAGAATCTTTCCCTAAAGCCCAGGGGGCGGATGACGCACCCACCTCCCGTAGCCGCGCGGACTTCAGGCCGCGAGCTTCTTGCCCTCGATCTCGTCGTAGCGGGCCCACGTGGTGCCCCAGTCGCCTTCCGAGACGCCCTTCGAGTATTCGGTGGCGCGCTGCTCGAAGAAGTTCGCGTGCTCGACCGCGTTCAGCTGCGTCTCGAGCCAGCCCAGCGGGTGATCGCCGACGTTGAAGACCGGCTCCAGGCCCAGCTGCTCCAGACGCTTGTCGGCGGTGAAGCGGATGTACTTCTTCATCTCGTCCGGCGTCAGACCGCGCACCGGGCCCAGTTCGAACGCCTTGTCGATGAATGCGTCCTCGAGCATGACGGTCGTGTGGACGCCCTTGAGGATCTCCTCCTTCACCTCGTGGAGGGGGATGCCGGCCTCACGACGGAACTCGTGGAACAGCTTGATGATGCCCTCGACGTGCAGCGTCTCGTCGCGGATCGACCAGGTGACGATCTGGCCCATGCCCTTCATCTTCCCGAAGCGCGGGAAGTTGAGCAGCATGGCGAACGACGAGAAGAGCTGCAGGCCTTCGCCGAACCCGCCGATCAGCGCGAGCGTGGTCGCGATCTCGTGGGGGTTCTTCATCGTGTAGCCGGTCAGGATGTCGTGCTTCGCCTTCATCTCCTCGACCTCGAGGAAGGCGTTGTAGTGGCTGTCCGGCAGACCGAGGGTCTCCAGGAGCAGCGAGTACGCCCGGACGTGCGTGTCCTCCATCGACGCGAACGCGCGCAGCATGCGGGCGACCTCGGCGTTGCGGAAGATGGGCATGTAGAGCGTCATGTAGTTGTTCGCGACGTCGATGTCCGACTGCGTGAACAGCTTCAGGATGTTGTCGATCAGCGACTTCTCGGCCGGATTCAGGTCGACGTAGTCCTTGGCGTCGAGGCCCATCGGAGCCTCCTCGGGCATCCAGTGGATGCGCTGCTGCTGGATCTGCGCCTGGTCCGCCCATGCGTGCTTGAAGGGCTTGTAGCTCTCCGAGGGCACGCACAGCGAGATGTGCTGGAGGTCGTGCCTGATGGCGAAGGGATCGAGGTTGATCTCGGCCGGAGCCGCGTTGTTCGTGTCGGTCATTTCTGAGGTTCCCCTGCTGTTCGAATCACTTGCGACCCGTGGAGCCGAAGCCGCCGCTGCCACGGTCCGTATCGTCCAGGTCGTCGACGAAGTCCAGTCCCGCACGCGTCACGGGCGCGATCAGGAGCTGTCCGATGCGGTCCGCCGGCGTGACGGTGAACGCTTCGGGACCGGTGTTCTGGAGGATCACCATGATCTCGCCGCGGTAGTCGCTGTCGATGGTGCCGGGCGAGTTCGTGACGGTGATGCCGCTCTTGGCCGCAAGCCCCGAACGCGGACGCACCTGGCCCTCGTAACCGACGGGAATGGCCATCCTGAGACCGGTCGGGACGATGTGTCGGCCGCCCGGTTCCATCACGACGTCGCCGTCGATGTCGGCGCGGAGATCGAACGCGGCGGCGCCCGCCGTCGCATACTGCGGGACCACCGTCGGATCGATGTGCTTCGGGGCGTAGATCGTCGGAACGCGCAGGCCGGCGGCATCCGCGCCCGAGGTCGGATCGCCTTCGCCGTCCAGATCGTCCTCGGACTCGCCTGCGAGCGAGACGAACTCGAGGGTGCCCATGCTGTTGCGGGCATGGATGATCAACGCGTTCGGCGTGTCGTTCTGGACGATCGCATGGACGCGGTCCATGTCGTCGGTCGACAGGACCAGGAACTGGCCCGTCCTGCCGTCGTGATCATCGGCCCTGCCCGCCATGACGTGCAGGAGACCCAGGGTCCTGCCGTCGCCCTTGACGGCGATCGGCGTCGGAATGCGCGCGAAGCGTCCCGACGGGATGGTGACCGGACCGTTGATGTCGGCCAGCAGCTCGAACGTACCGTCCGCGTTGTGGATCTCTTCCTGTTCGAACACGATCGCGTGGCCTTGGAGATGGATATTCGCGTTCATTAAATCTCGTTCCTCGATTTCACGTCCGATGCGCTCATTGCGCTTCGTACTGCTCGTTGTTTACCTCGACCCCACGCTTCGGTCGGCGGAAGCCGGACCATATCTGCTGCACGGCCGGCTTCGAGACGCCGTGCAGGATGGCGCAGTCCCTCTGCGTCATCTTCCCCTTCTCCGACAGGATCGCCAGCACGAGGTCGTCGGAGAGGATCACCCGTGTCGTCAGCGGTCCTCCCGCATCCGGCCAGAAGCGGCCGCGGCATATCGCGTTGACGTGCTGCTCGCTGAAACCGTACTCAGCCGCGAGTTCACCGGAGGGCGTGCCGGCCGCGCGTCGTTCGCGCATCCTGACGACGTCCTCGGGACCGATGGTGCGGTTGCCGACGTGGCGTTCGCGCTCCACCATGTCGTCCATGTTGTCCTGGTGGGTTCCCGAGAGGAGATGGGCCGGGTTGACGCAGGGAGGGTTGTCGCAACGGTGGCGCACGATCTGCCCTTCGGGTAGTTCGCCGTGCGCCCATTCGTAGGACACCTTGTGGGCGTAATGCCGTAGCTGCACACCATCGATCGTCTCGGTGATGATGCCGTATCCGGCG
>JAAIGE0101252421.1_pt1 | contig 13630 bp, 21 predicted proteins | sample 6487951 | NCBI WGS metagenome assembly JAAIGE01 (sample SAMN13974128, study PRJNA590717) | phyllosphere metagenome | biome: tomato field; feature: multiple bacterial spot infested tomato fields; material: tomato leaves; isolation source: leaves from tomato fields | host: Solanum lycopersicum ... | reverse complement strand
AGAACTCAGCGTTGGGTTGGCGTCATAGCGCTCGAAGGCAGCAACAGTCGGTTGGCTCACACCCATCCGTTCAGCCACGACCTCTTGGGTCAGCCCATGCTTCTTTCGGAGCAGGATGAGCTGATCGAGGAGGTGCTCATGCGAGTCGACAAGCGAGCCGGCCAACGATTCGAGGTGCGCGAGATCCACCTGCACGGGGCTGGTCATAGACTTGAGTCTATATTGTCGGGAGCGTCGGGCGCAATTCCCCAGTCTGTCGGGTCTCCGTGGTAGTACCACCCCACGGCCGTCGCGATCTCAGCATCCTGAGCGGCGTTGATGTCCTCAACACCCAGATCCTTTTCGTGGGCGTGATGCCCGATGAAATACCCAGGGAACCTGTCTGGTTCTGAATGGTAAAGGCGCACGACCACCTCTCCGAACTTCAGGGTCCCGTCTTCCATCGCGTCGGTCACTGCGACTCCCTGCCACCGGATCTCGAAGAGGGGAGGGGGGTTGTCTACATCGACGGGCTTGACTTCGTCAATGGGTTCAAGATTTCCTTCGGATGCGCGAACGAGGCGCCTCCGAAACTCCTGCCGAACCATACTGCCGGTCCAAGGGTTCCATCGGCGTCCTTGCGGCGATACGGCACTCATGAGGACGGCAACTGCGGCTTCGATGTCCTCGCCATCTGCGCATGGTGGGTACCCGTACCACCGGAAGCGCGGTTGACCGGGGCCGCTACATCGCGAATCGCGGTCGTAAGTCGTCACAATGCGAGAGCATAGCGGCGACCAATCCAGTCCGTAGGATTCGCTCGTCAACGCGGGCGCGGATCGATCCGGCCGGCGTCCGGCGGGACGCGTTGGACGAGGGACACGTCCTGCATGGGAGGAGCGCAAAGAGCGGGCGGATGTTCGGTCACCCGTTCGCGTGAGTCTTGCCCGGCTGCCTCCCGGGGGAGAGAGTGGCTATGTAAGCCCGGTGAACCCGCATAGTCGCGGCTCGAAGCGCAGTGGTCGGTTCGAGTTCGATATCTCGGAACCAGCACCGGTAGAACACCCGATCGCCGGCGCGACGGATCTCAACGTGCCCGTACCGTTCACCGTCTGGGGTGAGCATGTCCCAAATCCCAGGCTGATCCTCTCGAGTTGCGAGAAGAGGATGCCAGGTAGTCACCGTGAGATAGTCGCACATTTGTTCGAAAAAGACTCGCTCCTCCTGGCAGCGGTGCTCTGTAGGTTGATGGCAGCGGGCGCGGAGAAGTGGCCGATCGCGATCAGGAGAGCACTATGGAGCTACATGAGCAGTTGGCCACCGCAATCGCGAGAGCGGACCTCCGGTATGTGGCGGGCACCTGTTTGAATGCCCCCGGCCATCCTCGCGGTTGGGTGTTCACTCAGTGGGGCACGATGGTGGCCTTCGAAGCCGCAAAGCATCTAAATGACGTGCACGGCATCGATTTGGGTTTGCGGTGGGAACAGACGGTTGCGGCAGCAGCACGTCACGGCGGCAAGTACTTCGACGGACGCCGAAATCAGCTGGGAGCGGTCGTCGCTGACTTTGAAGCCCTGTTGGTAGCAACGCACGTCGCCTTCTTTCCCGAGGATCGCCGTGGGCGCGCGTTTGACTTTCTGCGTGATGATTTCTCAGTCGTGACCGACGGCGACCGCCTGTTGCTGACCAATGTGACTGGTCACTTCATGATGGGGCTTCCGCCGGATCGCGCGCTCAACACAGACCAGTGGGGACCTCACGCACGTGAACTCACCATAGGGATCGGGAATGCAACTGCCTCCTTCACGGATGAAGGAGTCGAGGCGATTAGGGAGCACGGAAGCTCGGTTCTCGGGCCCGCGACGTGGCGCGACGGAAAGATCGCTCGCGATGTGCCGACGGCGTTCGGCGGCGAGCTCCAACCGGGTCTAACTTTGGCGCTGCTCAGCATCGCGTCGACCATGGAGGGGGCGCGTAGATGGGCGAAGGCGGACTGCTGCGTCGAGTGCGCAGTGGCGGCTCTGAAGCACCGGTTCATCGTTCTGCACCACGGGGTTCAGTCGCTCAGGCGGTTGGCCGAGCAGCCGACGCTCGTAGGGGCGGTTGGGGAGCGATACCTCTCTGAGATTGCTACGGTTCCGAGCCTGAATCGCGTGATCGAGCAGCCGCTTAGGAATCTACGGAACGGGTGGTTGCACCTGGGATTGAGTGACATCGCGGACCGTCTGCCGGGGAATGTCAGCATCATCACCCCTATCGAGGTTTACGCGGGTCTCAGCGCTCCTGAGCTCTCGGACGCGGTCGACGAAGGGCTTGAGGTGGCCACGCAACTACTGCAGAACTGGATGTTGGAGGCCGACGAACACGGAGAGACGTTGTACACACGACTCCAGGCGGCTGACGGGGATGACGATGAGTGACATATTCACCAGAGATCCGACCTGGGAGGCACGCCGTCAGTTGCTCGCTCTCGAGACTCAGGTGCTCGAGGTTGGCATCGACGAGGTCGCGGAAACGCTGGGAGTGTCGACCGACAGCTTGCTCAGAGTGTTCAGGGGTCCCGGTTTTCCGACGCTGCACAAGTTGCGACTGATCATGACAGCGGCCGGGCTCGGCATGACCATGACGGTCTTGCCTCCCAGTAGGTAGGCCCACGCTCTGACGGGGTGAGGGTTCGGATCTGACCGGGACGACGGAAAGCGTTGCGGCATGATTGAGCGGTGGAGCTTCGGGACTACATCGGAATCATCACCGCGGTCGTCGGGATTGCGTCCCTGGTGACCACTTGGTTGAGGCAGCGCGGACTCGAACGAGACCGGTTCATGCGCGATGAGCTCGCAGCCTTCACGCGAAATCAAACCATCATCGACCAGGTGAAGCCAGATGTGCTCAAAGCGGTCAAGGATGCGGAGCTCGTGTTGTCTCTCGAGCTGGCTGAAAGAGCGCGTCGTGTCGCGGTGAGAAAGGCCGCGACGGCCGCTGCGATGGGCCGCAGGATCACGCGCGCCGCGATTCTGACTGTCATCGGCGTCGCCGTCCTTCAATATGCCGCCTACAGCGGGCCCACAGGCGACGTGATCACCTTCTGGGGCGGGGTCGTCTACTTTACGACCGCAACCGGAATTGTGATCGCCGCCTTCATCATCTACGTTCTCGGGCAACGCCGTGTGAGTGCGAGCACAGCCAATCTTCGCGAGCTGCGTAAACGTGTTACGGCCCACAAGCCCATTGGGCACCTTGACCTGCGGCCACAACGCTGATCAACTAACGCCGCGCAAGACGGCCACGCCTACTCCCGCTGATGCTCTTCTCGGACGTCGCGGATGGCGTTGTACACTTCCCCGCGATGCGGCGTGCACCCTCGTAGGTCGCCTCCGTCAAATCTGCCCGGCGATTGCGGCCGCTGTTCGTTGGCTGATGGCGGTCCAGAATGTGGGGTGTACGGCATTCCTTCTAACGCTCGTCTTCTGCCAATCTGTGTTGATGGATTTTGGAGGGATGCACCGGCGTGATGTCGTCACGTTCCAAATCGGGCAGATTGCTCAAGCCGCGGTCGGCGTGGAGGCTGCGGCACGCCGTACCTGGGCATCGCTGAAGAGGCTCCCCAAAGAGTTCGCGTGGGATGCGCCGCGCCCGGTGACGACGACCTTGCAAGTCATCGAGAACCTGCTCGCTGAGCGGGTCGATCTACCGAGTGATGTTCGGGAGCATGGACGCGACGCTGCCGGACTCCTGGAGTCGAATCCACCTCGACCGCGGCACGGGCATGGCGGCGGCGGCAGAGATGGAGGTCTCGGATGAAGATATCGCCAGCTGTCACCTGATGTTGCTTCGGAGCCGCTGGCGGTTGCTGCGCTCCGGATCATTGTCGACCGGATCCAGAGCAGCGTGGAGGACGCGGATCCAGCCCCCGGATCGTGGGAGCCGTTCCTGACCAATCGATTCACCGTCGAATCCGATGGCACTGCGGCTTGGGCTTCCCCCGACGCAGACTAGCCGGCGAGAGTAACCGCCTCGTCGGTGTGACCTCCGGCTCCGGGGCCGGGGTCTATGGGTGGATGTTGAGTGCGAGCCTGCGGGCGGTGAAGACGAACGCGCTGAGCTCTCGCATCGCTCCGGGCACTTGGTCGAGGTTCGCCAAGTCCATGATCATCCCGATCGCACGTTGCGCTGCCTGTGTCGCGACATCTGAGGCATAGAGGCGCCCCTTCTCAGTCTCGAAGCGCATGATCTCGGTCTTTGCCGTCTTTGCTGTCGTTCCATCGACTAGGAGCCCTGTGATGTAGGCAACATCAGCCTGCACGTCGGTGTTGTTATCCACTGTGTCCTCCCGGTCGGTTTGGATCAGCGTAGCGGCGAGCTCAGACGACGTACGCGGCGATCTGCTGCGCAGTCTGCTCATAGTTGGCGAACCGGTGCACGGGTTCGATCCGGATACCGTCGGGGGTCACCTCGGCCCGGAGCAAGTCGCCTCCGATAAGCACTTGCCCGTCTTCGGGTGCCAGGGCCGCCTGCTGTGCCTGGATCTGTTCGGCGGCGGCGATCACGTCGTCGTCGCCGGTCCATGAGTTGTAGTCGAGGGGGCTGCTTGGCGCGGGTTTGACGAAGAACTGAGCCTCCTGAATCTCTCTGCCCTGGTAGCCGTCGCGTGACGAATACTCGTACCGGACGAGCTCGTCCACGCCGCGGGGGTAACCGAAATGCCACAGTGTGGAGATTCCGAGGGGACCATGCTCAGCGGTCAGCCTCGCAGCGATGCTGCGCAGGGCGGCCGGAGCCATCTCGTGAAGCTCATCGAGGGTGGTAATGCTGCTCTCCTCGATCGTCTGCTTCCACTCCACCGCGACTCCGTAGTTGCCAGAGGATGCGAGAAGCATGTCGGGTCGTCGGATGTGGTGCAGCTTCTGTCGGAAGTGGTCAGGGCGCGGCTCCTGGCGAGTGCTGACGAGGGTGTCGTTGTAGACAATCGCGGCGTCGGAGAACTGGATCACTACGTGGAGAGTCATCGGCGGTTCCATTCCTTGATGTTCTGGTTGTTCGGGTGGGACTCGCCCGGATCATGTTCCGAGTTGGAGACCATTGCGAGGATCGAGTCGGATGTGCCGGTGCCGGGCCCGACGATGGCGCCGCCGGCGGCTCGACCGGGTATCTCTGCGCCTGTCTGGACGCTGGTGACGGCGCGGTAGTTGATGGTGCCCTGCAGCATGCCGTACCGGTTGATGAACCCCTGCAGCGTGCTGATCGCTGAGGACGTGTTCGCGACGATGTCCATCACCGTCGTTTCCGGAAGAGCGTCAGCTGCGGACTTCACGTTGGCGAGGGCGCGCGACACGTCGCCTGCGCTCCCGAGCTGTTCATCGGCCCACCGTGCTGCGGCTTCACCCGAATCACCCATGGCCACGCGTGTACGGATGACGGCCTCACGGCCTTCCTCCCACTTGGCTGTGGCTTCCTCGATGGATCCGCCGTTCTCGAGGATCTTGCGTGCGGCGTCTCGGTGGCTCTGCTCGACGTCGCGCATCGCGTCCCGGAGGCGGATTGATGCGTCGCTCGAACCGTTCAGGGTCGCGCCGGATGCTTTCGCTGCGTCGGCGAGGGAGTTGATCGAACCCTTCGCGCTGTCGATGCTCCCGTACATGTCCATGGAGGATCCAGCGACGTTGTTCAACGCGTCGATCATCGTGTCGAGGTCGGCGGAGGCGTTCGCCGCTTCCTCGGCGAGCTCGTTGGCTGCGATCGCTGCGCTGTCAGTCCCTTCGGCGGCGAGCGTGGCCGAGTTGGCCGCACCGTCGAGGGCTTCAGAGTAGGCGGGCATGAGCGCGCGGACCTCGTCGACGTCGAACCCGAGCTCTCGAGCTCGCGTGGCGATCTCGCTGAAGATCTCTCCCGCCCGTTCGTTATCGCCATTGTTGACGAGCTGCGCGAGAGCGGTGCCCATGTTCTCGAACTGCTCGCGGGTGTTGCGGACCTGGTCTGGGAGGCCGAGGAAGTTGATGCTGGACCCGAAGCGTTCCATGTTCGAGTTGAGCTCGTTGCCGAGCAGTAGCTCGAGCGCCGACGCGAGGTCGGTGGCCTCGGATGCGACGTCGGTGAAGTTGGCGTCAATGTCGCCGGCGAGGAAGTTCTTGAGTGTCTCTTCGACCGGCTTGGCCTTCTGGTCGACTCCGTCGAGCGAGTCCGCGAGGGATGCGGCGGCGCTCGTCAACGCGAGGAATCCTGCAGCCGCGCCGGCGGTCTTGCCGAGACCGGTGAGTGCCTTGCCCGTGCGCTGGATGCCCGGGGGCATCGTGTTTATCAGGGCGTTGAACTCGGCGAGCTTCGGGACCGCGGTGAAGAAGACTCCTCCGGCGATGCCGGTTGCTGCCCCGACGGCGGTGATCACGCCGATAGCTTGCTGAGCGGCCTCGGGCAGGTCGCTGAAGCCGTCGACAGCGCGAGTCATCGACTGGATGAAACTGCGGAGAGGACCGTTTCCCGCTTCGCCCATCGTGATCAGGGCGGAGTCGATCGCTCCTTGGAACGCCTCGATATCACCCTTCAGGTTGTCGAGGCGTTCTCTGGCTTGGTCGGCGGCGAACCCTTGGTCGTCGACGGCGTTGATCCACTTGCGGATGCCGGCTTCGCCTTCGGTGTACAGGACGTTCGCGGCGCGGACGGCGTCGGATCCAAACATCACGGCCATCGCGGCGTTGCGCGCCTCCGGCGTCATGTCCTTCATTGCGGTCTGCAACTGGCCGGAGAAGTTGGCTAGGCCGACAAACTGGCCGTTGGCGTCGTAGGCGGAAACGCCGAGCTTTTCGAACGCCGCTTCGGCCTCCTTCGACTGCGGGGTGAGGCGCTGCAGCATGGTCTTCAGCGATGTGCCGGCGTCCGACCCGAGCAGTCCCTGGGATGCGAACGAGGCGAGCGCGGCGGTGGTTTCCTCGATCGATAGACCGGTGGCCGCGGCGACTTGCCCGCCCTGTGATAGCGCAGCGGACAGGTCCGAGACGTCACCCATCGCCTTACCCGCGCCGGCGGCGAGAAGGTCAGCGACGTGGGTCATGTCGGACCCCTGCAGCTTGAACGTCTTCAGCGCGACTGCTGCTATACCGGCGGCATCCGCAACCCCCAGACCACCTGCGGCCGCGAGGTCGAGCGCACCGGCGAGCCCGCCTCCTAGGATGTCCTTCGCGCTAACGCCAGCCTTGGCCATCTCCTCGATAGCATTCGCCGACTCTGTAGCGGAGAAGACTGTCTTGGCGCCGGCTTCGAGAGCCGCGCCACGCAAGGCGTCGAGGCTGTCCTTCGCGTCCTGCCCCGTTGCGGCGACGTTGGACATGGCGGCGTCAAAGTCGGAGAACTTCGCGATCGCGAAACCGACCCCGGTCGCCATTGCGCCGCCAGTGACGAGCATCGTCTTGCCGAGCATCTCGAACGCTTGACGCTGCTGCGACAGCTTCTCCGCCTCGGTGCCGACGGTGCGGGTGGCCTGGGCGGCCTTCAGCATGTTGGCGTTGTACTCGGCGACCTGCGCTCGGAGGGTGATCGCGACTGTGCGGTTACTCATGAGGTTGCCCCTCCCAGTTGGTGTCACGCGTTCGTGCGGCTTCGATGATGCGCTCCGCCTCAGTAGGAGCCTTGGCCTGAGCAAGTCGAGCCAGCCTCTCGATGGTCATCTGCCGGAACTCAGGCCGATTCATTTCGGACCATTGCATAGTCACGACTCCATTCGGGTCGCTGCGGCGCGAACCGGTCGGGGCAACTCGGCCGCCGGGGCATGCGGTGCATTGTGGAAAAAAACGCGGGGAGGGATACCGGCAAGCACCGGAGACGCGCTAGGCGGCTCGAGGGGGACCCGGGGGCTGGGGGTCCTCGTCGCTTGAGCGTTTGCGCGAAGGTGGAGAGCATCCATCAGTACTCCTCGGGGGCGGAGTTGAAGAGCATCTTCGCGAACTGCTGCAGCTCGGCGTCACCTGTGTGGGTGATTCTCACGTTTCCTTCGCGGGGAGCGACGTTTGCACCCCGAAGGCGCTCGGCAGTGTCGAGAGCTGCGACACGTTCTGCTTGGGCTGTAAGGCCTGCTTCGTCACTCGCAGTCAGGAGAATGTCTCTGTCTTCGGAAGCGATTCCGTAGCGGTTTGCCACCTCGGTGCGCAGGGCGATGCCCTCGGCGAAGTCGAGGGAGGCGCGGCTCGAGTCGAGGCGCTTCTCGAGGTTGGCGGCAGCTTCGGCCTGCGCCTGCGCCTGGGTGTACTGGAAGCGCTGGTCTCGCAGAGCGGTTCGGACCTGGGCGTCGACCTCGTGCTGGGTGAAGCTACGCACCGGGTGAGCTGCGGCGATGTCAGCGGGGGAAGGTGATGAGGTGTCGGTCATCAGCTGAAGATCGCGTAGGCCATGGTGCGGGGCATCGTGTTGGCCTTGAACGCCGTGATGGTGTTCAGGTCCCGCACGACGTCTTTCAGGTCCGGGTGCGCGGCAACAAATGTCTCCAGGACGTCACGCCAGCCTTCGTCGATCGAGCGTCGGAAGATCGCGTGGGCGAGGCTCGTGTCTTGCTGTCGGAGTGCTCGCTCGAGCATCCTCTGGGCCTCGCTCGAGCTCTCGAGACGATCGGCGCGGTCCTGCGCGTCACGGAACGCGATGATGTCGGTTGAGCTAACGCCGGCGCGAGATTCGATGCGCCTCTTGAGCTCGGTCTCTTTCGAGACGATCGCCGCGTCCTCCTTCGCTCGCAGGGCCTTGGCTGCGGGCTTGTAGTACGAGTCGAGGTTGGCGATCTCTTCGCGTTTGCCGGCATCGGTTAGGTTCGGGTTCGCCTGGACGCCTGCCACCTCTCGGTCGCGTCGCTTGATGAGTGTCTTCGCCTCGTCGCGGTATCCGTCGATCTCGGCTTCGAACGTGTCGAGTGCCATGTCAGTTCTTCTTTCGCCAGTCGATGTATGTGGTGGCTTCGGCCGGCTGGATGAGCCAAGGGCCGTTGGTGCGGTGTTGAGTTGCGGGGAGTGTTCCGTCTTTGCAGTCGTTGCGGACTGTGCGTTCGGAGACTCGTGCCGCTCTCGCTACCTGTTGTGTTGTCCAGATCTCAGGCTCCTCCGTTGCCGCGTCTTGCCGCGGCTCGTTGCCGCGCTCGGCAATCTCGAGGAGCCCGACTTTGTAGATGCTGACGAGGAGGTCGTAGAGCCGTTGGTCTCCGCGGTGTTTGATGCGGAGGTCGTTGAGTCTTGCGGCCTGCCACAGCATGTGCGCGTCGGAGGCAGTGAGGATGACGACGGGTTCTGTCGGTACGTAGCTCATCGGTCACCTCGCCGCGGTTCGGTGAAATCGGTGAGGTGTGGAGTCGGCGTGCGCAGCCAGTACTGCGAGCGACCGTCGTCACGCCATCCGCACCCGTTAAGACACCAGCCAGAGGTCGCGTCGAAAGTATGCTCGAGCTCCCGCACGCAACCGCCGATCACGAGGTCACCTCCGCAGGTGAGTCAGATGACTCACGTCGGGCGGTGCAGTGATTGCAGGTGTCGTCGGGCATCCACCGGTGCACGCACTCGCTCTCCGCCCGCTCCCTGGCCTCCATCCGCCGCACGACGGCCATGTTCTGCTCGGTGCGGGTGAGATGCCCCGTCTGCATCCACGCATCCGGATCCCGACGTGCGTCGGGGGAGTTGAACTGCCAGCGAGGGCGCGGAGTGGGTATGCCATTCGACACAGGCGGGACGGGGAGGTCATCGGTCCATCGCTGGTCATCCAGCCAGGACCGTAGGGACGGCACGAACCGCGCCTCGCTGACCGAAACCGCGTACGCGAGACCGAACTTGGTCACGTCGGCCTCGAGCTCGGCGAGCCCTCGGATCTTCGAGGCCCGATCGAACGCGTCCAGGCTCCGGTTTCGCTCGACCTTCTTCGGCCACGATCCCCACGCCCGAGAGAACGATTCTTCGATCTCACGCCCGTGCGAAGGGTTCGCAGGCTGGTTCCCTCTAGAAGTTGGCACCTCTGGGGGTGCCATTTGGGCGTCGAAGTTGGCACCCCCAGAGGTGCCATTTGCCTGTGAATAAGTTGGCACCCTAATGGCCCGTGGGGGTGCCATTCGATACTCGGGCAGCACGGTGTACTCAGTCAGCCGGCCGCGGTTCGACTTGTGTTGCAAGAGATGCTGCTTGGTGAGCCGGTCGATCGATGCTCGGATGCTCTTCCGGGACAGGCCGGCGTTATCCGCCAGCGCTGTCTGCGTTGCTGGTGCGACATGATCCTCGCCCGCCATGGTGATGAGCACGATGAGGAGGCGAAGGTCGCCAGCAGTGAGGTGCGCATTGGCGAGCGCCCCACTGTTGACGAACTGCTTCGGGAATCTCATCTGGTCAGGCTCCTCAGGGCTGGGGGGTGTTGCGTCTCTCCGGCAGGATTCGAACCTGCGACTGTCCGGGTAGAAGGCGGCAGCTCTGTCCGCTGAGCTACGGAGAGGGGTGGGGTCGGTTGCACCGACCCCGGGGGTGTCATCGATCGGCGAGGTGCTCCATGTGCTCGCGGATGCCGGACGGGCGTTTGATCGCTGTGCCGACGTTGGCGGCGTGGAACGCGCGCACTCGAGCCTCGATCTGATCGACGATGGAACGGAGCGCCGTGAACTCGCGATCAATCTCCGGACCCAACTCACTCGATGTCTCTGCGTCGGTGCACCACTCACCGAAGTCGATGCTTAGGTGCCAGCTGTCTTCCGCACTGCGGTCGCAGCGGTGGATGGACACGTTGACGCTGCTCTCACCGGCAACGACATCGAAAGTGACGCCGTGGACGTCTTCGCCGACATGGGAGGGGCTGCGCTCGTCACACCAGGTGTAGGTGGGGCACTGGATCTCGGTCATGCCGCCGCCTCGAGCCGACTGTCGAGGTCGATCATCATCTCGAGTTCGAGCTGCACCAGGGGGTCATCGACTCTGTGGCCCACCGCGACCGACCAGAACCAGTGGCCTTCGCGGTGCCGGCGGCGCGCGATGGACGCCTGACGCTCCCAGGCCCGCCAGCACCGAGGGGTCTTGTCGGGCTGTAGCCGGGATCGGTCGTCGTCGGTGGCGTTGCGGAAGAACCGGACGACGAACTCCTTGCGAGAAGGGATCCGGTACACCTTGTACGAGATCTTGATGGTGATGGCCGAATCGATCTCTGCCGCGTCGTAGTAGCAGTCGCGCGGCAGGTCGGCTTCGACACGAACTGTGTAGTCGTCGTACTTGGTGTTAACGTTGCCCATGGTTAGTTGCCCTTCTTTGGTGACTTGAACGGCGTCTCGCTGCAACGAGGCGCCGTTCGCTTTTGGTGGGTTGATTCACGGTTCGTCGGCGAATGCATCGTCGATATACTTCTCAACGTCCGACTCCCGGAACACGATGCGGCCGGCGATTTTCGCGTGCCGAGGTCCGGTTCGCTGCGTGATCATCCAGCGAATCTGACTGGGCGAGCGTCGAAGTCTCTCGGCAACCTCGTCGATGAATAAAAGCCGGTCGGACATCGGACCTCACCTTTCGTTGTTTGCTGGCTAATGATTTGATGTAAGCACAGGTCCCCTCGTTGCGCAACAACACACTTGGTTGAGCGCTGATGTACTGTTGTTGTCATGACAGCTGAGGAGCACTTCCGGGCAAACATGAAGCGCATCCGCGAGGAGCGCGGCATGTCCCAAAGCGAACTTGCGCGCGTTCTTCGGGACGCGGGACACCCTTTCCACCAGCAGACGGTGCAGAGAGTCGAGATCGGCGACCGCCCTGTTCGGCTCCAAGAAGCGTTCGCTATTGCTGATGCCCTGGGGTCGACGCCCGAGCAGATGGTTCGGAGCGTTCGCGAGAACACAGCGGAGCAGGCCATTCGAGAAGCGCACGAAGCTCACGGGAATCTCCTCGAGGCCATGGAGCGGTATCAGTGGACGCGCGAGACGCTGGCTGTCGAGATGAGCGCCCTCCCAAAGCACGAGACCCGTAACGGCCACATCGCGGGGGCCGAAAGTTGGCTCCGGGTGGCCGTCGAGGATGTCGCGCGCGAGTGGCGCATGAACCGCACGGCAGCGCAAATTCGAGATGATGCGCTGTACGGCGACCTTGGCGTCGCAGTTGACGACGATCGGTGGGCGCAAATGCTGTTGGACTCGGACCGCCCGCACGACATCAACGAAGCAGAACTCCGCCACCTGCAGGCCTCCGATGGCAAGCATCAAGCAACGTCCTGACGGTGTCTGGCGGGCCCGCTACCGCGATGAATCGGGAAGAGAGCACGCGCGCCACTTCTCGACGAAGCGTGAGGGGCAGCGTTGGCTCGACGAGCAAACAGCCGCCCTGGTGAGCGGAATGCACGTAGAGTCTGCGCGGGCCCGGATGACGCTGGGGGAGTGGGCGAGCACCTGGCTGCAGGGATACGAGCGGAACCGGGCCTCGACCGTCCGACAGGCGAAGGTGCACTTACGGGTGATCGTCGCCGATCTAGGAAACCGTCCCCTAAAGGCAGTGCGCCCCTCTGAGGTGAACATGTGGGTCGCCTCGCTCACAGCCCGCGGTTATGCCCCCAGTACCACCTACGCGCTCCACAGGCGCCTGTCCCAGCTCTTCACCGACGCGGTACACGACGGACTCATCCCGCGATCGCCCTGCTCGAGACGCACATCCCCGCCCGCGCCGAAGCAGCGGCCGTATGTCGCGACGACGGCGCAGGTCTGGCAGCTCCACGATGCGCTGCCAGCGCACTTCCGCCCGGTCGTGCTGCTCGGCGCCTTCGCCGGTCTGCGCGTCGCTGAGATCGCCGCGCTCCGCGTTGAGGACGTCGACTTCATGCGCGGCATCGTCACCCCAGCGATCCAGTACCCCGCCGAGGAGCTGAAGACCGAGGCGTCCAAGAACCCGATCCCGATCCCCGCCGAGCTCGCCGTCATGCTGAACGCGAACCCGGTGCAGTGGGGGAGCGACACCATCGTCGTCGGCGCGTTCGGCCGTCCAGTGTCTCCGTACACGATCGAGCAGGCGTTCGTGGCCGCGCGTGAGACCGTCGCGGGACTGCCAGCTGGCTTCCGCATACACGACCTGCGGCACTACTTCGCGAGCCTGCTTATTGCGGCCGGCCTCGACATCAAGACCGTGCAGGCTCGCCTCCGTCACGCCTCAGCGAAGACGACGCTCGACACCTACGGTCACATGTGGCCCGACCGCGACGAATCGTCGCGAGCCGCGGTGGCGGCTGCCTTAGTTCGCTCCGGCCAGGACTTGATTCCAGCGAATGCCTGAGATCGCTACTTCAAGGTCGCGATCGGGATTGCCGAAGTAGTACCCCTCCGTCGTGCTCGATGCAGACGGGTCGGACGGCAGAACCGATCGGCGAGCGTCGACCGAGTATCGGAATGTGCCCGACCCACGGTCGTGAACGTCGATCGTGACGGCCACGCCGTTCACGAATCCACGGTAGGTGCGGACCTCCGACACCTCGGTTACTTCGCCGCTTGCCTCGAGCATCTTGATCAAGTCCATACCGCGAGGATACGAGCAGAGCCCGCCCCAGCGTGACGCTGAGACGGGCTCTCCCCGAGACTGTGCGGACTCCCTGCGGACTAGGCCCCGGAATTCCGCGTCACCTAGTTACACTCCGAAGTACAGCTCGTACTCGAACGGGTGCGGACGTGCCGCGATCGGCTTGATCTCGT
>JAAIGE0100379402.1_pt1 | contig 13639 bp, 10 predicted proteins | sample 6487951 | NCBI WGS metagenome assembly JAAIGE01 (sample SAMN13974128, study PRJNA590717) | phyllosphere metagenome | biome: tomato field; feature: multiple bacterial spot infested tomato fields; material: tomato leaves; isolation source: leaves from tomato fields | host: Solanum lycopersicum ... | reverse complement strand
CTGTATAACAAAGTCAGCCAGGCGTTCACTGTGTTCCTGCCGGTTCGTTCCGTCGGCGTGATGGGCGATGGCCGTAAATACGACTGGGTGGTTTCCCTGCGTGCGGTGGAAACCATCGACTTCATGACCGCGCACTGGGCACACCTGCCGTACGATTTCCTCGGCCGCGTCTCCAACCGTATCATCAATGAAGTGAACGGTATCTCCCGCGTGGTGTATGACATCAGCGGCAAGCCGCCAGCAACGATTGAGTGGGAATAATCCCCGGCGTTAGCTGAGTAAAACGAAACCCTCTGTGTTTACAGAGGGTTTTTTTATAGCTGCTACATTAAGGTCTCCCACCTGACGGCAAGCGCTAATCGCGCATATATTGATGCATCTGGGCCGCCGTCAGATCCCACTGGCTTCCTTCAAACGGGGGCATATAGCTGCCATCATCTTCGCCAATCTCAGCGGCAGTGAGCTGATTGAGTTTATCGTTCATTGTCATTAACAGATCCCGGTATTTCTCTGGCTCCCGGGCGAGGTTATGATTTTCTTCGGGGTCGTTAACCAGATCGAAAAGTTCAACATCATTATTCTCCAGCAGCTCGGCCAGGGTAGCAGGAATATGATGCTGCTTGAGCGAAAAGTAGCGGGCAAATTTATAGTGTCCATCGTTGATCATACGGATCCCTGAGCGATGGGAAAAATCAGGATGGAGTGACGCGATCGCTTTTTTAAATTGATCGTGCGGGAGTTTTTCTCCAGCCAGCTTTCTGAATTTTGCCGTGTATTGCGCATCCATATACAGGATCATGCCGTAACAATAAAGCGAACCCGGACGCAGCGCATTTAAGCCCGCTTGCTCAGGATGCGCCAGTAATGGGCTCATATCCCGGCCTTTTCTGCCCTCCAGGACTTTCTCTCGCAGCGAGCGATCGCGTCCAGTCAGACCAATCAGGGTCGGTACTAAATCCAGATGATTGGTCAAACTGTTGCAGCGGATATTTCCCGGATACGCCGGATGGCGAATGATCATCGGCACATGGATCTGCTCTTTGTACACCGAGGAACCTTTACCATGCATCTGGTGGGAGCCACCGAGTTCCCCATGGTCGGCGGTAAAGACGATAATCGTATTTTGCGTCAGCTGCAGGTTATCCAGCTCATTGAGAATCGCCTCAAGATGCTGGTCATTATCGCGAATACAGTTGAAATAATAATCCAGTAATTTGCGCCAGCGCCGGTCTTCATCGGGGAACTGTCCCTCCATCACCGCCCTGGCATTCTGGTACTCTTTATGGGCGGCAGGTCTGCCAGGCTCATCGAGCGGCTGGTGGCGGTTTGCAGGCAGCGGATAGTCTGGCCAGCTTTGCTGATAGATTTGGTTGTGCGGGGGTTGGGTTGGCAGCAGGGTGTGGTTTTCTTTATCCATTGGCCCTTTCCACTGCACCTGCTCACCATGCTCATCGGTGTCGATAAACATGACATCGTGGGGGTTAACCAGGTTTACTGCCGCGAACCAGGGCTTATTTTCATCATTCAGCGGGCGGCCGGTGTTACGTAGCCAACTAATGGTCTGCCCCGTGGTGACTGAATCAAAGAAATAGCCGCCCTTACTTTTCCCGATGACATCGCCAATGCCGTGATAATCAGAGAAACCATACTTTTCCATAATTTCATGCAGTCGCGGCGTCGGGATCTCGCCCAGGTCCATTTCTTCTACCGATTTACCAGCGACCGGCTGATCGATCTCCCGGGTAAGATGCCATTTACCTTTATACGCCGTGTAATAACCCAGTTCACGCATCATATGGCCCACGGTACGTAATTCCGGGTCCAGATCGTAATTCATCCAGGGGAAGCCAAGATTATCAAACATCCGGGTGTGCGGCATATGGAGCCCGGTGTACATGACAGAGCGCGATGGCGTACAAACGTTGGCCGTTCTGATGATTGGTAAAAGTGATACCCGTTTTCATCAGGCGTTCCCGGCCCGGCACCGGAAAGGGATACCGCTCGAAATAACGTTCCTGATCGCAGGTTATGAGTAAAATATTGTAGCCTTCGGGCAGTGTGTCAGGGATTTCGCCGGTGAAAGGAATATCCCATGCCGCTTTCGGGGCGGCATTATTTTGTGCGGCGTTTCCCGTCTCTGGTAACAGGCTCACGACAGCGGCAATCCCCAGACCTTTGAGGAGATCGCGGCGATTTCCATCTATTTTATTTGGTTCTTTCATCTTCAGACTCCGTTAATTGTAATATATTTTGCCGAATCTCCGGGATAAGACTCATAATGAGCGCGGGCGGCTGGCAATTTAATAAAAGCCTTCGCATGACGTTCATATAGGGCGTGATATGGCCGAAAAAAGTTAAATAGCCGCTGCACAGGTAATTCTGTGCTTCGTCGTCATGGATGGTAAAACGGTGTTTAGGGCATCCCCCATGGCAGGCAAAGCGCCAGTGGCAGCTCTGACAGCGGGCAGAGAGTTGGCCCTTTTGCTTCCCGAACTGTTGCTGAAATGGCGAGCTCGCCATCGCTGCCATAGCATCTTGCTTCAGATTACCCAGCTTATATTCCGCTGAGACAAAGTGATCGCAGCTGTAGACATCGCCGTTTTGCTCCACCAGTAAACTCTGCCCACAGACAGGCTGCATGGTGCAGAGCGTGGCGGGCTGGCCGGCCCATACGCCGAGCAGATTATCAAAGTACTGGATAAACACCCTGCCAACATCGTTTTCCAGCCAGTCGTCGAAAACACTGCACAAAAATTTGCCCCAGCCCTCAGGGGTAACTGACCAGGGAGCAGGGGAGTCAACGAGAGGAATAAACTGGAGATGGTGAAGGTTTAGCTCGCGGCTCAGGCAGCGATAGAGACTTTTCCCCTGGCTTGCAGACTGGCGGCTGACCACCACCATGGCATTCACCGGAACGTCATGCTGCTGCAGGCAGCGTATGGCCTGCACAACTTTTTCCCAGGTGGGTTTTCCGCAGCCCGTCGTACGCCAGGTGTCGTGGAGTGACGCAGGGCCATCAATGGATAATCCGACCAGAAATCCATGACGACGCAAAAAACGAGCCCATTTATCGTTCAGCAAGATGCCGTTGGTTTGCAGGCTGTTGGCGATGATTTTGTTACCACGGTAACGCTGCTGGAGCTCGACCACCTTTGCAAAAAAATCCAGCCCGCATAAGGTAGGCTCACCGCCCTGCCAGCAAAACTCGACGTTTTGCGAGGGGGTCGATGAAATGGTGTTGTGAATGTACGCTTCCAGCGTGAGGTCGTCCATGGTGGCATACCCTGGACGCGGAACCTCGTTTTCCAGATAAAAGCAATACCGACAGGCCAGATTGCATCGATTGCCGCCGGGTTTTGCTACGGTATTAAAATTAGCGCTCATTCTTTGCTATGCTCGAACGGTTTCGATGAGGAAGAGAGTAAGGCTAATTGTGTTACCGGAGGTGTGGCTAATGTTACCGATGGCGACTGGCTTTATTTTTTGGATCATTATGCAAGCGAAAAATACAGGCGGTATCGTTATTTTTCGCAGGTGACAGCATGCCCTGCTATTCTCTTAAAAATTTCATCATTGATTTGGTGAATGTATTTTCATTAAAAATTTATAATATGAATAATGCCTGCCATATGGCTATAAGGGCAGGCGTAAATTATCAAGGGCGTAGTGATCCACGTTTACTCTTCAGCAAGGTTGTTTTTGGCTATCGGTTGGTCAACGGCCGCTGCCGGATATTCTACATTACGTTCATCCTGCGCCTTACCCGCCTCGCGCACCATCGCCAGCGCCAGTCCGGCAACGATCAACGTTAACCCGGTGGACACCCACATTCCGCCGATAATGCCCAGCCGGTGGTTCAGCCATGCGTAGGCAAAGGGTGAAACAGCTGCCATCAGTTGCCCGGGGATCAGCAGGAGACCCGTGCGGCTGGCGTAGCTTTCTGCGCTAAACAGCGCCAGCGGCAGCGTCGCTTTGACAATCGTCACCAGCCCGTTAATCGCGCCATAGCCCAGCACAAACCCGGCTGCGCATCCGGCAAAGGTCGTGCTGCTCAATCCAAGGAGAAAACAGAGCGGCATGGCGAGCGCAGTAAAACGCGTTAGCGTGAGTGAGGTGACCCGGGGACCGGCCAGCATTTCCCCCAGCCGGGCACCGGTCTGGCCGAATCCCCACAGCATACCGACGGCAACCGGCAGACCAAAGTGGCTGATAAACTCCGGCAGATGGGTAGAGGTACCGTTAGAGATGAAGGTGATCAGCGCAATAAAGATCGCGTAACGCGCCCCGTTACGCCGGTCGCCCTCTGCTGTCGCTGGCGAGGCTGGTGATTTCGCCGCTGAATTGAGCCGCTGGCGAGGCAGTTGATAACTCAGCCATGCGCTCAGCAGGCCAAACAGCGCATAGATCCGCAGGGCATTCTGCCAGGGCATGATGGTTAATAACGCCTCGCCCAGCGGCCAGAAGAGGGCAGAGGCCAGACCGCCAGCGAGAGTGATATGAGAGATAGTTTTCCGCGCCTGCTGACCGTACAGATTCACCACTGCGGCGAACAGCGCATCATACAGTGAGAGCCGCATGCCGATGCCGGTCAGCAGCCAGGCGCCGTACCAGCCGGCCAGCGAAGGGCGCCAGGCCATCATGGCGCAGCTGGCGGCTATCAGTAAGGTACCGCTGGTGACCACCAGCCTTCCGCCAAAGCGAGCCAGCAGCCTGGCAACGAACGGGGAGACAGCGGCCATCATCAGCATCGCAAGCGTCAGGCCGAGATAGATCTGCGGCAAGGACCATCCTTTGTCGGCGGCGATAGCCCCGGCAAAGGTGCCGGGCATATAAAAAGAGATCCCCCAGTTGATGAGTTGCTGACCGCCCGCGGTGAAGGCAAGGCGTCGGGGAATAGCGTTTATTTCCATGGTTTTTCATTCCGTTAAGACAGTTGTCCTGAGCATACCCGGCAGGCTATTGTTCTGGCAGAGCGGCCACCTTATGCGCGGTATAAGAGAAACTTTTATGACAACACTGAACCTGGGAAATCTGGCGACCTTCCGGCTGGTCGTACAGCGCGGCAGCTTTTCTGCCGCCGCCGACGCGCTGGGGATCTCCCAACCTGCCGTCAGCCTGCAGGTACGTCAGCTGGAGCAGTTTTTACAGACCAGGCTGCTGGAGCGAACCGGACGTGGGATCAAGGCGACGGCGGCGGGAATGGCATTGCTGGCCCACAGCGAGCAGATCGATCGGGCGGTGAATAGCGCGGTGCAGTCGGTCAGCGCATTCAGTCAGGAGGTTAATGGATCGTTGACGCTGGGGACTGGCGCGACGGCCTGCATTCATCTTCTTCCACCGCTGCTGCAGCATCTTCGTCAGCAGCACCCGCTGCTGACGGTGGGGGTGACCACCGGCAACACGCTGGATATCGTCCGCGCGGTGGAAGAAAACCGGCTCGATCTCGGGCTGGTCACGCTGCCCGTGCAGGGGCGCAGTCTGGCGGTGACTGCGATGTTAGATGAGGAGTTCGTGACCATCTATGCCAGCCGCGAGACGGAGATGCCGGCGGTTTATACTCCCGCCGAGCTGCAGGCGCAGCCGCTCATTGCCTTCGAGGCGGGTAGCGGCACGCGGGATCTGATTGACCGCTGGTTCCGCTCGGCGGGACTGGCGGTGACGCCGGTAATGCAGTTGGGGAGCATCGAGGCGATTAAGCGCATGGTGCGGGCAGGGCTGGGCTACAGCATCGTGCCCCGCATGGCGGTGGAGCGGGTGGAGGATCGCGACGGATTACGCGTACACTCGCTGGCGCCGCGGCTATACCGACAGCTGGCGGTAGTCATGCGTCAGGACAAAATTGTGACAAAAGGTATCGCTGAAATGCTGCGCCTGCTGCATACCGTGCGCTTATAAATCGCCGACGGCAAAATTACCGCATCAAAGACAGTACTTCAGCAGCGAGCGGCTCTGCCTGCGGAGTGTGGCGCTTGCAGTATTAGAATCAAAGGATTACTCGCGGGGGGAGGGCTCGACGGTGAGCGATGACTCCTGCGACGCTTTTTTATCCTGATGATGGTACCAGGCGCCGATGGAGGAGTAGACAAAGCGTCCAAAGAAGAAGAGAAAGCTGATAAGCAGTACGATACGGGTCATGCGACGGTTAAATCGATGTCGTTTACGCATACTGGGTGCCTGACTCACAAAAGGATCCTTGAAGTATACCCGAAGATGGGCGATGGGGGTATTAAGGCACAGGAACGAGATGGGGTCAATTGATGCAGATGTAAAAGTGCGGCAGTGAAAACATTAATTAATGTTATATAAGATAATCGTCGTATTTACATGCTCACTTTATTAGCCGTGAAATGTCGGGAAAAATAAGATTTATTAATGTTGGTGTCAGCATTTGTTGATTTATATCAATAGTCTCCTTCTCTTGGCCACTAAAATCAGCGGACGTTACCGTGTCGTTATTATTTACGCGGTCAGCATGGGTGGTTGGATGCCTGCCTGAATATGCCTCGCGGGAGCAGAGGCACTCTGTAGAGCACCTATGAATTTATTAAAATACTATCAACAATATCGCGACAAGTGGTGGGCTTTACCGCTCGTTCTGCCTGCGCTGTTATTACCGGTCGCCAGATGGGCGAATACCTACACCATGCTCAATGGTCATATGGTATTTTTGTATTATCTTCCCCTGGCGCTGGTGCTCAGCCTGATGATGTTTTTTGGTTGGGCGGCGATCCCTGGCATTATTATTGGCCTGCTGTTAACTCTGGCCCACGGCATGATGCTTGAGCAATCCATCGGTGTACTGTTCCATTTCCTTATCCCCTGCGTGCTCTGCTGGGGCGGCTACCGCATTTTTGTCCCCCAGCGTCAGCAGGTCTCACACGGCAACGTCCGACTGATGCCGCATCGTCTGTTCTGGCAAATGCTGCTCCCCTCGGTCATTTTTCTGATTTTGTCACAGATTGCCGAATATCTTGGACTCCATCCGCGCACAACGGAAATGACCGGCGTTACGCCATTTAGTTTACGTTCATTAATCACCTTTCAGGCGCTAATGGTAGGGTGCCTGACCGGCATGCCGCTGTGTTATTTTGTGTTACGGGTCATTCGTAATCCTTTTCATTTACGCGGCTTTATTTCTCAGGTTCGCTTACAAATTGATCCAAAAATAAAAAAAATTGAAATTATTTGCTGGGCGACGGTATTAATTCTGCTACTGTGGCTATTATTGATGCCGCTTAATGATAGCAGCACCATATTTAGTACGAATTATACGTTGTCATTGCTGATGCCGGTGATGCTCTGGGGTGCCATGCGTTTTGGCTATCGCTTTATCTCACTGATCTGGACGCCGGTGCTGATTGCCGTGATCCATTTTCATTACCGTTACTTACCAATTTACCCAAGCTATAACACCCAGTTGGCGATCACGTCATCAAGCTATCTGGTATTCTCGTTTATTGTCGCCTATACGGCGATGCTGGCGACACAGCAGCGGCTGATCTACGCTCGCGTCCGGCAGATGGCCTTCCTCGACCCGGTGGTTCATATGCCGAACTTGCGGGCGCTGAGCCGGGCGCTCAACGGCACGAGCTGGTCGACGCTCTGTTTTCTGCGCATTCCTGAGCTTGAATTGCTGGGGCGCCACTATGGGGTACTTTTGCGAATCCAGTATAAGCAAATGCTGGCGAACCACCTGAGAACGCTGCTGCAGCCCAACGAAGCGGTATATCATCTTGCCGGTCACGATTTAGTGTTCCGTCTCAATAGCGAAGGGCACCAGGCGCGCATTCACTTAATTGACCGCTCCCTGCGACAGTTCCGTTTCCACTGGGACGGGGTCCCCCTGCAGCCGCGGATCGGCATGAGCTATTGCAGCGTTCGCTCGCCGGTCAAGCATCTGTATTTACTGCTTGGCGAGTTGAACACCATTGCCGACATGTCGTTAGCCAGCGGCCATCCGGAAAATTTACAGCGCCGCGGCGCGGGCCATGTTCAGCAGGATCTGAAAGATAAAGTCGTGATGATGAACCGCATTCTCAAAGCGCTGGAACATGACCATTTTGTCCTGATGGCGCAGCCTATCCAGGGCATTCGCGGCGATCGCTATCATGAAGTGCTGGTGAGGATGGAAGGGGAGTCGGGTGAGCTAACGGGGCCAAACGAGTTCTTGCCGGTGGCGCACGAGTTTGGGCTGTCCACGCGGGTGGACCAGTGGGTTATTGAGCATACGCTGGCCTTTATGGACGCCAACCGGCGGGCGCTGCCCGGTCTGCGGCTGGCGATCAATCTTTCTCCGGTGTCGCTGAGCCGCAGCCAGTTTCCTCAGGAGGTCGAAGCGCTGCTGCAGGCCTATAACATTGAGCCATGGCAGATTATTTTCGAGCTGACCGAGAACTACGCGCTCAGCAATCCCGAGCTGGTCTGCCAGACTTTAGAGCATCTGCGGGCGCTGGGCTGCCGGGTGGCGATCGATGATTTTGGTACCGGCTACGCCAGCTACGCCCGGTTAAAAACAATGAACGTCGACATTCTTAAAATCGACGGCAGTTTTATTCGCAATCTGCTTGCCAGCAGTCTTGATTACCAGGTCGTGGACTCTATTTGTCGTCTGGCGCGTATGAAGAACATGCAGGTGGTGGCCGAATATGTGGAGTCGCCGGAAATACGTCAGGCGGTCATCACGCTGGGGATCGATTATATGCAGGGCTATGATATCGGGGTACCGGTACCTCTGACGCAGTTGGCGGAGGAGATGACCGGCTGAGCAGCAAAAAGCCGGGCGTAAGCGCCCGGCTCGGTTGATAGCCAGAGATACGATCAGGCGTCTGGCTCTTCTTCAGCAATCTTTAGCATCCATTCCGGCACGCCTTCCCAGTACTGTTGCTCTTTTTCCAGATCCAGCAGCACCAGCGCATTCTGGCTAAACCAGTTGTGCGGAAACGTCAGCGTCCAGTGGTGAGCTTCCGTCTGCAGGCGCAGCGTCGGCGGCGTAGTGGTAGCCTGACGCTGATTATTCAGCAGTACGCCCAGGCGCAGTAGCTGAATTAGCGGCAGAAACTGCTTTTTCCTGAATAGCGTAAAGCGCGGCAGATCGTCGAGCTTGATCGCTTTGCGATGATAGCGTACGAGGGTGGCCATCAGCATCTGCTGCTCCTGATTGAAGCCCGGCAGGTCGCTATTTTGGAGAATGTAGGCCGAGTGACGATGCATGCCGCTGTGGTTGATATTCAGCCCTACCTCATGGAGCATCACCGCCCATTTCAACAGCGCCGCGAGGTGCGGATTGGCCAGCTTGGGATTCTGCTCCTGCCACTGCTCCAGCATCTGGGTGGTAGTTTCCAGTACCCGGCGCGCCTGTTCGCGATCGATGTTGTACTGATTTGCCAGACTCTGTGCCGTGCGGCTACGAATATCCTGGTGGCGGAAGCGGCCTTCCATCTCGTACAGGACACCTTCGCGCAGCGCGCCATCGGACAGACGAAGTTCTTTGATGGCCAGCGCGTCAAACACACCGCAGAGGATCGCCAGCCCAGGCGCAAAGACCGCTTTACGGTCTTCTGAGAGACCGGGCAGACTGAGCGCGTCGAAGTTTTTATGCTTCAACAGCTCATTTACCAGCATCTCGAGGCGCTCCGGCGTAATAAATCCGTCCTTCTCGCCCATGGCCACCAGCACTTCCTGGGCGGCTTTAATGGTGCCGGAGGCGCCCAGCGCTACGGTCCATCCCTGAATACGGAACTGCCAGGCCAGCGTCTCCAGTTTCTGCACCGCCGCCAGGCGCGCGCGCTGGAAGTTCTCTTTATTGATAACGCCGCCAGGGAAATAGGCCTGCGAGAAGCTCACGCAGCCCATGCGGCGGCTTTCCACCAGGCGGGGCTCAAAATCTTCGCCAATGACCAGCTCGGTTGAACCGCCGCCGATATCAATCACCAGCTTGCGGCCGCGCTCCGGCTGCGTGTGCTCAACGCCCATAAAAATCAGGCGCGCTTCTTCATTACCGGAGATGATCTCGATCGGGTAGGGGATCACTTTTTCCGCGCGTTTAAGAAACTCCGCCGCGTTGGTCGCCTGACGCAGCGTATGCGTCCCGACGATACAGACGCTGGAGGGGGAGAACCCCTGCAGGCGTTCGGCAAACAGCGACAGGCAGTTCAGCCCACGGGTCATGGCTTCTTCGCTCAACACCGAGTTTTCATCGAGGCCATCGGCCAGATGTACGCGCTGTTTCAGGCGTCCGATGATCTGCATGGCGCCGTCGACGACACGGGCGATCACCATATGAAAACTGTTCGAACCAAGGTCAACCGCAGCGAACTCCTGCGGCCGAGGGGTGTTATCGTTTATTGGCATAGGTTAGTCGGGTTGTTCGAGTGATTTGAGATAATCGTAAATCGCCATTTGCGCGCGCACTTTACGGCGATTGCCGCGCGGCACATAGCGGTTACTCAGTTCTTTATCAAGATAGCGCGCTTTTACCGTATCGTTGAACAGGATATCAAAAATATCCAGCACCCGCTGCTTCAGACGCGGATCGAGCAGCGGAGCGGCAACTTCGATGCGATAATCGATGTTACGCGTCATCCAGTCGGCAGAGGAGAGCCAGACCTGTTTATCGCCACCGTTTTCAAAACAGTAGACCCGGTCGTGCTCGAGGAAACGGTCCACAATACTGATGACGCGGATATTTTCGCTGATACCTTCCAGACCCGGGATCAGCGAGCACATGCCGCGGATCAGCAGATTAACCGGCACGCCGGAGCTGGAGGCGGCATACAGTCGGTCCACCAGACCTTTATCCACCAGGTTGTTCAGCTTCAGCGTAATCCCGGACGGTTGCCCGTTTTGCGCATTGGCGATCTCGCGATCGATCATCTCATACAGCAGACGACGCGAGTTCTGCGGCGACACCAACAGGTAGTCGAAGCTAACCGGACGATAGGGGTTCTCGATAAAGTTAAACACCCGGCGGACTTCATTGGTAATGCGCGCATCGGCGGTTAACAGCGAATAGTCGGTGTAGATCCGCGCCGTCTTCTCGTTAAAGTTACCGGTGCCGATGTGGGCGTAGCGCACCACCTCATCGCCTTCTTTACGCGAGATAAGGAACAGCTTGGCGTGGATCTTCAGACCTGGCGCAGAGAAGATAACGTGGACTCCGGCTTCCGTCAGGCGTTTCGCCCAGTGAATGTTAGCCTCTTCATCGAAGCGCGCCTGCAGCTCCACCACTACGGTGACTTTCTTACCGTTGTGGGCGGCGTGGATCATCGCGTCAATAATGCGCGAATCCTTGGCCACGCGGTAAATGTTGATTTTGATCGCCAATACGCTGGGGTCGAAGGAGGCCTGACGCAGCAGCTCCAGCACGTGCTCAAAGGTGTGATAGGGATAGTAGAGCAGCACGTCGCGTTCGCGAATGGCGTCGAAGCCGTTGCGGAATTTATCAAACCACAGATGACGCAGGCGCGGCATGGGTTTATTGACCAGATTGGCCTTACCGACGTTCGGGAAGCCGATAAAGTCTTTAAAGTTGTGATAGCGGCCGCCCGGCAGCATTGAGTCGTAGTTGGAAATGGAAAGCTTATCGCGCAGCATTTCGACCATCGCATCCGGCATATCGCGCTGGTAGACGAAGCGAACCGGCTCGGCGGTCAGGCGCTGCTTGAGGCTGGAGGACATCAGCTCCATCAGGCTCGACTCCATCTCATGCACCAGATCGTACTCGGCGTCACGGGTCATCTTCATCGAGTAGGCGTTCAGCGCATCGTAATCAAAGAAGCCTTTAAAAATATCGTCCAGGCAATAGCGCAGGATGTTATCCAGGAGGATCATTGGCTTGCGGCGACGCGGCGCTTCCGGCGGCAGGTTCACGAAGCGCGGCACTTTATCCGACGGTATTTCCAGCAGAGCATAGTTGATGTTTTCCCCGCGGATAATCTCCACCGCCAGATAGGTGTAATCATCTTTCAGGAACTGCACGAGGTCCGTTTCGCGGTTGATCAGGATCGGCGAGATATGCTGGCGTAAATACTGCTTGAAGTAGTTGCGCAGCCAGGCCTGCTGATTGACGGACAGCTGGCGCTCGTTGATCAGGAAGATCTGGTTACGCGCCATCTCCAGCAACAGTTCATTATACAGACTATCGAATTCCTGATCGGCCTTCAGAACGCGGGCCTGAATTTTGCCTAACAGGTGGCGAGAATGGGCGGTACTGCCTTGTTCTTCACTGATAATAATCCGGCGCTTCAGCTCAGCGAAGCGCACTTTGTAAAACTCATCCAGGTTGTTGGAGTAAATCCCTAAGAAGCGCATGCGCTCAATCAGCGGGTTACTCTTGTCCGCCGCTTCCTGCAGCACGCGTTCGTTAAAAGACAACCAGCTGAGTTCTTTTTCGATGTATAGCTTTTCCTGGCCCATTACCGCTCACACTCCGTTTTACTCACAGGACGTAGACTATTATGACGAATTTTTCTGCGTAGCGATTTACTGTGTCACAACAATATGACAGTAAGAAGAATTATTTCTGTGAGATGTTTGATTAGTAAACACTTTTAATTAAAAAAAAGCCCCGCGATGTGCACATGCGGGGCTGGTTGTTCATTCGTCGGCGGCATAGCCCTGCGGGGGAAGCTGTCGCTCATCCAGCCAGGCGTGGTTGCCTGCCATGCGCAGACGTCCATCGACGAACCAGCTGATGACCAGCGGATAAATGGCATGTTCCTGGGCCTGAACCCGCGCCGTGATTTCCTCCTCGCTGTCGCCAGCGAAGACCGGCACCTTGGCCTGCAGGATAACCGGCCCACCGTCCAGCTCATCGGTGACGAAGTGCACCGAGGTACCGTGCTCCTCGTCACCGTTCTCCAGCACCTGACGATGAGTATGCAGGCCAGGATACTTCGGCAGTAGCGAGGGATGGATGTTCAGCAGACGTCCCTGATAGTGGCTGACGAACGCCGGGCTAAGGATACGCATATAGCCTGCCAGCACCACCAGATCCGGGGCGTAGGCGTCGATTTCATGCATCAGCTGACGATCGAATGCTTCCCGGTCGGCAAACTGACTTTGCGCCAGCGCATGGGCCGGGATGCCGGCCAGGCGCGCGCGCTCAAGGCCGAACGCATCAGCCTTGTTACTGAATACCGCACGCAGGGTGCCGTTTATCTGTTTCCGGCCGCAGGCGTCGATGATCGCCTGCAAATTGCTGCCGCTACCGGAAATCAGCACCACGATGTTTTTCATGCAATGACCACACGCTGTTCGGAATCGGAGGCTTTGATATACCCGATTTTCCACGCGTTTTCACCTTTGTCATTCAGCAGGGCAATCGCTTTGTCCGCTTCCGCTGCCGGCAGGGCGATAATCATCCCTACGCCGCAGTTAAAGGTACGGTACATTTCATGCTGGCTGACGTTACCGGCGGTTTGCAGCCAGTTGAAGACGGATGGCCACTGCCACGAGGACTCATCGATGATCGCCTGGGTGTTATCCGGCAGCACGCGCGGAATGTTTTCCCAGAAGCCGCCGCCGGTCAGGTGAGCAATAGCGTGGACGTCAACGCTGGCGATCAGATCAAGCACCGATTTCACATAGATGCGGGTTGGCGCCAGCAGATGGTCGGCCAGCGGTTTACCGTCAAGGTCGG
>JAAIGE0100158619.1_pt1 | contig 13639 bp, 10 predicted proteins | sample 6487951 | NCBI WGS metagenome assembly JAAIGE01 (sample SAMN13974128, study PRJNA590717) | phyllosphere metagenome | biome: tomato field; feature: multiple bacterial spot infested tomato fields; material: tomato leaves; isolation source: leaves from tomato fields | host: Solanum lycopersicum ... | reverse complement strand
AGGTTTTACGGACAGGGTCATAAATAAAAAACTTATCTTTGTCCTGCTTGAATTTAAAATCAAAACGGTCCTGAAAATTCAGTGTCGGAAGTTCCATTATTAAGATGAAAGAATTAGAAACAATCCTCAAAAATATTAAAAATAAAGAAGTTTTACCGATTTATTTTTTTCACGGAGAAGAGCCCTATTTTATCGATCTTGCCGTAAAAGCCCTGGAACATGATTTTCTGAGTGAAGATGAAAAAGCCTTCAACCAGACCGTGGTGTACGGCAAAGACACCGGCTACCCGGAAATCCTTTCCCTGGCCAGGCAGTTCCCGATGATGGGCGATAAGCAGGTAATCATTGTAAAGGAAGCCCAGGATTTGAAACTCAATGAAAGCGAAAGCAGGGCTATGGAAGCCTATATTGAAAACCCCGTTCCTTCAACGGTCCTGGTTTTTGCCCACAAGCACAAAAAACTGGACAGCCGGAAAAAGGTAACCAAATCCCTGGAGAAAGCCGGAGCATTGTTTATAAGCGAATCCGTAAGGGAAAACAACCTCCCGAAATGGATTGCGGATGAATGTATTAAACTGGGCATAAAAACAGCCCCGAATATGTCTCATCTGCTGGCGGAATACCTCGGGAATGATCTTTCCCGGATTGCCAATGAGCTGAATAAGCTTAAAATGATCCTTAGGCAGGGAGAAGTTTTAGACGGCACCCTTATCGAAAACCACATCGGGATCAGTAAAGAATACAATGTTTTTGAGCTGCAGAAAGCCTTAGGGACAAAAAATGCGGATGCGGCATTTAAAATTGCGCATTACATGGGCAAAAACCCTAAAAACAATCCTTTTGTGATGTTGCTTTCAAGCTTATATAATTACTTTTCCAACGTCATCATCTACAACACCATGGCAGGCCAGCCGCCGCAGACCATAGCTTCCCAGATGGGCGTGAATCCTTATTTCATAAAAGACTATGCAGAATCGGCAAGGCTGTACCCGTTAAAGCATGCCACCAGGGTAATCTCCATTTTAAGGGAATTTGATATGAAAGGAAAAGGGCTGGGAGCAGTTAACATGAGTGAGGCGGAACTGATTAAAGAACTGGTTTACAAAATTATCCATGTGGATAAATTTAAAATGAAAGTCTGATCAGGTAGAATTTTTATCTGAATTTAACATTTTGCTTAATTTTAACTCGTGACTGATAACTCATCACCCATCATATCATCGAAAACCGACATGTTAGATATTGACAACTATCATTAAAATTACTTTAATTAAACATTAAAAATTCCGAACTTAGCGGACATAAATTTAAAATCTTTCAAAAGCAGATTATGGAGCAAAATATTTTTGATTGTGTGATCGTGGGATCCGGGCCTTCCGGTTTTACAGCGGCTATTTATGCAGCAAGAGCAGACCTGAAACCACAATTGTATACAGGATTGGAGCCGGGCGGACAATTGACTACCACTACCGAGGTAGACAACTTTCCGGGATACCCGTCAGGTATCACAGGTCCTGAAATGATGATGGATCTGCAGAAGCAGGCGGAAAGATTTGATACCCAGGTGCATTATGAAATGATCACTAAAGTTGATTTTTCCAAAGAAAGGGGAGGGATCCACAAACTGTATGCGGGAAACAAAGAAATTCTTGCCAGGACGGTAATCATCTCTACCGGGGCAGCGGCAAAATATTTAGGCCTTGATGACGAGAAAAAATATGCAGGCGGCGGCGTATCGGCATGTGCAACCTGTGACGGGTTCTTCTATAAAGGAAAAGATGTCGTGGTAGTGGGTGCCGGGGATACAGCTGCTGAGGAAGCCACTTACCTTGCCAAATTATGCAGGAAAGTAACCATGCTGGTTAGAAAAGATGTATTCAGGGCTTCCAAAGCGATGATCCACAGGGTACATCATACGCCGAATATCGAAGTAAAGTTCCACCATGAGCTGATTGGGATTGAAGGGGAAAACAATCTGGTGGAGAGAGCCATGGTCATTAATAACCAGACAAACGAAACATCCTCCATTGATGTAGACGGGATTTTCATTGCGATCGGGCATAAGCCGAATACCGATGTTTTCGTGGGACAGGTAACTCTGGATGAAAACGGGTATATCGCCACTGAAAAGGGCACGGCCAAAACCAACCTTCCGGGTGTTTTCGCGGCGGGTGATGTTCAGGACCATATTTACAGACAGGCGATTACGGCTGCAGGAAGCGGCTGTATGGCAGCTATGGATGCAGAGAAATACCTGGCAGAACTTGAAGATTAACCGTACAGGCCATACAATACAAAACAGAAAACGCATTCCCCGGGATGCGTTTTTTATTTTACACTTTCCCTGATGATACGCTGTAAAGGCCGGCATGAATTAATCCGGCTGATTTTTAACTGATTATTATATTCCCTTAGAATTTTTGTCAAAAATATTTTGGCAGTCATGAAAAACATTTTATATTTGCACCACTGAAAACGACGATACCATCGGAGTTGAAAGGAGAGTTGGCAGAGTGGTCGATTGCGGCAGTCTTGAAAACTGTTGACTGTAACAGGTCCGGGGGTTCGAATCCCTCACTCTCCGCCAATGGGGAGACCAAAATAAGCTAAAACGCTGCAAACATCTGTTTGCAGCGTTTTTTGTTTTAGGTGTTATCAAAGGTTCAAGATAGGATGGCAGCAAACCGGCTTTTATCTTTTTCGTAATCCTATTATATCAGAAAACCGGATCGAGCGTTTCATTATCTGTCTGTTCTGCTGCAGGAGAAATTACGCTTTCAACGGTATTTAGTGTTTCTTTTCCCCATAATTTATAATGAAGTTTATATTTAACATATTCATATTTATAAATAATTTTATTGATCTGCTATTTTTTGTAAATTGCAGACAACCAATAACGTTTTATGAACATCAAACTAATACCATTTGAATTTACACCCGGAAATACTATTGAATTTAAAGAGAATCTGGGAATTAATCCCCTGATGCCCCTTGTACAGGCTTCGTATCATAACAAAGAGAGTATTGCAGTCAGTGCAAATATCTTCATCAATGCAGATGTAAGCATTAGCCAGGATAATATCCGGATCATTCAGGATTCGGAAAATGAATTTCTTTTTTTTATTGAGTATCGTAGAGACAGCAAGCCCAATTCGGTTAAAATATTCAGAAATTACCGGCTGGATTTCATGATCAGCAATATCAATGCAGAAAATAACTACAACGAAATAACTGTTTACTTAAAGGATGATGATCCTACTTTATCGCGCGGGACAGTGACCACTGTACAGCATAACATTTAACCACGCATTTCCAATGCATAATACAAAATACAATGTCAATAATTTGGTTAACAGATTATTGATGGTTTTTGTTATTGCCTTTTTTCAGACAAAAGCGCAGGATAAAATTGATTTCCATATTAAGAAAGTGGCCCATGGATTTTCAGAGAATACTGATTTTTACAAAGCAGCTGTTTTTTTCCTGAAGCAGCAGCATGATTCATCCCTGATATATTCCACAAGACAGCTTGAAAGGACCCCTTTAGCTCCTGATGCAAAATATTTATGCCACTATTTCAGAGGTACAGCCTTTATGCAGAAAAGAATGTTTAAGCAGGCTGAAATTGAATTGGCAAATATTCCGGTTGGTTTTATAGGCTATTCTGAAACAGTCGGTTTGCTTGGAGATATCGCTCTGGAGCAGAATAATTTCCGTAAGGCAGTAAAATATTATCAGAAACTTATTGGCAACGGACGGTTTAAAAAATCGGGAACAGACGAGAGCCGGATCATCCATAATTTAGGGTTATGCTACCTTCATTTAGGCGAGTTTAAAAATGCCAGACCATTTCTTTTGGAAGGTTTGAAACTGCACATACAAAATAAAGACACAGCAATGATCATTGGGTCGTATATGGATATTGGCGGCCTTTATTATGAACAATATATGGATAAAGAGGCTATTACATATTACGGTAAAGCCTATTTACTTTCAAAAAATACAAAAAATTACCTCATCAAGAAAAATGCAGCTTTTAATATGGCTGTTGTTGAGGAAAACAGAAAGAATTATACAAAAGCCTTAAAATACAGAAAAGAATATGAAATATGGAACGATTCTCTGAATAACCAGACTGCAATATGGAACACTGCCCAGCTTGAGAAACAATTAGCTATAAAGGATAAGCAAAATGAAGTTAATATTTTAAAAGCTGCGAATAAAGTGAAGACATTTGAGAAAAACAGAATATCATATATCGCGGTCCTGCTTTTTATCTTATTATCAGGTGGAATATACCTCTATATTGATAAGTCCAGAATAAATAAGGTGATTTTAAAGCAGAAAATAAAGCTGGATGAATCCAATACCACAAAAGATATGCTTTTTTCTGTGATCAGCCATGATCTGCGATCGTACATCAATTCGGTAAAGAGAATACATTCGGCTATGCTGATCACCGCTGGAGCCCGGAAATTTGAACAGTTAAACGAACAGATAAGAACCAGCTCTTCCATTGTAGATTCAACCCATGGCTTGCTGAATAACCTCCTTCACTGGGCACTCATGCAGACAGGCCAGCTGTATTTCAAGAGAGAGGCTATTAATATTTTTCAGATTATACAGCAGGTATCCTATAATTATAAAGTACTGATGGCCGAAAAAAATATTTTGTTTGAAACTGCCCTATCCGAAAGCACAAGAGTTTATGCTGACCAGGAATCTTTAAAGATAATTTTGAGGAATCTTCTGGATAATGCCATTAAATACACGGAACCAGGTGGGAAAGTAAGCATTTATGGAACTGAAATCTTTGATGGCAGGTACACCGTAACTGTTGAAGATACAGGTATTGGGATGACTACGGAAACAATAGATGAAGTTTTGAACAGTCCTGGCAAGATGATCAACCGGCAGGATGGCAGAAGATCCACAGGGCTCGGGCTTCAGCTGTGTAAACTGATGACTGAGAAAAATTCAGGGTTTCTGGATATAAAATCAGAAAAACATAAAGGGACACGGATCACATTTTCCTTGTTAAAGATATAAGATAAGATATGAAAAAGATAAATGTACTGATCGTTGAGGATTCTGCAGAAGACAGCTTTCTGCTCTCAGAGATTCTAACTGCCAATAATTATAATGTTGTTACTGCCTCCGGCTATGAGCAGGCACTTCGGTATTTTTACAGTCAGGTTGTGGATATTCTGGTTTTGGATATTTTTATCGATGGTTATCCCGAAGGTATCAGCCTTGCACAGACCATTAATATGAATCCCGAAACAGCGAAGCCTTTTGTTTTTCTTACCAGCTCGTCTGACCGCCGGATTTTTGAAAAGGCCAAGCTCACAAAACCGTTCAGTTATCTGCTGAAACCTTTCAATGAACTTGAGATTTTATATGCCCTGGAAATGGCGGTAGAAAGGTTCTATGAGAAAGACCAGGAAAGCAGTACACAGCAGGTTCCTATCCTGGCCGGCGACTCTATATTCATTAAAAAAGGAAAAAGTCTCGGAAAGGTTTTATTTGAAGATATCATATACATAGAAGTAGAAGAAAGATACTGTAATATAATTACGACAACTGAAAAATTTGTTATTCAGATTTCGCTGACCAAAATTATGCCGCTGTTAGATTCTCATAAATTTGTACGCACCCACCGGAACTATATTGCCAATTCCAATAAGATTCTTGAAATTATACTATCGGAAAATACGATTGTTATGGAAGGGAATCACGTCATAACCCTCGGTAATAAATACAGGGACTTTCTAAATACCTACACAATACTGTAAAAGGATTTAAAATAAAACACACTTGCGTGTTTTATTTTAAATCCTATACCATTGTTTTCAATTTTCATGTCAGAAATTTTTTGTCCTGTGACATTGTAACTACGATGTCATCCATATTCCTATACCTTTATTTCAGATTGATAGAGGAGCATGATCTTCCTGTTATTGGTTTTTTATCTTCTGAAAGATAAAGGTTTATGTATGCTATACATCACGCCCGGTAATTTTTACAGTGGCCTTGCAGCAGTTACCGGAATACCAGAGAAGCCGGAAAAAATAAAAAATTTATATAATTTAAATATTAATAATTATGGAAACAATGGAAAAATTTACTGCCCAAAATGAGAACGGCAGAATCATTAAACTCAGTACAGAAGCAGAATGCTTAAACTACTTTAAGGAAGAGGATTTTAAGAAATTAAATGACAGTTTGCCGGGAAATCAAAAACTTACCGATTTTCTGCCATTTTATGCTGAATATACTGAAACAGATACCTTTGTGGTAGATCAGGATTTTGTTTACTCCGGGATTCCGCAAATAATTAACTGCAAAAATTTAGAGTTCAATGGCGGAAGTATAACTTCTCATGTTCAGCTGACGATTAATACCACTACCACTACGCTGACCGCACCAAGCAGCAAAAACAATTATCAGATCCTGGTAACCGGAACAACCGGTAAAGATGGTGGAAACGGAGCGACCGGAGGCACGGGTACCGATGGTACGGACGGACAATCCAAAAGTTGTGATGATGCCCAGGCAGGAACAGATGGTGGAACCGGTGATCCGGGCACGGGTGGAACAGACGGACAAAGCGGGGGAGCAACGCCTGTTTCAAATTTTACGTTAGGATCTATTCAGCTTAACGGTTCTACGCTTTTCACCGTTCTTGCACAAGGTGGCAACGGGAGTAACGGCGGAACAGGCGGAACAGGCGGAACCGGCGGAACCGGCGGGAATGGCGGGAATGCAACAAGTACCGGATGTACATGCTATAATAACGGTGGCAATGGTGGCAACGGTGGAACCGGCGGACCGGGCGGAAAAGGGGGCAATGCCGGAAACGGAAGCAGTAACAATCAAACCATGACAATTACCCTGGCTACAAAAGCTGACAAAGGTTACCTGTCTGCAAGTGCTATTTCAGGAACTGCAGGGCAGCCGGGAGAAGGAGGCCAGGGCGGTTCAGGAGGCTCGGGCGGTTCAGGCGGCTCAGGAACAAAACACGGGCACTATGGCAGCAACGGCACTAAAGGCCCTACAGGCCCATTGGGTGGCAAAGGCGCCGGCGGTTCCAACGGAAGTATGCCGCAGATTACGGTTGTTACCAATTCTTAAACACTGTTAAGGCCTGTGCTATGAAAAATTATGTTGATAATCTTATGAATATAGATCGTGGACAGGAAGTGTTTAATTCCAATATTGATTTCGAGTATATTCTTATCCCGACTGTAGAAGAAACTAAACAGTTTTTTGGCCCGATAACTTCGGAAGAGCGTACGTGGCGGGATAAGATATATTTCGATGCATTGCTTAAATCACCCCGTTCGAAATTAGGGATCGGCGAACATGACAGAGCGGAAGCGTATATTTTTGGGAACGGGGCTTTTCCTGATATGGATTCAGATGCTCATAAAAATCATTTCCCTGTTTCAGTAAAAGTAATGCGGATAGAAGAATTATTCATTCCTCCAGGTGAGACAGTTGACCTGACTGCGCATCCCGGTGAATTTCCGTGGGATACCGGAGATTCGGAGATTTATCTGCACCTTACGGTAAAACGGCTAATCTTCAGCCGCCAAAGCACGCTGATGGTAAACGGAAATGTGTTCATCCTGAATTGTGAAGAAACGGTTGCCCATAACCTGAACGGCGGATATGCAACAATAGAGTTAGGTACTTCCGATTTGATACAGCAGCTAAGTTTTCCCCGTGCAAGATCCGTAGATGAAGCGCTTAAGCCTGAAATAAACGGAATAAACGGCACTGACGGGTTTTGCTTAAATGTTGAATCCACGCCACTGGGCCTGCGGGTTATTGATGGAGGCGGACCTCATCATGGATCTGATGGAACCGATGGCCGACACGGATCAAAAGGCGGTAACGGCAGAAATGGAGCAATGCTTTTTTTATCAGATCTCAGATTTGGCAGGTTTTCAGGTTTTCAGGCAGGAAGCATCCATCTAAAAGCCTCTGCCGGGACTGGTTTTCCGGGATCCGACGGATCTCAAGGCGGTAACGGCGGAAACGGCGGAAATGGTGCTGACGGATTATCAACTCCATTCGGTACTGCAAAAGGCTTTACAGGAGGATCCGGCGGAAACGGCGGCAATGGCGGAAACGGCGGAAGAGGAGGCAGCGGAGGAATGTCCTGCGATGTTTTTTTATCGCTCCCTTTTCAGAGTACACATCTTTTTCGAGCAGTAACTTCTTGTTCGTCAGGCGGTACCGGTGGGAAAGGCGGTACCGGAGGAAAAGGCGGCTGTGCAGGCAGGCATGGTGATCTGTATGAAAATGAAGGCTCTGCAGAAGGACAAAACGGAAAAAACGGACAACAGGGGATTTCCGGTGCTGACGGGAGGACAAGAGAGGCACCCAAAGTACATATTTATGAACGTAAATAAATGAAAATAAATTACAATGACGAATAATTTTTTTACCAAAGAAGAAGTTTACGATATATTAGACAATTCAGGAAACAAGATCGGACTGGATCTCGTTACTTATAATATATTAAAAGTGCTTGATACAAAAAATTTAAATTGTGCAAACACATATTCCGTAACAGTGAAGCACCGCATACTGGTAAGCGGTATAAATTGGGACCTGAAAGAAAATTACCAGGCTGCAGGATTTAACAACTATCCTGTATTGATTAATATTCAGTCTGGTGTCACGGCAGTAAGCCAGGCAGGGACAGAGATCGTGCTCAAAAGAATATTCCCGAAAACGATCAATGCGAATGTTGAGCAGAGCACCAATATCTCCACAGGAAGTTCCAGCTCTCAAACCAATCAGACATCATCCGGTTCCAGCTCATCCAACGTGAATACCTTCGGTGTTGATTTATCGGCCGGCTGGTTTGTAGATGGTCCTGTGGCAAGCGTAGGCATAAATTACTCTCACAGTTGGGAGAACGGGACGTCCAGGTCATCAGGCGTCTCGAATTCCGGTGCTACAAGCCAGCAGTCTGCATCAGGAAATGAGATGAGTGTAAAAGACTGGTCTGCATACTCATCGGTACAGAATTTCAATAATTCCGATGACTCTTTTATCGGTGAATTTATCCAGTGGAACTGGGGGCAGACGTACCCGTGGAGTATTTTCGAATACAATGAAACAGCATCCGGTTCAGATATCCTGTTGCCTCAAAGCGTTGTGGCCAACCTGCTGTATTATGGTTCCGACAGTCAAAGTTCAGAAAGCAATATCCTTTTGCCGCCCAGTGATCTGTCTCTTTTCGGGCTGGATTTTACAATGGCTTCAGAATGGCTGATTACATTTCCTGAGAATTTAACGGCAGTTGAGACCCTTACATTTCAGCATGATGTCAGCGTAACACAGGCATCCCATTCAATGACAGCTCCTGCAGGAGGAGGCCAGGCAAAACTGATTGCATCCGTCACCGGTGCTTATCAAAATGTGATAAAACAGAGTGCGCCGCTTCAGCTGAGCGGGTATGCGCTTATTCCATTATCTGATAATCAGACTACCGGCATAGGTTTTCAAAGCAATCTTTTTGATATCAGCCCAAGTACGCCTTCAACCTTATTCAAGATACGTTCCAGGGGAAACGACCTGTTGGTAACTGGTTCGGGATTCTCTCCTGCCATGAATGCGGATTTTCCGGCTAACTATAAAGAAGGCGGCGCAACACTTAATATCGCATTTAAAGTAGCAGACATCAACACACAGTATGCTTTCATTTTAAAACACTGGAAAGGTGAAAACAGCGGGAATATTATATTGTCCTGCCTGATAAACGGCAACCAGACCACTATCAATGTCACTGATACTGAGGGGCAGGGCTCTCTGAATAACGTAAGCCAGCTTGATCTTAGGAATTTTGATTTGAAATCTGCCAATTTCCATGATTATTTGGTACTGGGATGGAATGAAATTGCCATTACGGTAAAACCCCAGGATATTTCAGTGGCTTCCGAATACGTCTTACTGGCCTTATCCGTAGAAGGATAATTGGTAATCATTGTTTTGAACCGGTTTGTGCAGTTCAATTGATCTAAACATATAAAGTTATGGGAATAAAAAGGGCCAGAGAAAATGATGACGATGAATATTTAGAAATTCATAACCCGAGAAAAAGGGTGAAATTATCTGAAGAAAACAACAGCCATATTTCTGAAACACTCCGGAGCAAACCGAAGCCCAGATTAAAGCGGTCAAACAGCATAGGGCCGGATGGAAACCGCTTACCGATTTCTGACAGGTTAACGGCAAATACCGGTTTGAAAAAGGAGAGCATGAAAGATTACAGTGTAATGGCTGTTTTTTCCAGGGAAGCTTATGAAAATTTTGCAAAAAAGTGGAAGACTAAAATGAAGGCTGATACTTTAAGCCTTGCTACTGCAAAATCGAGAAAAGGGGTAAGCAGTACAGATGTTAAAAAAATGCTTTCCCTCCAGTCAAAAACTGTTTTGGGCACAGATTTTCAGGCCCAGGTTCAGGCATTGCTGGAAAATAAAACTAATCCGCATGTCATTGCCGTAATTGAAGGGAAGCAGGAAATGCCTTCTTTGTCCATCAAAGCCAAGGTTGATATGAAAGATGTTGATGTTCCATATACCCGTGTAAAATATGTACAGGGAAGAAATGCCAGAGGAAGTTCAGATAACAAGCAAAGTATGAGTGTATATGTCAGGGATGATATGATGAAAGTTTATAGCGTTTCAGAAGAAGCGATTACGCATTTAAAGAAAAAAATAAAAGCTGTTGGTATAAACTATGCCACCGAAGATGGGACAAAATACAGATCGTTATTGGTTCATATACCTAATGAATTTATAGGAACTGCGAGGACAAATAGCAGTACACATCAGTCTTTTGTCAATTATGCGGCAGAACAGGAAAAATCTTCAAGCCCGGTTGTGGTAACAAGTTATTTCGGAGACACTAATTATTCTTCACCTATGGATAAGTATTCATCACCTTCTATGGGTGGGTATCTCCCGGATGGTGGTGCTTTGCATCCCCAGAGCAGCGGAGCACAGAAAGAAACGCATTTTATGCAGAGTATTCCTCTCAGTGACGGCAAGAGTAAGCACAGTGTGCTTCAGCCGTCTACGCTGAACTATGTTTTTACCAATCCCGATGATGCAAACCGGGAAGCTATGGATCATCCCAGCGTAATGCAGTATGTTGCCCACGATAGTGAGCTGGCGGGAAGGACTGACAATAAGCTGCTGAGTCCTCTGGAGTATGAGTAGCTTCTATATGAAAATCAGAGCCTGCGACCCGACAGTTGTTGATCATTAAAACAATAAAACAGAACCTGTAAAATCACCGATTTTACAGGTTCTGTTTTTGAACAATGTATATTTGCCTGACCTAACTTAATATATCACAGGGAGCTACACAGATTACCCACGGGCACCTTTTGATTCCCGGAGGCGGACAGCATGCCTGGGAGCAGCTTAATGCGCCTCCGTTGATATGCTTCAAATGGTCTCTTGAAACTTTTTTTAAATTTTTCATAATAAATAAATGATTGGTTAAACTTAAAATCAAGGCTGGTTTCCGCCGCCGCATCCGTCATAAGGCATGCATTGCCATTTTCCTTTGATTAAACACAGCTGGCCGCCCGGGCAGTTGATACCGCCTTTGATGGCTTTCATTTCCTGTCTGTTGACTTTTTTTAAATTTTTCATAACAATAAGATTTGGTTCTCTCCGAAATTAATAATTTTTTATCAATTGAAGCTGATTATTCTGATAAATATTACATTATGAATGGGTTGTGTATTTACAGATCTGCTTCAGGCCGTATGTTCAGAGGGCTGAACAATGTTTTTGAGTTTAAGAAAAACATGAATCTTAGCAATGGCTTGTTTATAATGGCAGGATATATATTTTGACAACGCTACAAGCTAATGTACCATTAATATGTCATTATCGCATTTTGGGTAGTTTTGCATAACCGGGTTTTTAACTTGAAGTTGCTTAAAGTAAAAGAGAGAATGAATACTTTATAAAGTGTATTATTTCTTTCAAAAAAAAGTTTGTTAAGCAGAGATATTATAAAAAAGAGATTTGTCCGTATTATCATTAGAAGAAAAGGAAAATAACGCCAAAGTCTTGTTGTAAGATATTGTAAGAGCTTCTTGATAAAGAACTTTACAAAAAAGATTTATCATTGAGCGGATGAATGAATGAATGAATGTATGGATAGATGGCTTCAAAGCACTACTAATAAGATATGAGAAAAAGAAAAAACACGGGAAGAGATTTACACTTGTTAGCTTTTTGTTTGCATTATAATCAGGAAACTTTAAACAACTTTAGTATTAAAAGTCTGCTCAACCGCTATAATCTGTAGAGAAATCATTTTATATATGAAAACCGGACAGAGCTTAAAAAATACGGTTTTTATGGCTGGCCAGTCAGGAATCTATTGGATTTGCCGTTTCGCTGTCATCTTCAAACCAGGGAATATTATCAGTATTATTACGGACTGAAAATTATAATTTGAGATTAAAGGAACATCTGATGCTGAATAAACGAGGTAAGCATCCGCAGTCTTTAATGAACGGTCTGTTCAGGATCAGAGTTGAAACACAAGTATTGTTTACTTATTTGTAAGGCACTGTTTCCCGCAGATGAGCACGGAACGTAAAACAGGTCTGCTGTTCATCTGATGTTACTGTTAGCATACCATTATGGGCCTTGGCTATTTCAGAAGCGATATACAGTCCCAGGCCCAGTCCGTTCTGGCTTTTTTGCTGGCCTTCCCGGCGGAAAGGATGAAAGAGGTGGGGCAATGCTTCCCTTGGAATCGGTTTTCCCTGATTGATTACGGAGATTTCCCAGATCTCTTCTGTTACCGTTGCCTGTACTGATATTGGAGTAACAGGCGACCCGTGGATGATGGCATTTGCCAGCAGGTTGGAAACCATTTGGGATAAACGCCCGGGATCACACATAACGTCCTGCCTGATATTGAAATCTGATTCTATGCTTTTTTCCGGCCATACCACTTTTAACTCATCGCTCACCTGGTTAAGCAGCTGTTCAAGGTCTGTTTCGGCAAGGCTCACAGGAAAGCCGCCGCCAAGGCGCCCGCGTGCCAGATCCATGATGTCGTTAATCATATCATGCATCCTTTTTGATCCTGTCTGGATCAATTTGACAAGCTTTTCTTCCCGGGCGCCTAAGTTGGATCTTGCCACCAGCTGCGCCGCGCTCATAACGCCGCCGAGCGGGTTCCGGAGGTCATGCCCGAGCACGGCAATAAACTGTTCACGGATCAGGGCGTTCTGCTGTTCCATTTCCAGGTTGGCTTCTGCAAGCTGTTTGGCAGTCTGAAGGTTTTCTTCATACAGACGGCGGTCTGATGCACGGAAAACCGTAAACCTGATGAAAAGCGGCTGGTCATTATCATCTTTCCTCTCATAGCCATTTATATAAACAGGCATTTTTCCGTTCCCGGAATCTGCCAGTTCAAGGGCAACCTCATCAAAATACCCCTGCATCCGCAATAGGGGCCAAAGATGTGTTTCAAAATAAATTCTCCCGCCCACGGCCAGGATATCAGAAAAGCGTTTCCCTGATAATTCTTCAGGAACTGTATTGAGCCATGCAGCTGCCCGCCTGTTGACCCTTGCAATTTT
>JAAIGE0101593759.1_pt1 | contig 13641 bp, 7 predicted proteins | sample 6487951 | NCBI WGS metagenome assembly JAAIGE01 (sample SAMN13974128, study PRJNA590717) | phyllosphere metagenome | biome: tomato field; feature: multiple bacterial spot infested tomato fields; material: tomato leaves; isolation source: leaves from tomato fields | host: Solanum lycopersicum ... | reverse complement strand
TCGGCAAGGCGGTGGTGGTCCTGCCGCCCGCCGATCTGGAGGTGGTCCCGGACAAGACCGTGACCGACATCGACGCCGAACGCGCCCGTGAACATCGAGGAGGTCGCCGCGTCTGCGATTCGCGCGCCATACCAGTCTAGCATGCGCGAGCTCGGGCGCGGCGAGTAGACAAGCGTGACCCCGGGGTCGATGAGCGAGCGCGGATTCGGGGTTAGCGCGACGGCGGCGGCCGTGGCGTGGTCGTCGTCGGGATCGGTGGAGAGCCCCTTCCAAAGCTGGAGGTAGCTCTTCGCCACCTTCGCGTCGGTGACCTTGTGGCCGACGTTGGTCTGTCCCAGAAAGCCGGAGGGTGTGAAGTTGGTCGAGCCGGTGAAGACCGCGACCGGCTTGGTCCCGCTTTCCAGCCGCACGATGAACTTGTTGTGCGGGATCTTGATCTTTGTTCGCCGGAACAGCACCTGCCGGCGCCCCGCCTTGTCCGGCAGACCGGCCGCCGATGCGGTGCGGTTATTGGCGGCTGTGTTGTGCATCACGATGCGCACGTCGACGCCGCGGTCGATCGCGGCCTTCAGCTCCCTCGCGATGCGCGCGAACGTGAACTCGTAGGCCGCCACTCGGAGCCCGTCGCCGGCCGGCGTCTCGCGGATGTAGGCGACGCAGGCCTCCAACAGTCCGCGCGACAGGAACGCGACCTCCTCGTTAGCGGGATCGTTGTATTCGGCGTCGCTCAGCGACTTGTTGCCGAACTGGGCGGCGAAAGCCTGGCTCGCGATGGCGCCCCGGTTGAACCAGATGCCGTGGCGCCCGTCGTCTTCGAGCTCCGTCGTGATGTCGACGGCGGCGGTCGCGAGCGCCTCGAGGCTGCCGGGCTCGCCATACATCGCCAAGACCTCGAACTCGTACCGTGTGCCGGGTGTCGCGGCGTAGTCGCTCCACAGGAAGCCCTGGACCGGCTGTTCGTTGGTCGGAAAGCGGAGGACCCCGTCGGGGGCTGCGTCGCGCGCGCCGGGCAGCACGCCGGGAAAGGCCTTCAACCCAGTCAGCCATTTCCACTCCCCGCCGCCCACGCGCCTCCTGAACGCGAAACCCCTCAGGCCCTTGCACTTGGCCTTGGGGAGATCGAGCGCGAGGAGCACCACGCGCGTGCCCGCAATCGCGCGCACCCTGAGCTTGCCGTCGACCGACCTCGCGTCACTGCGCATTCCGTCCCTCCCTTCCTCACGCCGCTCGAGGCGCCCCCCCAATTCGCAGACCCGGCACGCAGACGCGCCCGGCCGATGTCTCAGGCCCCGAGCCGCTCGAGCGGGATGTCGGCGAGCCCGTAGATTTCGGTCATGAACGCTTGGTGCAGGCCAGCATTTCGATGCAGCCTCGCGAGCGTCCGGGTCGCGTTGACAAACGCGGCGCGATTCTCAGCGCCGCCGTCCGCGCGCCAGGCGGCCTCGCATCTGTAGTATTCGCGGATCGCGACCCTCGCGGCGGCGAAGAGCGCGCGCAGTTCGCCGGTCAGCGCCCGATAGTCGAGATCGACCGTCAGCGTGTCTAGTGCGTTCTCCTTCCGCGCCAGGCGTGCCTCGTAGAGTGGGTCGCCCGGATGGACGCGGCAGTCGTGGTCGGCGGAGAGGATCGAGTCCATCGCCTCGCGGAGCCTAGTCGCCGCGCGGCGCCGGCTCTCGACCAGCGCGGCGCGGTCCAGGCCGCAGACCTCTATCGTCGCGAGCCCGCGCGGCTCGGCGGCCTCCCCCGGCCCGACCCGGGGCTCCACCCACCCGTCGGATCGGAAGAGCAAATGGAGCAGCGGGTCGTCGCGGCACGGATCGAGGAGCAGCGGCCGCTCCGCCGCCTCCTGGTCCGCCGCGGTTGCGCGGGCGGTCTCGGGAGCGAGCGGGAACTGGTTTGCCTTACCCGAGGTGGCGGTACTGACGGTGCCGTCCTCCGCCGCCTGTTCCTGCGACCGTGCGCGGTTGCAGCCGATGCACGACGGCAGGAGGTTGTCCCAGTCGTCCGCGAGCCAATAGTAGCCCGGCTTGATGAGCTTCCCCGTCTCGTCGATGACGCCACCCTTCGGACGATAGTGCTCGACGTCCATCGGCGAGACGTGCTCGTAGCGGCTCTCGCAATAGGCGCAGTGCCCGCCGAACAGCGCATTCAGGGCGGCCTTCACGATCGGATCGCTATAGGCCTTGAAGTCGGGCTCGGCCGTCGGCTTCGTCGGCGCGGGGTCCGGTGCGGGGTCGATCACCGGCTCGATGCCTTCGTGGAACCAGACCGCCGCCTCCCGCTCGCTCAGCCCCGACGCACCTCGCTTCGCGAGGATCGCTTTCAGTTCGTCGGATAGGGCGGGACGCGTGACCCTGATCATTCGGCCTCCACTGTTGCTTCCGACCAGATGTCGTCGAGCTGCGCCTCGAACGCGGCATCCTGCTGTTCCCTGACCGGCCCCGTGGCGACGCGGATGGCCAGGTGCTTGTCGATCGCCTCCAGCATCAGCCGCTCGCGTTCGGTCTGCCCCAGCCGCTGCCGCTCGTTGATCTGCTTGCGGAGGGCGTCGATCTCGCCCGCGGCATCCGGTCGCTCCCGGCTCTCGCGCAACAGTGTTTGGTAGCGGTCGAACATGGCCTGGAAGTCGGGGTCGAGTGTCGACTGCATCCCGAAGTGCTCAGACGTCAGGATCTGGTCGATGCGCATGCCGGACACGTCGGGCAGGTCGGGCGCGAGACCGATCCTGTTGTTCGGATCGCGCACCATGACTTCAACCTCGCCGGGGCCCATGCCGCGCAGGCAGAGCGGATCGTGGGTCGTCAGGATGAACTGCACTCTCGGCAGCGCCTTCCGCAGCGCGGACACCACGAGCATCTTCCAGCGTGGGTGGAGGTGGGTCTCGACCTCGTCGATGAGCACGACGCCTTGGGCGTCGAGTACGTCCACGCCGCCCATGAGGCCGCGCAGCATGTCCACCGCGGTTGCGAAGATCGAACGGTATCCCTCGCTGTGCCTAGACAGTGGCGTCTCGAGCTCTTCCTCGACAATGTAGACGCCGCGTTCGTCCTGCTTAAGGAACGCGGCCGGCGGCGGTGGCAGCGAGAGGATCTCCGCGAGCGCCCGCGCGATCTCCGGGAACCGGTCGGGCTCCAGATCCTCGAGCCAGAGGTCGGGATGCGGCAGTGTCCAGGAGGGGTCGAACAGCCCCTTCGGCCCACCAGTACGAGAGCGGATCCGGCGGCCGGCCTTGAAGTAGCGGCGTGAGCCGTAGGCAAGGACGTTGGCGCGCGGCTCGCGCGTGCCGTCGAACTTACCGTCCGGACCAACGGATAGTTTGGCGGGTGGACCCTCATGGAATTCGATGAGCACCTGCATCGGGCCGTGCGGCCCGGGATGCCCGCCGCGCCGAGCGTCCGGTTCGACGTCCCTGGCCTTCGCTAGCGTGTCGGCCTTGTCGGCTCCGACGAGCGCGAGTGTGATAGCCTCGAGGACGGTGCTCTTGCCGGTCGCGTTCTCGCCGAGGAGCATCAGAGCGGCCGCGCTGCTGCTCTCGCGCCGGGTCGCCTCCATGTTGATCTCGATCCGGTCGATCACCCGGAAGTTCTCGATCACGATCCTCCGGATCTGGGGGGTGAACGGCAGGGCGACCGGCGACGCCGGGGTGGTTGCGATCTTGGGTCCGCGTTCGGGGCGCTCGAGCGTCTGCAGCGCTGCCACCACGTCGGGCGCACCCGCCTCGCCCAGCACGCTCTCGATCAGATGCTGTGCGTCCTCGAACGAGAAAGAGAAGTGCGACACTTGATCGGCAATCGCCGACAGCAGGCGGTGCCGGAGAATGCGCATGCTGCCGACGAAGGGGATCTCGTCGCCGTCCAGCTCGGTCAGCGCCTCGGCCGCCCGCCGGAGGTCACGACCGTCGCCGATCCGGTACTGAAGCTGCTGATAGGCGGCGCGGCGCTCCTCCACGAGATCTAATCGGTTGAGGCCGAGGATCCCGATGGTGGCCCCGCCACGCTTCGATCGCGCATGGCACATGCCGTCGAGCGTGAAATCCAAGTGCCGCTCGGGGCGGTCGTAGCCTGGGTCGAGAAGCTGCGGCGACTCCTGAGCTCGGACCCTGGAAAGCGGCGTCTTCAGCGCCGCTCGCCCGTTGCGAACCGGGAAGAGGTTGCGCTTGCGCTGACTGCAAGCCTGGCACACCTGAAGCAGGTTCTCCCAGTCGTAGGCGAGCCAGGAGTAGTGGTGGGGCAGCCGCTTCCTGCTGCCGCCGGCGTTGCTGGTAGGACGGTGCTGCTCCACGATCATCGGTCCGGCACGCATCGTCTCGCAGTAGGCGCACTTGCCGGCGAGCAGCGTGTTCAGCGCATCGCGGACGGGTTCGCTGTGGTAGATCTTCTCGTCGATCGGCGCGCGTCGCGACTCTCGCTGCTCCTCCGGAAGGTCGAGGAAGGCGGAGATCGCTCGCCTCGCCGCGAGTGCGCGGCTGTCGGTCAATGGTAATGGCGGTGGCGGCCGCTGCTCAATGCGCCTCATGCAACGACTCCCTGATGGGGTGGGGGTTCGGGAAGGCTCTCGGCGCGTACCGGGTTCGCTTCCGCCTGCTCGGCCCATACAGCGGCTTCGTCGCGTTCGCGAAGGTTGAGCGCATGGCGCAGCGCCCGGATCGACGGGCCGCCGCGCTCAGGGCGTGCCCAGTAGGACAGGTGTCGGAAGGCCGGTAAGCCGATCGGCACGCGCACGTCGCGCACCGCTGGTCCCAGCAGTGGGGCGACTGGCCCGGACACGAAGTCGCCGATCAGGCCAAGCACGTTCGGATAGTAGATGTTGGTCCAGACCGTCGGCGCGAATGCCGCGCCGTGGTGCGGCGTCCTCGCCTTGCCTTCGGGTGGGTAGGAGAAGCGCACCAACTTGGCCCGTTCCGACTGCGGCGGACTTGCCGGTATCTCGCGCGAGGCGATCTTGCGGTCGAGCGTCGCACGGTCCTTCGCCAGGAGGACGTCCGACGAGCTCAGCGGCGATCCCATGGTGACGAAGTCGCTCACGAGCCAGAGTGGGCTGCCGTCCCCGCGCTTGGCGCCCGAAAGGCTGCGAAAGTAGCTGCGCTGGAGGTTGCGGTAGTCGGTCAGCGAGGAGGGTGCCGGCTGCTTCTCCAGGCGATCCGCCGCCCTCTCGAGTTCCGCGAGTAGCGTCATCGAGGGCGACCTAGCGGTGTGGGCCGCGGCCAGCGCCTTGTTGTCCAGCCGCCCCCAGGCGTAGTTCAGCACGTCGTAGCCGATGACCGATCCAAGCGAGTGGCCGGCGACGACGATACGGTCGTATTCGCCTGTCTCCTGAATCTTGGTCAGCAGGTCGATGCCGGCCTCTCGGATCGCCTGCCTAGCGGCGACGTTGCCCGGCGCGGGGCTGAGGTACCGGGCGGCGTCTCCGGCCACTGGACGGAGCCAGGCGGCCGAGAACGCCCCGCCAACGACCGCCAGCGCGGTCCAGGTCCAGATGGGCACGCCCAGCCGCGTGAGGTCCGGCCGCACTGCCGTCAGCATGGCGAGCGTTAAGCCTGCGGCGAGCAGCAGAAGGCCGGCGATCCAGCCACCGAGCAGTCGCCGGGGGACGCATCCGGGGCTGCGCACCAGGAGCCGTACGAGCCAGCTGGTGACCGAGGACAGCGAGTTCCCCTGCATCAGGTGCGCCCAGTAGAACTCGAAGAAGTCGACGCGCTTCGGCCGCGCGGCGTCGTCCGGTATGGACTTCCAGTATCGCGTCGTGATCCTTCGCAGTTCGAAGCTGCCCGAGATGCGCTCCGGCTTCGAGTAGGTCTCGCCCTCCGACCACAATTCGATGAGATCGCCGTCCAACCTCCATGCGGCGTTGACGAAGCCCTGCAGCGTATCCATCGGCCATTGCTCGCCCATGCCGTGAATAACGATGACGGCCGTCTTGGGGGTGAACGGCCCGGGTACGCGCTTCGGTGATCGCCGCCGTCGGCTCTGCGGGGTGTCGCCCAGCGGGCCCGGTAGGCCGTCGACATCCTCGTCCAAGTCGCCCCCCTGTCTTGCGAGTCCTTACAAGCTCCCCAGAGCCGAGTGTTCGCTACAACTGGCGTCTTTTCAAGTGCGCGGGCAGGCATAAAAGTAATCGCGAAAATACCGAAAGTTCTGCTGCGCCGCGGGGGTGAGCATATGTGGGGCTCGAGCTGCCCCGGCGCGGCGGAAAAGCATGTCCGATGCGGGCGATGCAAGGGTGGACTGAACGGTTGAAAGTGGGTCAGCGCTGGCGCGAAGCTGACGGCGGGTTTCGACCACATTAAGACACTCAGCGTAGCTTGCCCGAACGACCGATGCCGACAGGAGCAGCCGTTCAGGTCTCCTAATCCTGTCGAGCAGGAGGCAGCTAAGTTCATTCGTTGGCACGTGTACCGATGCTCCACAGCGGCCGTGCAACTGATTGAGCGATAAGGCTCAAGCGCAATTTCGCGATTAGACCGCTCGCGTGGGAGTTGTGTAAGCCCGGTGGACAATAGCGCAATTAGATGAGCAAAGGTGACTTTGCTGGCCGTTCGCCTTCACGACACCAAAGGGCCCACCTCCGAAGCGCGGTACCGCTACGGCGCATTGACCCCTCGGACCAAGCTAGCCCAAGTTTTTCTGCTATAAACGCACCGACTTGCAGTCCGGTGGCAGCGTCGCCGTTTGATAAAAGAAATCCCTCCACAGTCCGCACCGTCAAAGCTTGCTGGGCAGCAGATTTGACAGCCTCCTCTGCATCAACGGTTTGGGCAATGAGCGAATCTCCCCTCGCATCAACCAACCCCAAGTTCATCAAAACATAAACTGCGTTACGACCATGCTCGGCCTCCAGCGATACGCGATCGATGGTGCCTTTCTGCGCAGAGCGGAGAGCCAAAATAGCTTTCGTAGGGGGGGCTTCACCAAAGAAAAGATTCTGTCCGCGCCGACCGCCACCTTTCACAGTTAGCCCCGCAACGCCAATCGTGCTGCTGACAAGTTCGAAACGCCCTCCGCTGCGGCTTAGCAGTCCAGCCGTTTCGCACCACTGTAGCACTCTTCGAACGTAGCCAGAGAGAAGATTATCAGAGACCGACGAAGAGGGATAATCAGAACGCGCTATTCTAACCGCGTCGTCCATTGTAAATGGAGAGCTTGGCCCAATCTCATCCACAAGTGATCCGTATATAACGTGGGATCGACAAAAGGCAACTATTTGATCCGCAGCGCCTTCTCTGTCTTCGACAATGCACGTAATATCGCCTTTGCTTCGATTGGCTTCAACGTGTCCAACCATAATTAAGTCACGGACAATGTTGTCAGCAGTACCGGGGGAAACCTGAAGCTTGCTGGCGAGCGTATCGTAGGTAGATACCGGATTGTCGAGGATAAAGCGCAGTGCTGATAGGTAAGTTCCGATATTTGCTTGAGGCACATATGTAGTAGGAATATAAGGAATGCGGCCAGTCAGCAGGAAGTCCCGGAAGATATCCCAATATACGCTTAGTTTTGCGCCGCTGCGGACCACCAAGCGCTTATCGAGAAGCATGGCAATCACATTGTCACCGAAAGTCTGCGCAATCTTGAAGAAATCAGCTGGCGCTTCGGCCGCAACGGCCTTGATGCATGCAAACTCAGGCTGCGATAAAAGCTGAATATCACGATCAAAAAGCTCTTGGATTTTTAGTGACCTTAGCAAGATTTCTCCTTGATCGAGGCCTCCCTTGACCTGCTCGAGTACGTGAATGCAGAGTTTTTTCAGCAACCAGGGATAGCCCTGGCAATGGTCACTCAGGGTCCGGCGTAACTGTGGGGAAAGCGGCTGACCAAGCTCTCTAGCAAACCTATTGAGCGCAGTGCCTACCTCGTTCGGCTTAAGTGGCTTGAGTTCGAATTCTCGCCGCCTGTCCGCAAGGTTATGCCATAAATGATAGGCGCGATGCTCCGGTGGGATCGTACCGTCCGTCTTCCACGAGAATCCGACAATGACGTTGTCTTGTAGTTCTACGATGGAATCGCAAAGCGAGCGGATCTCGTCAAAAACTACAGAAAGTTCCTCTTTGTAGAGAAGCTCCTCGAATTGATCTAATATGAGACATATAACCTTCCCGCTTTCGCGAAGCTCATTAAGAACTTGTTGCGATGACGCGCTGGCAAACGGCGCAGACGTGCCTCCAATAGAAACATTTTCTCGATGGCTTATAAAGCCATCAACCATGGCGCTTTTTATCGCAGAATAAAGCGCAAGTTCGCCAAATCTTCGTGAGGTTGCGGCGCGGGAATCTACAGCGTACACGTAATATGATTTACCATGCCGATACCGCCTCGCCATCTGCGCAATTTTGAGAGCAAACGAACTTTTACCCCAGCCTGATGGCGCCTTTACCGCAAATAAGCGAGTTGACGACGTCCGAGATACTGAACTATCGAAAATATCGAGCACATCCTTTTGAAGTTGCTCCCGCCCGACGAAGTCCTGTGGACGTGCAGGCCGATAGTCTACCCAGTTATCTGCCACTGGCACCTGAACGATCGTCTGCAGGTCGTCCGAGATTTCTTTAGCTGGAGTCCGAATCGCTGCGGTTGCAATAGAGGTTTCCCAGTGTAGCTCGGCAAGAGTCGTGTCTGTGCCTGAGAGTTGTCCATTGAGCGAGGGTTCTGGTCGCCGCTCGCCGGTTGAGGCGTCGAACAGGAGCACGGCACTGCGCAGGCGGGTCTCATTATCTAGGACCGGTTTCGCCCAATATTCGCCCCATTCGCTTACAAGTAAGATGCATTCCTCGGCATAGATCTTCCCGGTCGGTAGGGACAAGCTCTCCGGGGATACGATAATTCGTCCTCCAGTTAGCCTATTGACAAGCTTTTCTGGATCATAGATTCGTAGTTTTCTGCGCTCATGTTCGGGCTTTTGGTCGTTTGTATCTCGCAGGCCTTTAGCGTCCTTTCCGAGGTCGTGCGTCGAAATAAGCCACCCAGAGCTAAAGTTATTGAAAGCTACTTGCCCGAAAAGCTTATGGATTACTTCTGACGCAATAGTTGACCTATACGCTTTGCACTCAACAATAATTCTCTCACCAGTAGTTTTCTCAACTGCCAGCAAATCGACTTCCTGTCCGGTGATCCGAACCTCTTCGGTTACGTTGTAGTTTTGAGATTCAAGAAGCTTGCGGGCAAAGCGTTCCAGCAGTCTTCCTCGCTCAGTGGAGCTCATGCCTTGCGACGCTACAACCTCGATCGTAATTTTCATTCGGTGCCCCTCTGGGGCATCATTCTATCTCTCCCCACGGTCGAAGCAAGCAGCGCGAGCGATCAGGCGCTTCAGCCCGCGCCATCTCAGCAATCAAGGCTTCGGGGCTGGAAATGTTGAGAATCCGCTATGATGAGTGACCGTTAGTAACGACCGCTTCCCGTAGAAGCCGCCGTTGCGACAGGTCGCGGGCAATGGCGGGTTCGTCCCACTCTTCGCCGTTCTGCGTCCTCAGGAGAGCGGATCAGTCTACATGAATGAACGGCCGAAGCTGGGAAACGCGCAGGAGGGCCTGAATGACCGCAACTGGGTCGTCCTGATGGGAGGGCAGGGCGACCGCTTCCGCCCAGTTGCGGACATACCCTGGACCGGGCAGGCTAAACGATATGTACCGACTTGCCGCTTTCCTGCCGCTGTTCCTAGGCGCTTGCGATCCGCTCGGCGGTCCTTCCTGTGAAGAGGTGGCGTGGGCCAACTCGCCCGATGGTCGCACCCATGCCATCCTGCTGGAGACGAACGGCGGAGCGACAACCTCATATGGCTACCTAGTCGAGCTTCATCCAGCCGATCACCAAGGCGAACCGCCGGTAAGCGCTGGTAAGCTATACGGTGCGGTGCGAAGTGACTGCGCATATGGCGTTGATCTTCAATGGCTGGATCCGACCACCTTGGGGCTTCGCTTCGAAAGCGCGAAACAGGTCCATATTCCGCGTTCGGTTGTCGTGGGTGGTCGTCAGGTGCGCATTGTCGCACAAGCTGGACTCAAGAACGACGACGCTCCTTGCGGTGGCATGCTGGCCAGCAGTGGAATGTCGAACGGTAGCTGACCGCTGGCCGTTGGCGTCTTGGAGCACGGCCCGGCGAACGTCCGCTTCCACCATGAGCAGCCCGGCAGCTGTCGAGCGCGCGAGGGCGATAGCGGCTGTCCGCTCATGAACGGCACGACGACAGCTGCCGATCAATGCCAGTCGTTGAAATCGGCCAGCGCTAAGGTCCGCCCCAGACTATAGCGGTCATTTGAATGGTTCCGGCCCGCCCGTAAGAATCGGCCAACATAGCCGCCGTTCGCGGTGATCCATGCGGCCCCTAAAATCTGCCGTTCGTTGAGGTTCAGCGCTGCGACTGGAACCTGCGATCATCCAGAATACCGTTCCCGCTTTTAATTAAATCTCCCACCCCATTTCGGAGACAGCAAGACGCTCGATCCAAACTAGCTTTGCGAGAATGGCCTGGACATAAAGCTGTGTTGAAGGCGTCCTACAGGTAGCGCCTAAGCGAACTCCCGAAGCAGACCAAAAGGTTTGTCCTTTTCATGGTGCGCAATGTTTCCGCATATCAGCGAGATGGTGAGGATCGACGATGCTCATCAAGTCCAACAACGCCGCGCAAGCGGCTTGGCTTTCTTCAATCGTCATTGCTGATTGCGAGATAAGGTCGTCGAGATTGTCGGAATGGGACTCTATCTGCGACAATCTCTCAAGAGCATTCAAGCGCGAGGGATCGAGGCCGGAGTTCCGCTTACAAAGTGTGCCCAGCTTATCACTTATGTTTCCGTCTCGTGGAGTCTTGAAGGCTAGAAAAATTTCGAGGACACGGCGCAGCACATTGGGCATCATGAAAGTGTAATCGTAGTGGGCATCACCAGCGGCCGAGAATGTCATAACTTTTTCGAAAAGAAAGTGATACTCTGAGTCATAATCGCGCAGATGGTTGGGCAGCTTGATGATTGTGGATGTACGAAGTCCTGTGTCCGAAGTAATCCGCACATCAATAAACTTCAAAGTGGCAGCCGGTTGATCGCCTCTTGCCGCCCCCTTCCACGCTTTCTTGAATTCATTCATACAGTGGTGGTTGTGCGTTAGAACGATAGCCTGCGACGCTCCACTCAACCGATTTCTAATCAACGAGCAGGCATAGTTCATTGCCTTCGTGTCTAAGCTTGAAACAGGATCATCGACTACCACAATTAGGTTTTTTAGCTTCCGATCTTCAGCTTCGAGTGACGAAAGAAAATAGCAGATCGCGATAGCTGTCTTCTCACCTTCACTTGGCTCGCCCTTTACAATTGAACCATGTCGGTGGAGTTCGTAACCCTCACCTACGGCCACAATAGAAAGTTCATTGTGCCCCAGATACGAGGCCACCAAGGCATTTATCTTCTCTGCGGCCGGTCCATGCTGCCGTATCTTAGATTTAAGGTCGGCAAGCTCGCTTTCGAGCTGGTGAATGAGCTCTCTTGCGACACGTTCGGCTTCGTGAGCAGACGCGATAACGTCCACGTGGTTCTTGAAAGCCTTTGAACTTTCGATAGCGAAATGCCTACGGATCGCCTCTCGCGCACGCCGTTGATGCTGAACAAAATTGTCCACCAAATCCGAGTGCTGTTCACAGATCTCGTTCAACGCCTCACCTGCTCGTTCCAGAGCCATGAAGCGTTCTTGTATTTCCTGAACGGGCGGAAGCTCGACCGAAACAGCGGCCGTGGGCGAGGCCAGCCTCGCCTTCAATGCCCTGAGCGCTTCCGCAACCAACGGATTTATGTCCTCGAACGCAGCACCTAATTTTTCCGCTGCTGCTCTGTAGGGGGCCTCGAACTCGGCGGATAACTCAGCGGCCTTAGGCACGTTGTTTCGCACGATATTGACTGCTTCAAGGCTTTGAAGTGCATGATGCGCGGCAGTTCTAACTTCTGTTACAAAAACTGAAAAACTGTCATCGAAAGCATTAGCTAGAGCTTGCCTTCGCTCAGGTGATATCACGTTAGCGCAATAGAGACAGGTCGCCAAATCGTGGTTGACGTGATACTCATGACCTTGCTTGGCCCATGGAACCATCTGGGGATTATTCGCTAGATCTTCCACCATAATGCTCCCGATGGTCTTAGGAGCCAGCTTAAGTGCGCTGTCGATTGTGTTAAGGAAGCGCGAGACGGGAATTCTAACCGCCATTACTTTGCGGGAGGATCGGACCGAGCGCAGGTAGCGGTAGCAGCATCCAACTCAGCGTCATTCAAAGTGTCGGTGTCTGCCAGTCCCAGCTTCTCAATGTCGGCAATAAATTGTGGTGCTTCATATCGCGAAGGCTGGCGCAGGCGTCCCGACACATTTCGCGCCACCAACTTTTTGAACTCCGCGAACGCTTTCTCTCGTTCCTCAACGACATTGCGCTCGCCCTCAGCGACGGCCTTAGCAATTGGCAAGGCATCCTCAATCGGCTTGATCTTGGCGGCGCTGTCGGTCTGATCGACGCCCATGTAGAAAACTGGACTGGCTTGCCCTGTCTCCCATCGCAAGTTCGCGGCAATGAAGTCCTTGTTGAAGACGCGTACTCGCTCCTCAAGCCCGGTCAGATCGGCCTGAGATGAATATAGCAGCCCGTCGTCCAACTCAATTTCGAACGAGCAAGCTTCAGGCAATCCGGCCTGCTTTTTTCCGTGTTCCAGTGATGCCATAATGCGGGACAGGGTGGATTTACCTGCGCCGTTGAAACCGTAGATGAGGTTGAACTTTTTCAGGTCGAGAGAAGGCGATGCTCCCGTCCGATCTGCCAGGACAGCCGCGCCCTTCAGCGCCCTGATGTTTTTCACGATTGCCAAAGTCAGTCCTCACCGATTTCTGCCCTTAGACAAACAGTAGCAGGAACAATTGAAGATTGGCCAGTATGGCACAGCAAAAACAGAGGCCAGCGACGATCGGAAGGAAGATGAGCGCCCAGGGTGAAACGTCTCTTATCCCGCGCCAGTTCTCTTAAAGCCGCCGTTCTGGATCGTCCCCAAACCCGGTCATAGGAGAGACGGCTTGCGCTGCTCCTTGGATGGCCGGTTTCGGCTTAACCGGACGTTCCAATGCGCAACGGCGATTGGCAGGAAAGTCCCAGGCCTCACCAAACGGGCGGTTAATCGCATAGATGAACGACCGGTACGTTTTTAAAGTCGCGACGGTCGCCTCAAATGGCCGCCATTGGGCGATATCCCCAAATGGGATCGGATCGCCGAGTGGCGCTACGGCAAGGCCCGCCGAAGGCACGTGACTCCTCGGCATCCCTTGGCGCGTAGCAGTCATGCCTCGCCAGCGTCCTCCTCGTCGATGGTCCCTCTAGCGAAATAGCCGTGGATGCCCGTCCGCCGCTGAGTGTCCGCGATGAAGCGCTTATAGGCCGCCTCCGTCGCGTTGATACGCGCCACGTCGCGGAACCGGTAGTTGGAGCCGGTCCAGCGGATGCGCGCGCCATCCGGCTCGGGCACGAGGTCGATCGTCGCGACATAGGCGAGGAGATGATTTCCTAGATCGATTACGCTAAAATAGAGCGTCTCTTCCGGCTTGCCCCAGGTCATGGTCGGGCTGCTGGCCAAGGCCATCCTCGCGCGCAATCCGGGCGGCAAGGTCGTGCATGACCCGCGCCTGGTCTGGA
>JAAIGE0100368824.1_pt1 | contig 13648 bp, 6 predicted proteins | sample 6487951 | NCBI WGS metagenome assembly JAAIGE01 (sample SAMN13974128, study PRJNA590717) | phyllosphere metagenome | biome: tomato field; feature: multiple bacterial spot infested tomato fields; material: tomato leaves; isolation source: leaves from tomato fields | host: Solanum lycopersicum ... | reverse complement strand
CGATGACGCTGATGATGTCGGCGATCTTCCTGGACGAGGCCTCGATGCCGCTCATGGTCCCGACGACCTTGCTGACGACGTCGCCACCTTGCGAGGCGACGCTGGCAGCGCCGATCGCCAGTTGATTGGCCTGGCGGGCGTGCTCGGCATTCTGGCGCACGGTGGAAGTGAGTTCTTCCATCGACGCTGCGGTTTCTTCCAGATTGGCAGCCTGCTGTTCGGTGCGCTGCGACAGATCCTGGTTGCCGGCGGCGATTTCACTGGCTGCCGCGTTGATCGACACCGCCGAGTGCTGGATGCGCCCGACGATTTCGGCCAGCTGCGTGGTGGTGGCATTGGCATCGTCGCGCATCTGCGCGAACACGCCCTTGAAGTCGCCGCTCATGCGTGCGGTCAGGTCGCCTGCAGCGATGGATCGCAGCAGCGAGGATAGCGATTGCAGGTTGCCGTCTGCGGTGGACATCAACTGGTTGAGGCTGTCGACCATGATGTGGAAGTCGTACTGGAAGCGGCTGGCATCGCCACGCGCGCTGAAGTCGCCATTGGCGGCGGACTGCGCAAGTTGCTTGATTTCCGCGTTCATCGCCGACAGGTTGGCCTTGACCTCGTTCATGGTCTGCGTAAGCACGGCTTTTTCGCCGGGCAATGCGTCCATGCTCACGCTCAGATCGCCAATGGCATAGCGCCCCATGATGCGGGCGAGCGTGGCCTGCACCTCAAGATGCGAGGCAACCAGCGCGTTGGTGTCCTGTGCCATGCGGCCGTACTCGCCGGGGAACGCATCGGCGTCGATTCGGAAGCTGATCTGTCCCTGGTCATGGCGCTTGGCCATGTCGGTCTGCGCGTGCAGCAACGACTGCAACTGCGTCTGCATGCCGCTCATGGCACGTAGCAGGCGACCGGTTTCATCTCGCGCGTTGGACTGCACCTGGTTGTCCAGTTGGCCCTTGGCAATGGCTTCGGCGGCCTTGGTGGCGCGGGCGAGCGGGTGGGTGAGGCTGCGGGTGATCAGCCAGGCAAGCAGGGCGCTGACGGTGACCACGGCCACGCCGCCGAGAAACAACAGCCACTTGGCGCGGGTCAGGGACTGCACAGCGTCGGCGTAAGCTTGCTGGCTCTGTTCTTCCTGCCGGCTGACCAGCTGGCGGATCTTGTCCTGCCATGCGGCATTGGCCTGACGCCCCGTCTCGTTGAGCAGTGCCTGCGCGGCTGCGTTTTCGTCTTTGGCCGCCAGTGCCATGACCTGATCATTGATCTTGCCGGAAATCAGGCGCTGCGCATCCATTTCCTTGCGGATCTTGCGGCCTTCTTCCGAGGTGGGCAGCGTATCGAGCTTTTCGCGCAGTTCCTTGTAGCGCTGGCGTTGCGCCTTGATCGCTTCCAACGCCTGTGCGTTGAGCGCTTCGCTGGTGGCCATGGCGTAAGTGCCCAAGGCGATCATGATCGACGAGTTGGCGTCCAGCATCCCGTTGCCCATCTGGATTTTGGCCATACGATCCAGCACGATGAAATCCAGCTGCTTCCTGGCGCTGGCCATCGAGCTCAGCCCGGTCGCGACCAGCAAGCCCGAAAGCACGATCAGCAGGCCGAAGGCGGCGCCGAGACGGCGACCGACGGAATAACGTTGAAGTAAGGCGGTCATGCAGCAGTCCCGGAATGAAGTTGATGGGCGCCGTCCGGTCAGCTGTGTGAAGAATGCATGAAGGTGGGCAGCATCGGGATAACGACAGGAAATCGTCAAACTTGACTCCCCGCGGTACCGCTCGGATTTAGGCCCGAGTTGCAACGTCGACGTTCAGACCCCAGCGCCGGCAAGCGCTGCATGACGAAGTCAAACCATGGCAGCGGCCGCTTTCTGTGCCGTCATTGCTGACCTCTGCTGTCCATCTCGTTGCGGTTGTCGGGTCTGCTGCCTGCAACCTTCCCGTGCGACAGCCGCGCATGAAGGACTGCAATCAGGAATGGGCGTGCTGCCGTCGACGCGCCGGGCGATCTGCTGGCCGCGCTGCGCCAGGCGCGCTGCTGAACCCGACGCTGATTTCGCATCTAGTTCCACTCGTCTCGCGGAACGCCTGATGCGAACCGTCTTCCTGGATCGTCGTCCTTACACAGAACAAGGCTGTCGCCGCGGTGGAACGACCGGCGGATGAGGGCATCCTGGAACACCCAAGGCATGCGAAGCCACGTCTCGCGCCACTGTGCCAGGTAGATTTGCGATAGGCGCGCCATCGCGTGTCTTGTTGTCCTGATACATGTCAGCACCAGACGCGGCGCGGCGAAATCTCCGAATGACTGCCGGTTTACCCGAAGGATGGAAATTCAGCATCACCGCTCAGGGTTCTTTGCTGGAACTGGAGCCGATTCGGGCGCTCTCAGCGATATGACGCGAGAGCCGGCAAGGCGCCGTGGGGCGAACCATTCGCCGTCGACCATGAACGCTTGTCGCATGTTTCCACGTTCTTCGACGCCAGCCGGGACAGCGCCAGTGCGTGTGCGGTGCTTGCATCACCATCCGTTGCTGCGGGGTAGGACGCTTCGCCGTTGGAAAAGCTAAGATCGAAACTTGTGCAAAGTCGGAAGTCGCCAATGATCGATCGTCGTACCTTTCTTGCCACGGGTGTGGTGGCCGCTGCCGCCAGCTTCGGCGCGTCGGCAGCGCGCATCGCGCAGACGCCGCGTGCCAGCGGGCCGGCGCCGTGGGGTGCGGTGCCCAGCCCGCGCCAGCTGCGCTGGCATCGGTGGGAGCAATATGCCTTCGTGCATTTTGCGATGAACACCTTCACCGACAAGGAATGGGGCTACGGCGACGAGGATCCGCGCAAATTCGATCCCAGCGATTTTTCAGCCGACCAGATCGTCGCTGCTGCGAAGGCCGGCAATCTGAAAGGGCTTATTTTCACTGCCAAGCATCACGATGGATTCTGTCTTTGGCCGACACGCCTGACCGAGCATTGCATCCGCAATTCGCCCTACAAAGACGGCAAGGGTGACATCGTCGGCGAGATGGCCGCGGCGTGTCGACGCGCTGGCCTGGCCTTCGGTATCTATTTGTCTCCCTGGGATCGCAACCACGCCGAATATGGCCGCCCTGGCTATCTGGACTATTTCCGCAAGCAGATCGTCGAACTCTGCACAGGCTACGGGGATCTGTTCGAGTTCTGGTTCGACGGCGCCAATGGCGGCGATGGTTATTACGGTGGGGCGCGCGAATCGCGCAAGATCGATGCGCCTGCGTACTACAACTGGCCGCGGATGATCGAGCTGGTGCATCGGCATCAGCCTATGGCATGTACCTTCGATCCGCTTGGCGCCGATATCCGGTGGGGCGGCAACGAAGATGGCATTGCCGGCGATCCGTCCTGGCCGACCATGCCCAATGCGCCGTACACCCAGGAAAACGGCAATTCCGGCGTGCGCGGAGGGGCGTTGTGGTGGCCGGCCGAAACCAATACGTCGATTCGTCCGGGCTGGTTCTATCACGCCGACGAAGACGGCAAGGTGCGGAGCCCGGAGAATCTGGTGCGCTATTTCGACACCTCGGTGGCGCGCGGTACCAACATGAACCTGAATCTGCCGCCCGACCGACGCGGCCGCATCCCCGACCACGACGTGGCGGTGCTGCAGAGTTTCGGCGACGCGATCCGCGCCAGCTTCGCCATCGACCTGGCCAAGGGCGCCAAGGCCAGCGCCAGCGCCTCGCGCGGTGCCGGGTTCGAGCCGGCGCGCGTACTCGATCGCCAGCCGGACAGCTACTGGTCCACGCCGGACGAGGTCACCACGCCGACGCTGACGCTGGAACTGTCGAGCGCGCACAGCTTCGACCTGATCCGGTTGCGGGAGTATCTGCCGCTGGGCGTGCGCGTCACCCGCTTCGCGGTCGAAGCCGAGGTCGATGGGCAGTGGCGGCGGCTGGCCGAGGCGCAGTGCATCGGTGCACAGCGGATCGTGCGTCTGGAGCGCCCGATCGCCGCACGCCGGGTGCGCCTGGTCGTGCTCGAGGCGCCGGTCTGCCCGGCGATCAGCGAATTTGCCCTGTTCCGCGCCGTTGCGCCGGTGCCGGTCGCACGGCCGACGGCGACAGCGCCGGACGTGCTGTCCACCGCCGGCTGGCGCATCGTCGAGGCGAGCGCGCCAGGGGCGGAGACGTTGCTCGACGACGATGCCAGCACGATCTGGATCACGCCCGCACCGACGCCGGGCCATCCCGTGCAGGTAACCATCGACCTCGGCGGCTCGCGTCAGGTTGCCGGGTTCAGCCTCACGCCCTCGCGCGCAGTGATGACCGGTGCGGCGCCGCCGAAGGGCTATCGCGCAGAAACCAGCGAAGATGGCCAGCACTGGCAGCCGGCCGGCGCGGGCGAGCTATCCAACATCGCCTATGCGCTCTCGACCCAGCGGCTGAATTTCCCCGAAGTCCGCCAGAGCCGCTATCTGCGGCTGTCGTTCGCGGAGACGGCCGTGCCCGCCGAGCGGCTGGCGATCGCAGGGATCGGCGCGTTCTCACGCTTGCGATGAGAGCCTGCACTCCCGCGCGGCCGTGCGTCGCGTGGGAGGGGATTGCTGGGTGGCGACAGTTTCGTGCGTCGAAATACGTCAAGCGAAGCGATGGAGAGGGCGCTGGCCGCAGTCGCACCACGCGGTGATCTGAATCTTCAACCTGCCTTGCACGCCGCCGTTCCAGATCAGGCGCTATGGTGCGCGGCGCATTACGCAAGCGAGCTGGCTGGATATGCAACAGAAACAACACGAGTGGATGCAGGCCGTGACCGAGGCGCTCAGCGATCTGCTGGCCGCGCGCGTGGCCCAGGCCACGCTGCTGGAGGCGATGCTGGTCTCGCATCCGGATCCGGTCATGCTCAGGAAGGCGTGGGATGAACTGTCGTCCCAGCGCATCGCCTATGTGGCGCAGAAGAAGGCGCTGGCCGACGACCCGCGTCCGATGGATGCCCAGACCTTGGAGCAATTCCGCGCGTGGGAAGAAAAACTCAACCGCTATTTTCCGCGCGACCCGGCTGCCGGAAGTGCGCAGACCTGAGGTTGCCGGTATCACGCGAACGGTCGCGAGCTGACCGGTCAGCACTGCCGACGATGTTCTGGCCGCGGCCAACGCCCGCATGCGATCTTCTACCTGGGATCACCTGCTCGGCCATCCCCGTCAGCACACATGCCGATGGCTGGCCTTCGACTCGCGTATGGCATCGCGACGCTACCGAGGCCACCACTGGCCCAGGTAACGCAGCACGTTCCGTTGTCGTGCGCAGCGACTGCGTTTCAAGCCACCGACGCGCGCGCTCGGGTGGGCTCGGCAGGCAGGCGCAACGTGGATGCGGTCAGGCCAGGCGCGGTGGCCTGCAGCACGATGTCGCCGCTGCTGCGCGTGGTTTGCAGCAGCGCCGCACACAGGCCGTTGAATGCCTTGCGCCGCGGCGCCTTGTCGTCTTCGTGGCTGCTGGGATCGCCATTGCCGACCCCAATCAGCCGTGCAGGTCCGCGCAGCGCGAACTGCACCAGGTTGTCGGCAGTCGGTACCAGGCGGCCTTGTGCGTCGACGATTTCCACCTTGACCACTGCGACGTCTTCGGCATCGGCACGCAGCGTGTTGCGATCGCAGCTCAAGCGAATCGCCGCCGGCTTGCCCGTGGTTTGGCGACGCTCGCTCAGCACCAGCTTGCCGCCGCGATAGCCGCGCGCTTCGATCATGCCGGGCGCATAGAGCACACGCCATTCGACATGGCCGTAGGCCGGCACCTGCTGCGTGCCCTGGCTGACGCCGTTGACCAGCAGTTCCACCGCCTCGAGATTGCTGTGGCACCAGACCGCGATGCGGCCGTTGTCGTCGGGCTGCAGCAAGCCGTCCCAGTTCCAGTGCGGGAACAGATGCAGTACCGGTTCACTGGTCCACTGCGCGCGGTAGTACCAGTAGTTGTCTTTCGGAAAACCGCAGCTATCGAGTACGCCGAATTGCGAAGCCACATTCGGCCAGCGGTTGTAGGGCGTGGGCTCGCCGCGATAGTCGAAGCCGGTCCAGATGAAGCCGCCGGCAATGTATGGGCGTTGCGCGACATAGCTCCACCAGGCTTCGGCGGTGCTGGCCCACCAGGGGTGGTCCAGGTCGTAGGCACGGGTATAGCCGCGTTGGTCGTCGCGCTGATAGTTGCCGCGCACTGACACGGTGCTGCCGGTTTCGCTGCCGTAGATCGGGATGTGGGGATATTGCGCGTGGAAGCCATCCATCTGGCTGGTGCGGTAGTTGAAGCCGACCACATCCACCACCTGGCCCACGCCATCGCCAAAACCTTTGTCCATCGCGAAGGTCGTGGGGCGGGTGGGATCCAGCTGGCGCACGCGTTGTTGCATGCGGGTCACGATGCGTGCACCGCGCGCGGTCACTTGCTGCGGCTCTTCGTTGCCGAGCGACCACAGGATGACGCTGGGATGATTGCGGCCACGCCGCACCATCGTTTCCAGTTCGCCCATCGCTTCCGGGTCGATGGACATGCGGCGGGTTTCTTCGATCACCAACATGCCGAGGCGGTCGCACAGCGCGAGTAATTCCGGCGTGGCCGGATTGTGCGAACTGCGGTAGGCGTTGCAGCCCATCGACTTGAGCTGGCGCAGGCGCCAGGCGTGCAAGGCGTCCGGAATGGCGGTGCCGACACCGGCATGATCCTGGTGATTGTTGGTGCCATGCAGCTTGAGCGGTGCGCCGTTCAACAGGAAACCGCGTTGCGCATCGAAGGCGATGCTGCGCACGCCGAACGGCGTCACCAGCGCATCGAGCGCGGTGCCGTCGCTGTGCACGCTGGTGGTCAGGCTGTAGAGCTGCGGGGTGTCGATCGACCACAGCGCCGCCTGCCCGAGCGGCAAGGTCTGTTCGACCACCTGCACCTGGCCGGGCGCGACCGTGATCGCTGCGCTGGCCGCCTGCGCCACGGTGCGTCCATCCGGTGCGGCAATGCGCGCCTGCACCACGCACTGGCGTGGCGCGGTGCCGTCGTTGCGCACTTCGGTGGAGAGCTGCGCAGTGGCGTTGCCGTCCTGCACGCTGCCGCGTACGAACACACCGTCTTGCGGAATGTGGAGGGGGTCGGTCTTCTGTAGCCACACATGCCGGTAGATGCCGGCGCCTTCGTAAAACCAGCCTTCGCCCAGCGTGGCATCCACGCGGATGGCGATGATGTTGGGCTTGCCGTAGTCGAGCACTTCGCTGAGGTCGACCTCGAAGCCGCAGTAACCGCTCGCGTGACGGCCGACGATGTGGCCATTGCAGAACACGATGCATTCGCGAAACACGCCATCGAACACCAGGCTGATGCGCTTGCCCAGATCGCTTGCCGGAATCTGCAGCGTGCGCCGGTACCAGCCCACGCTGTTCTGCGGGAAACTCGTGCCCAGCGGCTTGTAGCCGTGTGCAGCGGCCGGGTCTTCCTCGGTCATGAAGGCCGAGATCGGCTCCTGCCGAAATGGCAAACCGACGGCCCAGTCGTGCGGCAAGTCCACCTGCTGCCAGGCGCTATCGTCGAATGCCAGTTGCGCGGCGGTCGCGGTGTCCTTGCCGGCCTTGGCGAAGGTGCGCTGGAAGGTGCCGAATTCGAAATCGCGCGCGGCATCGCTGGCATGGCCCAGGTGGAAGCGCCAACCGAAGTCGAACAGCAGACGCTCCCGCGGTGCCAGCGCTGCATCGCCTAGCGCTGCTGTCGATACGGTGTTTTTGGCCGCAGGTGCAGCCATCGCGCCAGGCGATGCCAAAGCACCGGCTGCCCCCACCGGCAACGCGGCGCTCACGCCACTTGCCAGCATGCCGCGCAGCAACTCGCGTCGATTGATACCACTCATGGCTGCGTCCTTTTGCCGGCATCTACCGAACTCTCTGGCGCGCTTGCATCATGCTTGCCCGCGTCGGATGTACGCGATGCAGGCACACCGGTATACGGGTGGCGCATGAAGTCGATCGCCGGCAACACCTCGTTGCCGTGCTTGAAATCGAAGAAGCTGGCGTTTTCCCACGACGAGCCGGTGCCCCAGCGCGTTTTGCAATGGCTGCTGGTCCATGCCGGCTCCCAATACACCACGCCGGCGCCGCCGGTATCGATGACCAGTTGGGTGAGGTCCACCATGTAGCGCGCCTGGCCTTGCGGCGTGGCCGGGTAGCCGGCAATCAGCGAATCCTCGCCGAGCAGATTGTGCGAGGTGTCGCCGGAGTCCAGCGTCCACGGGTACGCGGTTTCCACTACCACCACATCGGCATCATAGCGGCCGCGCAGGCGCCTGATGGTCTTGCCCAGCTCGGCCATCGATTGCGTGGACCATTTACGGTAGTAGCTGATGCCGATCAGATCGAAATCGGTGACGCCGGCCTTGGTGGCATCGGCGAACCACGGCTCCACATTTTCCGGCTGGGCGATATGCAGCATCACCCGCGGTTTGATCGCCGAGCGTACGCTCATGTCGCGCACTGCCTTGATGCCGGCGTTGAACAGCTTGGCATTGCGCTGCCAGTTGATGGGGCGCTTTTTGTCCCAGGGCGTGCTGTCCATCAGGTCGGAATTGCTTTCGTTGCCCACTTGCACGAGCTCGGGCATCAGACCGGCACGGTCGAGCGCGCTGAGCGTGTCATAGGTGAAGCCGTACAGCGTGCGTGCCAGTTCATCGGTGTCGGTGATGCTGGCCCAGGCCTTGGGGATCAATTGCTTTTCGCCGTCGGCCCAATCGTCGGAGTAGTGCAGATCCAGCAACACCTGCATGCCTTGCGCGCGTGCACGTGCAATGGTCTTCTTGACGTCCGACAGGTCGCTGTAGCGGGTCCAGCGCGCATCGTTCCACAAGCGTACGCGCACCAGATTGGCCCCGTGCGCATGGAACAGTTCGAACGGATCTTTGACCACGCCGTTCTCGCGGTATTGCACACCGCATTCTTCCATCTCGTTGACGTAGGACAGGTCCGCGCCGAGATACAACGTGGCGGGAGCCGGGGCGGCGTGTGCGAAGGTGGAAATGGTCAGCGCCAGGAGCGCGGGTGTCCAGAGACGGCGTGGTGAGCGCATGCAATTCCTCGACAGAGACAACGTGGAGCGGGTGACAGCATGCCGCAGGCGGCCGTGCTGCTGCACGGCCGCTGTGCAGAGTCCAAACGTGGCTTGCAGATTGGATTCCACCTAGTAGCTGCGGTGTTATGCAGGTGCAATCAGATCGGCTGCGCAGCAGCATGTGCAGCCGATCAAGCGACGCCTAGAACTTGTAGGTTGCTTCCAACTGGTAACGGCGACCGAATACCTGGTAGCCGCCATCGTCCTGATTGGCCAGCCGGTTGGGCTTGTTGTCGGTATAGGCGCGCAACGGCTCGTTGGTGAGATTGCTGGCCTGGAAACGGAAGCCGAGCTGCTTGCTGTACTGCCAGTTCAAGCTCAGATCCACCGTGCCTTCGCTTTGCAGGCGCGCCAGCCGTGCGGCATTCCAGCCGTACACCACCGTGTAGGGGCTGTGGTACTTGTAGCCCACGCGCGCTTCGAAGGTGCCGTTGCTGTACCACAGGTCGAAGGTGCCGGTCTTGCGTGCCAGCCCGCTCAACGGCAGCGGGTTGTCTTCCGGCGAGAATTCCTTGAGGTTGGAATCGACCAGCGAATAGTTCGAGTAGACGCCGAAGTTTTCCATGTGCGGGATGAAGTAGAACGGCGTCTGGAAGGTGAGCTCCACGCCATTGATGTAGCCGCCACCGCCATTGAACGGCGCGCTGACCAGGTAATCCAGGCCGTTGATCGTTTCGCGGTCGGTGCGGTAGCCGATGCTCGAATCCACTTCCTTGCGATACACCGCCAGGGCGGCGAGCGCTTCGGTGTGGAAGTACCACTCGTAAGAGACATCGACCTGGGTGGCCTTGAACGGGTCCAGCTGCGGGTTGCCGCCGCTGCCGGTGAGCTGGCCAACGGTCACGCTGGGGTCGTCCAGACGGCGGCCGGTGCGCAGTTCGTCCAGCGGCGGACGCGCGATGACCTTGGCCACTGCAAAGCGCAGGATGCGCTGGTCGTCGATCAGGAAATTGAGCGTGGCACTGGGCAGCACGTCGGTGTATTCCTTGCTGCCGGTGCTGGGCTGGATGGTGCTGCCGACCGAATCGAAACCCTCGCTGTTGGTCCTGGTGTTGACCAGGCGCACGCCGACATTGCCGGTGACATCGGTGCCGAACAGCTGCGAGCTGAAGACCGCCTTGGCGAAGGCTTCGCGCACGTCTTCCTTGACGTTCCAATGGTCGAGCAGTTGTTCGTCGAGCGTGCTCGGATCGAACCCGCCAAAGCCGATGCGTGCGATCTCGGCCATGTTGCCGCCGGTCAGCGTGGGCACGTTCAAGTCGGGCATGGTGACCGGGTAGATCAGGTCCTGATACGCCGAGATCGGCTGATCGTAGCCGGACTGGTTACTGAGAAAGCGACGGTTCTGTTTTTCGCGACGCGCGGCGCGTGCGCCCAGTTCCAGCGACGTGAACGGGCCGGCATCCACGGCGCGGCTGGCGTTGAGTGCCAGCGCAGCGATCTTGTCGCGCAGCGCCTGCGGCTCGGTCTGCCCGGCAATGCCGTATTCGGGCGTGTCCGAGCTGGTGCTGATGGTGGGGGTGACGCTGCGACGGAAATCGAACGAGATGGTGTCCGGGTTGCTGCCGAAACGCACCGCCTGCCAGGTGTTGTCGCGCTTGGCCTGCGAAAACGACAGGTCGCTGCCCAAGGTCCATACATCGCCGCTCCACTTGGCGTTCAAACCGCCGGCGGTGAGTGTCTTGACCTCGTTGTAGTGGCTGACCACATGGTCGACCTGCAGGTTCGAATTGGCCAGCGTACCGGCCACCACATCGCCATCGACGATGGTGTAGGACGAGCCCGGCGTGGTGTATGGATTGGTGCTGCCGGAGAAGGTGCTGAAGGCCAGCCCGTTGAACCAGTTCTGCAACTGGTCTTCGTCGATTTCGATGCGCGAATACAGGCCGTCGAACTTCAATTCGAGATTGCCCGAGCGCCACTGCACGGTGCCCATCGCGCCGGTGCGGGTCTGGTCGATCAGCTTGAGCTGGTCGGCCGCGCCCCACGGGGTCGGGTCCACGGTGCCGTCGCCATCCACATCGCGCGAGGTGGTGGCATCGGTATAGCCCCAGCTGCCGATCGACGAGCTGGCGTTCTTCTGCTTCTGGTAGGTGGCGCCGAAGGCGACCGCCAGGTTGTCGTTGAGCTTGTGCACCCAGCTGGCGCCGAAGCGGCTGCCCCACGGGCTGTAGCCGTCCACATCCTTGGCGTGGTCGTAGAACACCGGGCCGGCGGTGCCGACGAATCCCGGACCGGTGTAGTCGAGCGGGCTGATGGTGGAGATGTCCACGGTGGCGGCAAGACCGCCGGCGACCAGATCCGCCGACTGGGTCTTGTAGACCTTGACGGTGGAAACGATCTCGGTGGGGAACACCTCCCAACGCACTGCGCGGTTGGGCTCGGACGAGGCGATTTCGCGCCCGTTGACGGTGCCCATGGTCATGCGCGGGCCCAGCCCGCGCACGGTGGCCAGGCTCTCGTTGCCGCGGTCGCGGGTGCCATTGACGCCGGGCAGCCGCACCAGCGCCTCGGCCACGGTGACGTTGGGCATCTGGCCCATGTTGTCTGCGGAAATCACTTCCACGACATGATCGGACATCTGCTTGGCTTGCACCGCCTGATTCAGGCTGGCGCGCTGGCCGATCACGGTGATGTTGTCCAACGTGACCGGCGCCTGGCCATTGCTGGCGGCGCTGCTGGTGTCGTTGGCCGGCGGCGCGGCGGGTGCAGTGTCCTGTGCATGCGCGCCGAACGCTGTGGCCAGCACGCAAGCGATGGTGGTGCACAGGATGGCGCGAACGGGCGTGCGGCGCAGGCGCCGACTGGCCGGGTGGCCGGTATGGTGAACAGGCATCGGTTGATCCCTCCCAGGACAAAGTGACCGAATACGGTGGTAGCTGCTGGTGCGGCCAGCCGCATGGAGCGGGGCGGGCGCATCTGCGCGGGTGTGGCCAGTGGTGCTGTGCTGCGTGATCGCTGTTGGTCGTTCGGTGCGTGACGCCGCACGCGCGCTGCGGCGCGCTGGCGTCCCCCCTGTCTTGCATGTGTCCGCTTCAGGGTAGAAGCGCAAGCCATTCCATTCCAATGAAGCATTTTGCGGCAGCTATCTCGGCTTGGAATGCTGCGCTGCGGCACTCGCGCTTGCTTGGCCCCTGAAGGTAAGGCGGTGATGCGGCAGAAGCTTTGGCATCGGGGCGGGTGCTTGGCTGACGTGGACTGATGCGATTGCCCAAGGCTGTTGCCGCTTGTGCACGCGGCGGGAGCGCCAGAGTGGCCAATGCAATAGCCCAGGTGCAGTGTGTCTGTCGTTGCGATCGCGGGCCGACGCACGGCTACGTCCGACAACCAGATCCACTTCCACCAACTCGCTAACGCGCGCGCGCGGGCAGGCGCGGCAGCGCAGGAAACGCGCGCTGCACGCAGTCGCTGCGTTCGCAGGTCAGGCAGCCCGGGCCGATCGGTACCGCATCGTCGACCGCGTTCAGATCCCAACCCCGCGCATACACCAACTGATCGGCGTGGCGCAGGTCGCAGCCCATTGCCAGGGCAAAGGTCTTGCGCGGGCGGCCATACCCCGGCGGACCGCTGCTGACCTGGCGGGCCAGCCAGAAATAGCGCCGGCCGTCGGGCATGCGCGCGATCTGGGTGAGGATGCGGTCAGGCTGGTTGAACGCCTCGTACACGATCCACAGCGGGCAGGCGCCGCCGACATGCGAGAAATGGAAATCGGTGGCCGAGTGGCGCTTGGAGACATTGCCGGCGCGGTCCACCCGCATGAAGAAGATCGGCAAACCGGCTGCCCCGCGCCGCTGCAAGGTGCTGAGCCGGTGACACACCGCTTCGAAGCCCACGTCGAAGCGGTCGGCCAGCCATTCGATGTCGTAGCGCGAGGTTTGCGCGCTGTGCAGGAACGCGCTGTAGGGCATCACCAGCGCGCCGGCGAAATAGTTCGACAGGCCAATCCGCGACAGCGCGATGCGCTCGGCGTCCTCGAAACCGGCATCGGCACCGGCCAATGGCCAAACGCCGGCTGGCAATCAGCCAGCTTCTAACGGCCAGACACCGGCCCAGGGTCAGGCGTCGACAGCGACGCCAGCAGCGACGCGTCCTGCCGATGACGGCTCCGTCACCGGCACGAAGTTCACCCAGCGGCTTCTTGCCGACGGTACGGAGAAGGACGAAGGCCCAGGCCCCGGCGCCAATGGCCAGCCTGTGACCGCAGAAGGCCAATCGGTCTATCAGCAGAACGAAGCGCCTTCGGCCCAGAACACCGCTGCCGCGGCACCGGCCGCTTCCGGCAGCCAGCCTGCCGCACAGCAGGCCGCGACGCCCGCAGCCGCAGCAACCGGCGACCGCATGTTCCTCTACGAGGAAGTACTCGGCCAGACGGTTCCGACAGCGATCGAAGGGACGGTCTCCTGGACGTTGCAGAACGAGAAGGATGAGGCTGGAAAGCCATCGCCTGAGGTTCAGGGCCAGATCACCATTCCAGGCCGCGGCCTCAGCGCACTCATCACCTTTAAGCGCAACACCGACCCGTCGCTTCCGGCAAGTCATCTGGTCGAGATCGTCTTCTCGGT
>JAAIGE0101220898.1_pt1 | contig 13650 bp, 8 predicted proteins | sample 6487951 | NCBI WGS metagenome assembly JAAIGE01 (sample SAMN13974128, study PRJNA590717) | phyllosphere metagenome | biome: tomato field; feature: multiple bacterial spot infested tomato fields; material: tomato leaves; isolation source: leaves from tomato fields | host: Solanum lycopersicum ... | reverse complement strand
TCCATCCGTGGCGCGCGTATCTTGTAAAGAACCTGCGCCTGTGACTGAACAACGTTCGGCGCGCGCCCACCTGTATCTGTGATGGCATAGTGAATGCGGCCATCCTGAATAATGTGTTCGCGCAGATAGTTGCAGCCGACATTGGTAAGTTCGACAGCGTCCAGCGCCGAACGCCCCAGGTGAGGCTCAAAACCAGCATGAGAACTGGTTCCTCGAAAGGAGAAGTAGAGCTGGTTGGTCGCCAGCATCCGGGCGTTATAAGCGAGGTTTTCATCCCAGGGATGCCAGGTGAATGCTGCATCGACGTCGGAGAACAGTCCCTCTCGCGCCATATACGCTTTTCCGCCGCCACCTTCTTCGGCCGGGCAGCCATAATAACGGATCGTTCCCGCAAGCCCAAGTTCGTCCTTGCAGGCCTTGAGAGCGAGAATGGCGGCGAGCGCGCCGGTTCCCAACAGGTTGTGACCGCAGCCATGGCCATTGCCGCCTGCGATGATGGGATCATGATGGGTAACGCCGCTCTTCTGGCTGAGGCCCGTTAACGCATCAAATTCACCCAGTATCGCGATGACCGGATGGCCTTCGCCGTAACTGGCTACAAATGCCGTCTCTATTTTGCCGGCATTGCGCGTGACGTCAAAGCCTGCCTTTTCCAGCTCGTCCGCGAGAAGCGCTGCGGAACGCGTTTCTTCATAGCGGATTTCTGCAAAAGACCAGATCGCATCGGACACGGACTTCAGATTGTCGGCTTGGGTAGCGACGGTTCGTTCGATAATATCGAGATAGGTCATTTTCTTCCTTCAGGCGGCCTGTTCGACAGGCTTTTTGCCGTGGACGGCGGGAAAGGTAGTGGCGATGATGCAGACCACGACTGCACAGGCGACGATCACCGAGAACGCGATCCCATAATTCTGATTGGTGGCGGACAGGACGGCACCGATCAGCATCGGGGATGCAAACGATCCAAGTTGAGCGAGCGAATTGATCAGGCCGGTCGCCGTTCCAACGGTATTTTGCGGGAAGTGCTTCATAATGCTGACGAATACGCTGATCGAGATCGCATTGAGGAAGACGTTGGAAACAGACAGATAGGCAAATGCGAGCGGAATGGATTCCTCGTTGGCCATGAGATAAATGAAGATCGCCGACACGGCCGAGCCGATGCAGATCAGATACTTTTCCTTCTGGTGGAAGAAGCGGTCCAGTAACCAGCCGCAGGTCAGGAACGAGATGAAGCCGAGCGCTGGCGGGATCATCGAGTAGGTGCCCATTTCCACCATGCTCATGCCCTTGACCTTCACCCAGTAGGACGGCAGCCAGGATTGCAGGCCCCAGAACACAATATTGGTGAAGAAATAGACCAGTGCGATTTTCCAGGTCAGCGGGTTTTTCAGCAGTGCGCCGATCCGCTTCTTTTCCGAAGTCTTTTCCACCTTCGCTTTGACGACGGGCGCATCATTAGTCGGCTTCATAACGAAGAAAAGCGCCACCGACAGGAGGAGTCCGACGCCACCGAGGACAAAGAACATCATCTGCCAGCTATGCGCGGCGATCAACGCCGTAATGACGATCGAACCGACTGCGAAGCCAACTGACGCTCCTGATTGGAGTACCGACTTGGCACGCGCCATTTGGGACTTTTCGAAGTGTTCCGTGACCGCAACGGAGCCGCCTGCAGGAAAAACGGCTTCCCCAGCGCCGGTCATGGCGCGGGCCGCAGCAAGACCTACGGCGTTGTGGACTGCACCGGACACGGCCGTACCCAGCGACCAGACTGCGACGGCTGAACTAAGCACGCGCCGCGCTCCGAAACGATCCACCAGGTAGCCGCCGACGAGCTGCGTCATCGAATAGGCCAGAAAAAACGCGCTGATGATCATGCCCTGATGATCCGGAGAAAGGCCGAATTCTTCACTGATGGGGATGATCGCAATATTGATGGCGGTCTTGTCTATGAAGCCCACGACCCAGCATAAGAACAGCATTCCTATAATGACGTGGCGGCGCTGAATTTTTGAAAACATATCGAAGGTTCCCTTTTTATTAGCTTTCAGCCTTTGTCGCATTGCAAAAGAAAAAATCGATGTTTATTCCTCTATAAAAATCTAGAATAATATGTGCAATTAAACACGAGGCTGCCTTTGGAACTCGGATTGTTTTCTCATCCCTATTTGAGCAGGATGCGGCAAGAAGGCGTTTTGTGTTTCGAAGACTTTCATGTGGGAACCGAGCAGACGGTTGCTCTCCTGTCCCACACGATCGAGCGGGACGAGAACACGCTCCACCTCGTGGTCGATCATTCGCATTTTACCGCGAAACGCACAGTTTTCCGGGTTTCAGCCAAGTACGGCGAAGAGATCGCCAACCGCGTTGTTGCCGCCGTTCAGGAGGCGGTCATTGGCGTACAGAGCAAAACCGTGGAAATGCTGGCATCTGTCAATGCAGCGGTGATCAACTCTCTGGACGATCAGGAAATCGTTCATAGCGTCCTTGCCGAGGTCATGAATGTATTACCGCATGCGGATGCGGGCGTTTTTCGGCTATTCGCCGAGGAAAGTGGTTATCTTATTCCGGTTTCCCATCAGGGATTACCGGATGACTATACGCATTACCGCTTGCAGCCGAATGAATCCGTGTCTGGCGAGGTCTTCGTAACCGGGGTGCCTGCCATTCACAATGGAAGGCAAAACATTATCGATGCTCACCGCGTGATGAGCCCCGAAAGCCAGTCCTTTATGGAACGGTCGGAGATCGCCAACGCGTTGCTTTGCGTGCCGGTTGCCTCGGAAGGCAAGCGTCTCGGCACGTTGACGATATTATGCTTTTCACCGGGTGGCACATTCTCTCAGTTCGACCGGACGGTTTTGGAGTCACTGGCTGCTCAGGTTGCCGTCGCATACCAGCGTTCGCTTGCGTATAAGAACGCTATCGCGACATCAAGCCGCCTTGAAAAAATGCGGAGCGACCTGGCAAGTAAGAACGCCGAGCTCGACCGCGCCGTGGAGCTGCACGACAAGCTTCTACGTATCTTTTCCACCAGTGGAGGCATGGTGGAGCGTCTGGATCTGGTTGCGGGCCTGTTTGGTGTCGAGTTTCGATTTGAGAATGTCTTGGGCGTAGACTATCGATCACGTGGCTGGACAGATCACAGTGACAGTCTTGAACAAATCGTTGAAGTCGCTGAAGCCCCAGTTGGTTTTTTTTATTTTCGCCCAATTGAGGATGCGCTCTTCCAGCGTGCACTTTTCGGAACGCTTTCCGCGTTCGTGGCATTGGACTTCGTCCGCGATATGTCGAAGCTTGATATCCTGAACGCTAGCAAGAGAGCCTATTTCGACGACCTCCTGCAGGGCGTCGAGAGTTTTGGCCGGCTCGACCATTTCGGGTTTCGGCTGGAGCGGTTCTATCAGATCATGGTCGCAAAGCTTCGCGATCCTTCTACACCCGATGCCCGGCTGTCTCTTCACCGATCTCAAGCCAATCTTCAGAATGCGATCCGACTGTCGAATGCGCTCATCTTTCATCAGGATGTCGAGATCGTCATCGTGTTTTCCGCCTCCACTGCCGCCGTCCTTGCCAGAAATATCAGCGCGATGGCAGGTAGCGTAATGCATCTCGATATCCAGATAGGGGCAAGCGTCGTTTATGATGAGGCTGGATTCCACTCAACAGCCAAAATTCAGGCTGAACGAGCGGCAGAGTGCCTCGTGCGCCGAGGACAGTCCGGTATTTTGCCGCATCAAAATATGGGAATAGAAGCTTTGCTAAGTGGGCGTGACCGGCACGAAATCATTGATTTTGCCCGCGAGGTTCTTCATCCGCTCTACGATCAAAAACACGAATTCCTCTTCGAGACATTGCGCGCTTACGTGCAAGAAGGAAAATCTGCGGGGCGCACAGCCGACCATTTGAAGATACATAACAATACGCTCTATCAGAGACTTAGTAGAATTGAGGCGCTGACAGGACGGAAGATGTCAAACGTAGACGACTTCACGCTTTTGAGCGTCGCGTGCCACCTTCATTCAACTTACTCCGGCTGATCCTTTCCGCTTTCGAACGCATGTCGCAAACTTTGACATGATATGCGAATTGGAGTTTGACTTCATTCCTGCTCCGCCATTCGATAGCCCACCCCCGGTTCAGTACGCACGATCTGAGGCTGGGTTGGAATGCGTTCGATCTTCTGGCGAAGCTGGCCTATGAAGACGCGAAGATAATGCAGGTCGTCGCCGTGGGCCGGTCCCCAGATTGATGTAAGCAAGGTGCGGTGGGTGACGACGCGTCCGGCATGGCGGGTCAGCAGCAGAAGCAGGTCATACTCCTTGGGCGTAAGGTGCACGGTCTCGCCGCCGCGTGAGACGATGCGCTTGATCGGGTCGATCGTCAGGCCGTCTATTTCCGTCACGGTCGGGATCGCATCACGCCGACCGCGATGGCGAAGCGCCGTACGGATGCGGGCGGTCAGTTCACCGATGCCGAAGGGCTTTTCCACATAATCGTCCGCCCCCAGATCAAGGGCTGCGATCTTCTCGCTCTCACGGTCGCGGGCTGAAAGGATAAGGATGGGAATGTCCGACCAGCCTCTGAGGTTTGCAATGACGTCCTTGCCGTCCATGTCAGGCAGGCCGAGATCAAGGATGACGAGATCCGGCGCTTGCGTTGCAACGGCCTTCAATGCTTCGGCGCCTGTCGCAGCTTCGACCACCCCGTAACCTGCAGCCGAAAGCGAGGGTTTCAGGAACCGCTGGATCTGCGGCTCATCATCGACGACCAGGATTCGGGGCTGGATCATTTCATCTCACCTCTTCTATCATTGCCAGGGAAACGCATGACAATACGCGTCCCTCTTTTTTTGAGTGCTGGACTTTCGGCATGGATTCGGCCGCCCATGGCCTCGATGAAGCCGCGGGCGATGGAAAGCCCGAGCCCTGTTCCCGGTGCGCGCCCGTCCGGCTTTCCCCTGCGATAGAATTTTTCGAAGATCCGGTCCAGATCCTCCGGTGGGACACCTCTACCGTGGTCGGTGACCGAGATCAGCACATCCTTGCCGTCGCGCCGGGCATAAACCTTGATCGGCTCGTCACCGCCATATTTCACTGCGTTGTCCAGCAGATTGAACAGCACCTGGCCGATCAGAACGCTATCTCCCCGGATCAGCGGGAGGTCGACGGCAAGACCGGTTTCGATAACGTGTCCCGGTGCGTGCTTGCGGGTGCGCTCGACAGCAGACTGCACGATGTCGGCCAGATCAACCCAGTCCTGTTTCGGCTTCAGCATGCCCGCTTCGATCCGTGTCATGTCCAGCAGATTGGCGACGAAGCGGCTCATGCGGCCACCTTCCTCCTCGATGGACTGGAGAAGGTCATCACGGTTTTCAGGTGTCATACGCTCGCCGAACTGACGTAGACCGGTCACTGCACCGTTAATTGTCGCGAGTGGCGTGCGCAGATCGTGGGAAATGGAAGACAACAGTGCTTCCCGATAACGTTCACCTTCCAGACGTGCCGCATGCTCGACCGTCTCTTCGGCGAGGCGCGCCCGATCGAGCGCGATCGCCGTCTGGTCGAGGATCGCCGTCAGCGCGCGCTCGGCGTTCAGGTCGAGGCGGTCGCCGCTATGCTCTATGCCGCAGACACCGACAATTCCATGAGGTCCGAGCAGCGGACGGAACTCAAAGCGGCTGTTCGGCAGTGTGCCAGTGCCGGAGCCTGCCGGTTCCCGCTTGTCATGTGTCCAGCGGGCAGCGGTCATATCCGTAACATCAAGTTCGGTGTCTGGCGGCCAGGCGGCGGCCATGCCCAAATCGCCCTTGCTCGGGACAAGCAGCACGACCTTGCGCTTGAGGCTCGCCTGCAGTTGCGAAACGGCGAGCCAGATCGCGTCGTCGCCCTTTGCCGTGCTGGCAAGCTTGCGGGAGAAATCATAGAGGGATTGCAGCGCCGTCGCGCGAATTCGCGCAACGTCCGCCTGTTCGCGTATGCGCGAGGCAAGACCGCCTGCAATCATGGCCACGGCCAGAAATACCAAGAGCGCGAAGACCTCGTGCGGCGCGGCGATGGTGAAGGTGTGGCGCGGATCGATGAAGAAAAAGTTGTAGGAGAGCGCCGACAGGATAGCGGCCAGAAATGCCGAAGCGTAACCGCCGACCACTGAGGCTCCGAGGACGGCGAGTAGAAAGAGCAAGGATATGTTCGGCAGCTCTATGAACCCATCGATCCCTTTGCCCAGAACGGTCGTCAGAGCGACGAAACCGAGGGCCCAGAGGGCCGATTGCCTGAGAGCGGAGGTTCCGGGTAGGTTGAGAGCCTTGCGTGTGGGTTCGGCGGCAGCATTATCCGGTGTGACGATATAGATTCCGAGACCCGATGCCCGGCGTGCCAATGCATCGGGCAGCGAGCGGGTGACGAGGTTCTGCCAGCGGCCACGCTTGCGCGCACCGATGACGATCTGGGTGGCGTGTTCGCGGCGTGCGAGCTTTAGTATTTCCTCGACGAAGTCATTGCCGATGACCCGGCGCGTTTCGGCGCCGAGCTGTTCTGCGAGCCGGAAGAGGGTTTCAATTCGTCGCAGGCGTTCCGGTGTCTCGACTTCCCGGTCGGCCCGCTCGATCGAGACAATCAGCCAAGGGGCATTGAGACCAGAGGCCAAACGGCTCGCGACGCGCACGACCTTCTCTGATAGAGGGTCCGAGCCAACGCAGACCAGCAGCCGCTCTCCAGTTGCCCACGGACCATCGATCGCATTCTGCTTGAGATATTCGACCATCTGATCGTCGACACGGTCGGCGGTGCGGCGAAGCGCCAGTTCTCGCAAGGCCGTCAGATTTCCGAGGCGGAAGAAGCGGTCAACGGCGCGGTTGGCGCTTTCGGGCAGATAGACCTTGCCGTCCTTCAGCCGCTCGATGAGTTCGGATGGGGCGAGGTCGACCAGCAGCACTTCATCGGCGCGTTTGAGTACAAGATCGGGCACACGCTCGCGCACTGTAACGCCGGTAATCCTGGCCACGAGATCGGCGAGGCTTTCCAAATGCTGGATGTTGAGCGCCGTCCAGACATCGATCCCGGCTGATATCAGTTCTTCGATGTCCTGGTGGCGCTTCGGATGGCGACTGCCTTCGGCGTTTGAATGGGCCAGTTCGTCGACGATGACGATCCGGGGATGCCGTTCAAGCGCTGCATCCAGGTCGAATTCCTCGAGCATCCGACCGCAATGGTCAGCACGGCGCCTAGGCAGAACCTCGAGACCGTCGAGCAGGGCTGCGGTCTCGCTGCGCCCATGGGTCTCGACGAGCCCGACGACCAGATCCACGCCATCTGCTTTCAGGCGTTTGGCGCGCGACAGCATTGCGTAGGTCTTGCCGACACCGGGCGCCGCGCCTAGAAAAACAGTCAGCTTGCCCCGACGGTCTTTCTCCGCCAAGGCAAGCAGGGCATCAGGATCGGGACGTTTCTCGTCCCTGCGGTTCGCATCCGCCATCAAGCTCTCACAAATTACAGGGTATCAAGTGCCAGATTGAGCTTTAGCACATTAACCCTTGCTTCGCCGATAATGCCGAGAGCCGGATTTTCGACCTGCCGCGCAACAAGTGCTGCAACGGTAGCGGGTTCCAGTGCCCGCGCCTTTGCAACCCGCGCCACCTGTGCTTCGGCAAAGGCTGGCGAGACGTGAGGGTCGAGGCCAGAACCGGACGTCGTCACCGCATCCGCCGGGACGGGTTGTGCGATTCCGGTTTCGGTCAACCGTTGAACCTCTGCGGTGACGCGCTCCTTCAACTTGACCGAGGTCGTGCCCAGGTTGGAGCCGGAGGATGCAGCCGCGTTGTAAGGATTTGGGCCTGTTGCCGAGGGGCGCGGCCAAAAGTAGCGGTCCGATGTGAAGGTTTGGCCGATGAGGACCGAGCCGATAACCTTGCCATCGCGCTCGATCAGGCTGCCATTGGCCTTCGCGGGCATGACCGCCTGGGCAATGCCGTTAATCGCCAGCGGATAAGCAAGACCGGTAAGTGCGGTCATTGCAACAATAAGGGTGAGTGCGGGTCTGATATGATTGAGCATGATTAAACCAGATGAAGCGAGCTGACGGCGATATCGATGATCTTGATGCCGGCAAAAGGAAGGATCAGGCCGCCGACGCCGTAGACCAGGAGGTTGCGGCGAAGGAGTGCCGCCGCACAGGTCGGACGGTAGGCCACACCTTTCAATGCAAGAGGAATCAGCGCCACGATAATCAGCGCGTTGAAGATGACAGCCGACAGAATAGCCGACTGCGGTGACGCCAGCCCCATGACGTTGAGGGCTTCGAGTGCAGGATAGGTGGCAACGAACAATGCAGGGATGATGGCGAAATATTTGGCGACGTCATTGGCGATCGAAAACGTCGTGAGCGAGCCGCGTGTCATCAGAAGCTGCTTACCGATTTCGACGATCTCGATGAGCTTGGTCGGGCTGGAATCGAGGTCCACCATATTGGCGGCTTCGCGGGCGGCCTGGGTGCCGGTCTGCATGGCGACACCGACATCGGCTTGGGCGAGCGCCGGCGCGTCGTTGGTGCCGTCGCCGCACATGGCGATCAGGCGGCCGCCCTGCTGCTCGCGGCGAATATAGGCGAGCTTATCCTCCGGGGTTGCCTGAGCGAGGAAGTCATCGACGCCGGCTTCCGAGGCAATCGCAGCGGCCGTGACTTGATTGTCCCCTGTGACCATGACGGTGCGGATGCCCATCGCTCGCAACGCCGCAAAGCGTTCCTTGATGCCTGGTTTGACCACGTCCTTGAGGTGGATGACGCCGAGCAGGCGGTCGCCATCCGCAACGCCAAGCGGCGTGCCACCGGTGCGGGCGATCTGATCGACGGCCCGGCTGAACTCCGCTGGCGCATCCTGTTCGGTGAGACCGGTGAATTTCAGCACCGCATCGACGGCACCCTTGCGCAGGCGGCGCTGACCGATGTCGACGCCGGAGAGGCGGGTTTCGGCGGTGAAGCCTATGACCGCATCGAACTCTGCCTTCGGCACCGACACACCGAACTCGCCAGCCGCCAGTGCGACCACCGACCGACCCTCCGGCGTCTCGTCGGCCAAGGAGGCGATATACGCGGCTTCGGCGAGTTCGGTAGGGGTGACGCCCGGCGCGGCAATGAAGTCGCTGGCCATGCGATTGCCGAAGGTGATGGTTCCCGTCTTGTCGAGGAGCAACGTGTCTACGTCGCCAGCGGCCTCGACTGCGCGGCCGGAGGTGGCGATGACGTTGAAGCGGACAAGACGGTCCATCCCGGCAATGCCGATCGCGGAGAGCAGGCCGCCGATCGTGGTCGGGATCAACGTAACCAGCAGGGCTGCCAGCACCGTGACAGAGAGCACCGTACCGGAATAGCTGGCCAGGCCCCACATGGCGACGCAGACAAACAGGAAGATCAGCGTTAGGCCAAAAAGCAGGATAGACAGCGCTATCTCGTTCGGGGTCTTCTGGCGCTGGGCACCCTCGATCAGCGCGATCATGCGATCGACAAAGGAAGAGCCGGGCTGGACGGTGATCCTGATTTTGATCTCGTCTGAGAGAACTTGCGTGCCGCCAGTCACAGCCGAGCGGTCGCCGCCGGATTCGCGGATGACGGGGGCAGATTCGCCCGTTATCGCACTTTCGTTGACCGAGGAAACGCCCTCGATGACCTCACCATCGCCGGGGATCAACTCACCGGCTGCGACCAGCACGATGTCGCCGACCTTGAGGCTGGAAGCCGGTATCGTTTCCGTTTTGCCGTTGCTGCCGAACCGCCGGGCGACGAGTTCGGAATTGGTCTTCTTAAGGCTGTCAGCCTGGGCGCGACCACGACCTTCCGCCACGGCTTCGGCAAAGGTGGCGAACAGCACGGTGAACCAGAGCCAGGCGGCGATCTGGCCGGAGAATCCAGCGTCGCCCGTATTCGAGGCGAGGTCGCGGATAAACAGGATCGTCACAACAACAGCGACAATCTCGGTCACGAAGATGACGGGGTTGCGCAACAGCTTGCGCGGATCGAGCTTGGCGACTGCATCGCGCATCGCCGGGAACAGGATCGCGGGGTCGAGAAGGCTGGGAGCCTTGTGATTTTTGGACATGATGGTTCCTTAGAAGGTCTGGCCTGCGAGCATGGCGAAGTGTTCGACGATCGGTCCGAGCACCAGCGCGGGCAGAAACTGCAGGCCGCCGAGAATGAGGATAATGCCAATCAACAAGCCGACGAAAAGGGGGCCATCGGTCGGGAATGTGCCCGCAGAGGTCGGCGATCTGACCTTGGCGGCGAGCGACCCTGCGATCGCCATGACCGGCACGACATATGCGAAGCGGCCGAGCAGCATGGCGATACCGAGCGTCGTGTTGTACCAGACCGTGTTGCCGCTGAGACCTCCGAACGCCGAGCCGTTGTTGCCTGTAGCCGAGGTATAGGCGTAGAGGATTTCCGACAGACCGTGCGGACCTGCTGTCCCGACGCTTGCCACAGCGAAGGGCAGCATGGCCGAGACGGCGGTAAACCCGAGAATGACCAGCGGCAGGATCAGCACCGCGAGCATGGCGAACTTCATCTCGCGGCCCTCGATCTTCTTGCCGAGGAATTCCGGCGTGCGGCCGACCATCAAACCCGCGACGAAGACGGAAAGCATCGCAAAGACGAGCATCCCGTAGAGACCGGAGCCGACGCCACCGGGCAGCACCTCGCCGAGTTGGATGAGGAACATCGGTACCAAACCGCCGAGCCCGGTGAACGAGCCGTGCATGCCATTGACGCCGCCGTCCGAGAGACCGGTCGTGACCGCAGCATAAAGCGCCGTCATGGCCTGGCCGAAGCGAACTTCTTTGCCTTCCATGTTGCCGAGCGATGGATCAACACCGATTGCCGTCAAGATGGTGTTGCCCTGGGCTTCAGCCCAATAGGTGACAGCAACGCCTGCGACTAACAGGACAGCCATGGCGGCGATCAGAGCCCAGCCCTGGCGGCGGTTTCCGACCATCTGGCCGAAGGTATAGATCAGGGACGCCGAGATCGACAGCATGGCGAAAATGTTGAGGTAGTTCGACCAGACAGTCGGGTTTTCGAGGGGGTGGGCTGCATTGGCGTTGAAGAAGCCTCCGCCATTGGTGCCGAGCTGTTTGATCGCTTCCTGAGAGGCGACGGGTCCAAGCGAGATCACCTGGTTGGCACCTTCCAGCGTCGTAGCGCTCACCGATGCGTCGAGCGTTTGCGGCAGACCCATGGCGACGAAGACCAACGCAACGATAATGGCAAGCGGCAGCAGAACGTAGAGTGTCGCCCGTGTCAGATCGACCCAGAAATTGCCAAGCGTCGTCACCTTGGATCGGGCGAGCGCCCTTGTTACCGCTATCGCGAGTGCCATGCCGGTGGCGGCCGACAGGAAGTTCTGCGCAGAGAGGCCTGCCATCTGGGAGAAATTGCTGAGCGTTGTTTCTCCGGAATAATTCTGCCAGTTGGTATTGGTGACAAAGGAGACCGCCGTATTGAAGGCGAGATCCGATGGCATTCCGGCAAAACCCTGCGGGTTCAGTGGCAGGTAGGCTTGCAGGCGGAGCATGGCATAGAGTGCGACGAAACCAGCGAGCGAGAAGGCGAGCATGGCGAGCGTATAGCCGAGCCAGCTCTGTTCCTTGTCTGGGGTGATGCCGCTTACCCGATAGAGGTCGCGCTCCACGCGGCTGAGCACGGGTGAAAGAAATGTCCGCTCTCCAGAAAACACCCGCGCCATGTAAAGGCCGAGTGGCTTGATGGCGATGAGAACGGCGAGGAAGAGGAGGCTGATTTGCAGCCATCCGATAATAGTCATCGATCTGCTCCCGATCAGAAACGCTCGGGACGCAACAGCGTCACGATGAGGTAGATGCCAAGGGCGATAGCGACGAAGAGGCCGAAAAGGGGTTCGAGCATTTGCGTGCCTCTCACAGCCGGTCGAGCGCGCGGGCGTAGAGGGCAAGTATGAAAAGCGTCCCCCCGCCGAGCATGATGAAGATGAAGTCGGACATGTCCGTTTCTCCTGTTGATACAAACACAGGATTAAATCCGCTTCGGCTCAGGCTTCGATTGGGAAGAGTGGGTACCGGGATAAAGAGAAGATAAAGATGGAGGTGCACGGCAAACTGTGCCTCGTGGCAGTAGGGCGAACTGCATTGAGCAGCGTCTTGTCCATCCAAGCCAGATGCCTGGCTATTGGAGCCATATTTTTGCCGGGAATGAGGGCGCAGTGCCGTCGCCCCTCATCTCAAGCCCGATGTCAGGTTCGGGGCAATATCCAACTGCGTTGCGCCAATTCCGGTGATTGACAGGCTGCCGCGCCGGACGATCACCGCTCGAACGGTTCGCCGAGCGATGCCACACCATTGAGCTTCAACAATCTGCGATCTGCCGAGATGATGCCAAGCACGATAATCGTGACGACATAGGGCAGGCTGGCCAGAAGCTGTGAGGGAAGATCGACGCCGACAGCCTGTGCTGCGAGACCCGACAGTGATACCGCGCCGAAAAGACAGGCACCCAGAAATACCCGTCCCGTCAGCCATGTGCCGAACACGACGAGAGCTATCGCTATCCAGCCTCTGCCTGCAATCATTCCATCGGCCCATAGGGGCGTGTAAACGACAGCCGCATAGGCCCCTGCGAAACCCGCCATCAATCCACCGAAGAGGATAGCGTAGATACGCACGCTGATAACAGAGTAACCGATGGCGTGGGCCGCTTTCGGGTTTTCGCCCACTGCGCGAATAACGAGGCCGACCTTCGTTTTCGTCAGTAAAATCCACACGCCGAGCGTTGCGATGAGTGCAAACCAGACGGCAATGTCCTGTTTGAACATGCCGCCAATGACGGGAAGATCGGATAGGCCAGGCACCGCAATTCTCGGCAATCCCCGCACCGTCAGGCTTTCATAGGTTTTGCCGAACAAGGCGGACAGGCCTTGACCGAGAATACCGATAGCCAGACCCGTCGCGACCTGATTGGCCCGCAGGCCGAGGGTGACAAACGCAAAAACGAGAGACAAAGCCGCCGCGCCGAGACCGCCTGCGATGAAGGCAAGGAAGTGGCCGCCGCCGTGATAGACGACGATGAAGGCTATGACGGCACCCAGTGCCATCAAACCCTCAACGCCGAGATTGAGAACGCCGGTCCGTTCCACCACGAGTTCGCCGAGTGCTGCCAACAGGAAGGGCGTGGCGGCAGCGAACATGCCTGCCAAAACGAATTCCACGCCGCTCATGATGAAGCTCCCTGCATCGCCTTTGGCCACTCCAGGCGATAACGGAGAAAACAAACGGCGATCAGGTAGGCCAGAAGCAGTGAACCCTGAAAGACGCGAACCGCCGCGACCGGGAGATTTGCCGAAACCATGGCGTTATCTCCGCCGATATAAAGTGCGGCCATGAGCAGTGAGGAAAAGATGATGCCGATAGGGTGCAGCCCGCCCAGATAGGCAACGATGATTGCTGCATAACCGTAACCGGTGGCAATGGAACGTTGCAACTGCCCGATGGGACCTGCAACTTCCGCCGCACCTGCAAGGCCAGCAGCGAACCCACCGATCAGCAATGAAATCCAGATAGCCGATTTTTCAGAGAAGCCAGCATAGCCAGCCGCGCGCGGGGCCAGACCGCTCACCTGCAATTTATA
>JAAIGE0100499445.1_pt1 | contig 13674 bp, 13 predicted proteins | sample 6487951 | NCBI WGS metagenome assembly JAAIGE01 (sample SAMN13974128, study PRJNA590717) | phyllosphere metagenome | biome: tomato field; feature: multiple bacterial spot infested tomato fields; material: tomato leaves; isolation source: leaves from tomato fields | host: Solanum lycopersicum ... | reverse complement strand
CGGGAAATGCGCCACCAGCAGGGCCGAAACCTCCGCCAGCGCCTGGGTCAGGCCGTCTTCGTAGCGTCCGCCGCGGAAGGCCTCGCCCATGTGCGCGACGAGCGTGCGCCAGGTTTCTGGCGGCACGGTGCGGGCCAGGCCGCGGTCGGCCACGATCTCGATGGCGTGCTCGGCCAGCAGCAGGTAGATGAGCACGCCGTTGTTGTGCTCCGTATCCCATACGCGCAGCTTGCCGAACTGCGCCACGGCACGATCGCGGGCACTGGCGCCGCGCCACAGGTAGGACAGCGGCAGGCCGCCCTCGATGCAGATGCGGATCTGGCCCGTGTGGCGGCGTTCGCTGGCTGCCACGCGCCGGGTGAGCCGCTCCACGAGGTCGGCCGGTAACGCGGTGCGCAGCAGCCTGCCTTCGGACCAACGGTGTCGTACCAGCCGGGCGATGCGCGCAGGCAGTGTGGGGTGGGGTGATGCCATGGCCATGTTCACCAGTCTCCCGAGGCGCCGCCGCCTCCAAAATCTCCGCCACCCCCTGAGCTGAATCCGCCGCCGCCACCACTGCTGCCGCTGCTGCTCCAGCCCCCGCCGCTCCCGCTGCTGCTCCAGATCACGCCGGGACCGCCGCCGCGCCCGGTCCGGCTGGCGGCGCTGAACAGCGCGGTGTACGCCAGGGCCAGCAGGCCCGCACCAGCGGACACCAGCACGCTGGCCGTGGCGAGGAATGCCAGCCCTCCAGCGCCTGCGCCCATCAGCAGTCCGCCCTTGCCCGCGCCGAACAGCGAACGTGCGATGGGCCCGCCGATCATCACGCCGAAGAACAGGAAGATGCCCATGTCCATCCAGTCGAAGCCACTGGCGGTGCCGCTGCGCTGGCGGCTGTCGCCGGACGGCTCGGGCAGTGGCAGGGGCTCGCCGGCGATGCGGGCGCCGATCTGCTCCACCGCCGCCGTGAGGCCGCCGGCGAAGTCGTTCTGCCGGAAGCGCGGCTTCATCGCGCCGTCGATGATGCGGGCGGCGGCGATGTCGGGAATCGCGCCCTCCAGCGCCTTGGCGACCTCGATGCGCATCTTGCGGTCGTCCTTGGCGACGACCACCAGCACGCCGTCTCCCACGGTGCGGCGGCCGATCTTCCAGGCATTGCCCACGCGGTTGGCGTAGGCGGCGATGTCCTCGGGGGCCGTGGTGGGCACCATCAGCACCGCCACCTGCGAGCCATGCTGCTGCTCGATGGCGGCCAGTTGGGTCTCGAGCGACTGGCGCTCGGCAGGCGCCAGCGTGCCGGTCGTGTCGACCACCCGGGCGGTGAGGGCGGGCACGGGCTGGGGCGCCTGGGCCCAGGCGGCAGGCGCGCCTATAGCTATAAAAAGTGTAGCTATGAGCGCTTGAAGGACAAGCGCTAGAGGCATATTGGGTTCAAATTCCGTATCACGGCTTGGAGGCCGGCGCTGCGGCGGGCGACGAGAAGTCCACCGTGGGCGGCACGCTGATCTGCGCTTCGTTCTGCACCGTGAAGCTCGGCTTGGGGTCGTAGCTGAACACCTTGGCCGTGACGTTGGTCGGGAAGCTGCGCGCCAGCACGTTGTACTCCTGCACCGTCTGGATGTAGCGGTTGCGGGCTACGGTGATGCGGTTCTCGGTGCCCTCCAGCGTCACGCGCAGATCGCGGAACCCCTGGTTGGCCTGCAGCGTCGGGTAGCGCTCGGCCACCACCATCAGCCGGGAGAGGGCGCTGGACAACTCGCCCTGCGCCTGCCGGAATCCTTCCGGGATCTGGAGGGGGCTATTCGCGAAGCGCTGCGCCAGGGCCTGTCGCGTGGCAAGGTCGAGTGCACCCTGCGCTTCGTCGAGGAAACCGCCGGCAAACCGCTGCAAGTGGATCGCGAGCGAGCCAGGCAACTGATTGCCGCCGCCGAATCCGTCGCCGGCCTGATCAAGCAGCCCGCAGCCCTGAACCCTCTGGAAGTCCTGGCCTGGCCCGGCGTGCTGGTGGCCGATGCCACCGATCCGCAGGCCCTGAACAACGCAGCCCTTGAGCTGTTCAACGAAGCCCTGACCGAACTGAAGAACGGTCGCGGCCGCGAAGGGGCGGATCTGGCCAGACTGCTCGACGAGCGCCTGACGTCCATCACTCAGGAAGTCGCCACCCTGCGCACTCTGGTGCCACAGATGCTGGCCGCCCAACGGCAGAAAATCACGGACCGCTTTGCCGACATGAAGGCCGAGCTGGACCCTCAGCGCCTGGAGCAGGAAATGGTTCTGCTGGCGCAGAAAAGCGATGTCGCGGAAGAGCTCGACCGCCTGAGCACCCACGTCACGGAAGTGCGTCGCGTGCTCAAGACCGGCGGACAGGCAGGCCGTCGCCTGGACTTCCTGATGCAGGAGCTCAACCGCGAAGCCAACACACTAGGCTCCAAGGCCTTCGACCCACGCAGTACCCAAGCCGCCGTCAACCTCAAGGTTTTGATCGAGCAGATGCGTGAACAAGTGCAGAACATTGAGTAAGGCTGAACCTGACATGACCCACAGTACCGGTACCCTGTACATCGTTTCCGCTCCGTCCGGCGCAGGCAAGACCAGCCTGGTCAAGGCACTGATCGACGACTCGGAGAAAAACTCCGGGCAGCAGATCCGCGTTTCGGTTTCCCACACCACCCGCGCCATGCGCCCCGGTGAAGTCGATGGCGTGAACTACCACTTCGTCGATCGCGCCGAATTCCAGCGCATGATCGAACACGGTGACTTCCTGGAGCAGGCAGAAGTGTTCGGCAACCTCTACGGGACGTCGCAAAGCCATCTTCAGCAGACCCTGGACGAAGGCCACGACCTGATTCTGGAAATCGACTGGCAGGGCGCCCAGCAGGTTCGCAAGCAGATGCCCCATGCGCGCTCGATCTTCATTCTGCCGCCGACCCAGCAGGCCTTGCGCCAACGCCTGACCAACCGCGGCCAGGACAGCGACGAGATCATCGACGCCCGCATGCGTGAAGCGGTCAGCGAAATGAGCCATTACAAGGAATACGAGTCCATCGTGATCAACGATGACTTCGCCCATGCACTGGAAGACCTCAAAGCCATTTTCCGCGCCAACCGCCTCAGCCTGCAGCATCAGGAAGAGAAATACAGCCAGTTATTCAATGAGTTACTGGCCTGAACCGACCTTGCGGGCACGCGCTGACGCCTGCCCGCAACACTCACCCTTTAGCGTGCCGCTTGAAGCTTGTGGCTGACCGCTTGTAAACTACCGAGTCCGCTCGCCCATCCGGGCACCGCGCATACGCATTTGCTACGAGGAATACCCATGGCCCGCGTGACTGTTGAAGACTGCCTGGAACACGTCGATAACCGCTTCGAGCTGGTCATGCTCGCTACCAAGCGTTCGCGTCAGCTCGCCACTGGCGGCAAGGAACCCAAGCTGGCTTGGGAAAACGACAAGCCTACCGTCGTTGCCCTGCGTGAAATCGCAGCTGGCCTGATGGATTATTCTGTGATCGCAGAAGCCGAAATCGTTGAAGATGAACCATTGTTCGCAGCGTTCGAGGACGAGTCCAGCGAGGCCGTCTAAGCCTATGCCGGGGCGATGTGGTTCGACGCAGTGTAAAAGCCACGCGCAGGGAGTAACGCCTTGCCGAGCATAGACGCACTCGCCGACCGCCTTTCGGCCTATCTTGGCAAGGACCAGGTCAATCTGGTCCGCCGAGCGTATTACTACGCCGAACAAGCCCACGACGGCCAGCGCCGTCGCAGTGGCGAAGCCTATGTAACGCACCCGCTTGCGGTCGCAAGCATTCTCGCCGACATGCACATGGACCATCAGAGCCTGATGGCCGCGATGCTGCATGACGTGATCGAAGACACCGGTATCGCCAAGGAAGCACTCAGCCTGCAGTTTGGCGAAACCGTGGCCGAACTCGTCGACGGGGTCAGCAAGCTGACCCAGATGAACTTCGAGACCAAGGCCGAAGCCCAGGCTGAAAACTTCCAGAAAATGGCCATGGCCATGGCCCGCGACATTCGCGTGATCCTGGTCAAGCTCGCCGATCGCCTGCACAACATGCGCACGCTGGAAGTCCTGTCCGGCGAGAAGCGCCGCCGCATCGCCAAGGAAACCCTCGAAATCTACGCTCCCATCGCCAACCGGCTGGGCATGCACAGCGTTCGCATCGAATTCGAGGACCTGGGCTTCAAGGCCATGTACCCGATGCGCTCTTCGCGCATCCATCAGGCGGTCAAGCGCGCCCGAGGCAATCGCAAGGAACTGGTCAACAAGATCGAAGAGTCCCTGAGCCACTGTCTGGCCGTGGACGGAATCGAAGGCGAAGTCAGCGGACGGCAGAAACACCTCTATGGCATCTACAAGAAGATGCGCGGCAAGCGTCGCGCCTTCAACGAGATCATGGATGTCTATGCCTTCCGCATCATCGTCGACAAGGTAGACACCTGCTATCGGGTGCTGGGCGCTGTACACAATCTGTACAAACCGCTGCCCGGGCGCTTCAAGGATTACATCGCGATCCCCAAGGCCAACGGCTATCAGTCGTTGCACACCACGCTGTTCGGCATGCATGGCGTGCCCATCGAAATCCAGATCCGCACCCGCGAAATGGAAGAGATGGCCAACAACGGGATTGCCGCACACTGGTTGTACAAATCCACCGACGACGAGCAGCCAAAGGGCACCCACGCCCGCGCCCGTCAGTGGGTCAAGGGTGTACTGGAGATGCAGCAACGTGCTGGCAACTCCCTGGAATTCATCGAAAGCGTGAAGATCGACCTGTTTCCGGACGAGGTCTACGTCTTCACGCCAAAAGGCCGGATCATGGAGCTGCCCAAAGGCTCCACGGCGGTGGACTTCGCCTATGCGGTCCACACCGATGTCGGCAACAGTTGCATCGCCTGCCGGATCAACCGCCGGCTGGCTCCGCTTTCCGAACCGCTGCAAAGCGGCTCGACCGTCGAAATCGTCAGCGCGCCGGGCGCACGCCCGAATCCGGCCTGGCTGAACTTCGTGGTCACCGGCAAGGCCCGCACCCATATTCGCCACGCCCTGAAACTGCAACGTCGCTCCGAGTCCATCAGCCTGGGCGAACGCCTGCTGAACAAGGTGCTCAACGGTTTCGAGAGCACGCTGGACAAGATCGCCCCCGAGCGCATCCAGCTGGCGCTGAACGAATATCGCGTTGAAGTCCTGGAAGACCTGCTCGAAGACATCGGCCTGGGCAATCGCATGGCCTATGTGGTTGCCCGCCGCCTGCTGGGCGAAGGCGAACAGTTGCCAAGCCCCGAAGGTCCGCTGGCGATTCGCGGCACCGAAGGTCTGGTGCTCAGTTACGCCAAGTGCTGCACACCCATCCCGGGCGACCCGATTGTCGGCCACCTGTCCGCAGGCAAGGGCATGGTCGTGCACCTGGACAACTGCCGCAATATCAGCGAAATCCGCCACAACCCGGAAAAATGCATCCAGTTGTCCTGGGCCAAGGATGTCACTGGCGAGTTCAATGTCGAGCTGCGCGTCGAGCTGGAGCACCAGCGCGGCCTGATTGCCCTGCTGGCCAGCAGCGTCAACGCCGCCGACGGCAACATCGAAAAGATCAGCATGGACGAGCGCGATGGTCGTATCAGCGTGGTCCAACTGGTCGTCAGCGTTCACGACCGCGTGCATCTGGCCCGCGTGATCAAGAAACTGCGCGCCCTGGCAGGAGTGACACGCATCACCCGCATGCGCGCCTAGCCACCCCATCATCAGGAGTTCTTCATGACCAAGACTGTCATCACCAGCGACAAGGCACCTGCAGCCATCGGCCCTTACTCCCAGGCAATCAAGGCTGGCAATACCGTCTACATGTCCGGGCAAATCCCTCTGGACCCCAAGAGCATGGAACTGGTCGAAGGCATCGAAGCCCAGATCGTTCAGGTCTTCGAGAACCTCAAGTCTGTCGCTGAAGCAGCCGGTGGCTCCTTCAAGGACATCGTCAAGCTGAACATCTTCCTGACCGACCTGGGCAACTTCGCCAAGGTCAACGAGATCATGGGCAAATATTTCGAGCAGCCTTATCCGGCCCGCGCTGCCATTGGCGTTGCCGCACTGCCTCGTGGCGCCCAGGTAGAAATGGACGCGATTCTCGTCATCGAATAAATCATCCCGGCGGAGCGCCAGCCGCTCCGCTCCCTGCAAAGGAAGGACTCCGCTATGCGCTCCGCGCTCGCCATTTCACTGCTGGCCGCTCTCCTGACGGGCTGCGCCAGCCATGCCGACCGCAACCCCGACGGCACCTGGATCAACCAGAGCGCCATCGATGCAGCCGTAAAAGGCGGCAACCTGCGCGAAGCCCTGCTTGCCAACGGCCCGAACCTGGAATGGCAGGTCAACACCCAGGCCGGCCAAGCCATCTACTCCAACGGTTTCGAGCTGGGCGAAGGCAAGATCTCCAGCGCTGCCGACGGCAAGCTGAACGTCAATTTCTACGGCAGCTTCTCTGAAAACCTGAGCATCAAGGGCGACCATCTTGTTCAGGCCGCCAGCGAATCCGGCCCGGAACAGCATTTCGAGAAGCCGAAAAACCCGGCTCCGGAAGGCGCGCCATCGGGCAGCAGCTTTGAAAGAGCGCTCTATGGCGCCTACATGGGCGGCAAATGGACCATCGTCAGCGGCGACGGCCAGGGCAGCGTCGTGCAGTTCATGCCGGACGGCAGCGTGCAGGGCCTTCCTGAAAACGATCGTTACGCCCTGTGTCTGGCGGGCGATTGTGCAGCCATGAGCGGCGAATACGACAGCATGTGGCTGGAAAAGAACGAACAGGGCAGCCCGTGGATATTTGCCCGCAAAGGCAAGCAACTGGAAATCTTCCAGGCCCTCAACGCGGCGGGTGCAGGCGAGATGCCTCAACTGCGTCCGGGCGAGCGTCGCTGGCTGCTTGAACAGCAGTGATGCATTCCTGAAGACGGGCCCGATCATTGAAATGACCGGGCCCGTCTCGCATTACCCGAGCAACGCCGCATACCCCGCACGATAATCCGCATACGTCGGCGCCCAACCCAGCGCCCGCGCTCTGGCATTGCTGCATCGCTTGCTGCCCACACGCTGCACGCTGACATCTTCGGACCACTCGGTCACACCCAGATATTCGCGGATCCAGGCCACTACATCGCCAAGCGCCGCCGGATCGTCATCGACGCCCAGATAGCAATCCTCAAGCGCCACACCTCGCGCATCGGCCTGAAGCAGAAAAGCCAGCAATCCCGCGGCATCGTCGGCATGGATGCGGTTGGCGTAGACCGGCGGATCGATCCGTACGCTATGCCCCTGACGCACACGATTGGAGAGGTCGTTACGACCAGGACCGTAAATCCCCGTCAGACGCACGACCGTGGCGGGCCAGCCGCTGCCGAGAGCCAACCGTTCGGCCTCCAGCATTACCGTGCCGGTATAGCCTGACGGCTCGGTTGCCGAGGTTTCATCGACCCATTCGCCGTTCTGCTGCCCGTAGACACCGCTGCTGGAAACAAAAAACACTCGTCTGGGTTGCTGGCCATGCTGCTTCATCCAGCTCAAGACATGCGACAACCCCTCGACATAGGCGCGTCGATAACCGTCTTCGTCCCTTTGCGTGGGCGTGGCGCAATACACCAGATAATCGATGGCCTCTGTCGGCCAGTCCTGTGGCTCCTGCTCGTCGAACAGATCGCCTTGCAACGGGATCACGCCTTCAGGCAACTGAGATGTATCACGTCGCAAGCCATGGACCCGCCATTGGAGGGGCAGCAATCGGGTAGCAAGACGAGAGCCTACATCGCCACAGCCAGCGATCAGAAGAGATGGAGCTGACACTTGATACCTCCACATAACGACGGATTAATCCGAAAAATAATCAGGAATAAGGGAACCTGATGTTATTTATTGAAAAAAAGATACATTATTACTTCTGCTAACAAGAACGATTTGCAATAATACCCGTCCATTTGTCCCCGCACTTTCGTCGAGCTTCTGCAACGACGTCCCGGGACAACCATTATTTCCATTTCAGGTCAGGCCAGCATGACACGTATTCAATCACCCGCTTCGCCAACCAAGCTACCTCGCCTGCCACGTGCATGGCGTGGTGTGGCTGCCCTTGTGTTGAGCCTGATGCTCGCACCGGTCGCTCTCGCTGACCAATCGGCTCCGGCCACTCCGGCACCACAAGCGGCTGCCGCTGCTCCAGCCGCCGCACCTGCTGCCCAGCCTGAAGCCGTTACGCCTGTCGATACCCTGGAGCCTGTGGCTGAAGAAGGCGGCCTGGGCATGGCTCACGACCTGTCGCCATGGGGCATGTACCAGAACGCCGATGTCGTCGTCAAAGCAGTGATGATCGGTCTGGTCATCGCCTCGATCATCACCTGGACCATCTGGATCGCCAAGGGCTTCGAGCTGCTGGGTGCCAAGCGTCGTCTGCGGGTTGAAATCGCCGGTCTGAAAAAGGCCCGTTCACTGAGCGACGCCAGCCAGAGCGCCAACAAGGAGGGCACGCTGGCTCACTTGCTGGTCCATGACGCCCTGGAAGAAATGCGTCTGTCGGCCAACAGCCGCGAGCGCGAAGGCATCAAGGAACGTGTCAGCTTCCGCCTGGAGCGTCTGGTCGCTGCCTGCGGTCGCAACATGAGCAACGGCACCGGCATGCTCGCCACCATCGGTTCGACCGCTCCCTTCGTCGGTCTGTTCGGTACCGTGTGGGGCATCATGAACAGCTTCATCGGCATCGCCAAGACCCAGACCACCAACCTGGCCGTGGTTGCACCCGGCATCGCCGAAGCCCTGCTGGCTACCGCGCTGGGTCTGGTTGCCGCCATTCCTGCGGTCGTGATCTACAACGTCTTCGCCCGCTCCATCGCCGGCTACAAGGCTCAGGTTTCCGACGCATCCGCCCAGGTTCTGCTGCTAGTCAGCCGCGATCTGGACCACCTGCCGGAAACCGACCGCAACCAACAGCAACCGCACATGGTAAAGGTGGGCTAAGACGTGGGCCTGCATCTTAACGAAGGCGGCGACGATCTCGCCGAGAACCATGAAATCAACGTGACGCCGTTCATCGACGTCATGCTGGTGCTGCTGATCATCTTCATGGTCGCGGCACCTCTGGCGACCGTGGACATCAAGGTCGATCTGCCAGCGTCCACCGCGACACCGCAGCCAAGGCCCGAGAAGCCGATCTTCCTCAGCGTCAAGACCGACAAGAGCCTGTACCTGGGCGAAGAGAAGGTCGCTCGCGAGCAGATCGGCCAAGTACTGGATGCCAGGACCAAGGGCAAGAAAGACACCACCATCTTCTTCCAGGCCGACAAGGGCGTGGATTACGGCGATCTGATGGACGTCATGAACACCTTGCGCGGTGCCGGCTACCTGAAAGTCGGTTTGGTTGGCCTTGAGACGGTTGGTAAAAAATGATCAGTACGCGCCAAACACTGACGCGCTATAGCGGTAGTCTGTTGTTGGTGCTGGCTGTGCATGCCATCGCGGTGATCGTCGCACTCCGCTGGCCGGCATCGCAGGCCATCGAGCTGCCACCGGCCGCCATGATGGTCGAGCTGGCACCACTGCCCGAACCCGCACCGCCACCACCGCCTCAGGTCGTTCAGCCGCCGCAACCGCCAGCACCGGAAGAAGAAGTCCCGCTGCCGGATCTGGTCGAGGCGCCAAAGCCGGAAATTGCGGTTCCCAAGAAAGTGGAAAAGCCCAAGCCAAAACCGCAGCCGCCAAAGCCGCAGAAGAAGCCTGAGCCTCCACAGGAGAAGCCTGCTGCCGAAAAACCGGTGGACACCCCACCCACCACGGCACCGCCCGAGAAATCGGCTGCGCCACCGGCACCGCCCAGCCCGCCGTCTCCACCCAGCACGGCATTGCCAAGCTGGCAGAGCGACCTGCTGAGGCACTTGAGCAAGTACAAGAAGTATCCCGAAGATGCCCGCCGTCGCGGCATGCAAGGGGTAGCCCGTCTGCGCTTCGTGGTCGATGCGGAAGGTAATGTCCTGTCCTATTCGATTGCCAGCACTTCAGGCAGTCCGGCACTGGATCGAGCCACCATGGAAATGATCCGTCGTGCTCAACCCTTGCCCAAACCGCCGGCGGAAACCCTGAACAACGGCACGATCGAGATCCTGGCACCTTTCGTTTATTCCCTGGATAAACGCTGAATAACACTTTTGTTACTCATGAGTGCTTCTGATAACGTGCGTCTATCGATTGCACCCGCTATGCTGGGGCCGCAACTTCATGGACGCACGTTATGACCCTTACAGAATTGCGCTATATCGTTACGCTTGCTCAAGAGCAGCACTTCGGCCACGCCGCCGAACGCTGCCACGTCAGCCAGCCCACACTCTCGGTGGGCGTGAAAAAGCTCGAAGATGAACTGGGTGTGCTGATTTTCGAGCGCAGCAAGAGTGCTGTGCGTCTGACGCCTGTCGGTGAGGGCATCGTTGCCCAGGCCCAGAAGGTGCTGGAGCAGGCACAAGGCATCCGCGAGCTGGCCCAGGCAGGCAAGAACCAGCTGACGGCACCGCTGAAAGTCGGTGCCATCTACACCGTCGGCCCGTATCTGTTCCCGCATCTGATTCCACAACTGCACCGGGTTGCCCCGCAGATGCCGTTGTACATCGAAGAGAACTTCACTCACGTACTGCGCGACAAGCTGCGCAACGGCGAGCTGGACGCGGTCATCATCGCCTTGCCTTTCAACGAAGCCGATGTGCTGACCCTGCCACTCTACGACGAGCCTTTCTCCGTTCTGATGCCGGCCAACCATCCATGGACCCAGAAAGAGTCCATCGATCCATCGGCACTCAACGACAAGAGCCTGTTGCTGCTCGGCGAAGGCCACTGCTTCCGCGATCAGGTTCTGGAAGCCTGCCCGACGCTGAACAAAGGCGGAGAAGGTGCCCGGCACACGACCGTGGAATCCAGCTCGCTGGAAACCATTCGCCATATGGTCGCCTCGGGACTGGGTATCTCGATCCTGCCGCTGTCGGCCGTGGACAGCCATCACTACGCACCTGGCGTCATCGAAGTTCGCCCGCTGACGGCTCCCGTACCTTTCCGTACGGTCGCCATCGCATGGCGCGCCAGTTTCCCAAGGCCCAAGGCAATCGAGATTCTTGCTGACTCCGTACGCCTGTGTTCAGTGGCTCGTCCCAAAACAGAAGCAAGCTAGGCAGAGAAAATGAGCGAGCTTTCCAAAGTCTCGGTCACGGCGCTCAAGGGCGTCGGCGAGGCCATGGCCGAAAAGCTGGCAAAGGTAGGGCTGGAAAACCTGCAGGATGTGCTGTTTCACCTGCCGCTGCGTTATCAGGACCGGACCCGCGTCGTCCCTATCGGCGCGCTGCGCCCCGGCCAGGATGCGGTGATCGAAGGTGTGGTCAGCGGCGCCGATGTGGTCATGGGCAAGCGGCGCAGCCTGTTGGTGCGGCTGGGTGACGGAACAGGCGTGGTCAGCCTGCGCTTCTACCACTTCAGCAACGCCCAGAAAGAAAGCATGAAGCGCGGGACTCACCTGCGCTGCTTTGGCGAAGCCAGACCCGGCGCTTCGGGCCTGGAAATCTACCATCCCGAATACCGGGCGCTGACCGGCGACGAACCCGCGCCTGTCGAGCAGACCCTTACCCCGATCTATCCGACCACCGAAGGCCTGACCCAGCAACGCCTGCGTCAGCTCTGCCAGCAAAGCCTGGCGATGCTCGGCCCCAGAAGCCTGCCGGACTGGCTGCCCGAAGAGCTGGCCCGTGACTACAAACTGGCTCCGCTGGACGATGCGATTCGCTATCTGCACCATCCACCCGCCGATGCCGACATCGAAGAGCTCGCTCTGGGGCACCACTGGGCACAACACCGCCTGGCTTTTGAAGAGTTGCTGACCCATCAGCTTTCCCAGCAACGGCTGCGTGAAAGCCTGCGCGCGCAGCATGCACCGGCCTTGCCCCTGGCCAAGAAACTGCCCAAAGAGTTTCTGGCCAATCTGGGCTTTCCACCCACCGGCGCGCAGCAGCGGGTCGGCAAGGAAGTGGCCTACGACCTCAGCCAGCCGGAGCCCATGCTGCGCCTGATCCAGGGCGATGTGGGTGCGGGCAAGACCGTGGTTGCCGCACTGGCAGCCCTGCAGGCCCTGGAAGCGGGTTATCAGGTCGCCTTGATGGCACCCACCGAAATCCTCGCCGAACAGCACTACATCAACTTCCAGCGCTGGCTTGAGCCTCTGGGCGTCGGGGTAGCCTGGCTGGCGGGCAAGCTCAAGGGCAAGGCCCGGGCCACATCACTGGAACAGATCGCCAGCGGCACACCCATGGTGGTGGGCACTCACGCGCTGTTCCAGGACGAAGTGCAGTTCAAGAACCTGGCACTGGTCATCATCGACGAACAGCATCGCTTCGGTGTTCAGCAACGTCTGGCCCTGCGCAAGAAAGGCGTGGGCGGCATGATGTGCCCGCATCAGTTGATCATGACCGCAACCCCCATTCCGCGAACCCTGGCCATGAGCGCCTACGCCGATCTGGATACCTCGATCCTCGATGAGCTGCCGCCGGGGCGCACACCGGTCAACACTGTTCTGGTGGCTGACAGCCGTCGCATCGAAGTCATAGAGCGGGTGCGCGCAGCCTGTGCAGAAGGTCGTCAGGCCTATTGGGTCTGCACCCTGATCGAAGAATCCGAGGAGCTGACCTGCAAGGCTGCCGAGACGTCGTTCGAGGAACTGAGCAGTGCGCTGGGCGAGCTGCGGGTCGGACTGATCCACGGGCGCATGAAGCCTGCGGAAAAGGCCGCCATCATGGCCGAGTTCAAACAGGGTGCCCTGCAACTGCTGGTGGCGACGACGGTCATCGAGGTCGGCGTCGATGTGCCCAATGCCAGCCTGATGATCATCGAAAACCCCGAACGCCTGGGGCTGGCCCAACTGCACCAGTTGCGTGGGCGGGTCGGACGCGGCAGCGCCGTCAGTCATTGCGTGCTGCTCTACCATCCGCCACTTTCACAAATCGGTCGGCAACGTCTGGGCATCATGCGTGAAACCAATGACGGGTTTGTCATCGCCGAAAAGGACCTGGAACTGCGTGGTCCGGGTGAAATGCTGGGAACCCGACAAACGGGCCTCCTGCAATTCAAGGTCGCTGACCTGATGCGTGATGCCGATTTGCTACCAGCCGTGCGAGATGCGGCCCACGCGCTTTTGGAGCGTTGGCCGCAACATGTCAGCCCCTTGCTCGAACGCTGGTTGAGGCACGGTCAACAATACGGTCAGGTGTGACACAGGCAACGCTTTGGGAAGCGCATGCGGCCCAAAACAAATAAGGTGGTTATACTGCCGTCATTGTAGGAAAACGGACAAAGACCATGACAGAAGTTGCCCACGTCGATGACTCTCACCAAGCCCCGTCGGTAATCCGGCAACTGCTTGAAAAAATGGCTATCGGCTATAACGAAGTCTTGGACGACGCGAGCCTGCCAGCATCGCGCAAAGTCCAGGCCGTGTTGGTCGAAGACGCTGTTGGCGCACTCCTGATCCTGTTTCCGCAAAACCAGTTGCTGGACCTCAGCCGGATCACCGAGTTGACCGGTCGCCAGTTGGCGGCAGTCCCCCATGATCGCCTCCTGCGCATGCTCGCCAAGCACGGTCTGCATGCCCTGCCGGGCTTGCCGGCCCTGACCAGCTCTCCTTG
>JAAIGE0100791387.1_pt1 | contig 13677 bp, 6 predicted proteins | sample 6487951 | NCBI WGS metagenome assembly JAAIGE01 (sample SAMN13974128, study PRJNA590717) | phyllosphere metagenome | biome: tomato field; feature: multiple bacterial spot infested tomato fields; material: tomato leaves; isolation source: leaves from tomato fields | host: Solanum lycopersicum ... | reverse complement strand
CGCGACCAAGCTGCTCTACCTGATCTTGAACCGGTCGGAGAAAGAGTGGAGAATGCCGCCACGCGAGTGGACCATGGCCCGCTTCATTCCGGAGCATTTCGTGACGGTGGTGCCGCCCCAGATGCGCAACGGCCCCGAGTGGTTTCAAGGCACGGCCGATTCGGTGTACCAGAACATCCACTTGATCGAGAGTTTCCGGCCCGACATCGTGGCGGTGTTCGGAGCGGATCACATCTACCGCATGGACGTGCGCCAGATGATCGATTTCCACGTGGCCAACAACGCGGATGTCAGCGTGGCCACCTTGCCCGTGAAGCTGTCGCAATGCGACCAGTTCGGCATCGTGGAAACGGACGACACCCACCGCATCACGCAGTTCGTTGAAAAGCCGAAGTCCACGCACCCCATGCCCGGCAGCTCGACCCACGCCCTGGCCTCCATGGGCAACTACCTCTTCAATGCGGACGTGCTGCTCGATGCGCTCAAGAAAGCGCACGAGACCGGCCACAGCGATTTCGGCAAGCACATCCTGCCGACCATGCTGGAGTCGCACCGCCTGATGGCCTATGACTTCGACACCAACACCATCCCCGGCACCGAGCCCTACGAGGAGCACGGCTACTGGCGCGATGTCGGCACCATCGATTCGTACTTCGATGCCCACTTCGACACGCTGGGCGCCACGCCGCGTTTTCGCATGACCAACCGCCAGTGGCCGATCTACGCCAGCCCCGACCAGGCAGAATCCGCCCAGATCGAAAATGGCGTGATCCACCGCTCGGTGGTGGGCTCGGGCAGCATCGTGGACGGGGCCTCCCTCGACCACGCCATGCTGCGCCGATCGGTGGTCGTCGAGCGCGATGCCCGCCTGGAGCATTGCATCGTGATGGAGCGCACGCGCATCGGCCGGGGCGCCCAGATCCGGCGCGCCATCATCGACCAGGACAACGATGTGCCGGCCCATGAGCGCATCGGCTTCAACCTGGAAGAGGACCGCAAGCGCTTCCACGTCACCGAAAGCGGCATCGTCGTCGTCCCCCGCAAGTTCTTCACGACGCAGCAGGATGCCGGCACCAGCACCCCCAGCATCGGCCGTGCCCGGCCACCCGCTCCCGTGGCAGCCGAAAGCGACCGCAAAGTAGCCGCATGAAACCAGACCTGATGAATACGCCTTCCGCTCCCGCTGCCTCCCGCCACAAGAAAGTCCGCTACACCGTCGAGCCAGGCCGCCACTGGCCCCAGGGAGCCACGGCGAGCCGGCACGGCGTGAACTTCGCCGTGTATTCGCCGTCGGCGGAGAAAGTGGAGATCTGCCTGTTCTCCGAAGACGACCAGGAAACAGCGCGCATCACGCTGCCCTGCCTGAGCCGGGACATCTGGCACGGACTCGTGAAGGGATTGAAGGTCGGACAGAAGTACGGGCTTCGGGTGCATGGCCCGTACGAACCTGGCAACGGGCATCGATTCAATGCGGCCAAGCTGCTGCTGGACCCTTATGCCCTGGCCCTGGATCGGCCGGTGCTCGGCCATGCGGAGCAGTTCGGCTACGAGCTGGATCAGGAAGAAGAGGACCTGCAGCCCAGCACCGTGGACAACGGCACGGTGGCGCCCAAATGCCGTGTCGTTAAATCGCGTTTCGATTGGGGTGACGACGCCCCGCCGCGCGTGCCCGCGAAAGACACGGTTTTCTACGAAGTGCATGTGAAGGGCTTCACCCAGACCATGCCCGGCGTGCCCGAGCCCCTGCGAGGCACGTATGCGGGCCTTGCCAGCGACGCGGCCATCGCCCACTTGCGCGATCTCGGCATCACCAGCGTGGAGCTGTTGCCCGTCCAGGCGTTTCTGGACGACAAGCGGCTGGTGGACAACGATCTCACCAACTACTGGGGATACAACACCGTCGCCTTTTTCGCACCGGAGCCGCGTTACAGCGCCTCCAAGGCGGATGGCGGGGTGGACGAATTCAAGACCATGGTGAAGGCGCTGCACGCCGCCGGCCTGGAGGTGATCCTGGACGTGGTCTACAACCACACCGGAGAGGGCAACCACCTGGGCCCCACCATCAGCTTCAAGGGCATCGACAACGCGGCCTATTACCGGCTGTCTCCGGAGGATGCCCGCTACTACGTGGATTACACCGGCACCGGCAACACCGTGGACACGAGCAGCCCGGCCGCACTGCGCCTGGTGCTCGACAGCCTGCGCTACTGGGTGACAGAGATGCATGTGGACGGGTTCCGCTTCGACCTGGCCTGCGCGCTGGGACGGGACCCTTCCGGCGCGTTCACGCACCGGGCCGCCTTTTTCGCGGCCGTGGCGCAGGATCCCGTGCTGGCGGGCGTCAAGCTCATCGCCGAGCCCTGGGATCTGGGTCCGGATGGCTACCAGGTGGGCGGATTCCCCGTGGGGTGGATGGAGTGGAACGGCCGCTACCGCGATGCCGTGCGCGATTACTGGCGCAACGCCGACAGCAGCCTTCCCTCGTTCGCCGCCTGCCTGTGCGGCAGTGCCGACATGCTGGCCGCGCGCAAGCGCCCGCCGGTGGACAGCGTGAACCTCGTCACCGTGCACGACGGCTTCAGTCTGGCCGATCTGGTGAGCTACAACGAAAAGCACAACGACGCGAACAAGGAAGACAACCGCGACGGCGAGAACCACAACCGCAGCTGGAACTGCGGTGCGGAGGGCCCTTCGGACGACCCAGCGATCCAGGCGCTGCGTGCGCGCCAGATGCGCAACTTCATCGCCACCCTGTTCGTCTCGCACGGCACGCCCTTGCTGCTGGGCGGCGACGAAATGGCCCGCACCCAGCATGGCAACAACAACGGCTACTGCCAGGACAGCTCCCTGTCATGGTACGACTGGGACCAGGCCACGAGCGAGGCAGAGCTGCTGGGGTTCACCAAAGCCCTGCTGGCACTGCGGCATGCGTTGCCGGTGCTTCGGCCTGCGGTACATCCGGCCGGCACGACGGGGCACCCTGCGTGCGTGGCCCTGAACTGGCACAGCGTCTGGGGCCTGTCGATGACCCAGGAGGAATGGGAAGACCCCCAGGTGCGCTGCGTGGCTGCGCTGATGGAGGGACACGGCGATAGCGATTCGGTCATGTTGCTGTTCAACGCGACCCCTGCCGACGCGGTCTTCACCCTGCCCCAGGACGACCGTGGCCGCGTATGGACCGTGCGCGTGGACACCCGCACGGCCACCGTGCCGCCGGCCGACGCCACGGACATCGCAGCGGGTGGACAGTGGACGCTCCAACCTCATTCCATGGCGGTCCTGACCACGCCTTCACGTACCGATCCGTCATGAAGTACCGGCACGACATGCCGTTCGGCGCCCGGCTCATGGCCGATGGGGGTGCCGGATTCAGCCTGTGGGCGCCGAATGCCCATGAAGTGGTTTTGCACCATGGCGCTTCGCCCGCATCGCCCATGGAACGGCTGCCTGCGCAGTCCCGCCCGGATGGCTGGTGGCACGCGGAGCTGCGGGAGGCCTCCCGAGCCACCCGCTACCAATGGCAGGTGGATGGCGGCCCGCTGATTCCGGATCCGGCATCGCGCAGCAACCCCGATGGCCCGCATGGCGCCAGCGAGATCACTGATGCCAAGGACTTCGATTGGCAGGTGGACTGGCAAGGCCGCCCGTGGAGCGAGGTCGTACTGTATGAACTGCATGTGGGCACATTCACACCGGAAGGCACCCTGCAAGCCGCGCTGCAGCAGTTGCCCCGCCTGAAAGACCTGGGCATCACCGCGGTGGAACTGATGCCCCTGGCCTGCTTTGGCGGCCGATTCGGCTGGGGCTACGACGGCGTGCTGCCCTTTGCTCCGCACCCTGCCTACGGCACACCCGACGACCTCAAGCGCTTCATCGACGGAGCGCACGCGCTGGGCCTCATGGTGATGCTCGACGTGGTGTACAACCACTTCGGCCCGGACGGAAATTACCTCGGCCTCTACGCACCGCAGTTCTTTTCCGAAAAGCACACCAGCCCCTGGGGTGCCGCCATCAACTTCGACGGCCAGCAGAGCGGCCCGGTGCGTGAATTCTTCATTCACAACGCGCTGTACTGGCTCGAGGAATTCCGTTTCGACGGCCTCCGCTTGGACGCAGTGCACGCCATCGTCGACGACAGCGAGCCGGGCTTTCTGGCGGAGCTGTCGCAGCGCGTGCGAACCGTGTGCGCGGGCCGGCAGGTGCACCTCGTCCTTGAAAACGAGAAGAACCAGTCCGAGCATCTGGCCCCCAACCCCCAGCCTTCGCGCTATGACGCGCAGTGGAACGATGACTTCCACCACGCACTGCATGTGCTGCTGACCGGCGAGACCCAAGGCTACTACGGCGACTATGGCACCGAGCCGACAGCCTTGCTGGCACGCGCGCTGACGAACGGCTATGTCTTTGCCCACAGCGACCGCGACGGGCAAGGGCGAAGGCACCAGGTGGTTGCCGCTGCGCCTGAGCCGCTTTCGACCATGGTCCAGTTCTTCGGCAATCACGATCAGGTGGGCAACCGCGCGTTCGGTGAACGGCTGGCACAGCTGGTGCCGGCGCCCGCAGCAGAGCTTTCTATGCTGCTGACTTTGCTGGGCCCGGCAACGCCGCTGGTCTTCATGGGCGATGAATTCGGCGCCCAGACGCCATTCCTTTACTTTGCGGACTGGGAAGGCGAATTGCGCGACGCGGTCCGGCAGGGCCGGTTGCGGGAATTCGGCCATGAGGTCCCACCGGGCGGCACGCTGCCCGACCCGTGCGACGCCACCACCTTCGCGCGCAGTCGCCTCGACTGGCAGGAAGCCGGCAGCCCGCAAGGCCTGGCGAGGCAGGCACTGCTGCGCGAAGCGCTCGCAGCGCGCAGGCAATGGCTCGTCCCGCGCCAGCACCGGCTGGCCCCCCGGGGGCATGTGGCCCAGCTGGTGGGAGCCCGCGGCCTTCGGGTGCGGTGGCACTATGACGACGGCGTGCAGTGGCAGATGGATATCAACCTGAGCGAAATGCCCGTGGAGGCGCCAAAGCCCGACGACGCGCAGGGGACCCCGCGGTTTTCGCACCGCTGGAGCAATGACACGACCCAATGGGCACCTTGGTCCGCCCGCTGGTGTTTTCTGGAGCCCAACGCATGACGGACCCTACCCCCGGCGAAGCACTGCGCCATCGCGCCCATTTGGCCGGCATTGCACTGAACTACACCAGCTTCTGGGGCGAACACCGCGACGTGCCAGCCTCCGTCATCGAGCGGGCCCTGACCGCCATGGGAAGCCATGCGGACACCGGTGCCGTGCCATCTCCCGTGCTGGTATCGCAGGGCCACGCGGCCACGGTGCCGCTCCACAGCGATGGGACTTGGCGCCTGTTCACCGCCGAAACCGCCGAGCGCACGCTGGTGTGCGAAGGCATGGGAGCCGTTGCCGAACTGCCCGCCTCGCTGGACATGGGGTACTACCTGCTCCAGGCGCCGGACGCTCTGGCTGAACGGCTGGTCATCGTGGCGCCCGAGCACTGCTGGTCTCCCGAACCTCTGCGACAGGGGGAACGCTGGTGGGGATTGAGCGCCCAGTTGTACGCCTTGCGCTCGGAACGCAACTGGGGCATCGGTGATTTCACCGATCTGGCGGACCTCGTATCCATTGCCGCCGGGCAAGGCGCTGCCTTTGTCGGGCTGAGCCCGCTGCATGCCTTGCGGGCAGACCAGCCGGACGCCGCAAGCCCTTACAGCCCATCGAGCCGGTTGGCGCTCAACACCCTGTTCATCGATGTGGCGGCGGTGCCTGAATTCATGCGCAGTTCGGCCGCGCAGGCGCTGTTCTCGGACGCCGCGTTCCAGCAGCGCCTGGGTGCGTTGCGGGCTTCGGGCGAGGTCCGCTACGCCGAAGTGGCAGCCGCCAAACAGGAAATGCTGTGGTTGCTGTGGGACGAATTCCAGCGCAGCGAATGGCGCACCGATTCCCCACGTGCAAAGGCTTTCCGCGCGTTCATGCAAAGCCAGGCAGACATCCTGGGGCAGCATGCGCTGTACGAGGCCATCCAGTGCCATCTGAACGCCGTCGCCCCCAGCGTCTGGGGTTGGCCGGCATGGCCCGAACCGATGCGCGACCCGCAGGGTGCGGACGTGAAGGCCTTTGCCCAGGCCCATGCGGATCAGGTGCAGTACCGCTTCTGGCTGCAGTGGCTGGCCCATGGGCAGCTGGAACGGGTGAGCCAGCGCGCCCGCGCGATGATGCCGCTGGGCCTGTATTGCGATCTGGCGGTCGGAGCGAACGACGGAGGATCGGAGACCTGGACCGGCCAGGGCCTGTATGCACGTGGCATGAACGTGGGCGCTCCGCCGGACCCGCTCAACCACCAGGGGCAGGATTGGGGTCTTCCCCCCATGAACCCCTGCGCCCTGGTGGCGGCGCATTTCCTTCCCATGCGCCGGCTGCTGACCAGCGTGATGCGCCCGGCCGGCGCGCTGCGCATGGACCACGTCATGGCGCTCATGCGCCTGTTCTGGACCAGCGCGGACGGCGGTGCCTACGTCTACTACCCGCTGGACGCCTTGCTGGCCGTCATGTCGATCGAAAGCCATCGCCACCAGTGCCTGGTGATCGGCGAAGACCTGGGCAATGTCGCACCGCAGATGCGGGAGGCCATGGCGCAGAAAACGCTGTTGTCCTATCGGCCCTTGATTTTCGAACGCGCCGATGGCGGCGCATTCCGCCCACCGGCCCACTGGCCTCACCAGGCCCTGGCAGTGGTCAGTACCCATGATCTGCCCACGCTGCGCGGGTTCTGGGCGGCCGAAGACATCGAGGTGCAGTCGCGCCTGGGCTGGCTGTCCGCCCCGGATGCGCATGCACGCGCCCTGATGGACCGAGCCCAGGACCGCGTGAGGTTGCTCATCGCGCTCAGCGAAGAAGGCCTGCTGCCAACCGGCGCCACCGCGGACCCGCAGTCGGTGCCGGAGGCCAACGCGGGCTTCGTGGCCGCCGTGCATCGCTACCTGGCCCGCACGCCCTGCTGGCTGGCGGCCGTACAGCTGGAAGATGTGACGGGCCAATTGGAGCAGGTCAATGTGCCGGGCTCCACCGAGGCCATGCAGCCCAACTGGCGCCGGCGCCTCAGCGTTCCGCTGGAAAAGCTGTCGACCCATCCCTGCTTTTCCGACATCGCGGCCGCCATGCGCGCCGAGCGCGGTGGCGCGGCCCTGCCCTTCAGCGAGGCATTGCCGCCGCTGGACACGGCGGACATTCCCCTGGCGACGTACCGGGTGCAGTTCCATGAAGGCAATACCTTCGAGCAGGTCACCCGGGCGGTGCCCTATCTCCATGCTTTGGGGATCAGCCATCTGTACAGCTCGCCGTACCTGAAGGCGGCTCCAGGCAGCACGCATGGTTACAACGTGGTGGACCCGACGCGGCTCAATCCCGAGGTGGGCTCGGAGGCCACGCACACCGCATTGTGCGAGGCGCTGCAGTCCCACGGTCTCAGCCAGGTGCTCGATATTGTGCCCAACCACATGGGGGTGCTGGACTCGACCAACCCCTGGTGGCAGGACGTGCTCGAGCACGGCCGGGCATCTGCCCATGCGGGCACCTTCGACATCGAATGGGAACCGACCGCGCCGGAGATGCACGGGCGGGTGCTTTTGCCCATGCTGGGCGGGCATTACGGCCGCGTTCTCGAATCCGGCGAACTCCAGGTGGCTTTCGACCCGGATGGCGGCAAGTTCAGCGTGCGCTACTGGGACCATGAGCTTCCCATCGATCCACAGCACTACGCACGCATCTTCGCGGCCGTGCCCGCCCCGGTTTCAGGTGGCGAACGCGATGGCGACAGTCTGGCGCAAATGCAATCCTTGGTGGATGCGTTCGGCAACCTCCCCTGCCGCGACACCAGCGACGACAACGAACGGTCCATGCGCCAAAGGGATGCGCCGCTGCATCAGCGCCGGCTCGCGGAACTGGCGGGAGAGCACGCCTGGGTGAGGCAATGGATCGACGCGATCCTGACGCAGTGGAACGGGCAAAAGGACATGCCGGAAAGCTTCGATGCGCTGGATCAACTGCTGCGCGATCAAGCCTATCGCCTGGCAGACTGGCGCGTAGCGGGCGACGACATCAACTATCGGAGATTTTTCGACGTCAACTCGCTGGCTGCCGTTCGGATGGAAGACCCCGCCGTCTTCGAAGCAACGCACGCCTGCATCTTCCGCTGGCTGGCCGAGGGGAAAATCTCCGGACTGCGCATCGACCATCCCGATGGTTTGGCCGACCCCGCCCAGTACTTCGACCGGCTGCAAAAGCGCTATGCGTCGCTGGCGCGTGCGGCGGGGAGGGAACCCCGCGCGCTGTACCTCATCGTGGAAAAGATCCTGGCCGACCATGAGCCGATCCCGCAGGACTGGCCGGTGCACGGAGCCACGGGGTACCGGTTCAGCAGTCTGGTCAATGGCCTTTTCGTGGAGCCGGCCTCTCAGGCCGCGTTCGACGATGCGTACTCTGCCTTCACGGGCGATCGCAAGGAGTTCGAAGAGGCGGTGCATGAATGCAAGAAGCACATCATCGAAACCTCGCTATTCAGCGATTTGGGATGGCTGGCCGACACGCTTTACCGAATCAGCCGCACCGATCGCAAGACCTGCGATTTCACGCGAAACCAACTGCGCATCGCGTTGACGGAAGTGGCTGCGGTCTTCCCCGTTTACCGCACCTACATCGCGCCCGACGGCACGGGTCTGTCCGACACGGACCGGCAGCACATCGAATGGGCCATTGCAGCGGCGCGTCGGCGCATGGGCACCGCGGAAGGCGGCGTACTCGCCTATTTGCAAGGCGTTTTTGTCGGTACAGAGGGTCTGCACCGGCCTGCGTTGCGCGGCGCGTTCCTGCGTCGCTGGCAACAGTTCACTGCACCGGTGATGGCCAAGTCGGTGGAAGACACCGCGTTCTACCGCTATGTGCGCCTGGTGTCGCTCAACGATGTCGGCTCGGAGCCGCGGCGTTTCGGTCTGTCCGCCGCCGCGTTCCACCAGGCCAACCTGCAGCGGTCGCGACGACTGCCGCATGGACTGCTGGCCACCTCCACCCATGACAGCAAGCGCTCGGAAGACCTTCGCGCCCGCCTCAATGTGCTGTCCGAGATCCCGGCACTGTGGGAAGACACGGCCATTCAGCTGCGCGAACTGGGCACCCGGTTTACCACCGAGATCGACGGCGCAGTGGTTCCCAGCCCCCATGACCTCTGGGCGCTCTACCAGGCCCTGGTCGGCATCTGGCCCGCAGAAGGCGCCAATGCGGATGAGCGGATCGGCTTGCGGGACCGCGCCAAGCAATACATGGTCAAGGCCATGCGCGAAGCCAAGCAGGCGACCAACTGGCTCTTTCCCAATGAAGCCTACGAGGCGGCGGTCGACCGATACATCGACGGCGTGCTCTCCACCGAACGCTTCGTTCGCGAGCTGGAGAAGTTCGTCCAGTCCATCGCCCCGTACGGATCGCGCAATAGCCTGTGCCAGCTCGCGCTCAAGCTGACGGTCCCTGGGGTGCCCGACATCTACCAAGGCTGCGAGCAATGGAACTTCAGTCTGGTGGATCCGGACAACCGCAGACCCGTCGATTTCACGGAACTGGAGCGGTCACTGGAAAAGGTGCGTGCGCACTACGCCCAGGGCTATCCTGCCGTTCAGGCTTGGCAGCAGATGCTGGGTGCCTGCCCAACACCGCAGGTAAAGCAATTGGTCACATGGCGACTGCTGCAGTTGCGGCAGAAAATGCCGGACCTGTTCTTGAACTCCACCTACCTTCCTTTGACCGTGGAGGGCCCCAGCGCCGAGCATGCCGTCGCGTTTGCACGCATCCGCGAAGGCCGAGCCATTGTGGTGGTGTGCTCGCGGCTGCTGTACGGACTGACCGCCATGGGTTGGCGGGGCACGCGCGTTGCCCTGGCTGCAGTGCACCCGGTGCTGGACAAAATTCCAAGGTGGAGAAACTGGATGACGGGCGCGCTGCTGGTGGCAGACCAGAATGAAGGCATGGAACTGGATGGACTGATGGGAGAGCCGCAGCCGGAGGGCGGCACCTTGCCATTCGTCGTGTTGGTGCCCGAGGAAGTCGAATGAAAGTGCTGTTCGTCACGCCCGAATGCGCGCCCCTGGTGAAGACCGGTGGGCTGGGCGATGTCAGTGCTGCACTGCCGCGTGCCTTGGCGGCCCTGGGGCACGAAGTTGCCTTGCTCATGCCGGCCTACGGCGACATGCCCATCGCGGGCCAGATCATGGGGCTGTCTGCCATTGCTCCTCAGGGTGCCTGGCCGGCAGCACAGTTGCTGCAGTTGCGCCAGGACGATGGGTTCACCCTCTATCTGCTTTCGTGCCCCCAGCTGTATGCGCGCGCTGGCACGCCTTACGGCGCACCCAATGGCAAGGACCACGATGACAACGCGCTGCGCTTCGGCCTGCTCAGCCGCGTCGCGGCCATGATGGGCACGTCCGCAACGCCCTGTGGATGGCAGGCCGACATCGTCCATGCCAACGACTGGCCGACGGGACTGGCGCCGTTCTATCTGGCACAAGCGCGCGCCACGGCGCACGGGTCTCCGGTCGCACGCAGCCTCATCACCGTGCACAACCTGGCGTTTCAGGGTGTCTTTCCGATGCATGCGTGCGATGCGCTGGAGATTCCGCCCGAGCATCGAGGCATCGCGAGCGTGGAATTCTGGGGCGGGATGTCGATGCTCAAAGCCGGCTTGAACTACGCAGATGCCATCACCACCGTCAGCCCCACCTATGCGAGCGAAATTCAGGGAGCCGAGTTGGGATTTGGCCTCGATGGAGTCCTGCGGGAGCGTGCCCATGTACTGTACGGCATCCTCAATGGCATCGACACGAATGTTTGGAATCCGGCGAGCGATCCCTTGATTGCTGCGCCCTACAGCCTGGAGAACCCCTCGGGCAAGACCTTGAACAAAACCGCCTTGCGCCAGCAGTGCGGTCTGGATGCTGCGGAAAACCGCATGCTGTTCGGCCTGGTCGGACGCCTCACTCAGCAAAAAGGCGTCGATCTGGTGGTGGAAGGCGCGGAGCGCTTGGTACAACAAGGTGCACAGCTGGTCGTACTGGGCAATGGCGATGCAGCGATCCAAGCTCGATTCACCGACCTTGCGGCCCGCTACCCGGAACATATCAGCGTGACGGTAGGGTTTGACGAAACGCTGGCCCACCAGATCGAGGCCGGTGCAGACTGTTTTCTCATGCCGTCGCGATTCGAGCCTTGCGGCCTGAACCAGATGTACAGCCAGGTTTACGGGACCCCGCCGATCGTGACGAACACGGGCGGACTCGCCGACTCCGTTGTGGATGCGACTTCAACCCCATCCGGGGGCACCGGCTTCGTCATGCAAGCCGCGACGCAGGAATTTTTCGACCATGCCGTGCAGCGGGCCATCGCGGCATGGAAATCTCCGGTCGCCTGGGAAGCGCTTCAACGCGCCGGCATGCGGCAAACGTTCGGCTGGAATGCCTCTGCCAAAGCCTATGCCGACCTGTACGAGCACCTGTTGCAGGCCTGAGCGCACCACCGAGCCCATCGTTCTGCTCTGTCCTACACAAAGCCAAGGAGGCTGCGGAAATACTTGTCCAGCCCGGTATCAAGTTATCGCCAACCCGGCCCCTGCACTTTTCTAGGAGATAGAAATGACCCGTAAATCCTGGCCCTTCCTGTCCACATACCAAGAGCGCAGTGCTGAACAGCAAATGGCCATCCCATCCGCAGAGGCGTCCGGGCCTTCCAATCAAAACACCATTTCGCTGGGCATCGAACGCGTGTGCGTTGGCTCCTCCCCGATGAGCAACGCCCCGCTTCGCTGCTCCGATTTCGGCTCCGGCAATCTTTTGCCTTCGGCCGCCTGAATGTCTGAATGAAAGAGGCCGCCACTGGCGGCCTCTTTCATTCCCGCCTTGCATGTCAGCCCCGCCCGGCAAACGGCATTTTGGTGGCCATCACCGTGTGGAACATCACATTGGCCTCCAGCGGCAGATTGGCCATGTAAAGCACCGACTGGCCCACGATATGGACGTCCATCAACGGCTCAGCGGCGATCTGGCCATTGGCTTGCTGCACCCCCTGGGTCATGCGCTGGGCAAGCTCTGTTCCGGCATTACCCACATCGATCTGGCCCACCGCAATATCGTATTTCCGGCCATCCAGAGAAGCGGTCTTGGTCAACCCTGACACGGCGTGCTTGGTTGCGGTATAGGCGATCGAATGGGGCCGGGGTGCATGTGCAGAGATGGAGCCGTTGTTGATGATGCGCCCCCCTGGAGGCTGTTGGGCCTTCATCACACGGAAGGCCTGCTGCAGGCAATAGAACATGCCATTCAGATTGGTGCCGACCACCCGATGCCACTGCTCCAGCGGTAACTCATCGATGGGCACAGCAGGTGCACCGACTCCGGCGTTATTGAACAGCAGATCCACCCGCCCAAAAACCTCCACCGCGCGGTCGAACAAGGCCTGAACCGCAACAGGATCAGCCACATCCGTGGCAACCGCCAAGGCGCGTCCCTCGGCACTGGCCTCGGCAATCACGCCGTGCAGCAACGATTCCCGGCGCCCGGCCAAGACCACCCGCCATCCGTCCTTCAGCAAAGCCAGAGCAGCGGCTTTACCGATACCCGACCCGCCACCGGTCACGATGGCTACTCTGCACACATCACTCATCAACCATTCCTTATCAGATTATTCTTGTTCAACTGACGGCGTGAGCGCGTTCATCTGCGGGATTTGCGGCCCTTGGCAGGCGGGCCCGCACGCTTGCCAGCCGCCTTGGGCGATTGCTTACGCGACGAGCGATCGTCGGAAGGAACGCGAACATCCGACTTGCCAGAGGATTTTCTGTTCGAAGTGGCTGCAGGGCGTGCCGCACGCCCATCGGAAGAATTCGCACTTCCGGCGGCCTTGCCCTTTGCTGGCCGAGGCGGGGCGAGGTCTTCACCTTCGCGTATGAGCCGGAAATCGATCTTGCGGCCATCGAGATCCACACGGCTGACCTGCACCCTGACGCGCGAGCCGATCGCATAGCGTATTCCCGTGCGTTCGCCGCGCAATTCCTGGCGGGCTTCGTCGAACTTGAAATACTCGCCACCGAGTTCGGTGATGTGCACCAGACCTTCGACATACATCGCGTCCAGCGTCACGAAGATTCCGAAGCTGGTGGCCGCGCTGACGACGCCGCTGTATTCCTCGCCCAGGTGCTCGCGCATGTACTTGCATTTGAGCCAGGCCTCGACATCCCGGCTGGCCTCGTCGGCCCGGCGTTCATTGGCGCTGCAGTGCAGCCCTGCGGCCTCCCAGGCCTGCGTTTCCCGGGTGCTGACCGGCGCCTCCTTGCGCGGCTGCATGGTGGGCGCTGCCACGCGCGCTGCCAGGCGCTTGGCTAGCTTGGCATGGGCTTCGCCAGGGGTGGGCAACGCCGGCAACCGGTATTTGGTCTTGCCCAGAATGGCCTTGATCACCCGGTGAACCAACAAATCGGGGTAACGGCGTATCGGGCTGGTGAAATGGGTATAGGCCTCGAATGCGAGCCCGAAATGGCCGCTGTTGATCGGGGTATAGATGGCTTGCTGCATCGACCGCAACAGCATCGTATGGATCTGCTGAGCGTCCGGCCGATCCTTGGTGGCGTCGGCGATGGCCT
>JAAIGE0101318712.1_pt1 | contig 13679 bp, 12 predicted proteins | sample 6487951 | NCBI WGS metagenome assembly JAAIGE01 (sample SAMN13974128, study PRJNA590717) | phyllosphere metagenome | biome: tomato field; feature: multiple bacterial spot infested tomato fields; material: tomato leaves; isolation source: leaves from tomato fields | host: Solanum lycopersicum ... | reverse complement strand
TCCTATGGCTTCAATACAATTGGCCTTCGTTACTTCAATGTGTTTGGCCAGCGGCAGGACCCCGACGGCGCTTATGCGGCGGTCATTCCTAAATGGACAGCTGCGCTGATCAAAGGCGAAGATATATTTATCAATGGTGCTGGCGACACCAGTCGTGATTTTTGTTTTATCGACAACGTTGTACAAGCGAACCTTTTGGCGGCTACCGCCGATGAGATGGCCCGCAACCAGGTGTACAACATTGCATTGGGCGACACTACTGACCTAAACGAGCTGTTTCGGTTGCTCAAGGGTGTGTTGGCAGAAAATGGCGTAGTGTATGCACGCGAGCCAGTGTATCGCGACTATCGGGCGGGTGATGTAAAGCATTCGCAGGCCGACATTGGCAAGGCAGGCAGGTTGCTTGGGTATGCTCCGCAGTACAAGATCCGGGCAGGAGTCGTCAAGGCAATGCCCTGGTACATACGCAATGTTTGATGCTGTTGCGCGTCGAGCGGCTCTCCCTGATTCAGACTGGCTGAACAAATGTATAAGTTGATCAAGGAACTGATCTCGCTGCTGACTCCACTCCAGCGGCGTAGGTTATTGCGCTTGCAATTTTTGGTGGTGATCATGTCATTTGCCGAGATCGTTGGTATCGCATCCGTCGCGCCCTTTATGGCAATAGTGAGTGACATGTCTCGGCTTGAAGGCTCGGGAAGGTTGGCTCAGCTCTATGCGGCGAGCGGTTTCTCGGCGCCTTCCGAGTTCCTGTTTTGGTTGGGGTTTGGCGTGCTGGCAGTATTGGTCTGCAGCGGTGTTTTTTCGATGATTACCACATGGCGCCTGCTGGTCTATGGTCAGGCTGTAGGAGAGCAGATCAGCAGTCGACTGTTCCGCCATTACCTTGGCCAGCCTTGGTTGTTTCACGCCACCCATTCAAGCAGCTTGCTCAATAAGCAGATTACCCAAGAGGCATCGCGGGTGACCAGCGGCATCATCCAGCCGTTGATGCAATTGAACGCCAAGTTTGTGCTGGCCTCGCTGATGAGCTTGGCGATCTTCCTGTACAACCCACTATTAGCGCTTGTTGGTCTTTTGATCTTCGGAGGTGCATATGTGTTGCTCTATCGAATCGTTCGCCAGCGCCTGATGCGTAATGGCAAGGAGATCTCCGCTGTCCAGGCGGAGCGATTCAAGTTGTTAGGTGAGGGCTTCGGTGGCATCAGAGATGTGTTGTTGCTAGGTCGGCAGGGCATGTACGTTGAGCGGTTCGAAAAGGCTAACAAGCGCTATACGCGTAGCTTGGCCGGTAACCAGGCAATGAGCCAGGTGCCTCGTTATGCGATGGAATTGGTTGCTTTCGGTTCAGTGATATTGCTGGTGCTGTACTTGCTGAAGGCCAATGACGGTAATTTTGGCAACGTGGTTCCAGTACTAGCCGTTTATGCGTTGGCAGGGATGAAGTTGTTGCCAGCCTTCCAGCAGATGTACAGCAGTGTCTCGCAAATAAAAGGAAGCATAGCGTCCTTTCAGTCGATCAGGCAGTCGCTACATGAAAGCTATGCGCAGGCGTCGGCAGCTGAGCGAGGTGAGCAGCACCATCCTTCACAAGCAGTGATGAGGGTGGAAAATTCGATTGATATCAAGGCAGTAACTTTCACTTATCCGGGTAAGTCGACCGCTGCTTTGCGCTCGCTGAATATGCATATACCTGCTCGCAAGGTAGTTGGTCTAGTCGGCTCCTCAGGCTCTGGAAAGTCGACGACTATTGATTTGTTGTTGGGCCTGATTGAGCCGGATAAGGGTGCCTTATTAGTCGACGGCCAACCAATTGGCTCAAGCAACTGTCGTGTTTGGCAGAACAGTTTGGGTTATGTGCCTCAGAGTATTTTTCTGGCAGATAGCAGCATTCGTGAAAATATTGCGTTTGGCCTTCCTCCGGCATTGATTGATGAAGAGAAGGTGGCAAATGCTGTTCGTTTAGCGCATTTGGATGAATTCATTTCCAGTTTGCCGGAAGGGCTAAACACTTGCGTTGGTGATCGCGGCGTCCAGCTATCGGGTGGCCAGCGGCAGCGCATTGGTATTGCGCGTGCTCTTTATCAGGATGCCGATGTTCTGGTTCTTGATGAGGCGACTAGTGCGCTTGATGGAATAACTGAAAAAATGATCATGGATGCCATTCATGATTTTTCCGGCGAAAAAACTATTTTGGTGATTGCCCACCGAATCGCCACCATAAGGCAATGTGCAGTGATTTACTTTATGTCTGAAGGCCGTGTTTTAGATAGGGGCACTTACGACGAGTTGTTGGGGCGTAACGAAACATTCAGGCGAATGGCTGCACATGCATGATTTACTCTCAGGGCTTACAGATGCTTAACGACAAAACTATTTTGATAACAGGTGGCACCGGCTCCTTCGGCAATACCTTCGTGCCGATGACCCTGGCCAAGTACAACCCCAAGAAGATTATCATTTTTTCTCGCGACGAGATGAAGCAGTGGGACATGGCCAAGAAGTTCGAAGGCGACCCGCGAGTTCGCTTCTTCATTGGTGATGTGCGTGACAAAGACCGCCTCTACCGTGCCCTCGATGGCGTGGATTATGTCGTGCATGCGGCGGCAACCAAGATCGTTCCTACGGCTGAATACAATCCGTTCGCGTGCATCAAGACCAATATCAATGGCGCCATGAACCTGATCGACGCCTGTATCGACAAAGGCGTCAAGCGTGTTGTCGCACTGTCCACCGACAAAGCCAGTAGCCCGATCAACCTTTACGGCGCCACCAAACTGGCCTCCGACAAGCTTTTTGTCGCAGGTAACTCCTATGCCGGTGGCCACGATACGCGTATGGCAGTGGTGCGTTATGGCAACGTGATGGGGTCGCGGGGCTCTGTGATTCCGTTCTTCATGTCCATCAAGGACAAGGGAGAGTTGCCGATTACCGACGAACGCATGACACGTTTCATGATCTCCCTGGAGGAGGGCGTGGAGTTGGTATGGCATGCCTTTGAAGATATGGAAGGCGGCGAGATTTACGTCAAGAAGATTCCTTCCATGAAGGTGACCGATCTGGCCCGTGTTGTCGCGCCCGAGGCTGCGCAGAAGATCGTTGGCATACGCCCCGGTGAGAAGCTTCACGAGCAGATGATCAGCGCCGAGGATTCTTACACCACCTATGAATATCCGGAGCACTTCAAGATACTGCCGGTGATTCATGACTGGGCTAACTGTCCCAAGCGCATCAAAGACGGTAAAAAGGTTCCGGAAGGTTTCATCTACTCCAGTGATAACAACGCTGACTGGATGAGTTCTGACGCCCTGAGTGTCTGGATCGAACAGAACCGCGAAAAGATCGGGAGCATCTGAGTCATGATCCCCTACGGTCGCCAGGACATTACTCAGGCCGACATCGACGCGGTCGTCGAGGTTCTGCAGTCTGATTTCCTTACCCAAGGCCCGATGGTGCCCCGTTTCGAGCAAGGAGTGGCGCGTCATGTCGGAGCCGCGCACGCGTTGGCCGTCAATAGTGCCACCTCGGCACTGCACATCGCCTGCCTGGCGCTGGGGCTCGGGGAGGGCGACCGCTTGTGGACATCACCAATCACCTTCGTGGCTTCTGCAAACTGTGCGCTGTATTGCGGGGCGCAGGTGGATTTCGTCGATATTGATCCTCGTACCTACAACCTGTGCCCCGGAACACTCGAGCGCAAACTTCAAAAGGCGGAGCGTGAGGGCACGCTGCCCAAGGTGCTCGTTGCGGTACATCTTTGCGGCCAGCCCTGTGAAATGCAGGCTATTTCTGTGCTTGCCAAACGCTATGGATTCAAGGTTATCGAGGATGCTTCCCATGCCATTGGAGGCAAATACCGGGATGAGTTCATCGGTAACTGCCGATACAGCGATATAACGATCTTTAGCTTCCACCCAGTAAAAATCATTACTACCGCTGAAGGAGGCATGGCGCTGACCAATAGCGACGAGCTGGCAGAAAAAATGGCATTGCTGCGCAGCCATGGCATTACCCGCGATCCGGCGCAAATGACCCATGCTGCCGATGGCCCCTGGTACTACCAGCAGATCGATTTGGGCTTCAACTACCGTATGACGGAGCTGCAAGCTGCGCTCGGCGTTAGCCAGTTGCAGCGTCTCGATCAGTTCGTGGCGCGTCGCCATGAATTGGCGGCCCGCTATGATCGGCTATTGGCGACAATGCCTGTGACAACGCCCTGGCAGCATCCCGGCAGCTACTCCGGCCTGCACCTATACGTTGTGCGCCTGAAGCTGGAGCAGATCGGCAAGAGCCATCGTGAGGTTTTTGAGTCGCTGCGCGAACAGGGCATCGGTGTGAACTTGCACTACATCCCAGTACATACCCAACCTTACTATCAGCGCATAGGCTTCAAATTGGGGGATTTCCCGGAGGCTGAGCGTTATTACGCCGAAGCCATCAGCCTGCCAATGTTCCAGGCCATGACCGATGCCCAGCAGGATGAAGTTGTGGCCGCGCTTCAGCGAGCACTTCAAGTATGAAGCTTGCAGTCATCCCTGCCCGTGGCGGCAGTAAGCGCATACCACGCAAGAACATAAAGCCGTTCTGCGGTAAGCCGATGATTGCCTGGTCGATCGAAGCGGCCCTGGCCAGTGGTTGTTTTGATGCCGTGATCGTCTCCACCGATGATGCTGAGATCGCCGAGGTCGCTCTCCATTACGGTGCCAGCGTACCGTTTATGCGACCGGCAGAGCTTTCCGATGACTACACCGGCACTATCCCGGTAGTTCGCCACGCCATCGAGTGGTGCAATGACCATTGGCAATGTGTAAAGCATGCTTGCTGCCTGTATGCAACCGCGCCTTTCGTCAGTGTCGATGATCTTCGTTGCGGGCTGGGCGTGCTGCAGGAGAACGATTGCGACTATGCCTTTTCAGTAACCAGTTATGCCTTCCCGGTTCAGCGCGCCCTTCGTCTTACAGAGCAAGGGCGAATGGCAATGTTTAATCCTGAGCATTTCAATACCCGCTCACAGGATCTAGACGAGGCTTATCACGACGCCGGACAGTTTTGCTGGGGAACAGCCAATGCTTGGTTGGAGGAGAAACCAGTTTTTTTATCTGATGCGATGCCGATTATATTGCCCAGGCACTGTGTACAAGATATCGACACCATGGAAGATTGGGAGCGGGCCCAATGGTTATTTAAATCACTGCATCGAGAAAATGGGGCTTGCAAGTGATTGTTGTAATTCGCGTTGATGCGTCAACAAGCATAGGGTCAGGTCACGTGGTGCGTTGCATCACTCTTGCAAACGCACTCAAAAAAAAAGGCGCTAAAGTACTGTTTGTTTGTCGTGATTATCTCGGTAATGCCTCTGTTGAGATTATACGTCAGGGGCATGCATGTAAGCTTTTGCCTAGGCCGCAGGGGTATTTGAATAGAGTTGCACATGGAAATAGCCATGAGCACTGGCTCGGGGAAACTTGGGCTACAGATTTGGCGCAAACAAAGGATGTACTAGCGGGCATAAGAGTGGACTGGTTGGTGGTTGATCACTATGGAGTTGATTTCCGTTGGGAGTCAGGTGCTAGATCAATTGCAAAGAAGATTTTCGTAATCGATGATTTGGCAGACAGACGTCATGAGTGCGATGCGTTGCTTGATCAGAATTTAGTTTCAGAGGCTGAGGCTAGGTACAGTGATATAACTCCGGCTAGCTGTAAGCTTTTTCTCGGTCCATTAAATGTCTTGCTAAGGCCGGAGTTTGACGCCGCTAGGCAGGCTGTTAGGCCTCGCACAGGAAAAATAAAAAACGTCCTAATATTTTTTGGTGGTGCAGATCATAATAATATGACGGGCATGGCGATTGATGCGCTGGCTAATGTCGCGAAGACAACGCTTAATGTCGATGTTGTCATAACTGCTGATCATCCATTCCTCAAAGAGGTGGAGTCGGCTTGTGTTCAGCATGGTTATATATGTCATGTCCAAACTAGACGTATGGCTGATTTGATGGCGAAGGCTGATATAGCAATAGGTACGGGAGGGATTTCTACCTATGAGCGGTTGTACCTAAGGCTGCCTGCTGTCATTAAGGCATTATCCTTTAATCAAGTTGCTCCACTGGATTACATGAGCAGTATTGGCCTATTTGATGTGTTCTCAGATCGGTTTGATTTGGAGCGTGTACTGGCTAGAAGGCTTGGCACGGAGAATTTTTCTCCGCCCGATTGCGTTGCTAGCGGCGTAGAGAAAATTTCAGCGTTCATGGTGGATGAGTGGGTTTCCTTGCGAAAACCCTTAGCTACTGATTTGAGAAGAACCTTTTTTTGGCTGCAAAATGAAGACCTAAGAAAGTCATTTTCTATAGAACGGTTGCCGGAAAGGAAAGTGCACTTTCAATATTGGCGTAATTTATTAAGTGATGAAGATCAACGGGTCTTTTCTATTTATTTTTTCAATAAACATATTGGTAACTGTGGCATAAAAGATATTATCTATAATGAAACTTGCGAATTATGGGTATATCTTGCCGCTACAGAGGCTAGAGGAAGGGGAATAGCAAAGGAAGCAGTTAAGAATATGCTGAATATGGCAAGGGTTAATTTGCTATGTCGCGAGGTTTACCTGCATGTTGCTCGCTCTAACGAAGTCGCTATCAATCTTTATAAAGTGGTGGGGTTTGCTCCGGATCCCATGCCCTTGCGAGGCCGCTGGAAAGGAAAAGATGGAGAGTTTATGAGAATGGTAGTCAAATTATGATCGCCGCGATCATGCAGCCAACCTATTTGCCTTGGGCAGGCTACTTTAATTTAATTGCAAACTCAGATGTATTCGTTTTTTTAGACGATGCACAGTTTCAGAAAAGCTCTTGGCACAATAGAAATCGAGTCATTGTGAGTGGGCAGCCCCATTGGCTAACTGTTCCTGTGAGGCATCAAAAGCTTTCGCAAAAAATCAATGAGACTTCAATAGATTATACAAGGCCGTGGAAGAAGAAGCAGATAAGGCTTTTGCAACAGGCTTATACGAGATATCCCTACGCTGGAGATCTATTTGAGCTCCTCGACGTGCTCGAGGCGAATGAAAGTGCTTTTCTGTCAGACTTGAATATCGCTACGATCTGTTGGCTTTCTAGTAAGCTTGAACTTGAGACAAAGGTTCTCAGGTCCAGCGAGCTTGGTATATCAGGTGAACGAACGGATAGGCTTGTCGATATTTTAAACTATCTTGGTGCGGGCGAGTATCTCTCTCCCATAGGTGCTTCTGAGTATCTGGAGGATGATGGCTTTCTTGATCTGACGGATATTTCATTAACGTTTCAAAACTATACGCCCGAAGTTTATACGCAGCATGGGGCTAAGCAGTTTTTTAGCCACCTCTCAATCGTAGATGTGATTGCTAATTTAGGCTGGCACGCTACACGAGAATATATAAGATAATAGGTTTTTGGAGGTTTATATGGTTAAAAGTTCGCTGATACCTCACCCTGAATTTGGATTTTTGCAATACAAGCCCACCCCATCTCCCGAGGAGATAACAGATTTTTATGCTAGAGAGTTTTATTCTGGCGATTATAAGAATTTTAATAATTCTGCCCTTGAGGTTCAGCTGCAGGATCGTGAGTTCCACGAGGGAAGCTGGTCGGATATGGCATACCATATTGAAACGCTCTCAGGGAAAAAGCTTTGTGAATTAAGTGTGCTGGATGTGGGCTGTGGCTGGGCGCAGGCTTTGCTTTTTTTAGCTCAAAAGGGAATGGATTGCTATGGTTTTGATCCTGCTCCTGAGGCTGTAGATTATGCCAGATCAAAAGGCTTAAATGTTGTGCGTGCCGGGATGGACGGCATGAAAGTGTTTGGCGATAAAAAGTTTGATGTCGTTATTTTAAAGAACGTGCTAGAGCATCTTTCTGATCCGGTTCAAGTAATGCGAGAAATCGCTCAAGAGGTTTTAATTCCAGGTGGCATATTAGTTGTTGATGTGCCCAATGAATTTAACCTTTTTCAAGTTTCCGGGCAGAAAATTCATGGCCTAGATGAGTGGTGGGTAGCACCGCCGGCACACTTGAATTACTTTTCAAACGAAACACTGTCTCGCCTTCTTACTGGCACGGGTTATGAGGTCTGTCTCTCGCAAGCATCTTTTCCTTTGGAGATGTTCTTGCTGTTTGGTGATTGCTATGTTGGCAATCCAGCGCTAGGTAAAGAATGCCACAGCAAGCGTGTAGCTTTTGAGCTAAATCTTCGGAGACTGGGTCGCGAGAGTGAGCTTAGGCAGTTTTATACATCTTTAGCTGCATTGAATCTCGGCCGACAGGTCACTGCTTACGCACGTGCAATTTAGCTAGCGAAAGGATTTTTTTGTGAATATAGAAGACCAGAAAAGATCGTTAGATGAATTGGGTTTTGTATTTGTCCCGAATTTAATTTCTGAACATGAGTGCGAAGCTTATAAGTCATTATTGGAGTTGAATTACAATCAATACTCGCATTTGTATGCAGGTGCGAAGGCGGCGGCTCACGGTGAGTTGGCCAATAAGTCTGGCGAAAAGGTTGTTTTTAATCTTCATAATAAGGATCTTTCCTGGTTTAAGCTTTTTGAGCATCCCGGCATATTGCCCCTCCTTGATTACTTGTTAAAAAGTGGGTCTTATAATAACGCTGAGCCATATTACCTTAATAATATTTCTGCCAGATGCCCTTTGAAGGGGCATGCTGGACAGCAGTTACATATAGATAGTATTTTGCCGGGGATTAACTATCCTATAAAAGTCAATGTTTTATGGTTGCTGGATGATTTCACATTGGATAATGGCGCCACCAGGGTTGTGCCTGGGAGCCATAAGTGGCAACGCTTCGCTGAAAATGGCGTTTCTCATCCTGATGAAATTAGGGTGACGGGCAAGAAGGGCGGGGCGCTGGTATTCAATGCAAATCTGTGGCACGGCGGTGCGGAGAATAAGACTGAGTCTACTCGTTGGGCAGTGGCTCTTGGATATGCTCGCTGGTTTATTAAGCCGGCGTTCGATTTTATGCAAAATACACCGTGCGAAATTTTTGAAAAGTTAACCGAAAGTCAAAAGGAAATCTTAGGGTTTAGGTATGTTCCGCCAAAAGACGAATTTACGCGTTTACGTCGAATATCCCAGGATTTCGAGACTCCATTTGGCTGTCGTTCTTAAATTGGTTGTCTGTTTTTGAATGTTGCTACTTTTTCTTGTTCTCTGATGTTTGTAAGCTCTTTTATTGTCCTGATTGTTTGGTGCCTAGCGGGCGAGTTTACCAGGAGGGTTGGTTGTGAGTCAGATTGTTATTGATGGTCGGGTAATTGGTGCCGGTTTTCCTCCTTATATCATTGCTGAAATGTCTGCAAATCACAATGGTGACTTGAACTCGGCATTAAGCATTATTAGTGAAGCGAAAAGGTCAGGTGCGGATGCTGTTAAAATCCAGACTTATCGAGCTGATACAATTACATTGAACTCTGACTTGCCCGACTTTCAGATCCATGATGGGCTATGGGCAGGGCGAACCTTATATGAGCTTTATGAATGGGCGCATACTCCATGGGATTGGCATAGAAGCCTCTTTGAACATGCTAAAAATTTAGAAATTACAATTTTTAGCTCACCATTTGATAATACAGCCGTAGATTTACTTGAAGATCTTAATGCTCCAGCCTACAAAATCGCCTCCTTTGAGGCCGTCGACCTGCCACTGATCAAATACGTAGCTAGTACCGGCAAGCCCATGATCATCTCCACCGGGATGGCTGATGCTGAGGAAATCTCGGAGGCTATCGAAGCGGCCAGGAATGGCGGCTGTAAAGAGTTGGCCGTCCTCCATTGCGTCAGCGGCTATCCCGCCCCGGCGGAAGACTACAACCTGCGTATCATTCCCGACATGATGCAGCGCTTTGGCCTGGTAACTGGACTTTCCGATCACACCTTGGACAACACCACCGCCGTTACCAGTATCGCAATGGGTGCCTCGATCATCGAAAAACACTTTACCCTCGACCGCAGCGGCGGTGGTCCGGATGACAGTTTTTCGTTGGAGCCAGCCGAACTCACAGCTTTGTGCCGCGACAGCAAAACTGCCTGGGCTGCTCTCGGGCAGGTTGATTACGGCCGCAAGTCTAGTGAGCAGGGTAATGTGAAGTATCGGCGATCGCTGTATTTTGTGAGGGATTTGAAGGCCGGAGATGTAATTACGGTAGATGCGGTAAGAAGTGTGAGGCCAGGGTTTGGCATCGCGCCAAAGTATCTGGATGATGTTATAGGTAAGATGGCGAAAAGAGCAATTCGGCGAAATACCCCGGTAACAGTTGAGGATTTTTAACACGAAGCTGTAGTAGAGGAATTAAAAAGACTTTTTGTTGTTTTTATAGTAATCGCGCTCCGGTGTTGGCGTGAGAGCTTTAGGGTGTGAAGAGTTCTATGACTGATTTTTACTATTTGCCTATCGAGGTGAAACGTCGGGAGTTTCTTGGGAAAATGCTTCTGGCAAGCCGTTTGCTCGAATTGGGGTGTCCGGTTTTGATCGGCAAACGAATTTCTTCTGATCATCCCGCTTTGGCTGGTGTTAATGCGTGTATTTTGACAAAAAGTGCTGCTGCAGTTGATGCTCCTATTGTCGCTAATTACTTACGAAAACAGCACAGGGTCTATTCTCTGGATGAGGAAGGGCTGCTTATGTCAAGTTTAGATGTTTTTGTACGTAAGCGGTTTACTCACGAGAATGTCAGGGCGCTGAATGGTGTTTTTTGTTGGGGGCAGGCGCAGTGCGCTGCATTAAAAAAACAATATCCGGATTTTTCTTCAAAGTTTGTTGTTACAGGTAATCCTCGAGCTGAACTGTGGGTTAATAAGAATTTCGGTCTGTACGACGATCTTGTTGCTAGAATGAAGAGGCAGTATGGGGGCTATGTTCTTTTTGCAAGTACGTTCCCCGTTTCAAGTCCGTTTAAGAAAGAAAGTATTGTTCAGCGTTTGGATAAACTTGGGTATGTGGCAAGTGAGGAGGAACGTAGAGCGTTCGAGGTCAGCCAAGTAACAGTTGCTCGAATGCGAGATGCGTTTGCAGCAGCTATCGCCGAGCTCGTTAAAGTGTTTCCCTCTCTTGCCGTAGTTATCAGGCCTCACCCATCTGAGGATGCTAGTTTTTGGCATGAAAATTTCAAAAATTACAAAACGGTAGTTATTACTAGTGAGCATGCCATAAGTCCATGGGCAATGGGGGCTAAAGCAGTTCTTCATAACTCGTGCACCACGGCGATAGAGGCTAGCTTGTATGGAGTGCCTGCCATCGCTTATCTTCCAAATGGAGAGTCGCACGGTTACGACGTTAACCTAGGCAATTTGGTTAGCCACCAAACTACTACCTTGTCTGGTCTGGTGGGTTTGATTGGTATCGCCTTGGGCGGTGAGCTTGAATCTCGACCTCTTCCAGTTGAGCTTTCTGACTATCTGGTGGCACCATCTGATACATCTACCGAATTGGCAAAAAAGCTGATGAGCGGCGACGCGAATGTCAATAGGCGTTCTCTTGGAAGGAATTTTTCTTTATTAGCGAGAGGTTGGTTGAATTGGCTGCGACTTGCCTTGGACAAAGGTGGAGTAATACGTGCGCCAGATGAGCTTAAATATAAATATGGTAAATTTCCATATACCCATACTGCAGAGATTCGCGCGGTGATGTTGGCTATCTTAAAGCGGCGCTCTTCTCGTGTTAAATTCGACGTCGCAAAGGTTGATGTGAATTTGTTTTATTTGAAACCGCGGTAACTATTTTGCTGAGTTGCTCCTGGGTTTTTGTATTTTATGCTTGATTGATTTGCTTGCATTTGATTAGGCGCCTCTAGAAATGGATTGCGCTAGATTTTCATGGAAGACTTACCTACACGCTTTTAGTATACGTCTACTTCGAGCATATGCTTTACAGGTCATCATTACGGAAGGTGAATATTTAGCCCGGTTTGGTCTAGTGATTTTGCTCGTGTCGGCCCCTACAGCTTCTAGGGGAAAAACGTTATCGTCGAACCGAGCCTGGAGCGGATGGGGCGAGGGTGCTTTTATTAGGGCTAACATTCATGCCATCGTTGGGTTGAAGACGTCAATTGTATATCCTCTCTAAGCCGGCGGATGTGCTTTTACATGGTTCAAGTGTACTCACGGCATGGATATCAATGATGCTTTGGATCAGTTCCCAAGCTGAGGGTTGGTTTTGAAAATTTGCTATTTAGCTTCCTCTACGCTTCCGTCGAAGGCGGCTAACGCGGTACACGTGATGAAGATGGGGCAGGCGCTGGCCTTGAACGGGCATGAGGTCACGTTAATTGTTCCAGACAAGCCTTCGGACCTTCCTGCTGTACAGGACGTTTACGCGTTCTATGGGGTTGCGAACAACTTCACTATCAGCAAGCTCAAATGGGCAAAAATGAAAGGGCGTGCCCATCTCTACGGTTTTTTGGCCGCCTGGCGTGCGCGTAGTATGAGCGTCGATCTGGTATTCGGGCGTAATCTCAATGGTTGTTTTTGGGCCACCCAGTTGGGAATACCGACGTTATTTGAAACCCATGCTCCGATTGAAGATTCCGGCAGTGTGGCCGTTTTCCTTTTTCGGCGGCTTATTCGCAGTCGCCACTTTCGGAAGTTGGTAGTTATCACCCATGCACTAGCGGATTACTATCTGCAGCATTATCCGGAGCTGACCAACAGAATTCATGTGGCTGCTGATGGTGCTGACGCTGTCGATGTCAGCACCCAGCCGATGGCGTTTTCGCACTCAACAACTGGTCGTTTGCAAGTCGGTTATGTTGGTCATCTATATCGGGGGCGCGGAATCGAGCTGATCGAGGAAATGGCCCGTCGACTGCCTTGGGCCGATTTTCATATTGTCGGCGGTACGGTGAGCGACATACAGGCCTGTCGCGACAGGGGCAGTGATCTACGGAATTTCTTCGTGCACGGTTACATGTCGCCCGCTGAAGCCGAGCGTTATCGCATTGCTTGTGACGTATTGCTTGCGCCCTACCAGGAGCAGGTTTCGGTTTCGGGCAACAAGGGCAACACCGTGAAGTGGATGTCGCCACTAAAAATCTTCGAGTACATGGCGGCCGGTAAAGCCATTATTTGCTCGGATATCCCTGTGCTGCGAGAGGTGCTGGTCGACCGCCAGAATGCATTGCTATGCCCCCCTCAGGAGCTGGTAGGCTGGATTTCGGCATTGGAAGCGCTGCGTGATGATCCGGAGCTGCGGATGAGTCTTGGAAGAACAGCACTGAACAACTTTGAGGAGCGATATTCTTGGCGTTCACGCGCGGCCAATATCATCCACTCCATCTCCAGCCGTTGAGCCTAAATGCCTGTTTTAGAAAAAATTGCGTTCTTCCTGCCCTCTCTGAATGGCGGTGGTGCAGAGCGAGTTCTAGTAACGCTAGCCAACAGTCTCTCGCGGCGAGGCCATCCGGTCGATTTCATATTGTGTTCGCGTAGCGGTCCCTATCTGAAAGAGTTGGATGGGCGGGTCAACATCATTGATTTGCAGGCCAGTCGAGTTCTTGCGGCCGTTATCCCTCTACTTGGGTATCTGCGCAGGGCTCGGCCCCATGCGCTGGTGTCTTCTCTGATGCATAGCAATGTGGTGGCTGCGCTGGCAATTACGGCCGACAGGCGCAGGACGCGACTAATTTTG
>JAAIGE0100984391.1_pt1 | contig 13680 bp, 22 predicted proteins | sample 6487951 | NCBI WGS metagenome assembly JAAIGE01 (sample SAMN13974128, study PRJNA590717) | phyllosphere metagenome | biome: tomato field; feature: multiple bacterial spot infested tomato fields; material: tomato leaves; isolation source: leaves from tomato fields | host: Solanum lycopersicum ... | reverse complement strand
GCGAAGCTCTCCCTCGATGAGCTGGAGGAGAGCTTCCTCGCGTTCCACTCGGGCAGGAGAGGGCATGTTCTCGACGATGCCCCAAAGGATGCTGTCAGTGGCTGTTGGCATGGATCTACTTCCTTTTCTGTACGAACTGTGCTTCGATCCGAGGTCGGTAGCGATGTCAGCTAACGATGGGAGCGCGAGCGGTCAGCGGCTTCAGCTCACATCCTCGCTCTGCGAGAGCCATCTGTTCACTGTTCCAGATCAAAGTGAGCTGGCGACCGAGGGCATCGCTACCTGAGGGAACGGTGGTTGTTCCGAAGGAAATGGGCTCCACGGAGTCGGGCTTACCCTCGGGGTACTTGAGCTCATCGACCGCGCGTTCGGTGAGCTCAATGCCATAGCGATTACGGAAGTCCTCACGGATAGCCCTGCTCCACTTGCTCATTCGGTATTCGTTCACGCCGCCGACCGCTCCTACACCGAGAAGGGTTGCCATACTCAGAAGGAAGGCAACTCCCTGAATCGGGTAGCGCAGAGCGTACTCAAGGCTCATACCCTCACTGGGTATCCCCATGATCTTTGAGATTACGAATAGGCTCGAAACGACCAGAACTCCACCCAGAGCGATCGATACCGCAGTGGGAACCAGGCTCTTCGTGGGAATGTGGTTGTTCATCTTTCCTTCTCTTTCTCTTTGGTCTTTTGGAGAATCTCAAGATCCCCCATGAAGTGCTCTCCGGGAGTCTCGAGGATCAGGGGGATGCCCGTGGCCATGAGATGGCGCCAGAGCTCGGGAGAGCAGTGGCCGTAGCCGAGGTTGGCGTGGAGATCCCGGTGGGATCCCCGCTCCCCCTTGGAGTCATTGCTGTGGAAGAGCGCGATGCGATCCCAGAGGTGGTTGTTGTGGAGCCACTGGAGAGTGTCGATGATGCCCTCGGTCTCGTCGAGGGGCTCGCCCGCGGCCAAGAGATGACAGGTGTCGAGGCATAGCTCGAGGAGGGGATGATCCTCCAGGACATCGAGGTAGGCTGGGATGCTGTCCACAGTGCTCACAAGGCTGCTGCCCTGGCCTGCTGTGGGTTCCAGGATGACCTTGGGGCCATCCTCCGGGAACTCCTCGAGGACTGGGAGCAGTGTCTCATGGAGATGGTTGAGCCCCTCTTCCAAGCTAGCTCCGGTGGATGATCCCCCGTGGAAGATCACGCCCTCGGCACCGATGCGCTCAGCCCGCCTCATGTTCTTGCGGAGCATGTCCACGGAGGACTTCCGGACGGACTCCTTGGCGGAGCCAAAGTTCATGAGATAGGGGCCGTGGACGAAGACCCGGCGGCCTGCCTCCTCGATGGTGGAGCGGAACTCCCGGTCATCCTCCTCGGTGCCCTGGGGCATCTTCCCGCTCGTGGGACCGTGGAGGAAGACCTGAAAGACCTCGAAGCCGAAGCGCTCAGCGACCTCGGCGGAGGGACGGAGGTCTCTGCCGCCCGAGAGGTGGGCGCCGTAGGGCGATGTCATGGCTATTCCTTAGGAGTTCAGCGGGTAGAAGAACTTGGCTTTCTCAGCCGAGAGCACGAAGGGCAGACTGCGAAGTTCCGAGAGGAGCTCGGCTAGAGGCACATCCTCTGCGAGCTCATAGAACTCGTCGTCTTCGAGACCCTTCGACCTGAGGTAGCTCTGGAAGAACTCCCTGAGCTCATCTTCGGCGCCGTCTTCGATCTCGAGCTGAAGGTAGCTGTTGAAGTGGAGATCGATCTGCGGCTCATCGGTGATGGCCATGTTGAGCCTGGTAGTCATGGGTTTCCTTCGGTCAGTTGCTGCTTCGGATCTGCCGATAGCCCTACGCTATCGACTTCGGCGCTCTCAGGTCTGGGGCTAGGACAATGGTCAGTCGCCTCCGCCACCGCCTCCACCGTCGCCTCCGCCATCTCCACCGCTGTCGGCATCGAAGCTGCCGCCGTCGGAACTCGAGTGAAGTGAGCCACTGCCCGTGGCGGAGTGGTGGTCAAGGCTGTAGGGGAAGAGCACCACGGGGAGCGCATCTCCGCCACCGGAGCTCTGGCCATCCTCGATGAGCTTTGCTCTGGATCCATCCCCCAGCCGCAGTACTCCCGATTTGTCCTCGAGGACCACCACGGTGGCGGGCTCTCCGGCCAGGAGCGCCTCGCTGAGCCCGCCTCGGAGGAGCGTCGAGGGGTCCTTGAGCTCCGTGATCCCATAGGCTGTAGCAGCAAAGGGCAGGAGCTTCTCCCGGATGTAGGCAGATCGTGCGGCTCGCTGGCGCTCTCGAGCGAGCTCTCGCTGGGGATTGACCTTCCGGATCACGAGGATGGCTCCAGCTGTGGCCGCGAGGAAGACCAGGAGTGAGACCCCTCGAATCGAGTAGACGAATGTCTCCGTGGCCGTCGGAGAAACGAGAAGCACGAGGAGAAAGATCAGCCCGGAGCAGGCCGCAAGGATGATCAGCATAGCTGCATTACCCAGAGAGGGCAGCTCGTGGCCGAAGTGGCGAAGAGGGAGTTCAAGCCGTGCAGAGCTATTACTCCGGGAGAGCTCCTCGTAGGCGATCCTGCTCACAGCGTATCCCCCTGCCTAAAGTCTTCCCCCAGGGAAACGAGATCGGGAGAAACATCTCCCTGGACCGCTCTAAGCTCTCCGCGGAGATGGTCGAGCTCAACTGCAGTTGAGAGCAGGAGCTCGAGGAGAACCTCGGGGTCCTTGGCGTCAAGAAGCCCACCGTTGGAGAGGGGAATGATCTTCCCGCTATCCACGAGGACAACGCCGTAGTGGTCGTTGATCTGGTAGGCCTTGGCCATGGGCTACTCCGAACCTTCCCAGTAGTTGAGCATAGTTGAATTATACGCTACACCATGGTCGGGCGCCTCGCAACCGGAGTGAGTAAGCGCTCTTAGGGGGCGGCATTTCTCCGCGGAAAGCAGCCCTGTCCCATCGTCTGTCGAAGCAAGCCATCCTTGAGAAAGTGCCCCGAGCATCGAGGAAGCGCAGCCTAGAGCACCGACAACTGTGGGCCTCTAGCCTGCGCGCTCAGACTGTGAAAAGTTACCCTCTTGGAGCTGCAGAAATTGCACGGATGGTGGTCTCGTGCTTCGACCTAGAGTGGCAGCTCTAGCCGAACGGGAGAGCACCTTGGATTCCAGCTTGGAACTCGAGGGGCTCTTGGTGGATTCAACAAGAGCTTGCGGCGATTCAGCGGCTGGAGATCCCCATGGCTCTGGCTAGCCTCTGGGATGTGAGCGCCTCCCACTCGGGCTGTAGCTCTACCTTCGCCGTGCTCGTGGGACCGATGTAGAGGGTGGTGTCCTGGACCCAGCCCCTACCCTGGCGAGCTGAACTCTTCTGAGTCTTCTCTCTAGCCATGGTGACGCTCCTTCCGATCCATTCCCACTATCGGCTCGATACCATGCTACGGTAGTAGATCGCTTCTAGGAACAGGACATCCACCGTGGCTCAGCCCTCCCTCATCCTCACCGACAATCCCAAGCTCCACATGGATAGGGAGGTCGAGCGAGCAGCGGTCAATCTTCACTTCGGCTTCCTCGGCAACTGGGAACTCCTGTCGAGCCGGCTCGGTTCCTCTAACTTCACCACGGCAACGCTCCTCGAGGGCGAACTGGAAGAGGTTCAGGAGGGTGCTGAAGAGCGCACTCGCTGGGGAATCGCTCTTGATCGGGCGCTCCACATGAGGCCGGATAGCCTAGTGCTCTCAGGAGAGCAGATCCTCGCCGGCAGGGGCTTCATCGGCGAAAGGGTTGCTCAATCCATCGCCATGGTGCTCGAAGCAGGAAGCTCGGTTGCTCTGGTCTACCCGGCCATCCCCTTCAAAGAGATCGTTCGCCAGAGCAGCAGGGTCCGGGCAATGATCCCCACGGATCTTCAGCCCAGCATCGTGTTCTTCGGGGATTGATACCCCGGGCTTACCTCACCACTGAGACGCCGTAGCTGAGCACGACCTCGGAGGCAACCGCCAGCATTCGGATCTCAGCCAGGGAGAGGTCCTGTGGTCTTGCGAGGTATCCCTGGAGCTCCTCATCCGTGAGGCCGAGCCTTCTGGCCGTCTCCTCGAGCTCGAGGGGAGATTCTCGGAGAATGCGGTCGACGAGATCCTCCTGTTCCCGGATGTTGGCCCGGGCTGCCGCGTGCATGGCTGTGGAGGCTCCGGACAGATCGGCAAGACCCAGGGCCTCGAGATCATCTGCGAGGGCGGCGAACTCGGAGTCCACCGGAGGCAAGGGAACACCGAGCTCTGTCTTCAGCCTGTCCAAAGCGCGCTGAGCGTTCTCGCGCTGCCAGCCTTCGGGCTCAGTGGGGCCGTAGAGCTCCTCCACGAGGATGCGGAGAGCGAGCTCGCCCCGGCCTTGAGCGGCCGTGAAGTCATTGCTTTCTAGAGTCATGGTGTGGGTCACGCTTCCTTCACGAGAGTCATTTTTAGGCTGTAATGGCGCTAAGATCTTTGCTGTTGAGCTTGCTGCATATGAGGCTGATCTCGCCCTGGGTGGAAATCAATGTGACTCTGTGGAGCTCGAATCCACTTTCACCACCGGGAAGGAACTTATCGATTGATCCCAGCACAAGATGAGACCCGGATGGCGCTTTTTCGGGATAGCCAATGCGCTTGAACTCATCAACTGTGAGCTCGATGCCTGAGCTAAGCTTGAGTTCTTCGATGACCCTATCGCGCCAGAGTAGCTTGTTTTTCCAGCTTTGAGAATCCCTCCTGAACTGTAGAGCTAGGAAGGAACCAATAGCTCCAACCATAAGTCCTGCACCAGCTAAGGCTCCTCCAACGGTTCCTAGGGAGGGGGCAATGCACATCGCGCCTACGACCGGGGCTACAGGGATTGAAACCACCGATGCTACAGTGGCTAAGACTGATCCGCGAGGTCTCTTTGTGGCCCAGGGCTCGATGTGGTTACCCACCTTATCTACTCCGTTGAAAAGCTCTCTGCTCACTGGAATACTCCTGGTTCTTGGTTTGTGATCTTGGAGCGTAGCAAGTTGAAGCTATCTCCATCTGAGACTCTGCCAGCTCTGATGACATCTTGGCTCATGGGAGTTCTTTCATCTTGAAGTTGGCGAGATCGGTGACCGTGCGGAGGATGTGAAACTCCCCGTCGGACCAGATCAGAGTGAGCTCTTCGAGTCGCTTTCCAAGCTCCGGGTCGATGATGAGCTTCTCGATTGTTCCGTAGCGGATCGTGCCGCCACCTTCTGGCAGGACTCTTGGATAGCCGAGCCTCTTGAGCTCATCGCCATCGAGTTCGAGATCGAAGAGCTCTTTAAGCCTTGAGGTGGACTCCCTTTCCCAATCTTCTATTTTTCTTGCTTCTCGAAGCTTCATGGCCCTTACCCGACTGTTGCTCCTGAGTATGAGCGCTGTTAAGCCGCCGACACTCGGAAGCGGACCCAAGAGCATGAGCCCCAGTGAAGTAAGCATGCTTCCATCTCCGTACTTTAGCATGAGGAGCGAAGCCGCGCCTCCGGCTAAGATAGATCCAAAAGACGATGCTATGAGTAGCCCCCCGCCGATGGAGGTTAGCTTTTCTTTGCGCTCAAGCTGGCGGTCTGAGAACCTGGAAAACTTGGCCGCGATAGCTCTATCCTCGGGAGAGGCCGAGCTCGGGGCCAATGCCTGCTCATCGATGGCTCCAGACTCGAGCCTAATCCCGACCTCTGTGGAAACTGTACTCATCTGAGCTCACCTCCCTCTACGCTTTTGAAGGCGTTGGCCTGGCGGAGGATGTGGAACTTCCCATCGGACCAGACCAGCGTGATCTGCTCGAGGCGATTGTCCCCGTCGGCACTCTGGATCATCCTGTCGATGGTGCCGTAGCGGACTGTTCCATCGACATCGTGCTCAGCATCGGGGTACTGGAGCCGAGAGAGTTCGGCGGGGCTGAGCTCGATGGAGAAGCGGTCCTTGAGCTCAGAGATGAGTTGGCTTTCTCGATCCTGTCGAGCTCTAGTCCTTCGAAGTTTCCGCGCGTTGGAGTAGTTGTTACCGAGATGGGCGTAGACAAGCGCTCCACTAAGAAGAGTTGCAGCTACACCGGCAGCACCTGCGATTGAGAGGACGAATCCCAGCTGTGCCACAGGGATAGCTGATAGCGCGGGAGTCGCCAGCGCAGATAGAAAGCCACCCATGCCTAGCAGGTCGTAGCGCTTCTCCTTCTTGGCGAGCTGCTCATCGGATAGATCTGCGAAGCGCGTAGCGATCCGAAGCTCCCTCTCGGAGGAGCTGGCTGGTGCAAGTCCAGCCAGGACGGCCGGATGCTCTTCCGTTTGGACTGCCATTGCTGTGGTCATTTGAGCATGCCTCCATTAATGTCTCGAAGTTCTGTGACTGCTCGAAGGATCCGAGGCTCGCCGTTGCTCCAGATCAGGGTGAGCTGCTCGAGTCGTGCGCCCTCGCCCTCCGAGTTTTCGATGAGCTTCTCGATGGTGCCGTAGCGTACGGTGGCCTTGGTGGTAGGATCCTCCCGGGGATACTTGAGACCCTCGAGATCGAAGATCTCGAAGTCGATGGAGAAGCGCTCCTTGAGCTCAGCAACGGTGGCCAGTTGCCACTCCCTTAGCAGGGCCCTTTCCTCTTCTGTCTTTCGAGCTTTAAGAGCTTTCGAGTACTTTTTGGATTTGTCTCCGATTACTAATCCTACGAAAGTGGATACTGCTCCAACCCCGACCATGGAGAGTGCTAAGATGGGGCCTAGGGATCCGAAGGAGCTATTACTCCAGAGAGCGGCCACGGGCAATGAGCCCACCATCGGAACAAAGCCGAGTATGTGCAGGGGATTACCGATCCGGAGTCTTTTGCTTGCTTTCTCTTCAAGCTCAGCGTCACTCAGAGTGGTGAGATACTTTGAGCTCGATGATTTCAGCTTGCCCACAGTTGCTACTTCACTCATGCCAGCGCCTTTCCGTTGAGCTCTCTGAGATTCGATGCCTCGCGCAGAAGTTTGAACTCTCCAAGATGCCAAGCAAGGGTGATTTTCTCGAGCCGGAGTACCCCCTCCTCATGGGGGATCAGTTTCTCGATGGTTCCGTAGCGCACGGGATCGTCGGTCTTGGGCGGATCGTTCGGATACTCGAGTCTATCGAGATCCTCGAGGGAGAGCTCGATCCCGAAGCGCTCCTTGAGTTCTGCCACCACGCCTTCCTTCCAGCTTTTGCTCTGCTCGGCGTTTCGTCGATACCGCTCGCGCTCATAGATACTCGAAAGTTCCAGAGGCACTAATCCGCCGATTCCTACAGCTGCGGAGCATGCCACCACCCAAATACCAGCAGTTGTACTACCGGTAAGAGCGAGGGGCGCTCCAGCGAAGAGCATAGAGAATACCCCTGAAGCAGCCGCTGAAAAACCACTCCAAAAGCTCACAATCTCTCGACGGTAAAGCTGAGAATTCTCCAGCGGCTTGAACTTCTCGATCCGGCGGGCCGCTCGCGACAGCTTGGCCCTAGCCCCATCTACAGCTACTACTTCGCTCATGCCATTGCTCCTCGGTTGAGCTCGCGAAGATTGGAGGCAGAGCGCAGAAGCTTGAACTCGCTCTCATCCCAGATCAGAGTGATCTTCTCGAGGCTGATGTTCTCCTCAGCGTCCTTGACGAGCTTCTGGATGGTGCCGTAGTTCACCATACCGCCCACCGGAGGATTCTCCTTAGGATACTCCAGTTCGAAAAGTTCATCGGGGGTAAAACGCACAGCGAAGCGCTCCTCGAGCCCATCGAGAGCTTTCTTTTCCCATTCCGCATGGGCACGACTCGCCTCTGTCGCAGCCCGCTTTTCGAGCTCAAGCTCACTTTCACTGGAGCGAAGTGCCCAGAATAGTCCTCCAACAATTGCAGGAATACATAGGACAGCGAGCACAGCCGGATTGATTACTGAGCTTATGAAGGGTGCCCCAAAGCAAGCAACAGGTAGAGGGCCAATGATGGCGGCGAATGCAGCTGGGATCTTAGCATTTGCTCGAAACTTTAGCTGCTTCATCGAGAGCTTAGCGAGCTTCTGCTCCCTGCGCGAGAGCTTGGGCTGAGGGCCACCAGCCGTCGGTTCGAGTTCTGCCGACTTGCTTTCCGGGTTCAGGGTCAACTCCCCTGCCGATGCCGTTGAGTCCATGGGCTGCCGATCTGTCTGTGGTGAAGATCCGGGGATTGATCCGGAATCTACTAGAGTCCATAGCCCATCATATGCGGTCAGCGCTCCTTCCGCAACCGCTCACCCAAAGAGAAAGACCCGGTAGCCGCTCTGGCCACCGGGTCTCTGGATCTATGTCAGCTACGACTTCGCTCAGCTCGAATGCTCGGCTCTGAGCTGGAATGCATCCTCGAGCTGCTCGCTCCCGAAGCCGTAGAATAGCTCGCGCTCGTACCACTCCTCATAGCGGGAGCGCCGGGACTGTCCATCCTCGGCGAGCCTATAGCTGGCTTCAAGGAGAAGCTCGAAGAGCGACTTGCTCACGGTGGGCTCTAGGGAGAGGAGCCTGGCCGCGGATTCGCCTGGATCGGAGGCTCTACCCGTATCGGGCATGGCCTCGATGAGCTCCTCAACTGTCTCGCCGAAGAGTTTCAACCTCGGTAGGAAGTCCTCAAAGGCATCGAGGAGCTGTTCTATGCGCTCATCCTCCAGCTCCTCGTAGGGCCGGAAGCCCACCGCTTCCCTGATGTCCTCTTCGCCGATGAGCATGGTGTCTCCCTTGGTTAGTTCTAGCTGGAGCTCGTCGCATCCAGTCCCTAGAACTATCGGCTGATCGGGCTGCTCTGCTGTCGGTAGGATGGATCCATAGCAGACAGTCTAGAGGGAGCTATCTATGGAACTCATCCAACATCTCAGCTTCGACCGCCGTCAGCTTAGACTCGCCGAGCTCTCAGAGTGCCTCCAGGATGTGCTCAGAACCGAAGGGTCGCTAGAACTCGTGGAGCTCCTGCAGCTCGCCGGCAAGCGCCATCGAGAGCCCATCGGAGAGCTCAAGTTCGGACTCACCTATGCCAAGAGCCGGGGTAGTGTCCGGATCGATAGCTACGGCAGAGCATCGCTTATCGCAGAGTGAGAGCTCCTGTCCTCAGGCGATCAGTAGCCGAGCCCGTCGTGTTGCTCAGATGTGGCCAAAGAATCGCTCAGATTGCAAGCTAACGCGCCCTAGGTCGGCTCAGAGCTCTCCCGTGCCCTCGATGAGCCAGACACGGAAGGCCTCGGCTTCTCGCTCCTCTTCCTCGCTGAGCTCGCCAAGATACTGGCGGATGGCTCGACGCATCCGATGGATGTCCTGCTCCAGAGGATAGTCCTGGCTTTCGAGGAGAAGCTGAAGGAGCAGAATGAGCCACTCGATGCTGAAGGGCACATCCCTCACTGCGAGCAATCTCGGCTCCAGCTGGAGATCCTGGGGGAGCGCCCGCCGGAGGTCCTGTGCTTCGTCGTACTGCTCCTGGTAGTCGAGGAGACCCCAATGCTCAGAGATCAGCAGGCTGCAGTTCTCCATGGCCTCGAGGAGACCATCTTCGCTCTCTTGGGATTCCAGCGCGATACCCAGGGTGCGGTCGATGGCTGCCACGAGCCTCTTATCGCTCATCTTTCTGTGGTCATCCTGTCGGCCGCTGCTCCAGTAGCGCCGGTCCACATCGCTGAGAACTCTCATGGTTTGTCCGATCTGTTCAATGCGCTCAGGCATTTTAGGTGTTCGAAGAAATTGGACTCGGTCTCCTTGGAGATACTTGCCCATAGTCCATCTTAGATCACTAAATCTGGGCAGTCAACAATGTATAGATTGATTTTCAGGCGAAGCCCTTGGTCGCTGCTAGCTCGAGGATTCGAGACCTGGCCTCGTCCTCGTTGGCCGCGGTCTGAAGAATGGATTGAACATCCGGATCCTGAAGTGGGAAGGCGACATCCTTGCCGCTCTCCGTCCGAATAATCCTTGCCCGATCCATGAGAAGGATGGGATCGAAATAGTTCCCTATACCGGCACCCAGCGCCGATGCGCCGATGGCCGCCCCGAAGATGATTTCTGGTTTCCCATAGAGATCAATTGCGCCGATGCCGTAGGCCAGAGCGAGCACCATGCCAGAGGCTATGAGTCCACCGATGGAGCACCAAAGGATATTGGGAATTCGCTGAGAGAAGCTGTTGCTGACGGTGGATCCAATTCGAATGGCCATGGGATGTCCGATCTATTTAGGTGCCAGTGGTGGGCCTGTCAGCCCACAGTCCCCATCCTATCGAACTTACTCCATGGTCTGCTGGAGCCTCGGGAGCGCCACGCCTGTGCCGTAGATCCAGGAATGGCCTGGAATGGTGCGGACACCATAGGAGCCGAGCTCGATGCCGGACTCAGCGTGGACCAGATCCCAGGCGAGTTCGCCCTCCTGCTGGAGCCTCACCGGCACATAGCGAGCGAAAAACTTTCGAGCATCCTCGAGCGCCGAGAGCACAGACTCCTCAGTTGGAGGCAGAACGCTGTCAAAGAGCTCTGTCTTCAGGAAGTAGGGGCTGTGGAGCTCATCGTGGTCTTCGTCTCGGAAGCAGGGCGTGGTGGCCTGTACCCGGCCGAGGTTCTCGCCCCGAAGGAGGAGCTCCACGAAGGACTGCTCAGCGCTGCCCACGAGGTGGCCGCCGAAGGTCGAGTAGGGTACGGCCCACTCGGGAATAGTGGCGCCCATTGCCTCAGCTGAGACAACCCAGGGCACAGCCACATCCTTGTAGCCCAGAGAGCTGTAGTGGGCCTGAGCCGCCGCGATGATGGAGAAGTCAAAGCTCAGTGCTCGCTGGTAGTCCCGGGGGTGAGCATCGGCAATCTTCTGACTTGCATCCTGAGTAGCCTCGGGAAGATCAGGTCGCCAGAGGATGGGATCGGGGCTGCTCTCCCGGTAGGGATTGGGCTGAGGTCGCAGGTAGTGCTTGGGTGGGTCCTGGGATTCTGGCCGGTGGCCACAGCCGGGATTGGCTCCGATCCACTGGCTCTCATCCTCGCCCTCGTAACCAAAGCCGTAGCAGTCCAAGCTATCCTTGAGATCTATAGAGTCCCGGACGATACAGCCATGTGTTGACCGGGCTTCGAGCTCCTCCTCGGTGGGATTGGCGCCCGGTAGGTTTATGTCAACCATCAGATTCTTCTCCCTGAGCCGAAGGCCCGGCGAGTGATGGCGGCGAAGGTCTCGAGATCCGAGAGGGTCACCGAGGGATGATGCTTTGCGAGATAGGCCTTGATGGCCCCCACCGCATCGGAGAGCTCTACGAGGGCCATGATGGAGGAGTTCTGCGATTCCGCATCCAGGGCCTCGAGCACCTCCTCCTGGACCTTCGACAGTTCGCCGAGCGTCCCCTTGGGGATCTCTCGGAGATGGTAGCCAGGATTCTCAACTTTGGGCAGGTGCTCTAGCTCTCTAGCCATCGGGCGCTCCCTCTCTGGTGGGCATCACTATGCTATCGACAGCTGAGCCATCCTTGCCAAAGGAGAAAGCCCCGGAGCTAGCGCATTGCAGACTGACTCCGGGGCTTCCTAACCGAGGGTCGATCAGGACAGGATAATGGTGCTTCCAGAAGTTTGCGGTTCGGGTGCCTCCTTAGCCCTCAGCTATAGAGCTCAGGCCTAGCCGCGAGAAGTTCCTCGCCGATCTCTACGAAGTTCTGAGTCGTGTGCTTGAAGATGAGCTCCCCGTCCAGGTGGACATGGAGAAGCTCAGAGATCAGGTGGTACTTCAGCTCCTTGCCTCGCACATCAGTGAGCTCGAAGTCCTCCAGTGAAAGGCCCCTAGAGCTGAGCTCTACCTCTGGAGAGGATGCGCCATCGCCCAGAAGAAGGGCCACCTGAGGTAAACCCCTATCGGCACTAGGTAGCACTCGAGTGCGGGCCTTCGAGCTGAGAAGAGTGTGAGCAGATGCCGTCCAGGTCAGGGATCTCGGGGCTCCGGTTGCGGGTACAGCCCAGTCGCCCCAGGGTAGCTGGAGCGCCTCGATGAGACTCCCCTCCCTGAGAGATTTGAGCTCCCTCTGAGTGATCGGGAGAGTAGCCCTTTCGTCCCGATCCTCGAGGGTGCTCGAGATGTTAACTGAGTAGATACCCAGCCTATGGCCCTCCCCGTGGATCATGGTGAGGCCACCCTCAGGAGAGAGCCTGTAGGCATAGTGGTGAAAGAGCGGCTCTAGGATCTCGCCTTCGAGCACTCCAGCTCTATGGAGCACTCTCTGGTCCCAGATGTCCTTCGCGCCCTGATCCTTCAGGAGCTGTATCCGGCGGGCTGACTCGAGGAAGAAGGATCCATCGTAGGAATCGAATCTGTCGAGACCTCTCTCCTCGATGAGCTTCCAGTAGCCGTGGCCTCGGGTCGGCCTTTCGAAGGCGGGGCTGTGGATGCCATCCTCCCCCACGAGACGGAAATGGCCTCGAGTGATCGCACAGCGATTGAGGGGCCAGAGCGTGAGATCTCGGAGTCCGTGAAGTGGCTCATCCACCGCATGGAGAGCATCCATGTAGGAGAGTCCGTCGATCCGCGCCATGAGGTCATGTGCCCGGCGCTTCAGCTTGTTGTTCTTAGCCATTCGGTAAGCCTTCCGTGGAGCTACCACCCTGCGCCTGCTAGTCCACATGCTACCCGTGAGCCCCGCGGGGCTGGAATGGAGAACTGCTACTGTGGATGAACGGTCGACTACCGGGTAGCTGTCTGGACTATTTACGACCTCGCGCAGGAAGATCGAACCAGGAGCCCGAACCGCGAGCTCTAGTCCATGCTAACACAGATATGGGGGAGAGTCGCGGTTCGGGCTTCCTCTTATCCCAGCACAAGTAATCCGGGAGTAGTAATCCGCTGATTTCTTTCCGGAAGAGAGATCATGAGCGAGTCCTTTAGAAGGCTGTGGCGGAGCTCGACCCCCAGAGGGAAGTCCTCTATCTCCACAAAGCGACTGAAGTCCACGCCTCGGTTCGCAAGCTCAGCTGAGATGTCGACGATGGGAGAGCGAAGAAGGAGGTAGAGCCCTGGCCCAACCGATCCTGCTCCATGCGCATCGAAGTAGCGGTAGGCGCCCACATAGGAATCAGTCCATTTGAGCCGACGATTATCCTCTGTGGGTAGGTGATTGAGAGGGAGCTCAACTGGAGAATCTAGTTTCTCACCAACTCTGAGAGCGTTCAACTGCTCAGAGGTCACGGGGATGTGGTCATGGACAGTTATCTCCACGAAGGCATCCATGTTCACCCCGAAGATGCCGAATCGAGCACCAGACCAGATCAGGGGCCCAAAGCTATAGGAGAGATTCATCGTGTAGTGATGGAAGAGAGGCTCCAGCTGGGGACAGCTGTTGTCCAGAAGCCCTGCTCTGTAGAGCTCTCGATACCCCCAGATACTGTCGGATCCACTGCTTTCGAGCAGCACTGTTCTGCGGCCTAGTTCAATGAAGAACTCCAAATCCGAGAGTGTACTAAGGTCGTCGGACTGGATGATCTCTCTGCGGTAGATTCCGGAGGTGACTCTCTCCCCGTGGATTTCTATCTTTCGCTCCCAACTCTCGGTTTGGGGGATAGGATAGGCGGAGGAGAGGGGACCCTGGTCTCCGACGAGTCTAAAGTGCTCCCGGGTAGACTCCCATTCTCTCACGCTTTGGATCAGATCCCGGAGCTCGTGGAGCGGCTCATCTACCGCGTGGAGTGCCTTGAGATAGGGAAGCCCGTGCTCAGCGGCGAAGTCCTTT
>JAAIGE0100675869.1_pt1 | contig 13692 bp, 17 predicted proteins | sample 6487951 | NCBI WGS metagenome assembly JAAIGE01 (sample SAMN13974128, study PRJNA590717) | phyllosphere metagenome | biome: tomato field; feature: multiple bacterial spot infested tomato fields; material: tomato leaves; isolation source: leaves from tomato fields | host: Solanum lycopersicum ... | reverse complement strand
TATCCGTCACCCGTCATTCGTGGTTCTCCTATAACCGGATAGCCGTCCATCCGTAGTATTTTTGTAAGACTGTCTACAGATTCTTTATTACCAACAGATATCGCAATGTGGGCATTTCCCATTAATTGACCTCCGATAGCTTTGTTTTCGAAAATATTTGGCATCTCCATTAGCTCAATTCTAGCCTTATCTCTTCCAGCAAAATTTAGAAAATATGAGGAAAATGCTTTGTGGGGATTATTGTACTTCTCATTACTATTCATGTTGAAATATTTAATATAAAAAGAGCGCATTGTTTCAAGATTACTGCACCAAATAGCTATGTGATCAATTTTCATGATAAAATCGTTTTTGACATAAATCTTTTTATTATATAAATCTAAATTAAACCTAAAATGTAAATCTCATAATTTCTAATGTTAAGTTATCTACTGTTTACTGGCGGAAGATAGCCCAATCTGTTTTTTTTATAATATTATTCGACGATAAATCCATATGAATTCGCATCAAGAGAGGTTAAGCAGGTTCCTCTAATTCTTATAATTAAATTATGATCATTAACATTATAGATTTCTCAGCTTTTTTTTTCCATCTTTTTATCGCCCCACACTTTTAAATAAGTTATAAAAGGTATAAGTTCCATTCCTGTTTCAGACAAGGAATATTCAACCATCGGTGGAACCTGATGATAAACTTTACGGATAATCAGATCGTCTGCTTCCAGTTCTCTTAGAGTCTGTGTTAACATTTTTGTTGTTACGTCTGCTAATATTCTTCCCAGTGCTCCAAATCTTAAAATTTTATGTTCATTCAAAGACCATAGAATCCTGCCTTTGTATTTCCCTCCAATTCTTCTAAATGCATAGTCAACAGAACACGTTGGTGCATCAGAACATTTTTTTGCCATATTTTTAATTTTAAATAACTAATAATCAGTTTAGTTTCTTTTTAGTAGCTATACTACTTAAAAGTAGGTAATTGCTGCAAAGGTAAATACATTATAGCTTTGTGACAAATAAAATTAATTATTTACAGAATGAAGTTACAAGATAAGGTGGCAGTAGTGACCGGCGCATCAAAAGGAATCGGAGCAGGGATTGCCAAAGCATTCGCAGAGGCTGGAGCAAAAGTAGTTGTCAACTATGCCAAAGACAAAATGAGGGCAGCAAAAGTTGTTGATGATATTATAAAACTTGGTGGAGACGCAATGGCTGTTCAAGCCGATATTTCCATGAAAGATGACGTGGACAGGCTTTTTCAGGAAACACTGAATTCTTTTCACAGAATAGACATATTGGTTAATAATGCCGGCATCTATGACGTTACAATGTTGGAAGATATTACAGTAGATAACCTTCATGAAAATATCAATACAAATCTGATCGGCGCTATATTGTGTGTACAGAGAGCTGCACATTTCATGGGAGAAAACGGCGGGTCTGTCATTAATATCAGTTCGACCGTGAGCATTAATCCGATGCCTGGCACTCTTGTATATGCAGCGACGAAAGCGGCTTTGGACAATGTAACCAAAGTACTCGCAAAAGAGCTGGGACCCAAAAAAATCAGAGTAAATACCATATCACCCGGCATTACGGAAACGGAAGGCTCGCATGAAAAAGGCTTCATGGGCGGCGAGTGGGAAGCACAACTCTTGGCACAAATTCCATTAGGCCGCATTGCGCAACCGGAAGATATTGCCAAAGCTGCAGTTTTCTTGGCATCAGATGATGCCGGATGGGTTACTGGAGAAAGATTACAGGTTGCAGGAGGACAGATTTAAACCTTTAAACAAATGGAAATGAATACATTACTAAAAGACAAAGTGGCGGTAATTACAGGGTCTTCTCAGGGTATCGGTGCAGGCATTGCAAAAGCTTTTGCCGAAAACGGGGCTAAAGTAATAATCAACTATTCTAAAAACGAAGCTAAAGCTACTGAAACCGTAGGTGAAATAACAAGCCTGGGCGGAACAGCTATTGCAGTTAAAGCTGACATTTCAAAACCGGCAGATGTAAAGAAACTGTTTGCGGATACAGTGAATGCCTTTGGAAAGTTAGACATCCTTGTCAACAACACGGGTATACTTCAATTCGAAACTCTTGAAGCAATAACAGCTGAAAATCTGCACGCCCAGATAAATACCAATTTGATCGGGACTATACTGGCCACGCAACAGGCAGCTGCCTTAATGCATACAGATGGCGGAAGCATCATTAATATCAGCGCTACCACGAGCATCAACCCTTTTCCCGGAACCCTGGTGTTTTCGGCAACCAAGGCTGCAATTGATAATGTGACTAAGGTACTTGCAAAGGAGCTGGGACCAAAAAACATAAGAATCAACACAATAGCTCCCGGCATGACGGCAACAGAAGGTTCAGATGAAAAAGGGATCATAGGCAGTGATTTTGAAAATCAAACAAGATCAATCACACCTCTAGGACGCATTGCAGCCCCGCAGGATATTGCCAGGGTTGCGGTTTTCTTGGCTTCTGAGGATTCAGCATGGGTTACGGGAGAAAGAATTCAGGTATCAGGCGGACAACAATAATAAAAAAGAAAAATATGAAATTAAAAGATAAAGTGGCCATTGTAACCGGATCGTCAAAAGGTATCGGTGCAGGTATTGCCAAAGAGTATGCACGGGAAGGTGCCAAAGTAATCGTTAATTATTCATCAAGTAAAGACTACGCAGACAGAGTGGTAGATGAAATTACACAAGGTGGGGGAACTGCCATTGCTGTGCAGGCAGATATTTCAAAAATAGAAGGTATCACAAAGCTGTTTGAAGAAACGAAGACCGCCTATGGTACTTTGGATATTCTGGTTAATAATGCAAGTGTATGGAAATATGAAATGTTGGAGGATGTAAGTGAAAAAACCTTCCAAATGCAAATCACCACAGGTCTGATGGCTCATATTTTCTGTGCTCAAAAAGCAGTTTCTTTGTTTGGCGAGAAAGGTGGAAGCATCATCAATCTGAGTTCCACTATCAGCCTTAATCCGATTCCTGGAACTTTGATATATTGTGCCGTTAAGGCCGGCGTGGACAGTATAGCAAAAACTTTAGCCAAAGAATTGGGACCTAAAAACATCAGAATTAATACAATTGCTCCCGGCATGACGGAATCTGAAGGCTCAACTGCAGATGGCAGGCCGGGAAGCGCTATGGAAAAGTATTATCTTGATCAGACACCATTAGGTCGTGTCGGTCTACCTAAAGACATTGCTAAAGTTGCGGTTTTTCTTGCTTCAGAAGATGCCGGCTGGGTTACGGGTGAAAGAATTACTGTTGCGGGTGGGCTTTTGTAAATCAGATTATCTATATAAAAATTGCTGCTGCAAGGCGGCAGCAATTTTTATTATCGTTTTGTGAGACTGATTTAATTATAACTCCTTCTGGATAAATTATATTTTTATTCCATGCAAATTTTTTACTTCAGCCATTACAAAGGTACTATGTGCACTGCCGATAGCATCTACTGATCCTAATTTATTAAATACAAAATCCTGATAATGTTTCATGTCCTTAGCCTGAACTTTTAAAAAGAAGTCGTAATCACCGGAAATATTAAAGCATTCCACTACTTCATCTATTTTGAGGATTTCTTTTACAAAGTCGTGCCCGACAGATTTGTCATGAATCTTTAACTTAATCTGGCATAAGACCATAAAACCACGGTTAAGTTTTTCCGCATCAAGTATAGCTGCATATTTTCTGATGTACCCTTCCTGCTCAAGTCTTTTAATTCTTTCGTACGCCGGTGAGAGAGACAGACTGATTTCCTGCGCAAGCTCTTTCACAGTAAGCTTTGCATTTTCTTGTAATAGTTTTAAGAGTTGTAAATCTTTTTCGTCAATATTATCCACAGTAAAATTTTCTGTTTTTATTTTATAAATTTAAATATACAGAAAATATTGCTACCTATAACCTCATATTGGGCTCAATTTTACTTACTTTTCATTAATCAACCATATTATTATAGGGTTTAAGTATTTTTACAAAAAAATCTAAGAGAATAAATTCTATGAGGTTTATTATAAAATACAATAATAAATAATATATGGATAACACCCATAATACCATCAAAGCTGATTTTACATTCAGACTAAAGAGTACTTGTTTAGATGAAAACTATCATCCCGCAAGCCAAACGCGTTTAACTACCAATTTTGCCAACCTGGCCAGAGGAGCCAATCGCCAGCAAAACTTACGCAATGCCTTGAATATGATTAACAATCGATTTAATGCATTGGCTCATTTGGATAATCCAAAAGGTGACCGTTACCATGTAGAGCTTGAAATCATCACCGTAACGATGAGTATTGATGATAAAAATGGTATCAAAGATCTGCCCATGATTGAAGTTTTAAAAACAAATATTTTTGATCGTAAGACCGGCCTGCAAATCGAAGGTGTTGCAGGTAATAACTTTTCTTCTTATGTGCGTGATTACGATTTCAGTGTTTTACTGATTGACTACAATAAAGATAAATCCACTTTTACTGTTCCTGAAAATTTTGGTGATTTGCATGGAAAATTGTATCAATGTTTTGTGAATTCAACCATTTATAAAGACTACTTTAAAATGTCACCAATCATTTGTTTAAGCGTATCAAGCAACAAAACGTATACCCGCACTGCGTTTCAGCATCCGGTTCTGGGTTCTGAATACCTGCAAGATCAGTATTCTCTTACTGATGAATATTTTTCTAAGATGGGCCTAAAAGTTCGTTTTTTCATGCCTCTAAACTCTGCGGCACCGATGGCTTTTTATCATTCCGGAGATCTGCTTAATGATTACACTGATCTTGGATTAATCAGTTCCATCAGCACGATGGAAACTTTCCAGAAGATTTATCGTCCAGAAATTTACAATGCCAATTCAGTAGCTGGAAAAATCTATCAACCTAGTCTTAAACACGAAGATTATTCACTTACCCGAGTGGACTATGATCGTGAGGAACGCAGCCGGCTGGCTATTGAACAGGGTAAATATGCGGAAGAACATTTCATTAACCCTTTTAAAAATATCTTAGACCAATGGTCTGCTAATTTTAATCTTTAATTAATTCTACCTTTTAAATTTTTTTTATGAACAAAATATTACCTACCCTAATTGTTGGAAGTTTACCGAAACCTGCCTGGTTGGCACCACCTGAGAAATTGTGGTCACCCTGGAATTTGGAAGGGGATGAGTTGAGAGAAGGGAAAGAAGATGCTTTGCGCATTTCTTTACAGGAACAGCAATTGTCTGGATTGGATATCATTTGTGATGGTGAGCAGACACGCCAACATTTTGTAACCACTTTTATCGAACATTTGACGGGCGTAGATTTTGAAAACCGTAAAACAGTACGAATCCGTAACCGTTATGATGCAAGTGTACCGATGGTTGTAGGTGATGTTGCCCGTCAAAAAGCAGTTTTTGTGGAAGATGCTAAATTTTTGCGTAAGCAAACAGACAGACCTATAAAATGGGCATTGCCGGGACCATTGACGATGGTAGACACATTGTACGATGGTCACTACAAAAGCCGTGAAAAACTGGCTTGGGAATTTGCTAAAGCTCTTAATGAAGAAGCAAAGGAACTACAAGATGCAGGGATAGATATCATTCAGTTTGATGAACCTGCATTTAATGTATTCTTTGATGAAGTAAATGATTGGGGAATGGCTGCATTAGAAAGAGCTATAGAAGGATTGAATTGCGAAACTGCGGTACATATTTGCTATGGATATGGAATTAAAGCCAATAATGACTGGAAAAAGACATTGGGTTCAGAATGGCGTCAGTACGAAGAAATTTTCCCTAAAATTCAAAAATCTAAAATTGATGTGGTGTCATTAGAATGCCACAACTCAAATGTGCCTTTAAATTTAATGGAACTTGTTCGTGGCAAAAAAGTAATGGTTGGTGCAATTGACGTGGCAACCAACACTATCGAAACTCCCGAAGAAGTAGCTAATACCCTACGTAAAGCTCTTGAATTTGTAGATATCGAAAATCTTTACCCTTCTACAAACTGTGGAATGGCACCGCTATCCAGAAACGTGGCAAGAGGCAAACTAAAAGCTTTAAGCGCAGGAGCAGAAATCATACGGAAAGAATTTGAGATGTAGTCCTATCTAAAATACATCTCTTTGGATTACAGCTTTGAGAAAACTCCATTATCAGCCAGGTTGGCTTTAAAAATTCTAAATTAACATATCATAGAGCACATTAAAGAAGTTATATAAGCATTGAGTAAATCAAGTTTCGACGGTTTCTTGTTAATGATAGGCATCATGATCCTGCTGGCCTAATTTTTTGCCGCAGCCAGATATATTCAAAGAACCTGTTTCGCGCTAATGCATTCGTATCATTGATTTTTTTATTTTATGGAATGCGATTAAGCTTTGGAAAACCAAAGGCTAGGCTTACTAATTGGATAATACACATTATAGTCTAATTGACTATTTTTCTGTTTTTCCACTCATCATTTTGTGAGACTCTTCGAGTATCAATTTGGTATAAGCCTTAGATTATTTTCTTGTTTAAAATTAACTAAATCTATCTATATCATCAAATCTTTGATACTTCCAACGTATTTTATGCAAGCATAAATTTTACATCCGTTATAACTACGCTTCAAATCACTATACTTCCCAATCATATAGATTTATAGATCCATAGAAAACAGTTGTGACTACCCTTTAAATTGTGATATGTCCCAACATATAATTAATTGATAAAATGTCTACAAATATTGTGACTACCCTTGATTTTTTATAAATCGTTTTCCTGATACTTTTTAGTTATATAATTATTATAACCAATATATTTAAATAATGAATTAGCGAATTGCTGCTGTAAATACACCAAACATTCAGCAATTGCAATTTGATGGTTTAATTTAACTAATAATTAAACCATCGCTCAGTACTCTATACAGCAAATTCTAGAGTAAATTTTCTTTAGCCCACTGCTCCATTGTCACACCAGGACGACCTAACACAGTTTGTACGTCATCTTTAACTACAAGCTGAGCTTCCATTTTTCCCGCTTTCGCCAATTCCATAGTAATGATAGCACTTTCCATATACGCCTTCATCGGAATTGTGGGAACATAATCCATATAACCTTTTAAATCTTCTGGATTCTTTATCTCACAAGTAATTTCTTTTCCTGACACTTTAGAAAGAATAGCTGCTACCTCAGGACCACTTAAAATCTCCATACTTAGGAAATAATCCTTTTCATTATGCTTTTCCTCACCTTCGCGCAAAACAGCAGCTGCGACTGCGGCAATATCAGAGGCGAAAACCCAACCTTGTTTGGCTTCGCCAAAGTTTACGCTAAATTTAAGGCTTCCCTTAACAGGTGGATCTTGCGCAAGAATTGAATCTGAAACTACATTAGGATGAATATTAGTCCAAGCCAATCCACTTGCAGCAATGTAGGATTCTACCAAATCGTGCCAGTTGAAATGAGGAATTAAATCTCTTCTTGAAGAAAAACACCTAAATGTACGATATGCTTAACACCTGCATCTACAGCGGCATCAACCAGCATTTTGCTTTGACGCAACATATCAGACGTATAACTGGTCAATAAAAATACTCGGTCAACATCAGCTAAAGCCGGAGCAAATGTTTCAGGCTTATCAAGATCTAAAAACGCAGCTTCTCGACCTTCCTGTTTCCAATCATCTACAGTTTTGTTGTCTGTTGATGACAATCGAACAATAATTCCATCACTATTCTTATCTAATTCTTTCACGATATGAGAACCAACACGACCTGTTGCTCCAATAATAAATACTCTTGCCCTTTCTTTAATTTTATTTTCCATAAATTTTGATTGTATCTTACAAAATTAGATCATAACACTATATATTTGTAATATGTTACAAAAAGGATAGTAGTTACAAATACAATACTAGTAGATAAAAAATTAAAAAATGAAGACAGAAGAGAAAGTAAAGCATGCGCGGTTAACCATTCAGGATACGTTGGATGTTGTAGGTGGAAAGTGGAAATTGGTTTTATTATTTATTTTGAGCGATGGAAAAAAAAAGTTCAATGAATTGTCAAGGGAAGCCGGAGTCAGCCCAAGAATTCTATCTAAAGAACTACAGGAATTGGAAATGAATGGATTGGTTACTCGCACTGTTTGCAATACAAAGCCTGTTACAGTTGAATATTCACTAACAGAATATAGTAAAACTTTGTCGGATGTAATTATTTCGATGTGCAAATGGGGCGAAAAACATAGAGCGAAAATAATTGGTAAAGATTGATACCAACATAATTCTTCGCATCCCGTAATATATTTGCACCTAACTACTATTTTATGGTATCAATACTAAACATATCGAAGTGTGCTTACATATAGTAATAAAATACAATTGATTGCAATATAGACACTTACTTATTGTATGGGAACACTGATCTAATTTAATCGTTTTGTGAGATTCGTTTTTAATTTTTATGCTCTAAAGCTATACTTCTTTAGGAACTCCGAGACCGTCGAAAATCTCTGGCTTGGCTATTGTCCTCGACATCCCTGGATTCAATATCAAAATCGTTCAGCTTGATGCCTTGTCGACTCTCGTACCTTCAGGAACTTGCCTGAGAAACAATGGTGACCCTTGGTGCGTCCATAATTGTGGACATATCCAGAACCAATCTCTTGGTTCTAATCAGCTGATTATATTTATTTAGGTTAATTTTTTCTAGATAATATTTTTATAAATATTTGAACCATATAATTTTAATATTATTATTTGATAAGAAACTCTGAATATTTAGATTATTCTAAATATAATGGATTTACTCTTTAATGTATTTGTCTTGAAGATTTTTTATATTTTGTAGAGTAGCATCAGAGAAACGAGATGGCATTTCCTTATCCTTTCTTGCCGCCTTGTCATAAATCAGGAAAAACGCAAAAGGGTTATCTAAAGATTGTAAAAGTTCATCCTTTAAACCATTTTTCTCTATGTAATGTGCCATATAAGTTCCCGGGACATGACCGCTTGAATAAGGTGTTCCTTTAAAATAATCCCTTACTTTAAGATTTTTCCATGTCTCAGGATCCTTTTGTAAAAGAGAGTCCATATGAGGAAGTATTTTTTTTCCTTCATCAAAAAATTCTTGAAAATATCTTTGTGTTGGAAGCAAACGGACAGCGGTAGCAGTCATATACTTTTTATCTATCATATCGGCAGATCCCTCGTTTAATACACGGTACATAGCTATTACAGCACTTTCATCCTGAGGTGCAATATCAAAGGTAGGCTGGGGCCGAAGCATGTGATGGAGCTCATGACCACCCAATGCACCCATTTTATTTTGATCATTCTTATAAGCACAGAGAAGGGTATAAATAATCATATCGCTTTGTGCGTGCGCATCATTATGAATCGGGATAATAGCAACTTTAAGATCAGGTAATTTTCTATGTGCATTTTTCGGCAATGCGGAATAAGCATATTTATAGGAGATATCAAAGTATGATTTTGGATTTTTATCAATCTTTTTAAGATATTTTTTCATACCATTCTCATTGATCTTATATTGATTGATCATGTAAGTAAGCCAATATGCCTCTGGATCTGCTAATCTCTTTTGCAGTATGGAAGCATTTTTCGGCATGTAGACAATCTGCATGCTCTTACGGTAAAATTCAAAGTATTTATCATCCACTCCCTGATCGGCCATATAATCCTGTATTGCCTGATCAGATAGAAAATTTTTCCAATCTGTCCTGCTTAAGCTATCTCCTTTTTTAAGTCTTGAGGTAATTTTAAAGTATTTATAACAGGTAGAATCAACAAATGTTTGTGCAGATAATGATGATACTGTTAATAAGGCGGAAATAAGTATAATTATATTCATCATTATCTTCGTAATTGTAATCATTTTTTATTATTTGTGAGGTAAATATAATAAAAATGAATAAAATCAATAAGAATAAATATTGTTGAGCAGCAAATTATAAGAAGGATCCTTTTTGAGAATTATTAATTAGATAACAATAAATTAATTAATTACCTATTGTTTCTTAATTAGAAATCTAAGATCGTAAGCTATTTAACTAAAAAAACTAAAGGGATAAATTATAACTCTAAATCTTGTGGATTTTTATGGCCATCCCAGAAAGATAGGATTTCAATTGTTTTATTATTGATTCTGTAAAAAATCAAAAATTTTCTCAGAACAACTACATGGCGGACACCGGGAATATCGAAAAGTTCTTGTCCTGCATAAGGATTATTGGCTATATAATCTTCTTTTTCAGAAACGTTTTAATATTTTCTTCGAGTAGGTAGCAGAATTATTATATTTGATCCAGAAATCCAAAGTTTCCAGATATAAATGCTCTGCTTTTCTAGTCCATTCTATTTTGAACATAAAGCTGCAGCTTTTTTTCTAACATCTTCATTTGATATAAGCTCCCCTTTCTCTGCATCTTTTATGCCTTCTAGAATAGATTGTTTTATCTCTTTTGAAATTATAATGTCTTCCTGGCTCTTAAAAAGGATTTTCATCTCTTCTAAAAAAGCTTCGATAACGGAAGATTGTTTTGGATTATCCGGATATATTATAATGCTTTTCATAATAAGATTATTTATACAAATATAAAGTTTTTTAGAAATAAAAATCACAGAATATCTTTATTGTACAATCACCTTTGAGATAAAAATACACAAAACATTCAGCAATTACAATCTAATCGTTTTGTGAGATTTTAAGAGGTTAAGTATTTTATCAGTTTTCACTGTCCAATTCAAATTCTACTCTATTTGCCCCTATTAAATTTTTCCATTTCTTTTTCGCCAAGAAGATATGTTCTGTATTTACTTGCAAATAGTTTCTCATTTTCTGACATAACGGAGTATTTCACGACCGTTTTATCTTTTTCGTTACATAAGATAATTCCTATTGTAGGATTGTCATCGACTCCTTTTTTAAGATCATTGTACATTATTACATACATATCCATTTTACACTCATGATTCTTTTGCGCAATGGTCTAAATAATATAAAACACCGTCGCCGTCTTAATCCGAAAGACAAATCTATTTGCTGAATTTTTTACTGCATTTCTTGAAAACGTCTTTGTCGACAATTTCCTGTGCATTCACAGAAAGAACTGTCAGAAGAAGAAAAGAAATAATACAGGTTTTCATTAATTTTCACTTTTCATTATCTTTACTTTTAAAATCAATATTAATTTTATACTTTCAAATCACTCCATTTTCCATTACTGTATTCTAATTTTTTAGAAACAGGATACAATCCGCCAGAGCTAGGGGTATACGTAATCTCTAAAATTTGAGGACTCAAAAATCTTATTTCTATGACAATTGTAACTGCATTTCCTTTAACTTTCCCTTTCCCTTTAGGAAAAATATACGATGTAATTCCTGCTGAATTTGATTTCAGATAATTGTGTAATTCTTCTGATAAAACCGGACTAAAACTATTGTCATATTCTTTAAATGGATACCTTAATGATACAGCAAGATTATTTTTTTTAACAAAATTTTCCAAAGCTTTCTTACTCCAGAATTTTGTCAGTAAAAAATTATATTCATCTGTTTTTCTATTACTTGTACAGGTAGGAACGTAATTTATAGGATAATAAACACATGATGGACCATAATCCATAAATTTCAAATGAACTAAATCTACTTTTATATCTTTATTTTTCTCAGCAAAATATTTAATTAAATTGCCAGTCAGTATATTATAAATATTTTCAATTGTTGAATTGTCTTCTCTGAATTTTTCAAATTTCTTTTTTTCATCCTCATAAAACTGAGTACAATCTAATTTTCTACCTGGACAGCCATTCTCTTCCTTTATACCTGGAACTGTAGGACACGCATCATCCTTATCCAAAATCCCATCACTATCTGTATCTGGCCATGGACAGCCATTATTTTCATCTGAACCAGCAACAGAAGGGCAGCCATCATCTTTATCCAAAACTCCGTCTCCATCAGAATTTGGCCATATACAACCATTGTTTTCTGCAGCTCCTGATTCTTTTACACAATGGTCCAAATAAAACAAAACACCGTCCCCATCTTCATCTGACATACAAATCTTTTTGCTGAATTCTTTCCTGCATTTTTTGAAAGATTCTCTGTCAGGAATTCCCTGTGCGTTTACATTGAAAACGACAGAAATTAAAAGAAAAATAAGGTATCTTTTCATTACTAAATTTCTAAAATAAATGTTCATGTCTTGTTTGTATTTCAACCCAATTTTTATCCTGATACTGATATGTTTTAAAAAATATCGGAGAAAACTTTTGTAAATGAAATAATCATATTTTTCCACTACAATTCCACCAAGTGATTTCTAAAATCAAGTTTTACGTAACCGGCTTCATCTAAGGTTATCGGCTCATTCACTACAGCTTTAGGATCATAACACATCTTTTCTTGAGATTATTCTTCAAATAATGTTGTGTTTCTTTTTTATTAATGAAAATAGTGTCGATCACTAATTTTAAACTCAATATTAATAATATTCTATTTCATAAAAATGTTCGGTAGTAATCGCATTTATTTCTCCTTCACTAAGTACATAAATTTTATTGCCCCACCGATCGTATTTATATTGTGAACGGCTTTCAGCTTTTGTTCCGTTTTTTATATCACCAAAAAATCGAAAACGATACAGCATGAGATCACCTGTTTCATTATATTCAAAATTTTCTATAGAAGATAAATTTTTGTTACTGAAGGTAACACTCTTTATTTTTTGGTTTTTATCGTTGTAACTATTAAAAACTGTTCGGTTCTTATAATTCTCCTTAATTAAATTATTATTTTCAGAATAAGTAAATTCTCTGAATCCCACAATTTGATCACCGTCATGTTCTTCAATCCTTACCTTATTTTTGTCATACACTAAAACTGTTAAATATGGTGAGTTAGGAAATTTAGTATTTTTAAATCGAATTGGCATATTTTGATGATCATAATCAACAACTGTTTCAGATAATGTCAATAGCTGATTTTTTTCATTGAACTGATATCTGCTATGGTTAATAGTATCGGATTTTACAACTCTTATTTTTTCTTTCCAACGTTTTTTTTCATCATAATGGTAGTAAATATTAATGTATCCCCGCTCATTCGTAAAGTATTTTTTTCCTTCCTGATCAAATAGATCATAAGAGAACAAATTCTTATTCCCATTGAGTCCATACTTAACATATGTTGAAATTTTTTTTATTTGTCTTACCCCATTTTTTTGTTCGAACTTAAAAGGTTTAACCTGAAAGATATACACCCCGTTATCAAGATTTAAAGTAGGATTTACAAACTGGAAATTCTGAATTTGAACGTCTTTAATCTGATCAAATTGAAGATCTTCGACATTTAAATAAATTCTGTCAAGAGAAGTGGATGTATTCTGAGCGCACAACAGAAAACCCAGTAAAATAAAAAATGTAGTGTAGATTATCTTCATAAATTACTTCTCATAAATAATTAAACTGTACAATAATTGATAAGAATTACCTATTATACTTTTTTTCGTCATTTGTTATCATTGAACTCATTTAAACTTTTTGCTTTTCCTCAATCCGATCACAATGAATGCGATGTAATTTAAAGCTTTCCAACTCATTACTGTAGTGTCATGCCTGTTAAGGATTGATCTGAAGCTATCCAGCCAGGCAT
>JAAIGE0100037807.1_pt1 | contig 13696 bp, 8 predicted proteins | sample 6487951 | NCBI WGS metagenome assembly JAAIGE01 (sample SAMN13974128, study PRJNA590717) | phyllosphere metagenome | biome: tomato field; feature: multiple bacterial spot infested tomato fields; material: tomato leaves; isolation source: leaves from tomato fields | host: Solanum lycopersicum ... | reverse complement strand
TTGACATGCCGGCTCTCAGCGCGTCGATCGTGAAGCCTCCATAGACCCGAGCGCCACACACGTACATCCAGTCGTTCACGTGCGCCAGCGGCACCGACACCGGATCGCCCGCACTCAGTTGGCTGACCCAGCGAGGCTCATTCATCAACACGCCGGTAAGTGTGTGGCCGTCGAACCCAATATCGGTCACCCACATGTTCTCGACCGAAGGGCCGTCCGGATCAGTCGAATCGGTCGCAAACGAGACCTTGACCGCCGCCATGTCCAGCGCCTTGACGATGCGCCGCTGCTCCCACGACAGCTCTCTCCAGAAGAACTTGAACGTGCGATGCGCACTGGCTACAGCAGCCTTGAAGTCGGCGCTCTCGCCTTCGACGCCATAAATAATCTGTTCCGTCATACGAAGGGCCATTCCTTTAAGCGGCTAATACGTGTGGGAAAACTCAAACTCGTCTCAGACGCAACTCGCAGCATCCGCGTTCCGTGATCCCGAGACTATTTTCTTCAAGGCCCACTTTCCAGCAGGCACACCCATCAATTCTCACGGTCATAACCCACTCAACATCGATGCGAGGCCCTCATGAAAATCGGCATTATTTCCGACACCCACGGTTTGCTGCGTCCAGAAGCCATGGAGGCCCTGCAAGGCTGCGAGCAGATCATCCACGCCGGAGACATTGGCAGCGCAGAAATCGTCGAGCAGCTCAAGGCCATCGCCCCGCTGCACATCGTGCGTGGCAACAACGACCTGGGTTCGCCCTGGGCGAACGACATCGCTGACCATCTGCTTTTCGAACTGGGTGGCTGGCAGGTATTGCTGGTCCACGACATCGCCGACGTGCCCGCCCTGCTTGATGAGCACACGCGGCTGGTGGTCACCGGGCACTCGCACAAGCCGCTTATTGAATGGCGCGGGGAGCGGCTCTACATCAACCCCGGCAGTGCGGGACGGCGTCGTTTCAAATTGCCGGTGACGCTGGTGTTGCTTGATGTGCAGGCGTCTTCGCTGGAGCCACATCTGGTGCAACTGCTTGAGTAAGTGGGTTCGCTACATGAATCGGCGCTACACATCATGTGCCATCAACCATTGCCTGAAACATCCCTTAGGGTTGATGAAGTGTGATCTACGGATTGACGCTGGTCGTCGCGGTTCGTTAATCGCTGACCATTGCCTGACCCCATCGCCAAAACCGCCGCTTCGACGCGCGCTTATAAGCGTTAAGCATCTGGCGAGCGCTTATTTTTCTGTCTCGAATATCAGTCATCAGCGCCACACGTAATTCAGACCAACATGCGGACGGAAGACCTTCGGGTTTTCGTAGCGATGAAGCGCCGCGTACCGGGCAGGATTGGAGGTCACCGGCATCAGCCAGTGCTTTCCTTCCTGCGACCATTTCGTAAAGCACTCGTGCAACGGCGTAAACATCGGCTTGCATTGTGAGCGGGCCGCCATCACGCACCTCGGGCGCAACATAACGGGGCGTCCAGGGCTGCAAGGAGTGTCGATTCATCTGCGGCAGTCCGATGAGAACCCTATCGACGGGCTGCCCGAGACCAAAGTCGAAAAGTCGCAGGCCTTGCTCAGTGAGCATGACATTTTCCGGTTTCACGTCCCCATGCAGTACGCCTTTCTCGTGAGCATGTGCCACGGCATCCAGCAGCGCTATCGCCATTCCTCTTGCCTGCTCCCAGGGTAATCCTGCGGTGTGCGCCTTGAGGAGTCGATCAAGGCGCACACCGCGCATGAATTCAAGCGTCATAAAAGCTTGATGCCGATAGGCGTCCACGCCAAACGCAAAAGGACGAACCACATGCGGATGATGAAGGTGCCGTGTCAGGGCAAACTCGCTGTAAAGCAGTGCATCGGCGTCCTTCGCCGTCGCCAGATCATCGTTGAGCACCTTGATCGCGATGCAGGGATCAGGCTCGCCCATCAACTCGTGCAGCAGGTCGCGGCCCTGATAGACGACTCCCATGCCGCCGGCGCCAAGCAGACGCTCGACTTTGTAGCGGCCTGAGAGCACATCGGGAAACCTGTCTTGCGCCTTCCGGACGTTCAAAGCTGTGCTGGCATACGCAAGCTTCGTAACACCGACATATCGAAGGGGTTCGGAGAACGCTGCCCCAGCAGCAGATAGTTAGCCCGCATCCCGCCCACGTCGGCTTTCAACACCATAACATCACGTCCCTTGAGTGGTTCGGTCTGCATCAGGTCCAGCAGGCGGAACAGTGACCAGGGGCCAGTATTCTTCTCGATGCCCATCGGGCGACCGGCCATACGGTCCATGATCAAACTGGCCCGGCCACCCTCGATCTCGGTCGGCCATGTGAAAGCAACGGGTACGACGGGCCCATGGCGATACTCCATAGACTGGTTGCCCAGGCGAAACTCGGCGCGGCTGACATTCGGATCAAGTGTGTAAGGCTCAAGCTTGAACCGGACCCTTGGTTCCTGAGCGCTTTCCGCGAAAAAGCTGTCGCGAATGGCGTACACCGCAGACATCTGATCAAGATACGCCCGGCTCATCGGCAGGCTGTAGCCGTCGATGCTGCGTAAGCGATAGTGGCCAGGCTCGCCGCTGACAAAAGGTTTCAGGTAGCTGTTGAAGAAGCGATCAGCGAGCCCCTGAGATTTGAAAAACTCGCGAAAATCGCTGAGCGCAACATCGCTGCTGCTGTGGGCGTGAAACGGATAACGCTTGTCGAGCGCCTGACCATAGAAACTGTACAACTCATCCTTGTAACGCTGATTGACGTACTGATACGACTGATGCAGGACGTGGCTCCAGACATCTTCCGCCAATCCATTGAACCATCCGGCCACAGGCTGCGGCAGCGATGCAGCCGTATTACGTAAACTGCTCAACGCATCGCGCTGTCCGCCCATACGGCTGCGTGCCATCTCGAATGCAGCCAGTTCAGGCTGGCCAGAGCGGCCCAGCGCCGCCATTTGCAGTTGTACGTCATCCAGCGCACTGAACAGGGAGATCAGGTCAGGACCGGGCGCATTTTCTTCATCCAGGAGTCGATGCAACGGATCGAAGCGACGTTGCAGCGTCTTCTTCGCAGCGTCGGGCAGGCCCTCGGTTATCGCTTGCTGTACGCGCCCGCCAATGGCTGAAGCGATTTTGCCCACAGCACCGGCCTTGTCCGGGACGGGCAGTGTTTCGAGGCTTTCGGCCACCGTCGGGAAGCGGGTGTTGTCCCGGATTTCAACCAGCAACTGCACCAGTGGCGAGTTGGCGGCGCTCAGACCGGCCATTTGCAACGCCCCCTGCCTTGGTCCTTCAAACGGCTGCAACGATGCCCGATCGACAGCTTCGGACCAGTGATTGGCGTAATCGCGGAAATAAAGCTGCTCCAGTTCGATCATCAACCGGCGCAAGTCGGCAGTACCAAGCGCAGCACTCTCGCCCAGCACCCAGTTGTCCTTGAGAATTTCGCTGACCACTGTCGAGCCCTGAACCACAAAATATTGCTGATAGCCATGACGTGTGTAAAAGCCCGGAATACGATAGTCGGTGCCTGCCAGCAGCATCCGTTGCGGACCGATTCGTTGCGCCAGGCTGTATTCGGGAAGACTGCGCGCCTTATCACGCAGTACCCGATAAACCACACTGGCCAGAGACTCGTTGCGCAAGACCTGGCGAGTCTGCGCCACCAGCTCGGCGTTGCCGGAATAGACAAACGGCAGATCCAGCAAACGTTGCACATGCTCATTCAATTGACGCCGTGCCTGGGCATGAGCGGCATAGCGTATCGACCAGTCAGCGGCGATCCATTCCCGCAGCCAGACACGATCCCGGTGCTCCTGACGGGTCAACATCAGATAGGCGCGCAAACTGCCCAACAACTGCTCGCGGTCGTGCGCAGCAGCCTGCATCTGTGCTTCGAGCAAGCCTGCCAGACGAGGTAACAACAATTGCTGCAATTGCGCATGGTAACTGGCCAGCAGCGCCTCGTTGACAGCCTGCCCTTGATACAAGCCATTGCGCTCGTAGACGGACAGCCCCGCTGTATCGGGAAATACCCGCGTGGACTGGTAATGAGTGTTCAGAGCATCAAGCACCGTCAAAACGCCATCCTGTGGCCCTATCTGCAAGTGCTGCCTGGCCAACGGTTGCGCGGCCAGACGAAGTGCTTCAAGTCGGTCGTGGTTGGCGTTGAATCCGGTCGCCCACACCAGACCGGCCATCGCGACCACAAGGAACGCGCTGCCAAGGATCGCACGTTGTCTCCAACCCAGCTGTCGACGCACGTTTTTGTCGAGCATCGCCAGCCTGGACTCCGGGAATATGACCCGTGCCAATAGGTCATGGATGAATCGCGGGCGCCCGGCATGTCGTAACGGCAGACCACTGCTGTCCTGATCGCCAACCGCCTGCTCTTGCAGCGGGCTAGCCTGATCAATCATGTGAGGCGCACGGGTGAGGTAAAAACCGCGCAGATGGCTGGCACGCTGGTAACGATTGCCCGAGAAGGCCAGCTCGACGAAGATGTTCAGACTATTGCCGATGCGTCCCAATTGATCAGGAAACTCCAGCATTCGGCCACGTCGCTGAATGTCGCGCTCCTGATGAAGCCGCGTGATGACTTGACTGCCCAGCCTTTTCAACAACGATTCGAATGCCTTGCCGACAACATCAACGTCGCTGCCCCGCTCGTCCTTGCCGAACGTGGAGCCCAGTACCTGCCGGCTTTCCTCACGAGACAAATGGTCGAAGAACTCATCGAAGCCCTCTATAGCGTCAGCCTTGGTCAGCACGAGATAAACGGGAACCTCAATGCTCAGTTGACGACGAACCTCGTCCAGACGAGTTCGAACGGTTTCGGCCAATGACTCGAGTCGATTCGACGGGTCGTCGATCAACAGCTCCACGGGTAACGTGACCATCACGCCACTGAGAGGACGCACGCGGCGTCTGTCACGTAACAATGACAACAGCGTGCGCCATGCGCTGCTGTCTACTTCTGTCTGCGTCTGGCTCAGGTAACGGCCAGCGGTGTCCATGATCACCGCCTGATCAGTGAGATACCAATCACAATAGCTTGTGCTGCTGGTATCGCGCGTGAGCTTGCGCTGAACCTTGTTGAGGGGGAAGTCGAGCCCGGAAAAGTCCAGCAGACTGGTCTTGCCACTGCCTTGCGGGCCGATCATCAGGTACCAGGGTAATTCCAGGCGCCCGGAATCGCCGTGCCCGTCGTAAAGACTCGAACGCCTGATCAGCCTTACGGCGTCCTTGAACCGGCGGGTCAGCTCCTGACGTTCCTTGTCAATTGCGATGCGTTGGTGCATCTGCTCCCTTTCGGTGTCGCTGCCCTGTTTTTTTTCGTCGCCTTTACCCGTTCGCCAACCGACGAAGACCATTGCCAGCCCCCAGGCAAGCAACAGCACAATGGCAACCAGCAGGCGCGAAGTCGCGCTGTCCAGAAACCTGTGTTCGGCGACCGCGAACAAAGGCCCGAATAGCCAGACCAGAGCGCTCATGACGAGCACCAGCAATAACGACCAGACCCAGGTTTTTCCCAGCACGGAGAACAACTTTTTCAATAATGTCTTCATCGGGTCTCTCGGTTGTGCGACTGGCGCTGAAGCGCCCCTGAATCAATGAACTGATAAGGCCTGAGGACCGTCTCGCGCTGCTTGCCCAACACCCAGGCGAACCCCGAATACATCACCGCCAGTGTCATCAGTGTGAACATGATCACCAGCCAGGACGGGACGAGCCGCGGCGGCTCCGAAGCGTCCTCTTGCGAGCCACGCCAATGCGGCGAAAGCGTCATAGGTACCTCTCCTCGCAACTGGCGTATCTGCCGATAGAGGCCGTCGCGAATATCGTCCAGTCCGTCATCACCCCGTTGCGAGACGCGGTACTTGCCCTTGAACCCCAGAGCCAGACAGAGGTACATCAGTTCCAGCATGTGCAGATGCCTGGCCGGATTACTGCCCAGTCTGTCCAGCAATTGGAAAAATTTCTCGCCGCCAAACGTCTCCTGATGGAAATGACTCAGCAGACTCATGGTCGACCAATTACTGGCGCTGCCCCATGCGGTGATCAGGACAGCCTCGTCGAGCACCGTGCACAACACATAGCGTGCCGCCAGCATCTGGTCGTGTTCTATCGCGTGATGATGGGCATGGGCCTCGAACAGTTTCACTTGCCCGATCAGCTTTCTGTTCAACGGACGAATGTCTTCTTCATCCGGTGCAGCGGCTAGCCTTGAAAGGTGCCGCAGCAGGTCACTTGCAGCAGCGATCAAGGGGTTGATGTGAACGTCCATACGCTTTTCAGGTGCCAGTCGGGCACTGTAGGTCAACCGTTCCTGAAGGCTTTCGAACGGATGGAATCCGGCCGAACACGTGAGCCGCTCGTGAGTGTGATCACCTGAGCGCTGCCCGTGCAGTCGGGTAGGATTTTCATTGTGGTCTTGCATATCCACTACCTTTGCCATCAGTTTCTGACCGCCCAGAATTGCAGCTCAAGACCTGCAAAATCGCCTGAAACATGGAAGGCAAATCCGCCAGACGTATCCACTTGCGCCTGCTCCTGCTCGCTGAGTTCCAGACTGAAATAGGTTCGGTTCGAATGGAACGGGATCTGACGCGGAGCTACGGGCAAGGGTCTGAGACGCATGCCCGGCAGATGCAGACTGACCAGCTCGCGGATGCTTTCGACCGAGCCGACCTTCAGGTGAGAAGGCAACCGGTGACGCAGCTCTTCAGCATCGCATTGCGCCCGGGCTGCGAGCACAAACGAGGCTGAGCCCAGCAATTGTCGATCCACGCGCGGAGAAACCAGCACGCCGTACTGACGCACTTGCAGCTCCAGTTCAATGGCGTGCTGCTCAAGGACCATCGACAGGACCTGTCGAATCGCGAACATCACTTTTCTGAACGTCGTACCCTGATCGCTGTGCTGATACTGGCCGTCCAGCAGCGGACGCTTGCTTTCAGCACCAAAGGTCGACAGTTCGCCCAGCAATGCCAAAAGCGAACGATAAAGCGGCTCGGGGTGAACGTCCTGCTGGGTCAGGTAGTGCTGAAGCACCAGCTCCGTTCGATTGATCAACTGCAACATCATGAAATCACCGACCTCGGCGCTGCCTGCCTGACCGTTGGAGCGGATTCGTCCGGCGATGGCGTTGCCTCTGTTCCCAAGCAGGCTCACGACTTCCTTCAAACACGACATCAGATAAGGCGACCCGCCTGCATTGATGAAAGAAGGAACGAACCCATCGTCGAGCCTGACGGCATTGTCAGGCGTGCTGACCAGTACCTGGCACACCTTGAGCTTTACGTAAGCGTGCTCGGTCTTCTGGTCCCCCAGCAGCAATTGAAATTCGGGCCGGGCGCAGAGTATTTCGGTTCGGGTATCTTCTCCGGCATTGGAATCGGCGATTGCGGTGGCGTAGGTGGTAAATCGGGCAACCACCTCCGGCTGGTCGGCACTGCGTGCCTCGATGCAATTACCCGTCACCAGCGGCAATGCCAGATAAACCGAGGTGTTGGCCGTGTTTGGAGGTATCTCCAATGCCAATGGTTTATCCCTGTCGCCCAAATCGAAAAAGGTGCCGTCCGGCAGTACACCTGATGCCCGATTGATAACAATCTGACCCGAGCCTAAAAACTGTTGATTGATTTCAACCGTTTTAAAGCCCCACATGTGTATGCCAGTCAGTTGCGTGCACAACCTCATCTGTTGGTCGTGGTATCGATCATTGTGTTGAAAGTGCTGAGGGCGCAGCAGCATGCCTTCCTGCCAGATAACCTTGTGAGCGTTCATGCTTAGCTCCCTGCCCTTGAAACGGTTTCGTCACTGCGATGCAAACCGGCTTCATCAAGCGTGAATTCGGCCCGCGTCAGCGCCTCGGGCGTCAGCTGGATCACATAGCGCCATCGCGCCTCGGGAAGATCGCGATACGCAGCCAGCACTCCGACGTAAGCACTGCCAGGCTCAAGCTTGAGCTTCAGGTCGACGCGATCGCCGGGGCGCAACTCCAGTTCCTCCGTCGCGACCAGATCCTGAGCGAGCACGTCCTTGGCCCGGTCGTAGAGGGAAAAGAAATCCACACTCTGGAACGTTGCGGGATGCTTCAACTCCATAAGGCGCAGCACCGTTGGTGAAGGTCGGCCGTTGAGGTCCGGATTGAGTCGATCACTCCCGGTAAGGCTGATCTCCAGCCGCGTCTGCGTGGAATAAGGCGACAGCGCCGAGCAGCCGCCCAGCAACATGAACATGGCCAGCATCACTGGCCTGGCGTAATACATAGGCATTCAGGTTTTTCTCAGTCAGTTCGGGTAAAGGGTGTTGATCAGGCGGATCTGTTCGTCGTAAGCCTTTAGAAAATCCCGGTTCCACAGTCCCATAGTCCATTGATCGTCCTGAGCAAGGGTCCGGTGGTGGTGAACATAAGCGCGCCATCGACTGCCCGCGGTCCGTAGCCAGGACTTGTCTTCATGCTCAAACTGCCAATGCAGCCGTTGCGGGGAGAAATGCTCCAGAGCCGAGCGCGCCATGGCCCGGCAACCTGCGAGAAGGGCAACCTGATGGGACTGGGAAGCGCGAAATGATTGAGTAATCATTCGGGACGCTTGCCCGGACTGATGGTGCAAAAGCAGCTGGATAATCGAGCTGGCATCCAGTGAATCGACAGGTCGGTCCCTGGCGGTTTCTGACGCCGGACGGCAACCCCCCAGTTCAGAGTCAAGCTCGTTGCGAGTCGATGAACCGTGCTCCAGACCATCAATGCACTGTCTGAACAGCCGTGCTGCATCAATTGCCAACGCCTCGCACGTTGTCGAATCGACGCCACTCAGGTCCACATCGAGCGCTTCGGCAAGCCGCTGACAGAACAAACCCGTCATTTCGTCAGCGCTCTTCGCATAACGCTGGGCAGCCGGCAGGGGTGCAGGTATCAACTCCGGCAACCGTAACTGTTCGCGATCTGTGGATGAATACCGACCAATGCCTGGAAACTCGACCCGCTCGTCCAGCAAGGATGAAAGCTCATCGGAACGACAGTGGCGTTTATCACCTGCCTGCCATACAGCGAGTGGATCGAGCTCAGCGAAAACCGGGAGACCGTTAATAGATGACTGCGCTTTTTGACAGGTCCGCTCGCTTCGGATGCCGAGCAGACAAGCTCGCAATTCCAGATCCCCTATTCGAAAGGTATCGCCATGCCTGACGCACCGCCTTTCGCCGGCATAAAGGGTTTCAACACCATTAAGCAGAGTGCCGTTACGACTGATGTCTGTCAGGTAGAACACGTTGTCTTCATGACTGATACGCGCATGTTGCCTGGACACATAAAGCGCCTGATCTTCAATACGCCACTCACACTCTGGACTGCGTCCCAGAACACCGCCGCTCTGGTTGAAGCGCCACGACGGTGAGCACCCCTCCTTGAGGTCCGGCGGGTTGATTACTTCCAACACCAATTCCATCAACACATCTCTCTGATTCATCGATTGCGATTGTTTGACGTCGTATTCCCAAGGGCACGATATTCACTATCACTGAACTTCAATGGGCCACTGCACCCGACCAGAAGAATCGATAGCGCACAAAAAAAGAGAACAGCCCTCCGCTGACTGAAGTTCATCAGGTATCTCCATGAAACTAACGATCCGGTTATTGGGGGCACCTGGCGGAGCACTTTCTGGCGCTGTTTATATCCAGGCGCGTCATCCGGTAAAGCAATGTGCGTCGTGACAGACCTAACTTCCGCGCGGTCAGCGTTCGATTGCCACTGTTTTTACGCAGGCATTCAAGCAATACGTCACGTTCGAAATGCTCCATGCGCTCACGCAACGTCACGCCGTGAAGAGAACCTTCGGTACCGCTTGCAACAGGGAAGTGTTCCGGCAGCAGGTGTCCATCCTCGCTAAGCAGAACAGCGCGTTCGACGAACCCCTTCAACTGCCGCACATTGCCGGGGAAGGAATAGTCACAGAGAAAAGACAGTGCGGATTCCGACCACCGTACCGGTTCACGTCGCAACGAAATGCAGGCACTGGACGCAAACTGCCTGGCCAGCGGTTCGATGTCTTCCACGCGATGCCGCAACGGCGGTAACGAAACGGGAAACTGGGCGAGGCGGTAATAAAGGTCCTCGCGAAAACGCCCTTGCGCTATCAGCGCTGGCAAATCCCTGTGCGTGGCAGCAATGATGCGCACATCGACTTTACGTACCGTGTCTGAACCCAGGGGACGTATTTCTCCTTCCTGCAAGACTCGCAGAAGCTTTGCCTGGAGTCCGAGGGGCATATCGCCTATTTCATCAAGCAGGAGCGTGCCGCCATCCGCGATGTCGAAAAGACCGCGGCGATCGCGATCAGCGCCGGTGAACGCCCCCTTTCGATAGCCGAACAACTCGCTTTCCAGAAGGTTTTCGGGAAACGCGGCGCAGTTCTGCACGACAAAAGCTTTTTTGCGCCGGGGTCCGTAGGAATGGATGGCGCGGGCAACGACCTCCTTGCCCGTCCCGGTCTCGCCAGTCAGCAGAACGGTGTAAGCGCTTTGCAAAACCTTGCCGACCAGCTGACAGGTCTGACGCATGGGTTCGCTTTTGGTGATCAGCCCGTAACTCGAGGACCCGGACTCCAGTATCGGCATTCCCGTGAGGGCATGGCGGCGCTCGAACAGAACCTTCAGCGCAAGTACGAAAGAACCCAGCGATTCCAATGACGCCGCGAAGCACTCGAGTGATCTGGCTGCTTCGCTGGCGCACACCAGAAGCCCCGTCGTGACGTTATCTCTGGTGCTTAGACGCACGCACAACAATGACTTCCAGCCTGACGGCCTTGAGGGCAGGAAGCCAGTATCGTAAAGGCCTGAGTCCACTTCGTTCACACTGACAGGCGTGCTCTGAGACAAAGCGAACTGAAGCAGGTTTTCCGTACTGTAATCGGAATAATGACCTGCGACGGCTTCGGGCTGAATGATGTCATTCAACACCTGCACCTTCAGATCAAGCCGCTCATTGCCTGCTTCGAAGAGGAATAACTGGGCCAGCTCACAACCGACAAGCTGGCAGGCTGCCCGGGCAAACCCGCTGAGCAGCGACTCACTGTCGCCAGCGCATGACAGGCGGGTGTAGATCGAACATAGCGTATGCGCGTAGTCCAGCGGATTCTGGACAGCGTTAAACATCGACGTCATCTCAATCGAACTCACAGACAATGAGGCCGGCAGCATCCAGCGTCGCGTAAACGCGTTGAATGCCCTGACCGTCGGACATGGCGCCGAGCAGACGATTGGCAATCAACGGAATGAGGCAGGTGTCCAGCAGGCGATCCACAAACCGCGCCCCCGTATCGCCTTGCGAGCATCGTTCAAGCAAGAACGAAACGAGACACTTTGAATACGCGAAGGTGAGTCCTCGACTTTTCAACCGTTCTCCCAGGCGTATGAGCTTGAGTTCGATCAGTTCGCGCAGTATCTCTCCAGAAATCGGGTAGTACGGCACGACTTGCATCCTTGCCAGAAGTGCAGGCTTGAAATGCGCGATCAGAACCGGGCGAATGCGTGCTTCGAGTTGCTCGACATCAGGTCGTTGATCTGTCTGGCAACACGTCGCGATGAGTTCGCTTCCAAGATTGGACGTCATAAGAATAAGCGTGTTGCGAAAGTCGATTTCCCGACCCTCACCGTCATTGGCAATGCCTTTATCAAATATTTGATAAAACAGATTCATCACATCGGGATCGGCCTTCTCCACCTCATCCAGCAGAATGACCGAATATGGCTTTTGTCGAACAGCCTCGGTGAGCAGACCACCCTCTCCGTACCCGACGTAACCGGGCGGCGCGCCTATCAGGCGGGAAACCGTATGTTTCTCTTGAAATTCGGACATGTTGATGACCGTGAGAAAACGCTCACCGCCATACAACAAGTCAGCCAGCGCAATGGCTGTTTCGGTCTTGCCCACGCCACTGGGGCCTGCCAGAAGATAGACACCGGCCGGAGCATCCGGCTTGTTAAGGCCTGCCGCCGCGGCACGCATCGCTCTGTCAAGCACATGAACAGCCTGGTCCTGACCACGAATACGTTTTTTCAGGTCCTGTGCGAAATCGGCAACTTTCGAACTGTGTTCCTGTGCAAGCTGTGAAAGCGGGATGCCGGTCCAGCCGCTGACCACCTCGGCGATCAATCGAGGGCACACTTCAAAACTGACCAGTCGCTCCGCTGCCTCACCTTCGGTCAGGGCTTTATGAACACCTGTCAGCTCCGTTTCCAGCGACTCTATGAGCGCACACAATTGATGAGGATGCTCGATATCAGTCTTTTCCTTCAGGTCGCGCTTCTCGCGCAGTTCGGACAACTGCTGACGCAGATTGAGTAACTGTTCGACATTGGCGCGTTGCTGGTTCCATAAGGTTTCAACGTCGCTTTTTCGCTTCCGGAGTTCCTGAAGGCTTTCCTCAAGTGTCAACAGAGCCCGTTCATCAACACCCAACCCGGCCTTTGAGTCTCGTCGCAAGGCGTCGAGCTGACGCTGGTCCTCGGCGAACCGGGTACGCAGGCGCTCCAATTGTTGCGGCGCGGCTGCCAGGCTGATGCGAACACGGGCGCAGGCGGTATCAAGCAGATCAACCGCCTTGTCCGGTAGCTGCCGACCGGTGAGATAGCGCGCCGATAGCCGAGCCGCTGCGACCACAGCATCATCGCGCAGATACACACCGTGGCTTTTTTCATAGGTCGCAGCCAGGCCACGCAGAATGACTATTGCCTCTTCCACTGTAGGCTCCAGCAGGCGAACCGGCTGGAAACGGCGTGCCAGCGCCGGATCCTTCTCGAAATACTTTTTGTACTCCGACCAGGTTGTCGCTGCGATTGTCCGAAGCTCCCCTCGGGCCAGCGCCGGCTTGAGCAGGTTGGCAGCGTCGGAACCGCCTGGCTGTCCTCCTGCGCCAATCAAAGTGTGGGCTTCGTCGATAAACAGGATGATGCTGCGCGCTGATGCCCTCACCTCCTCGATCACCCCGTTCAGACGACGCTCGAACTCACCCTTGATGCTCGCCCCGGCCTGCAGCAGGCCCATATCCAGTGTCAGCAGTTCAACATCCTTGAGAGACTCAGGCACTTCACCTTGGACTACTCTCAGCGCCAGGCCTTCGACAATCGCGGTTTTACCGACCCCGGCTTCGCCTACCACGATCGGATTGTTCTTGCGTCTTCGGGAGAGCACGTCAATCATCTGCCGAATCGCTTCATCCCGGCAAAGGACGGGATCAAGCCGACCCTCACGCGCCCGCTGTGTCAGGTTGTGAGTGAAGCGTTTAAGTAGTGATTCATCTGTCCGTTCAGGCAAATGGCCTTCGGGATCATGCTGCTCGGCAAGAGAGAAATCCTTCAAGCGATCCGCATTGATCCTGCTCAGCAGTGGTTGATAGCGGCTGCCTGCGTATCGAATCGGATTGCGCAACAGTGCAAGAACGAGTGCGGCCTGTTCAATGTGGCTTTGGCTCAGCTCAAGATTGGCCACGAGCAGCGCGTCCTGTAGCCACTGCACGAGTTCCGGCGCAAATACAGGATTGCGAGAGGCGCTTTGCTCCATACCCGGCTGCAGCAAAGACGCAAAATGCGCAGAGTCGACATCAGCATCTAAAAGCGCACGGGAAAGAAGACTGTCCGGACGTTCCAGAAGGGCCAGCAGCAGATCCTCCACAAGAATCCTGCTGCCTCCTCTC
>JAAIGE0100900903.1_pt1 | contig 13697 bp, 16 predicted proteins | sample 6487951 | NCBI WGS metagenome assembly JAAIGE01 (sample SAMN13974128, study PRJNA590717) | phyllosphere metagenome | biome: tomato field; feature: multiple bacterial spot infested tomato fields; material: tomato leaves; isolation source: leaves from tomato fields | host: Solanum lycopersicum ... | reverse complement strand
TCGAGCCCGGATCGGGCGTCGGCGCGTCTTCGGGGATGCGCACGAAGAGCAGGTGGACGAGTGGCACGGCGGTGAAGGTGACGTCGTCGCGGCGTTCGAGCGCGTCGAGGACGAGGGCGTTGCCGTTGCCCATCACGCCGAAGACGTGATCGATGTGGGCGGCGAGGGCGGAGGCGACGTGGGCGGCGACGGTGGGCATGGATGCTCCTGGAGACGATGACGACGGATGCCGTATGTGTCTCGCTCCCCGCTGCGTCGCGGGTGGCTGCGTGCCCCTTTTCCGAGCACCAGGGTCGGTCGCGGCCCTGGACGGCATTCAGTGTAGCCACGACGCGTGCGGGAATCACGCCCGCGTGCCACACTGCGGTCATGCTGCAGACGATGGAGATCAGCCTCACCCCGTTCGACGCGGCACGCATCGTCCTCGACCACGTGCAGTCGTCGGGCATGACGGTCGAGTGCGTGGGGCAGCACGCCACGGCGACGGAGTCCGGTCACCAGATGGCGCTGCTGATCTTCGAGAAGTACTACATGCGCACGAGCAGTCGCGCGTCGCTCACGGTCGTGATCGAGAACCTCGCCGGCCCGACGAAGGCCGTCTTCCGCGGATCCGGCGGAGGCGAGGGGGCGCTGTTCCGCTTCGACTGGGGCGCGAGCGCCGACTTCGCCTCCAGCGTGATCGACGCGCTCGAGCCGTACGCGACGTCGGCCTGAGCGGGCGGATGCCGAGATGACGGATGCCGCGACGGTCCGCGCGCACCGGCTCCGCTCGCACCTGCTCGCCTCGCCCGCGGCGAGCGTCGTGGAGGTCGCCGAGCATCTGGGCGCCCTGCAGGCGCAGGACTTCGGCGCCGGGCGGTGGGCCCTCGGCATCCGGACCGCGGGGGAGATCTCCGTCGCGGACGTCGACCGGGCGTTCGACGACGGCCACCTCGTCCGGGCGTGGACGCAGCGCGGCACGCTGCACACGGTCACGCCGTCGTCCGTCGCCGCGATCCTCGCGGTCACGGGCGCGCGGCAGCTGCGCGCGATCGGCGTCGATCCCGACGTGCTCGAGCGGGCCGAGCGCGTCTTCTCGGCCGCGGTGGCCGTCGAGGGTCGTCTGACGCGCGCCGGCCTCGCGGCGACGCTCGAACGGGACGGTGTCGTCACCTCCGCGCGCCAGGCCGGCGGCATCCTGCTCGCCCTCTCCTTCCGGGGCGTGCTGGGTCTCGGGCCCGTCGTCACGCGCGATGACGGTCTCGCCCGCGAGCAGTTCCTCGTCCGGCTGCCCGACGGGGGCGCCGTCGGCGACGACCCCGCGGTGGACCTCCTCGTCGCCTACCTCCGCGGGCACGCGCCGGCGTCGACGGCGGACTTCGCGTGGTGGGCGGGGATCCCCGCGGGCCTGGCGCGCGCCGCGGGGGAACGCGCGGAGGACCGGGTCGTCGCCTTGGGTGACGGGCTCCTCGCCCTTCCGGGCGCATCCCCGGTGCCGCGCCCCGCAGCGGATGCCGCGACCCTCGCGTTACCGGCCTTCGACGAGTACACGCTGTCGTACGCCGACCGGACGATCGGGCTCGGCGCGGGCGACCGGGTGACGGTCGGCCCCACGGCGAACGGGATGATGCGGCCGGTCATCCTGTGCCGCGGCGTGGCCGTCGGCACGTGGCGGCTCTCGCTCGCGAAGGGGGCGACGGGGGCCGCAGAGGCCACGCTGTTCGACGGCGAGACGGATGCCGGGGTCGGCGCCGCGCTCGAACGCGCGCGACGCTTCTTCGGTTTCGCCTAGCCGTTCGCGTGCGGGTACGCAAGAAGTTTCTGCGATCCGACGCCACGGTTAGCGTCGGCACCAGCCGGCCCACCCGAGGAGGCCGCGCGGGAGGGAGCGCGTCATGGTCTCTCCGCTGCACGATGTACCCGACCGCATCCTCGTCCAGCGGGCGGTCGACGGCGACACCGCCGCCTTCGGCGAGATCCTGCGCAGGCACTCCTCCCTCGTGCGCGCCTACGTGTACCGCATCGTGAAGTCCGTCGCCGACACCGACGACGTCGTCCAGGACGCGTTCGTGACGGCCTGGAAGCAGCTCCCCACCCTCCGCGATCCTTCGGCCGTCAAGTCCTGGCTGATGCGGATCGCGGGGCGGGAGGCGCTGGCCCTGGCCACCCGCAGGTCGCGAGAGGATGCTCTCGACGATGCGACCCTGCCCCCGTCGTCCGCTGCTCAGCCCGAGAGGTCCGCGATCCAGAACGAGCGTCTCGCCGCTCTCTCGCGGGCGCTGGATCGACTCAAAGAGGATCAACGGCGATGCTCGTTGCTCCGAGAAGTAGCTGAACTCAGCTACGCCGAGATCGCAGAAGAGATGAACATGACCGACAGCACCGTCCGAGGATTGCTCGCACGTGCGCGGGCGAGCATCGCGATCGAGATGGAGGGATGGCGATGAGCGCTGACGATGACTCCTCGACCCTCGACTGCGGCCGCACGATCGACGAGCTCAGCAGCTACGTCGAGGCGGGGCGCACGCCGCGCGATCCGCACATCGAGTCCTGCCCCGACTGCCTGAACACCGTCGAGGCGCTGGAGCGTGTCGGCCAGCTCTCGCGCGACCTGGTCGCCGACGACGCCGAACGGATGCCGCGGCCTCCGGAGAGCTGGTTCGAGGGCATCCTCTCGGTGATCCACTCCGAGCTTCGCGCCGGGCGCAGCTTCCCGATCCACCACCCCGATCCCCGCGTGACCATCACCGTCACCGAGGGGGCCGTGCGATCGCTGGTGCGCGCGAGCGCCGACGCCCTCGACGGGATCTACCTGGGACGGACCGAGATCGTCGGGGACGCGGAGACGCCCGGCGCCCCCGTCCGCATCGATCTCACCGCATCGGTGGCCTGGGGCAGGTCGATCCCCGATCTCACCTCCGCGCTGCGCGACCTCGTCTACCGGGTCCTCGCCGAGCACACCGAACTCAACGTCACCGCCGTCAACGTCGCCGTCGAGGAACTCCACGGCACAGAAGGGGAGGAGTGAGCGTGTCCGAGCCGATCTCCGACGACCAGCCCGACCTCGTCGCCCGCGTCCGTGCCGTCGACGGCGTGACCGACGTCTACTCGCCGCGATCGGCGGTCACCCGCATCCCGGGACTCATCGCCGCCGCGGCAGGCAAGGCCGACGACCGGATGGCGGAGGTCGCCGTCACCGTGCGCGACGGCGTGCCCCTGGTCGCCGCGCGGATCGCGACCGCGTCGCAGGACAGCACCCCGGACGCCGCCCGTCGCGTCGCCGACGCGCTGCTGGCCAACACGCCCGACGACGCGCGGATCAGCATCCAGATCGCCCGGATCCACTGACCTCAGAACCTCGCCGAAGATTCTCCGAACTTTTTTGTGACGAATCGGGACGCCCGGCCCTCTTATGTACGAGGCCGACAGACAGCGGCCCACGACGCACCGCAAGGGCGTCGCCAGATCGTTCGAGAAAGAGGAGAACCATGGCCACCGAGACCACCAAGACCACCGCTCCCGTCACGCCGGGCGCCGGTCGCGTGGACCGCACCACGCCCGCGATCGACGAGACCTCGTCCGCCACGAACGGCACCACGGTCATCGCCGACGGTGTCGTGGCCAAGGTCGCCGGCATCGCCGCCCGCGAGATCCCGGGCGTCCACGCGCTGGGCGGCGGCGGAGCACGCGCCCTCGGCGCGATCCGCAACGCCATCAACGCCACCGACCTCGGTCAGGGCGTGAAGGTCGAGGTCGGCGAGACCCAGGCCGCCGTCGACCTCACGATCGTCGTGGAGTACCCGACGCCCGTCCACCAGGTCGCCTCGCAGGTGCGTGACGCCGTCGCCGGTGCCATCACCCGCCTCGTCGGGCTCGAGGTCGTCGAGGTCAACGTGACCGTCGACGACGTCCACATCCCGGGTGACGAGGACGAGGAGCACGAGGAGTCGCGCGTCTCATGAGTGCCACGATGAAGGGCGCCGTCCTGGGCGCCGTACTCGCCGTCGCCGCTCTCGTGTTCGGGTTCTGGGGCTTCCTGCTCGTGGGCCTGTTCATGGCGGTCGGTGCCGTGATCGGACGCGTCGTGTCCGGCCAGCTCGATCTGCGGGCCGTGACCGACGCCTTCACGGGACGGCGTACGTCCTGATGCGTATCGACACCGACGGAACCGCGGTCGGCGGGTCCTCGCGACCCGCCGCCGTGGAGCCCGGCGTCGCCGGCCGTACCGATGTCGCCGAGCGCGTGCTCGTCGCCATCGCGCGGGCGGTGTCCGCCGATGTCATCGGCGTCCCGCGGGGCAAGGTTTCCGTGGGTGTCGCCGATCGACGGGACGGCATGGCTCTGAAGGTCTCGAGCCCCCTGCCGGTCCCCGACCTCGATGACCTCGAGGCGGTGCAGAGCACCGTCCCCGTCCTCGAGCGCGCCGCGCGGATGCAGGAGCAGCTGCGCGACCGACTGACCCACCTCCTCGGGCGTGACATCGCCCGGGTCGACATCACCGTGACAGGTGCCCTGACACCGGAAAGGAAGCGTGTGCGATGACCACTCCTGTGCTGCGTCGCGTCGTGCGCCGCGAGACACACTCGCCGCGCAGCGTCGCCTTCGCGCTCGTCGTCCTCCTGGCCGTCCTGGCGTGCCTGTACGTCGCGGTCGAACTCATCCTCGCGCTCGCCGCGCTGCCGCCCCTGCTGGTGCGGCCGATGGCGGCGCTCGCATGGGTCGCCGCCCTGCCGACCGACGTCCCCGTCGCCGCCGCTGTGGCGGGCGGGCTGGGCGTCGCCGCGCTGGGTGTGTGGCTCCTCGTCCTCGCCCTCGCGCCGGGACGCCTGTCCAAGCACGAAGTGGATGCCGGTGGCCGCGCCGCCGTCATCGACAACGGTGTGCTCGCCTCGTCCCTCGCCCAGCGGGTGAGCGAAGAGACGGGTCTCGCCCGCGACCGCGTGACGGTCGGGGTGGCGCACCGGAGCATCGACGTCACCGTCCGGCCGGGAGCCGGCATCCCGATCGACAAGGGCCAGGTCGAGACCGTCACCGCGGCGGAGGTCGCCGCGCTGAAGCTTGCCCGCCCCGTCCGCACCCGCGTTCGCATCGAACGCACCGATGAAGAGGAGAAGTCGGCATGAACGACACCAACCGTGCGCTGAACCGCACCGTGCTCTTCCTCGTCGGTCTCGTCCTCATCGTCGTCGGGGGAGCGGCGGCCACCGCCGTCGCGATCCCCGCCGTGGGCGAGGTCTGGGCGTCGTCCGGCTCCGCCGCGATCGACGCGCTCCGCGCCGCGGGTGACGCGACCACGATCAGCGGGACGACCCTCAGCTGGGCGGTCATCGGGGCGACGGCGGTCGCCGTCGTGATCGCGGTGGTCCTCATCGCGGCCCTGATGACCCTCGTCAGCCGGCGCTCCAAGACCGTGCTCCGCTCGAGCGGGGCGCAGAACCCTCTCGGCCGGGTGACGGTCACGGAGTCGTTCGCCGCCGACGCGGTGAAGAACTCGCTGAGCCGGCAGGACGACGTCGTGGCGGCGTCGGTCACGGCGCACACCGTGCAGGACGAGCCGGTCCTCCACGTGAGCGTCACCGCCCGTCAGGGGGCCGACCCGCGTCGCATCGTCGACCACGTCGACCGTCTCGTCGACGGACTCGCGGCCGTGACCGGCACCGAGACCCCCGCCTTCGTCTCCGTCCACGGCGGACTGCGCAGCAGGCTCGCCCCGGACGCTCCCCGGGTCAGCTGACCCATTCCACACCTCGAACCAGGCACCGGTTCACCCACCCCACACAGAAAGGAGACCCTCATGGGACTCGACGACAAGATCAAGAACGCCGCTCAGGACATCGCCGGCAAGGCGAAGGAAGCGATCGGCAAGGCCACCGACAACGACAAGCTCGTCGCTGAGGGCAAGGCCGACCAGACCAAGGCCGACGCGAAGAAGGCCGGAGAGAACGTGAAGGACGCCTTCAAGAAGGACTGACCTTCACCACCTCGCGCAATTCGGGCAGCGCGAGGATGCGGGGAGCACGTGGGGGCGTGCTCCCCGCCCTTCCGTGTGTGCGGAGCTGTTCTCCCTGATCAGGCGAACAGCTCCGCACCCACGAAGGAGCCGTCCCGCGCCCCGCGCGGGACGGCCCACAGGCCCGAGGCGATGTGACGGACGTACTCGTTCATCAGGTCGCCGGACAGGGCGCGCTGCAGCGTGACGAACTGCTCGGGGGAGCGCTGGTACGACAGGAAGAACAGCCCCGCGTCCAGTCGGCCGAGCGCGGTGTTGCCGTCCACGTAGTTGTAGCCGCGCCGCAGGATGCGGATCCCGCCGTTGAGGTCGGGATGCGCCAGGCGCACGTGCGAGGCCGCATCGATGGCGGGGGTGCCGGCGGCATCCTTTTTCGCGAAATCGGGCGCCGTCGTCTCGCGGCCGCCCGACAGGGGAGCGCCCTCGGACTTGTCGCGTCCGATGATGCGCTGCTGCTCCGAGAGGCGGACGCGGTCCCACGTCTCGATGAGCATGGCGACCTTGCGGGCCACGAGGTAGGAGCCGCCCGCCAGCCACGCGGGCTCGTCGTCCTCCGCGACCCAGACGTGGTCGGCGAGGGCGGTGGCGTCGTCCGCGAGGATGTTGGCGGTGCCGTCCTTGAACCCGAAGAGGTTCCGCGGCGTCGCCTGGGCGGCGGTCGTCTTCGACGTCTTGCCGAAGCCCAGTTGCGACCAGCGCAGACGGGCGCGGCCGAACGCGATGCGGCTGAGGTTGCGCACGGCGTGCACGGCGACCTGCGGGTCGTCGGCGCACGCCTGGATGCAGAGGTCGCCATTCGAGACCGCCGGATCGAGGTCGTCGCCGAGGAAGGCGGGCAGCTTCTCGAGCGCCCGGGGGCGGAGGTTCGCGAGTCCGAACCGGTCGGTCCCGTCCTCGGCGCGGAACAGGGTGGGACCGAATCCGATGGTGATGGTGAGGCCGGATGCCGGCAGTCCCAACGCCTCGCCGGTGTCGTCCGGCGGTGCCTCGGGCGAGCCGCCGACGGCGCCCGTCGCGCTGACCTCGAGGCCCTGCGTCATCCGGGCCGCCGCGTAGCTCCAATCCTGCAGCAGCGACTGCAGGTCGGCGCGGTCCGTGCCCGCCATCATGTCGAACGCAGCGAAATGCAGGTGGTCCTGCATCGGGGTGGTGACGCCCGCTTGGTGCTCGCCGAAGAACGGGTGAACGGACGATCCGCCCGCGCCCGAGCGTCCGATCGCGGTGGCCGCGACCGCGCCGCCGCCCGCTCCCAGGGCGAGACCTGCGGCTCCGACCCCGGCGGCGAGGCCGAACAGCCCCCGTCGGCTGAGGCCCGGACGCGGGGTCTCGTCGGGCGTCGGTTCCTGCTCGTCGATCACTGGAGGACGGTGGCGGTCAGCCGCGACAGCGGTTCGGCGAGCGCGTTGATGAGGTCGGTGAGGGTCCGCTTGTCGTCGTCGGTCAGCGTGCGGTAGGCGACGAATCCGTCCGTCAGGGAGCCGTGCTGGGCGAGCGCGGCCTCGAGGTCGTCGTACCGGCGCGTGATCTCCTTCGTGAGCTCGGCGCCCTCGGAGCCTGTCGCGGATGCGAAGTCCGCGACGAGGGAGAACGCCATCTCGGAGCCCTCGACGTTGGCGGCGAAGTCCGAGAGGTCGGTACCCGACCACCAGTCCTCCTCGCCGGTGATCTTGCCGGTCGCGACCTCGTCGAGGAGGGCGATGGCGCCGTTCGAGATGCCTGCCACCCCCTGCGCGTCGAGGGCTTCCTGGAAGTCGTCGGAGTGCACGTAGCTGTTCAGTTCGCCCACGTCGGCGATCAGCCGGTCGCCGAAGGCGGCGCGCTGCGCGGGCGTCGAGGGGGACCAGCCCTGCCAGGCGGGGGTCTCGCCGTCGGCGTTCAGGGCGTCCTTCTTCGGCACCCAGAGGTCCTTCTCGATGCGGTGGAAACCGGTCCAGTCGAGTCCCTCCGCGACGGCGTCGACCTCGCGATAGTCGATGCGCGGGTCGAGGTCGCCGAGTGACTCGGCGACCGGCTCGATGCGCTCGTAGAACGCGCGGACGGTCGGGAACTGCTCCCGCGCCTGGTCGTCCTGACCGGACTCGTACGCCGTCGCGAACGTGTCGACCGCGGGGACGAGCTGCTCGACCTGGTCCTTGACGAAGGCCGCGTACAGGTCGACGGCCTTCTGCTTCTGCTCGGCGTCGTCGCCGGTGACCGCGACCGCGTCGCCGCTGACGGTGAAGTCCGCCCGCCCGACGCCCTCGCCGACCATCCCGGGCTTGCAGAGGGTCTTGTACCGGCCCGGCTGCGCGACGACGGTGAGGGTGCGCTCGGCGCCGGGGGCGATGTTCTCGACCTCGCCGATGATGCGCAGGCCGTCCTCGGCGAGCAGGTAGAACTCGCTCACCTGCGAGCTCGTGTTCGAGACGGCGAAGGTCAGCGTCCCGCTCTTCGCGGCGGTCGCGGACACCTCGCACGAGGTGTCGGTCGAGGTGACCGTGAGCGCGTCGCCGCTTGCGACCTCCGATTTCGCGACGCACCCCGACAGGGCGACGGCGGCGACGGCGGCGAGGGCGACGGCGAGGGACGCCGGGGCGCGACGGGGGCGGATCATGATGCTCCTTGGGATGCGGGACGGGGCGCGACGGCCGGGGTGGATGCCGCGGGGCGGGCGTGCGGGCGACGGCGGAGGCCGCGGACGAAGAACGAGCCGACGACACCGAGGTAGACGGTCCAGGCGACGACCTGGAGCCACGTCATCTGGGGCATGAAGCCGACCGTGGCCTGCAGGATGGCGGCGAGGGTGCTGTCGGGCGGGATCTGGCCGGTCGCGTCGAACGCCCAGCCGAACGGGAAGCCGGCCCACCCGACGCCGACGGCACCGGTCATAGGGTCGATGGTGGCGGCGGCGGAGAAGGGGCCGGGCAGGGCGCCTGCCTCCTGCAGGTCGTGGACGGCGTAGGCGAGGACGCCGGCCGCGACGATCACAAGGAACCCGCCCGTCCACGCGAAGAAGCGGCGGAGGTCCAACCGCACCATGCCGCGGGCGAGCAGCCAGCCGAGGATCACGGCGACGGCCAGGCCCAGGAGCGCGCCGAGGAGAGCGGACGGCGCGTCGCCGAAGGACTGCACCATCGACCACAGCAGGAGCGTCGTCTCGATCCCCTCCCGGGCGACGGAGACGAAGCCGATCGCGACGATGCCCCAGAACCCGCTCATCGCGAGGGCGCGGTCGAGGCCGCCCTCGAGGTGCGACTTCAGGGTGCGCGCGGTGCGCTGCATCCAGAAGATCATCCAGGTGACCATCGCGACGGCCAGCAGCGAGAGGACGCCCCCGATGAGTTCCTGCGCCTCGAAGGTGAGCGCGTAGGCGCCGAACGTGAGGACGGCGCCGATCCCCAGGGCGAGCACGATCGCCAGCCCGACACCCGCCCAGAGGCGGGGGAGCACATCGCGCCGCCCGATGCGGGTGAGGTAGGCGACGAGGATGCCGACGACGAGCGCGGCCTCGAGGCCTTCGCGGAGGCCCATGAGGAAGGTGGCGAGCACGGGGATCTCTTCGGGTGTACGGAAGTGAGGCCGGTGCCCGCTGCCCCGTCGCAGCCCGTCCGCGGACCCGCCGCGGATCGATCGCGACTTAGGTTAGGCGAACCTCACTCGCGCGAGCGTACACCCGTCCCGCGGCGGCGATCAACACAAGCTCACGCGTGTCGGTCGAGGAACGCGTACACCTCGCCGTCGTCGACTCCCGGGAACATCCCGCGCGGCAGCGGCGAGAACATCTGCATGTGCACGCGGGCGCTCGGCCACGCCTTGCCCTGCCAGCGTTCGGTGAGGTCGGCGTCCGGCCGCCGGCAGCAGGCCTCGTCGGGGCACGTCGACGTGGCGCGCTTCTGCGTCTCGCGCCCCCGGAACCAGCGGGCGTCGTCGAAGGGAACGCCGACGGTGATCGAGAACTCGCCCTCGGCGGTCGTGCCGGTCTGACTCGAGCACCAGAAGGTGCCGCCGGGGGTGTCGGTGTACTGGTAGTGCTCGGTCGTGCGGTTCTGCTCGGCGAACGCCGACCGCGCCGCGAACTTCCGACAGACGACCTGACCCTCGACCGAGCCGGTGACGTCCATGGGCAGCGGGAGACCGTCGTTCTCGTAGACGCGGTTGATGGCACCCGCCCCGTCGACGCGCAGGAAGTGCAGCGGGATGTCGAGGTGCTGCGTCAGGAGATTCGTCAGCCGCATCCCGGCCGCCTCGTGCGTGACGCCGAACGCGTCGCGGAAGTCCTCGACGGCCAGGTTCCGGTCCTTCTTCGCCTGCGACAGGAACGCGACGGATGCCGTCTCGGGCATGAGGCAGCACGCGGCGTAGTAGTTGATCTCGAGGCGCTGCTGCAGGAAGTCGGCGTAGTCCGTCGGCGGGGCGTGCCCGAGCAGGCGGTGCGCCATCGCCTGCAGGGCCATCGAGCGCAGGCCGTGTCCGCCGGGGATGGATGCCGGGGGCAGATAGATCCGGCCGTTCTCCAGGTCGGTGACCGAGCGAGCGGAGTGGGGGAGGTCGTTCGCGTAGATCAGCTCGAAGCCCAGCTGCTCCGCCATGATGCTGACGGTGCGGTGGGTGAGCGCACCGGTCGTGTGGCCGGCCGCCTTCAGCTTCTTCTCGGCGAGCTTCTCGATGTCGGGCAGGTAGTTGTTCTGCTCCCGCATCCGCAGCCGCAGTTCCGTGTTGGCGCGACGCGCCTCCTCCGGGGTCGCGATCGACTCGCGTTCCCGGCGCTCGAGTTCGCGGTGGAGTGCGAGGATCCCCTCGATCGTCTCGTCCGTCATCGTCTTGGTGACCTTGACGGGCGCCACGCCCAGGCGGCGGAAGACCGGGCTCTGCTGCGCGCGCTCGAGTTCGAGCTCGAGCGCGGCGCGCCGGTTGGGCGGCTCGTTCGAGAGCAGGTCGGTGACATCGGTCCCGGTCGCCGTCGCGATCGCCTGCAGGACCGACAGTTTCGGTTCGCGCTTGCCGTTCTCGATCAGGCTCAGCTGGCTGCCGGCGATGCCGACGATCGCCCCGAGCTCGTCGAGCGTGTACCCGTGGGCTTGGCGCTGATGACGGATGCGGTGGCCGAGGGTCGAGAGCTGGAGGGGCGTCGCCATGATCTTGAGCTTAGCGAAAGATTTCGGATTCTTTACGTCGGGAATCCCGGAAAGGGCCGCGATCCACCCGTCACAGTGGAACCACGACCACCCCGACCGAGGAGCGCCGAATGGCCATCGCAGACCTGTTCACCCGCCCCACCCGCACCGCGTCCACGCCCGCTGCGCACGCAGCCGCGGCGGCGCCCACCGGCATCCGCCCCACCGTCACGGGTGAGGGCATGGCGGCCCTGCACGCCTGGGTCGACGAGATCGCCGCCCTCACGCAGCCCGCCCGCATCCACTGGGTCGACGGCTCCGCCGCCGAGAACGAGGCGCTCCTGCGCCAGCAGGTCGACGAGGGCAAGCTCATCAAGCTCAACCCCGAGTGGCGGCCCGGTTCGTACCTCGCCCGCTCGCACCCGAGCGACGTCGCCCGCACCGAGGCGCGCACCTTCATCGCGTCGGAGCGTGAAGAGGATGCCGGGCCCACCAACAACTGGATCGCGCCCGACGAGATCCGCGCCACCATCACGCCCCTGTTCGAGGGCAGCATGCGCGGTCGCACGATGTACGTCGTCCCGTTCTCGATGGGAGCCGTCGGCGGGCCGCTCTCGCACATCGGCGTGCAGGTCACCGACAGCGCCTACGCGGTCACCTCGATCGGGATCATGACGCGCGTCGGCGCGTCGGTGCTGGAGCAGATCGCCGACGGCAAGCCCTGGGTGAAGACGGTGCACTCCGTCGGCGCTCCGCTCGCGCCCGGCGACCAGGACGCCGCCTGGCCCTGCAACGACGAGAAGTACATCGTGCACTTCCCCGAGACGCTCGAGGTGTGGTCCTTCGGCTCGGGCTACGGCGGCAACGCGATCCTCGCGAAGAAGTGCTTCGCGCTGCGCATCGCGTCGGTCATCGGCCGGGACGAGGGCTGGCTCGCCGAGCACATGCTGCTCATCCGCGTCATCGACCCGGCCGGCAAGGCCTACCACGTCGCCGCCGCGTTCCCCTCGGCCTGCGGCAAGACGAACCTTGCCATGCTCCGCCCGACGATCCCGGGCTGGCGCGTCGAGACCCTCGGCGACGACATCGCGTGGCTGCGCCCGGGCGACGACGGACGCCTGTGGGCGATCAACCCCGAGGCCGGCTTCTTCGGCGTCGCGCCCGGCACCGGTGAGTCCACCAATGTGACGGCGGTCGACACGCTCTGGGGCAACACGATCTTCACGAACGTCGCGCTGCGCCCCGACGGCGACGTCTGGTGGGAGGGTCTCACCGACGAGGCGCCCGCCGAGCTCACCGACTGGGAGGGCAAGCCCTGGACCCCGGCATCCGGTCGTCCCGCCGCCCACCCGAACTCGCGCTTCACCGTCAGCGCCGGCCAGTGCCCCCAGATCGCCGAGGACTGGGATGCCCCCGAGGGTGTGCCGCTCGACGCGATCCTCTTCGGCGGGCGCCGCGCGACCAACGTGCCGCTCGTGGTCGAGGCGACCGACTGGACGCACGGCGTGTTCATGGGCTCGAACATCTCGTCCGAGCGCACCGCGGCCGCCGAGGGACTCGTCGGCGAGCTGCGCCGCGACCCGTTCGCCATGCTGCCGTTCTGCGGCTACAACATGGCCGACTACTTCGCCCACTGGCTGAAGGTCGGGCAGCAGCTGCGCTTCGACCGCGCCCCGCGCATCTTCCAGGTCAACTGGTTCCGCAAGGGATCCGACGGACGCTTCCTGTGGCCGGGCTTCGGCGACAACGCGCGCGTCATCGACTGGATCATCCGCCGGATCGACGGGTCCGTCGGCGCCGTCGACAGCCCCGTCGGACGCCTGCCGCGCACCGAAGACCTCAACCTCACGGGTATCGAGGTGCCGCAGGCGGATCTCGACGAGCTGTTCGCGGTGGACCCGGCATCCTGGCTCGCCGAAGCCGACCTCACCGAGGAGTTCTACCGCACCTTCGGCGGCAAGGTCCCCGCGGCCCTGTACGCCGAGCTCGCCGCCCTCCGCTACCGCCTGCAGCGCACCCAGCAATCCGCCTGACGCGCCGCGGTCGCCGAGACGTCGCAGATGGTCGCTCTCCCGCTCGGGGGGCGACCATCTGCGACGTTTCGGCCGTCGACCCGACGCGATCGGCTGTTCCCGGATGCCGGTGGCCGCCGTTCGCGTGGGGTCGCGGTGCGTTCGGGTCAGACGAGCAGCTGGCGGGCGGCCAGGTCGCGGTAGAGCGGCACGTCGCGGATGAGCTCGTCGTGCGTCCCCTGGCCGACGACGCGGCCGTGGTCGAGCACCACGATGAGGTCGCTGTCGACGACGGTCGAGAGGCGGTGCGCGATCACGACGAGCGTGCGGCCGGCCGCGACGGCGTCGATCGCCTCGCGCATCCGCTGCTCGTTGAGACCGTCGAGCGACGACGTCGACTCGTCGAGTAGCAGGATCGGGGGAGCGGCCAGCAGCGCCCGGGCGATCGCGAGGCGCTGGCGCTCGCCGCCCGACAGCATGACGCCCGCCTCGCCGACGGGTGCCTGCAGGCGCAGCGGCGACCGCTCGAGCACGTCGGTGAGGTTGACGGCGGCCAGGACCCGTTCGCAGTCCGCGTCGGAGGCGTCGGGGGAGGCGAGGCGC